>Ga0210040_10010331_pt1 | contig 10724 bp, 12 predicted proteins | sample CryGeyCG12114_NA_FD_185462 | JGI IMG/M metagenome (GOLD analysis project Ga0210040, IMG submission 185462) | Groundwater microbial communities from aquifer - Crystal Geyser CG19_WC_8/21/14_NA (SPAdes) (version 2) | ecosystem: Environmental > Aquatic > Deep subsurface > Groundwater | place: USA... | reverse complement strand
CCGGAGGATCTCAGCATCGATGCGCTGGTCCGCCGGCTTGAAACGGGCGGCATCGATGAGGTCGTGCTGGCGATGAACGCGACGCTCGAGGGGCAGACGACTGCCCACTACCTGGCCGAGCGGATCGAGCGTTTCCCCGTTCGCGTCACCCAGCTTGCCCATGGGCTGCCGGTCGGCGGCGAGCTCGATTATCTTGACGAAGGGACGCTGGCTCAGGCGCTCAGGGCGCGGCGGCCGGTCGCCTGATGCGTTAGCGGCCGGCGATCGCGCCGCGTTCGGTGAAGTCGATCCGGATCTTCACCCAGGTACCGACCAGTCGCCGGCCGCCGATGGTGGGCGGGATCACCAGAAACTGCCACGCCGCCTGACGCATCGCGTTGCCCAGCCCGGAGCCGACGGGTGATTCGCCCAATGATCGGCAGTTCTCGACATGGTAGCGCTCGACCGTGCGACAGGCGATCGTGACCCAGCTGCCGGGCGCGACGGCGCGATGGATGTAGCCGTTGATCTCCGTGCTGGTCGGCTCGCGATACCAGTCGGCCGGGTAGAGCCGCTGCCCGCCAGGGCCCTCGCCGGGGCCCGCCACGGCCGCTGATCCGGCGCCATCGCTTCCCGAGTCGGTGCCGGCGACCGCCGTGCCCTGCGCATCGTCATCGGAGTCGCGGGCGCGCTTGGGCACCTTTGCGAGGTCGAAATCCTCGCGCAGGTAGGTCCAGGGCTCGGTCGCGGGCGCTGGCGTCGGAACCGGGATGGGGATCGGCGGCGGGGGTAGGGCGGCCGTGCGGGGTGGGGCGGACGCGGCCTTTGCCGTGCTGCGCTTTGCCGCCTTTTGCGTTGCGCGCTTGGTCGCCTGTGGCTGCTCGCCAGCGTCGGGTAGCAGCTGGAACGAGGTCTGCGTCTTTGCCCGCGGGGGTTCGTCGAGCGATGGGCCGAGGCGCAGCAGGGCCCAGAGCAGCAACAAATGGGCCGCAACCGTGAGCGCAATTGAGATGCCTCGCCGGCGCACTCCGCCCGGGCCCGAATCCGACACCGGTTGAAGGTACGCAGAGCGCATCGGGCGCGCCTAGCCATGACCGGGGCGGGCCGCAACAGATGCCGGGTTGCTTGACGCTCCAGGCGTCGCCACCTAGCTGGCGCCATGGCCGTTCTTCCCATCGTTGAGGTGCCCGACGCTCGTCTGCGCGCCGTTTCGCAACCCGTTCCCGTCGTGGACGATTCCGTGCGCCAGCTGGTGTCCGACATGATCGAGACCATGTACGCCGCCCATGGCATCGGCCTTGCCGCGATCCAGGTAGGCGTTGAGAGCCGCGTGCTCGTCATCGACCTGCAGGAGCAGGAGGACGAGGAAGGCAAGCCGATCCGCGATCCGCGCGCTTACATCAACCCAGAGGTGCTCGAGGTTTCCGAGGAGCTGTCGGTCTACAACGAGGGCTGCCTGTCGATCCCGGACCAATATGCGGAGGTCGCCCGGCCGGCCCGCTGCCGCGTGCGCTGGCTGGATGAGAAGGGCGAAACTCACGAGCGGGAACTCGAGGGGTTGCTGGCGACCTGCATGCAGCATGAGATCGACCACCTGAACGGCGTGCTGTTTATCGACCACATTTCCCGCCTGAAGCGGTCCATGTTGCTGAAGAAGCTCGAGAAGCAGCGCAAGGCCGCTTGAAGGGGCAGCCACTAGAAAAAGGCTGTCCTACAATCCGCGTTCGGTCTATGTTCCTTTTTTGCCGGGCATTGCGCCCTGTGTGAGAAGGGGTCGTCGTTAGTGTCGTTTTGCCGGAATCGTTGGGGTGGCTGAGCTCGTTTTGGTCGCGCTGCTCGCCGTTGCGGCAGGGCTGCTGATCGGGTGGCTGGTGGCGTCGCGTCGCCATTCCGCCCTGGCGAGCGATCTGGCGGTGGCGCAAACCCGCGCGGCCGACGCCGAACTGATCCGCCAGGCCCGCGACGCCGTGGAGCGCGAGCGCAACGAAGCGCATCGCGAGCTGGCCGGACTTCGCGCCCAGTCGAACCAATTGGGCGAAACGCAGCGCGCCCTGGCGGCGCAGCTGGCGACGGCGCAGGAGGAACTGCGCGAATTGGCCGCGCTGCGCGCCGAAGCGACCGCGCGAGAGGAAGCGCACCGCACCACGCTGCAACAGCTGCACGAGGCGCGCGAAGCCATGAACGCGCAATTCGGTGCGGCGGCCGCCAAGGCGCTGGAAGGCGCACAGGCGCAGTTCCTGGAGCGGGCCCAGGCCCGCTTTTCGGAAGCCGAAAAGCTGCAGGGGCAGCGGCTGTCCGCGCTGCTGGCGCCGGTCAACGAGCGGCTTCAGCGCTATGAGGAGGGCGTTGCGAAGGTCGAGGCGGAGCGCCGCGATGCCTTTGGTGAGCTGAAGGGTCAGATCGAGCATATGCGCGTCGGCCAGGAGTCTGTGCGCAGCGAGGCGGCCAAGCTGGTCAATGCGCTTCGTAACGCGCCCAAGGCGCGCGGGCGCTGGGGCGAGCAGCAGTTGCGCAACGTGCTCGAGTCGTGCGGCCTCTCGGAGCACACCGACTTCGCCATGGAGGTGAGCGTCGCTGACGGGGAGGGCGGCAGGCTGCGACCCGACGCGATCGTCCGCGTGCCAGGCGGCAAGTCGCTGATCATCGACGCCAAGGTGTCGCTCAACGCTTACCAGGACGCGTTCGGGGCGATCGACGAGGCCGCGCGGCTTTCGGGCCTGAGTGCGCACGCGGCGTCAATCCGCTCGCATATCAACGGCTTGTCGGCCAAGAGCTATTGGTCGCAGTTCGACGACGCGCCCGATTACGTCATCATGTTCATCCCGGGCGAGCACTTCCTGTCTGCCGCGCTGGAGCATGACCACGAGCTTTGGCAGTACGCCTTTGACAAGCGGGTGTTGCTGGCGACGCCCACCAACCTCGTTGCGATAGCCCGAACCGTGTCGGCGGTATGGCGGCAGGAGAAGCTGGCCAAGCAAGCCCGCGAGATCGGCGCGCTCGGCAAGGACCTTTACGCGCGCTTGTCGGTGATGGGCGGCCATGTCGCACGGCTGGGCAAGAACCTCGATTCCGCGATGGGTGCGTACAACGGCTTCGTGGGCAGCCTCGAGTCGCAGGTGCTGACGCAGGCGCGCCGGTTCGAGGCGCTGGACATCGACACGGCAGGCAAGTCGATCGAGGCACCGCCGGTCAGCGAGCAGAGCGCGCGGCCGGTGACCAAGCTCGCGCTGCTGGAGGAAGCGGCGGAGTAGGCCTGGGCGGCGCTGCCGGGAGATGGCCCGGCGGCTGGTGACCGGGCTCGCGCGGTTCAAGGGTGCGGCCCCCGATCTAGCGGCGCTGCTGCGAGTAGCCCAAAGGACATCGCCGCCGGCGGCCGAACTCGCGCTGGTCGGGAATACGGCTCCGGTACGTTCGGCCATGCTGATGGGCTAGAGGCCAGAGGCTATCACCGACGGAAAGACCCTGCTGCGCGAGGGATCGGCGGGTGGTGACCGGGTTCGCGCCGTTCTAAAAACTGCTCGGGCGAGCTTGGCTTTGCTAGTGTTCGAGAGGTTCACGGGCCACCGCCGCTCGCTGCCAAGCTTGCGCCAGTCGAGAAGGCGGCGTGGAGACGCGTAACTCCGGTCTGCCGTGAGGATGCCGAGCCATCGCCGGTGGTGGTCCTTGGTTGCGCGAAGCTTGGCGACTGGTGGCCGGCTTCGCGCGATCACAGATGCGGCCGGGTGATCTTGGCTTTGCTGCTGTTCGCGAGCTTCGCGATTTGTCGCCGCGGGCAGCCAAGCGTCCGGAAATCGGAGGCATGGTTCAGGTGCTTTCAGCTACGCGGCTGGGCGAAGAGCCGCAGGCCATCGCCGCTCGCGACGCCGTGCCAGGCGAAGGCAGGGCGGCTGGCGGTCGGATCCGCGCCGTTTCAGGGTGCGGATCGGGAGCCCTAAGCTTCGTAGCTGTGGGTGGACTTGTAGGCCATCGGCGCTGGCGACCAAGTTCGCGCTGATCGAGACATGGCTCGGGCAAGTTTAGCTACCCGGCCGACGAGGCTCTCGCGGCTTTTGCCCCAAGTGACGTCGTCCGCGCTGTTCGGCATAGGAGCCCGCCAGTCTCAACGGCGCTGCTGGGCGAGGACCTCATAGGCCATGACGGCGGTGGCGACGGCGGCGTTGAGGCTGTCGGCCTTGCCCAGCATGGGGATTTTTACCAGCAAGTCGCAGGCGGCGGCATAGTCGGCTGGCATGCCTTGCGCCTCGTTGCCGGTCAGAAGGAACGTGGGCGCCTCGTACGCAGCGGAGCGGTAGTCGACGTCGGTATCGAGGCTGAGCCCGACCAATTGCCCTGGCCCCGCGCGAAGCCAGTCGAGAAAGGGCTGCCACTCGGTCCGGACCACCGGGATCGTGAACAGCGCGCCCATGCTGGCGCGCACGGCCTCGACCGAGAACGGGTCGACGCATTCACCAACGAGGATCAGGCCCCCTGCTCCGACCGCATCGCCCGTCCGCAGGATGGTGCCGAGATTGCCCGGATCGCGCAGGCGCTCGGCGACCAGCCAGATCCCCGACGCGCTCCGGTCGAGGTGGGACAGGTCGGTATCGAACTCGTCGAATACGCCGACCACCGCCTGTGGGTTATCCTTGCCCGACAGCTTGGACAGGATGTCGGGCGTGGTTTCGATCGCCTCGCCGCCCAAGCGCTCGACCGCATCGACCAAGGCTCGAACGCGTTCATGGCCGGCACTTGCGGCGGCAAAGAACAGCAGGGCGGGAGTGCGACCCGTTTCCAGCGCCTCGGTCAGGATGCGCAGCCCTTCGGCCAGGAACTGGCCCGATTCGCGCCGGTGGCGCTTGTCGCGTAGGTCGCGGACCTGCTTTACGAGGGGGTTTGAATAAGCGGTGATCTGGCGGGGCATGACGCAGCCCCTAGGACATCAGGGTACTGCTATCCAAGCGATGCTGGTCCAGGGCTGGGCGTAGAACTCTCCATCAGCGCCGCCATAGACCACGATGCCGATCTCATCGGCGGCAATGATGGCGCGTTCGTTGGGAATCTTCTGTCCTGCCGAACAGATGCGCGCCATGAGCACGTTGTTGTTGGCAGCCAGCGCCTGTCGGATCACCTCCAGCATCGCCGCTCCCCCTCGATCCTCGCCGTGAGACGTTGGCGCGGGTGGATCAATCCTCGCCGAACTTCGCTTCGACCAACTCGGCCAGGGCGTCCACCGCAGCCGGTGCGCCATCGCCCGCAGCGCTGATCGTGATGGTGTCGCCCATGGCGGCGCCCAGCATCATCAGCCCCATGATGGAGGTGCCGGCAACGGCGCTGCCGTCCTTTTCGACGCTGACCTCGCAATTTTGCGAGGAAGCGAGGGTCACGAACTTGGCGGACGCGCGGGCATGAAGGCCGCGGCGATTGCTCACCAGCACGGTACGGGAAGCGGTCACGCGGCGGCTTCTCCCAGAACCTCTGACGCGACAGAGATGTACTTGCGACCGGCTTCGCGGGCCGCGGCCACGGCCTCCACCACCTTCATCGACTTGCGCGCGGAGCCGAGGCGGATGAGCATGGGCAGGTTCATGCCCGCGATCACTTCGACGCGGCCCCGTTGCATTAATGAGATGGCGAGATTGGAAGGGGTGCCGCCGAACAGGTCGGTCAGCACGATCACGCCGCGACCGGTGTCGACGCGCGCGATCGCCTGGGCGATGTCGGCGCGGCGCCGGTCCATGTCGTCATCCGGCCCGATCGCAATGGTGGCCACGCCCTCTTGCGGGCCGACCACATGGATCATGGCAGTGACGAATTCATCGGCGAGATGACCATGGGTCACCAGAACGAGGCCGATCATCGGTAAAGCTTTCCCATCATGGGCCGGCAACAAATCCCTCTCGCGAGTCCTGAGGCGCGGTGGCCAGATCGCGATGCAGAACCGTGGGCGAAAAACCATGTTCGCGCAACCATTGCGCGATCCGTTCGGTAACGTGAACCGACCGGTGTCTCCCGCCGGTACAGCCAATGGCGACGGTAACGTACGACTTTCCTTCCGCCTGATAACGGGGAAGGAGAAGCCCGATCAGTTCCTCGATCCGCGACACCGCCGCCTCATAGGCCGGGTCCGCGGCAACATAGGCGGCGACGTCCGGGTCGAGCCCGGTGCCCGGCCGCAGCGCCGGATCCCAGTGCGGGTTGCGCAGGAAGCGCATGTCGAACACCAGGTCCGCATGGCGGGGCGGGCCGCGCGAGAAGCCGAAGCTCATGACCTGCAGCGTCGACTCGCCCCCATCATCCCCGCTGAACAGGGTGCGGATCTCTCCTGCCAGGGCGTGGGCGGACAGATTGGTGGTGTCGATCAGCCGGTTGGCCCAGGCGCGCAACGGCGCGAGCAATTCGCGCTCCTCCGCGATCCCGTCGATCGCGGGATGGTCGGCGGCGAGGGGGTGGCGACGGCGGGTTTCGGCGTAGCGCCGCTCTAGCTCCGCATCGCTGCAGTCGAGGAACAGGGTGCCGATCTGCCACCCGTGACGTTCCTGAAGCGCGCGCACGCTGGCGACGACGCGCTCGGGGTCGAAGTCACGCGTTCTGGGGCCGAGACCGATGGCGAGCGGCTGTTCCGCGTCGGCGACTCCGCGCGGGCGGGGCGCGTCGAGCAAGCGTTCGAGAAGGCTGAGGGGCAGGTTGTCGACCACTTCCCACCGCAGATCCTCCAGCGTTTTCAGCACGGTGGACTTGCCCGCGCCGGACAGGCCGGTGACGAGCAGGATGTCGGGCCGGTCGCTCACAAGGGTGCTCCGAAATGGGCGAGGGCCAGCTCCACCTTGATGGGCGCGGAGGCTGGGAACGGGTCGAGCGCCAGTTCGGGCAGCGTGACGCCAAGCAACTCTCGCGAGCGGGGCTCGGGCAGGCGATCGGGATCGGAGCACAGGCTGACCAGCATCACGGCGGGCGCGCTGGAGCGATAAGCCGAGGGCAGGATGCCGACGCCGCGTACCTCGATCGCGCCCGCGATGCGGGGTGGCGGGCTGGCGACAAGGGCCTCGCCGTCGCGGGCGATCACGGTGTAATCGTCGCTGACCAGCTCCGCCCCTCGGTCGATCAGGCGCAGGGCAAGGTCCGTCTTGCCAGCCCCGGAAGGCCCCTCGATCAGAACGGCACGGCCATCGATCGCGACGGTGGTGAGGTGGAGAGTTTGCGGCTCGGTCATTGATCCGCCGCCGGCTCCGTGCGGCTCAGGCGCACCACGAAGCGCGCGCCGCTCAATCGATCTTCGCGGGACTCGGCCATTACCGTGCCCCCATGCCCCTCGACGATGGTACGCGCAATGGGAAGGCCGAGGCCCGAATGTTGGCCGAATGTCTCGGTAGCGGGGCGGATGGAATGGAAGCGCTGAAACACTGCTTCCCGCGCCTCTTCGGGCACGCCCGGGCCGTCATCCTCGACGCTGACGGTGACCTGGTCGCCCTGGACGCGGACCCCGATCGCGACCACGCCATTGTCGGGCGAAAAGGACAGGGCGTTATCGATCAGGTTCTCGAACACCCGTTCGAGGCGCATGCCCTCTGCCAGGACCAGCGCCGGCTCACCCGGACTATCGAAGCGCAGCCGGATGCCACGCTCCACCCCGCGGGCGAGGCGCTGGTCCACCAGGCCGCACAGCAGGGCCACGAGGTCGAGCGGGTCGAAATGAGCTCGGCTGAGCTGGGCATCGAGGCGCGACGCGTCCGAGATGTCGGTGATCAGCCGGTCGAGGCGGCGAACGTCATCGCGGACCACGGCGCGCAACTGTTCGCGAAGGCTTGGGTCCTCCACCCGGCCGAGCGCGTCAACGGCGGAGCGGAGCGAGGCGAGCGGGTTCTTGAGCTCATGCGTAACGTCCGCGGCGAACGACTCAGTCGCGTCGATGCGAGCGCGCAGGGCAAGGCTCATGTCGGACAGGGCGCGCGCGAGCATGCCAATCTCATCACGGCGATCGGGCAAGCGGGGCACCACGACCTCTCTCGCGCGGCCGAGACGGACCCGCACGGCCGCGCGCGCCAGGCGGCGGATCGGGCGAACAATGGTGCGGGCGAGGAACAAGGACAGCAACACGGAGACGAGGGTGGTGATCAGGAGGACCACCGACAGGCGGAAGCGCTCCACACGCACGGTTTGCGTGACCTCGCGCGCGTTCACGGCCGTCATCAGCGCAGCGCCGCCGTCGAGCGGGGCCGCGGCGGTGATGACCGGGGTGCGATCAGGCGCGCGCCAGACGGTGGTCGAAACGGCACCCCCGAGCGCGCCCGCCACGTCCGGCCAGCGGCGCCCGTCGTGGCGTTCGCGGTAAAGGGGAGCGCGGGTGGCCCCGACCACGATGTCGATGCCGGCATCCAGCCAGCGCGCGATCCGCTGGCCGACCGGGTCCTTGTCGGGGTCGACCAGCACCATGGTCCGGACGCCCAGCGCGCGGCTGTCCGCCAGAAGCGCGCCGCTTGGAGCGTAGAGCCGGATGCGGGTTCCCGTGTCGCGCGCGAGCTTCGCCAGCAGCGTGTTGCGATCCGAAGGCGGCACGGTGCCGACTGCTTCCGCGAGGAGCCGCGCCTCCCGCCCCGCTTGCGCGGCGCGGGCGTCGAGAACGCGCGAGCGATAGGAGTCGAGGTAGAAGAACCCTCCCGCCAACATCAGCAGCGCGATGATGTTGATCGCAAGGATGCGGCGAGTGAGCGAGATCTGGCCCGACCAGCGCAGCGCCAGGTCGCGGCCGACATCCCGCAGCTCGTTCAGGGTTTCACTCCTCGGAGAATCGGTAGCCAGCGCCATACAGCGTCTCGATGGCGTCAAAGGTGGGGTCAACGGCGCGGAATTTCCGGCGCAGGCGCTTGATGTGGCTGTCGATGGTGCGGTCATCGACATAGATGTCATCGGAATAGGCTGCATCCATCAGCTGGTTGCGGGTCTTCACGATGCCGGGACGCTGGGCCAGCGTTTCCAGGATCATGAACTCGGTAACGGTAAGCGTGACGGGCTCCCCCTTCCACATCGTCCGGTGGCGGGCGGGGTCCATCGCAAGTTGGCCGCGGGTCAGGGTGCCGTTCCCCGACGCAGCGTCGCCCGGTGTCTGCGGCACCTCCGTCCGGCGAAGGATCGCCCGGATGCGCGCGATCAGGAGGCGCTGGCTGAACGGTTTGGCAATATAGTCGTCCGCGCCCATGGCGAGGCCGAGCGCCTCGTCCAGCTCGTCATCCTTGCTGGTCAGGAAGATGACGGGGATTTGGCTCCGCTCACGCAGGCGCCGCAGCAGCTCCAGCCCGTCCATGCGCGGCATCTTGATGTCGAAGATGCCGAGGTCGGGCGGATTGTCGACCAACGCCTTCAGCGCGGTTTCGCCGTCGGAATAGACGCGAGTCAGGAAACCTTCGGCCTGCAACGCGATAGACACGGAGGTCAGGATGTTGCGGTCGTCGTCAACCAGCGCAATCGTTGCGGTCATGCCTGCGCTATCCTCCTCCACAGGCGGTCGCGGTAGGGCAAAGCTGCCCCGGCCTCAACCTTCGCGCGTTGCGGGCGGGTTGGGCGGAGACAGCGGCTCCACGATCACGACGCCGCCCTGCACGGCGGCGATGCGGGCGGGAGAGCCGACGGCAAGGTCCGGACCCTGCGCGGCCCAGGAGCCATCGCCTATGCGCACCCGGCCGTGCCCGTCGGCGATGGCGACGTCCACCGTCACGACCTGCCCCAACAGGCGGCCCGCCCGGTCGTTGAGCAAGGTATCGTCGGTGGCGACGGGATAGTCATGATACCAGCGGCGGCCGATCAGCACCGCCACCGCGGACCACAGGGCGAACGAGCCGAGCTGCACCGCCACGGGGATGCCCGGTACGGCAAAGGCGAGGGCGCCGGTGATCGCGGCGGCCAGCGCCAGGAACACCAGGAACACGCCCGGCACCACCAGCTCCGCGATGCCGAGCGCAAGCGCGGCGATCAGCCACGCCCCGCCCGCGCCGCCGATCCCATCCAGCATCACGATTCGGGCAGGTCGCGGGTGATCCGCGGCACTGTCACGCCCGGCTGCGGCTTGGCGAAGGGGCTGCTGCCGGCGGGCCCATCGCCCAGCGCTTCCTTGGCGAGTTGGCCGATGCCGCCCAGCGTCCCGATCAGCTGGGTCGCCTCCACCGGGAACAGGATCGTCTTGGCATTGGGGCTGGTCGCGAACTTGCCGACCGCCTCCACATATTTCTGCGCGACGAAATAATTGATCGCCTGGGTTCCGCCGTTTTCGATCGCTTCGGAGACGACGCGGGTAGCCAGAGCTTCGGCCTCGGCAGCGCGTTCGCGTGCTTCCGAGTCGCGGAAGGCAGATTCGCGGCGACCTTCGGCTTCGAGGATGCGGGCCTGCTTTTGCCCTTCGGCGCGCAAGATTTCGGAAGCGCGGGCGCCCTCTGCGTCCAGGATGTTGGCGCGCTTTTCGCGTTCGGCCTTCATCTGTCGGCCCATGGCGGCGACGATGTCCTGGGGCGGGCGGATGTCCTTGATCTCCACGCGGGTGATCTTGACGCCCCATGGATTGGTCGCGTGGTCGACGACGGAGAGCAACCGCGCGTTGATTTCGTCACGCTTGGACAAGGTTTCGTCCAGGTCCATCGAACCCATCACGGTGCGCAGGTTGGTGGTCGTGAGCTGTTGCAGCGCCATGTACAGGTCCGACACCTCGTAAGCGGCCTTGGCCGGGTCGAGTACCTGGAAGAAGACCACGCCGTCGGTTGCGACAATGGCGTTGTCCTTGG
>Ga0210040_10010330_pt1 | contig 10724 bp, 11 predicted proteins | sample CryGeyCG12114_NA_FD_185462 | JGI IMG/M metagenome (GOLD analysis project Ga0210040, IMG submission 185462) | Groundwater microbial communities from aquifer - Crystal Geyser CG19_WC_8/21/14_NA (SPAdes) (version 2) | ecosystem: Environmental > Aquatic > Deep subsurface > Groundwater | place: USA... | reverse complement strand
TGATGGAGTCTACAATCCGTGATAACGTCGCAGTAGCTGAAGCTCAGGTCAACCAGCAGTCGTTGTATGAATGGGCCCCTCAATCCGCGGCTCTGCAGGATTACGAAGCACTTACCCAAGAAATTCTACGTAAGAAGTAATGTCGAAACAGAAAGTATCCCTCGGTCATCTGCTCCCAAAGCCCGCCCAATCTGTGGACGATCTTCTTCTGGGAAACTCAACCTCCCCGCAGACTGAGCCTGCACCTGAGCCAACCACAGGTGATGAGGCCAAGATTCGTTTCACCAACGCGTTACCGCCTAGCACGTTCCGTCGTTTACAACAGTACACCTTCTGGTCTCATGAGACTATCGGTGATGTACTGAACGATGCGCTACTGGCCTACCTAGATGGTAAACCTGAAGCAGAACGAGAGATCCCAGCAAAGCAAGCGAAACGTCGTCGATTGCCCCCGGTGTAGAAGGTAATATGGGCTATGTCGCGAGGGTACTGCAGGCTATGTAACTCACTGATCTATAGGTTATAAACTCATAGTATCAGGAGGTATAAAAACGTACGAAAACGCGCAGTGTAAAATTGTGCTTGTGTACTAATTTATACTCGTCAGAACTTGCTTAACCGCTACAAAAATGACGTCAAAAAAAGCTAGCTAGCTTTTACTACTTATTACTATATTAATAGTATTATAGGTCTCATAACTATCAGTATAACAGTTAATTAAGGGCAATAGCCGCTACAAAAATGACGTTACGCGCTACAAAAATGACGTCATCCGCTACAAAAATGACGTCTGTCAGCTACAAAAATGACGTCAATAGGGCTCCAACCGCTACAAAAATGACGTCACTTCCATGAAGAGTTCAGTCAACAAGATTACCGCTGTCGTTGCTCAGCACAATGCACTTGTGAATGCCCGCTTCAGCTTCGCTCCCATGCAAATGCGGCTTTTCATTGCACTGCTCACGCGCATTGATTTCAATGATGAAGAGTTTCAGCCTCAATTCATTCCGTTTGAGGAACTACTGCACTCCAAGAGCAAGAAAGGTGGCTCCAGCTACGAAGCAATTGCTGACATGTGTCGTGACATCACCAAATTCACGGTGCACATAGAAGAGCTGGATGAGCAGACTCGGAAGCGAAAGAAGAAGCCCGTGTATCTCAACCGGCCGCTGATGGCGCAAGCGGACTACCACGGCGAAATGGGCGGGGTGGTGGCCAGCTTCAACCCACTGATCATGCCCTACCTGCTGCAGCTTCGAGAAAGCGGCAACTTTACCACGGCCGAAGTAGAGCAGCTACACAAACTGAAAAGCCCATATTCGCTTCGCATCTACTTCCTGCTCCGTGAGTATGGCGATTTTGGCAAACGGACTATGACGCTGGAACAGTTGCGGTTTGCCCTTGACATTGATGAGAATGAGTACCGTGAGTTTAAGAACCTCAAAGCCCGGGTACTTGACAAAGCACAAGACGAAATTGCCACAACGGATATACCATTCACCTACAATGTAGAGCGCAGTGGGCGGTCCGCGAAAAGCATCATCTTTTCCTTCCCTCCAACAGGAACCGCTACAATAATGACGTCAACTGCGCGTCCCGTGTGGCAACAGCGTCTGATAGAAAGTGGGGTAGGAAACCGTAGTATTGCCACCATCGAAGCGCAACTGAGCGCTGGTGAGTACGATGAGGGGTACGTGGAATACGTGATGCGTATTGTGCAGAGTCAGTTCCGCAAGGGCAAGATCAAGAAGCCCGCTGGAGCCATCTACAAAGCCCTGGTGGAGAAGTACCTTCTGGAGGATTATACCGCTTCCCAAAAGCCTCGGCAACTGGCAAAGAAGGAGCTGCCAAAGGCTACTGAGAAAAAAGAGGAGGTGGCTTTTCGGCTGAGTGAAGTGCGGGAGATGTATGACAACCCCGGACCCTACGCGCTACGTCAGAAACGAGCAGACACCTTCGAGCAGCATCTACAGCAGGTCTATTTACAAGACGGCTTCAGGATAGAAAAGCGCGGGCAGGAAGACTGGCTGGTAAAGCAGGGCTAAGGCCGGAACCTGGTCGACAATTGTCCTAGAAAGCTAGTGACTACTACGCTTCCTGTGGAAGAGCCTAGTAATAGGGGTTGCGTTAGTAACTGGACAAAGAATTACGTTAAGCAAATAAGAGCTGATTAACAGCCTGTTTTAAATAGGTTTCCGCTCAATTCTTCCCCCATTTGCCTTGGTTAAAGTGGTTTCGCCTCTTATCTAGCTTTGCCTTGAACGTAGGATAAGAGCACAAAAACGAGGGATTTCGGGTACCAGTTACTTCTTGCCTTTTTGGGGCTGTCGGCCCGCCAAACCCTGGTACCCGAAACCCATAACGGCAATCAAAGTACCCGCTATGCCCTTTTTTCAGCTTCCGGGTACTTCCAACCACGTTCACTAGCAAGTCGAGTGGTGGGTAAAGCAACCAGCCATTCCGGGCTATGCTTAGCAAATTGCTTCACGCAAGCTGGGCTTTCTGAGCTTCGAGTCGAAGGCCATTTTCCCGGTTTGTCGTCTTACCGTAATTCTCTGTCCAGTTACTAACGCAACTCCGTATCGGTCAGATCTAGGGCCGCCAAGCGCTCGGAAATGGCCGCTTTCTCGTTGCTATTGGCCGCTACCTGCCGCTGGTTCAGCACCAGCACGTGCGGCCCAGGCGCTGACCATGCACAGGCTACTTTTCTTAGCGTTGCCTCGCGTCATAGCATGCAGCACTTTGCTGTCGACATTGACCGGCTGCAAGGCCTGGGGGGCAGGCCAGCACCTGCGCTGACCACCCGTAGAGGCTCCGCCCGAAGGTTTCTGTGTCCATGTGCCGGAACACGCGCGTGAACGTGTCGTGTGAGGGAATGCCGTTGGGCAGGACCAGAAACGTGCGTAAAAACGCCTCCTTGCGCCGCCCGTACGCCTCGATTTTCTCAAAATCATTCGTCCCGCTCAACAATGCGCACAGGTCAATGACCAGAGTATCCACCAATTGATACTTTTTGCTCCACTATAACCGGAAATCCGGCATCTCGGCAAAGAAACTGTGCCAACTCATCCGACAAAGGTCGCTAACCGAACAGAATCGCGAATTTTGGTGCGTTCAAACAGAGTGCAATCATAATGAGCCCTTTTGCTAATTTTTTAAGCAAATTTAATAATTTGAAATACAACATGTTACCAGTCCACATAATAAAGAGTTAAGTGGACTGATAGACAGAGAATAGGTGCAATTAACTTTAATTCCATTGCTAAAAAAATAAGAATAGGTGGTTTAAAGGGTGGTTTTGTATCTCATGGCATGATTCAGACAACCTTGACTTGCGGTAAGTGCGGGAGTACAGCCATCCGTAAGAATGGGCACGGCAGGGGTAAAGCCAAATATTTGTGCACGGCTTGCTGCTACCAAGCCATGTTTGTCCCCGCTGCCTCACGCAAAGCAGCCCAGTATGCCCAGGTGGAGAAGTTGCTCGTCGAGCGCGCCTCGCAACGGGTCATCGTGCGGGTCACGGCGTAGCGCGCATGACCGTGGCCAACCTGGCAAAGAAAAACGCAGATTAGCCCTACTAGCTGCTCACTGCCGCGACGACCTGAGGAATTAAGGTTGGATGAAATGTGGACGTTGTGGGGCGCAAGCGGCGCAAAAAAGGCTCTGATTAGCCGTTGAGTATCACTCGTGGCGCATTGTGGCATGGGTGCTGGGCGGACGTGGGGCAGCTACGGCCCGGCATCTATGGTGGGCGCTGCCCGCTCCCTATCGCTGCGACACCTAGTACCACACCAACGAATGGGACGCCTACCAGCGGGTGCTGCCGAATGCTATACACCGCGTCCACGCCAAGGGCAGTGGGCAGACCAGCGTCGTCGCGAGTTGATCAACTGTTCGCTACGCCAGCTCTGTGCCGTGCTGGTGCGCAAGTCTTGTTCATTCAATCGCTCGTTGGCTATGTCCCATGTACGCCTACAACTCGTCATTGACGAGCATAACAGACTATTTACCAAACTATTAGATCATTATCTAAAAAAATAATGCAACTAAAATTAGTTGCATTATTTTGATAAATTTTTGTATTATATTTGATAATATGTTCAACTCACCACTATCACATGAACTTTGAAAGGCTTTCTCCAATACTACGCGATCATACATCCGCAATGGATTGGTTAAAAATCAATTCAGCTAGGGGCAAGACAGATAACACAGTGTTTGCTTATAGCTATGCCCTCGCTGACTTCATCCGATTCTGTCAAACAGAACAAATCGATTATTTCCAAGCTACACGGCAACAAGTCATCAGTTACTTCAATGATCTTGATAATCGTCCGCTACTGCGGCATGGTATCGTCGTTCAATGCGGCTTATCTACAGCTAGCCGGAAACAACGGCTAGCTGTATTACGACTTTATTATAATTATTTGATACACGAGAAGATTCGAGACACTAATCCTCTTAGCACTGAAGTTCAAGTGACAAAAAATAGATATGGTAATTCCAAGCGGGGAGTAATTAATCATAAAAAGAAGTCAAGCTGGATTCCAGATGCAAATCAGCTGGATAGGATCTATGATGCGATGAAAAATGAATCACTTAGAAATAAAGTCATGTTAATGCTATCATATGAATGCGCATTACGGAGAGGAGAATTATGTTTATTGCAGGTAGATGATATCTCGCTCGGTAAGCACGGTAACTTCTTGCATATCCGGGGCGAAACAACGAAAACAAAGAAACCTCACACAGCTGAATTTTCAGACGCTACTAAAAATATGTTAATTAAATATATAGCTAAGCGTTCCACTATTACGAATAAAGATAACAAATTCCTTTTTGTATCTGAATCAACTCAAAATAGAGGGAAGACTATTACTGTTTGGACTTGGACAAAAGCCGTAAGAATTATTGCGCAACGAACTCATCTACCGCGCTTTACTCCACATACATTACGTCGTCTCGGAATATCACACTTTGCCGATCAAGGCAAGTCAATACGGGAAGTGGCTGACTTTGCCGCTCATCAAAGCGAGGACAGCACAAGGATATACATCCAACGCACTCCAGATGCAATCCATGATACAATTGAAGCCAGTTTACTTAAAATAGCTGCCTATAAGCAGCAGAAATCATGAATATAGTAAATAGATCAGCTCACCTCACAGCATTGGATCGGCAGAAATACCTGTCGTCAAATGAACAAGAGCAACTCAACCAATGGGTTGAGCAGTTACCGTTTTCCATAACACAATCGTATGAAGATAGGGAGCAGAAATTACGACCTTTTCAACGATTAATTCAGCCAATAAAAGCAGTTTTTGCTTATTGCAATTATTCCGATAAGGGCGGCGAAATCGCGTATGCCTGCTGCGTACTGCTGTTGAAGGAAATGCAGGAACGAAAAACCGCATTATGGGCGTGGGATCAAGGTGAATGGCTGGAAATCGTGGGAATCAGCAAACAAAACTATTTTGATCGGTATAGCACATCTCAAATAGAGTATGATTTGATAAGCGTAGATATCCGAAAGTATTTAATAAGTTTTGCCTATTTATTAGGCGGAATCACAATCCATTATTTTATTACTGATTGTGATGTTTTTCATTCTGCCCAGCGCTTGTTCAGTAAATCTGAAGTGGCAGTAGCTATAAAAACTATAACTGAGGAGTTGATAAAGATGAATAGGCTAGATCTTTTAAATATGCGCGGTTTGAAAAGTTGTGTATGCCTATTACTTCTTGTAAATAAAAACCCCCTTATCGAAAATATCACTGTACCTATTTGCGAAAGAGTATATAATAAATTCATTGGATTTGATTCACTACAATCGACTACTTATGTTATTTCGCAAGTCCTGTTTAGTCTTGGAATTATTACGCAAGCATTAGATAGCAAGATCAGAGGTAAAACACTTATTTCAAGTCCCAAAAAAAATCGTCTTAAAAAAGGGAAGGATTCTTTTTCTGTGGTGTGGTTACGCTTGCTCAACCGCTGGTGTGAAGAGTCGCCGCGAGAAGCTCGCACAGTTGAGTCACAGCGCTCGCGCATTGCCAAAGCCGCACGGTGGGCAACGGCTAATTACCCAGTGACGGCAGATCCACAGCAATGGACAGGGGAGATGGCAAAAGCATTCGTAGAAGCTGTTGAAAAAATGACAGCTGGGGAATATAATCATCCTGATTTCAAGCGAACTACCGTAAAAATTGGTAAACCGTTGTGCCCCGCTGCTAAGGCACAAATTATTAATGCGGTGCGGTGCTTTTTTACAGATTGCCAGATAGCAAGATACATTCCGTGTGCTTTTCAGCCAAGCATCAGTTTACAAACACCAACAGAAATTATTGAGGCTTGCGGTCCTCGGCCACAGGTTATTGCCGATGAACTCTGGGACAAATTGGAGGAAGCTGCATTATCCTTGACGCAAAAGGACTTGCCGCTCGCAGCTGACCTACCAGTAGCGAATCGGTGGGAAGCGGCTTTTCCATTAGCTATGGTGCGAGCACTGGCTCACGTCTGGGTTTTTGGGGGACTTCGTAGCAGTGAAATCTGGCGATTGGAAGTGGGATGCATTAGGTGGCTAGCCCCTAAGAAAAAAACTGATTTACAGGGGACATATCCCCGGGGTGTGGTCGGCTTGCAAGTGCCTGAAAACAAGTCAGGTGGCGAGTTTGAAAAATCAGTTGATGCCCGGCTAGGCAGTACTACCAAAGCCTGGGAAAAGATTCGGCCTGACAGTAGTAAAAGAATAGACAAAAAGTCTGGCAAACTTGTGCATTATTTGTTTGAATGGCACAGCCGAGTCATGAGCCAATCCTACATTAATAATGTACTGATTCCTATTTTGTGCCGCAAAGCGCAGATTAGCGAATATGATGTGCATGGCCATATTACCTGTCACCGGGGGCGGGCTACCCTAGCAACAAGACTGTACCGAGCGGGCACTCCGTTCAAGGTTATTCAACAGTGGCTAGATCATGCTTCGCCGCTTTCCACGGCGTACTATTTAAATGCTGATTCTGAATTCTTACATAATACTTATAGCTGGCAAGTACACGTAGCCAATCAAGCGTCCGATTATTCAAACCACTTGGACGAACCTCAATCCCTGCTGGAGGCTATCGCAAAGCAATCTGCTGACCAAGAAGAAGCCATCGATCCAGAGGATGACTTTGCCCATCTGCGTCTTCGACCAAGGAGGACAGATCGGGAATTGGCTCTCCTTGCGCAAAGTAGTTTAGCATTAGTGCAGCAGAACATGTTACTAAGTCCAACTGAACGTCAAATAGTTGGTCAGGCAAAAGCGTTACTCAACATCCTGGCAACTCGCTCGTAACGGATAATTTTCCTGGCCTTTGGTTAAACCTTTTTTGGGATAACAGCACTTGCTGAATACGTTTTGTCGTATTCAGCAAGTGCTGTTATGGTAGTCGCGTTAAGCATATAGCTACAGCTACTTGACGTAACTACCATTGTATTATCGACAAGCTACGTGACCCAAAGTTCACAAGCAGATATTTATACAGAGATAATCCGCGGTCTTGCATTAAGGTGACAGTGGGTACTTCTTTACTTAAGGTCGTTCAGTTGGTGGGACCGGATACTCCACCCGGATACGTAATGGCGTCACCTCCACGGCATTGAACACACTCTCGACGCTGTCTGCGAATCGTTGTTGATGCTGAGCGCGGTGAAAATAAGCTTGTGCAGCTGGGGGCAAACGGGGCACCACATCCCGTAACAGGGAGTACCCCGCCTCCGGAGCGTCCGAAATTTGTGCCAGCGCGACTAATTGCCGCTTGGCCTCATAAGTGCCCAACACCTCTGCCAGCAGGAAGCGAACAAATTTAGCGTACTGCGCTGGATCTGCCCGGAGTATATCCAATAAGGCTTGCTCGTGTCCTTCATTGGCCAGCTGCTCGGCCGGCGACGGTCGCTGGGCTACAACCGGGTGCAGTGGGTGCGGAATGATCTGTTCATACTCAGTCAGTTCTACCTCAATCACTACTTGTATCGTCTGGGTGCGGGGCATAAGCGGGTGGGATAAAGAGATACATTTCGGCCGGCCGGGCCAGCACGTTCGATTGAAATCGGTCGAGTATTCGTCGGCGCGGCCATTTCTACAAAGCCTAGCCGTAGTCGGCGGGCGGCCCGCCTTGTGATAGACTCGTGGCGGGCAGCATGAGCCGGGGGATGACGCTTTCCTCCACAAATTGGCTATTAGGCTGCATAGAGTGGCAATGCCGACCGGACAGTCAGCCCGCGGCTGCCAGTATTGATATCCGCAGACTAACGGGTTTTACCTGCACTCGGTTGAAAATACTGTCGGGACCATCCATTATCCAGCCTTCCTCAATGGCTTGGTCCAGGTACGCCTGCGCCGGGGGCGAAAACTGCGGTAGCAGCCGCTTGAGTACCTGCATACTCGCCGTGTGTGTGTGATGGATCTGGGCCAGTTCAGAGATCATGTTGTGAATGCCCAGCGCTTCGAGGCTGCTAATGGCTTGAACCTTGATGAACTCGGCATAGAGGTCAGGGTCGGCCTCGAGCAGGGCAAACAAGGCTTGCTCGTAGCCATGCGATTCCGCATCTGTGTCCGCGGCCGGCAGCGACGGATTGCGCGGCGCGCGTGCACGCACTTCCACGTCAATGACCATTCGTATTGTTTGAACCTGTACGTCACTCATGTTAGTAGGGAAGGAGGGATAGAGGAAAAGAACTTGGGATGCTGCCCAGATCCGGTTCCGCACAGAAAGGGCGCCGAGAAGGGCTGAACCGGAAAGGGGCTAGCCAGGGGACACGGAATAGAACGTACTCTTCTGGCTCTTATCCTCTCCACACTAAGTACCCGTTTGCCGTGTCGTGGTGCCTGTCTCATTCTATAGTCAAGCGAATAGGCGTGCACTGCATTGCTTGATACAGCGGCATTGTACCCTCTGAGAGAGCACCCTCCTGGATGAGTTGCTGGTAGTGTGCCTGCGCAGCCGGTGGCAACTGGGGAATCACCGCGCGTAGTACCTGCAAGCTGGCGGTGTAAGTATCGCGCAGGTTAGCCAGGTCGGCAAAGCCCTGATGCATCCCCAGGATATCCAAGCTATAAAGGGCCAGGATCTTGACGAACTCAGCGTGTAGGGTGGAATTGGCGCGCAGGCCCGTCAGCAGCGTCTGCGCGTGCACGCGGTCCGCCCTTTCTTCGGGCGTCGCGACTGCCCCACCCGGGGCTTCCGGTATCATTGGCGACGCAATGTATTCGTCTTCAATCAGTTCGATCTCAAAGACCACTTTTATGTTCTGGGTACGAGCCATAGGTGCGGGATAACAGAAGTGGTAGAATACGGTGGAGCTAGACGATGCCCAAGAATGAACCAAGAGGAGCCTAGGAAAAGAAGAATAGTAGGAATGGGATAGCCGCTAGCAACAAAGTTACACAATAGGGCAAATTTGCCCTACTATAGCGTGCAAAAGACTTTCTCCTTTGTCGGGTGAAGTACGTCCGTGATCAGGAAAGTCTTAATCGGTTCGGCGCGCGTTTACGGCAACTTCGCTTAGCTCAGGGTCTGACGCAGGAAGCCTTAGCCGCCGAAGCAGGACTGGAGTTCAGCCAGATCGGCCGCATTGAACGTGGCATTATTAATACGAGTCTGAGTACGGTATTCATTCTGGCTAAAACGCTTCACCTTGACGTGCGCGAGTTATTCGAGTTTTCCAGCCTTCCAACTCGAGGCCAAGAATAAAGGAAGAGAACCAGAGCGAGATAGCTTTGCTATAAACAAGCAGGTTACATTTTCCTGCCTATCACTGCTGGCTCCTACAAGTTAGGCATGGCCCAATCCTCGGCGGCGAGCAGTTGTTGTATCAAGACTGCGTACCCGAGTTCGAGTTTCCAGGCCACGAGCGTATCGCCGTCACAAAGCCGTCAGCATCAGCTGGAGATGCGGCCACTCTTTGGCGGACAACGCTTTTTTCTGCACAATGTCGGCGCAACAGCTGTAGGGCATCGACCTACAGGTACAACTGCGGGTCAGCGGTGTTCACGCGGGCGTAACCAAAAATCATCGCCATATTTCTTGAGAAGTCAACCAGCCCGAAGATAGCGAGCCGTTGATTTATGAGAACAGGAAACGAGACATAATTAAACAGAGTGGCCGCTGCCAAATCAGCGGCGGCAGATATCTTGTAAAAACGTCCGTATAATGAGACGCTAACCCGCGCAGATTTTACCTACTGATATTTTCAGTTTTTACTCTTGGTTATCTTACCCCCACCCTAAGCATAGCGCATGCTCACCGGTTATACCCAGTGTATGTAGGTAGCATTGAGGGAGGAAATGACGCTGGGTTCGTGGGGGCTTATGGCTCCAGCCACATGACTTCCTGGTCCCATCCCGCCGGGAATCCCATATACTGATGGTGCAGTCCCGGAGTAATGATGTCGTATTCGCGCAGCAGGGTTACGACGCGATGCCCAAAGCTGGAAGTTTGGCTGACTTGCACCATCAGGAAGTTGAAGATGGAGAGCGTGTAGTAGATTTTGGTGTTAATGGCCGTCACATTAGGCTCCGTGAGCCAGTAACCAGCGTGGCCCCGCTGGTTGGAAAGCATCGGCTTCATGGCGATGTCCCATAGCCGGTCGTGGTGGGCGCACTTGTTGCGAATGCCGTTGATACTTTGCATCCAGGAGTCGAACACGCGCAACGCCAGGTTAAAGTGGTTGGCAATAGCCAG
>Ga0210040_10010329_pt1 | contig 10725 bp, 10 predicted proteins | sample CryGeyCG12114_NA_FD_185462 | JGI IMG/M metagenome (GOLD analysis project Ga0210040, IMG submission 185462) | Groundwater microbial communities from aquifer - Crystal Geyser CG19_WC_8/21/14_NA (SPAdes) (version 2) | ecosystem: Environmental > Aquatic > Deep subsurface > Groundwater | place: USA... | reverse complement strand
CCACGCGCTCGATCTCGAGCTCAGCGCGGGACGCGCCGACGTCGAACTCGCGAACCTATCGCGCGCCGCACTCTCGGTCGCCGCGGGGAGGGCGGTCACTTCTTTCACCGGCGACGCGCCCGATTCGGTCGAGATCGATGTGAGCGCAGGATCTCTCGATCTGACGCTGCCTGTTGCACGCTATGACGTCCGCTCGGACGTGTCCGCCGGCTCGCTCGACAACGACCTCGACACCTCGGCTGGGGCCTCGAACGAGGTGAGCGTCACAGTTTCTGCGGGGAGTGTGCGGCTCGACAGCGCGCGCTGAACACGATTCGAAGCGGGGAAGTCGACGGGGGTTCTCCGTCGATTTCCCCGCTTTCCCGTCGCGGCCCCGCCGGTCGATTCAGCAGATGTCTTCGGAGTGGCACCCCCACTAGTGGGCACATCGATGCCAGCATGTGCTCGCCGCACACCACCTGGCGCGGCATAACCGACTCGGAAAATCGTATGGAACGCATCGTCAAGGAACGCGACCGGCTGCTGCGCCGCAGCGCCCGGCTGCTCGGCCTGACCGGGACCTTCGCCGCGCTGCTCTGCTTCGCCGTGCCCGGCAGCATCGAGTTCGCCTCTCTCACGGTCCTGATTCCCTCTTTCGCGCTTCTGATCGCTGCGCTCTACCGGGTCGGCGTCAACGGTTCCTTGGTCTGGGCAGGAGTCGCGGTCGCGGCAGGAGCATCCATAGTCCTCCTGGTCCACCTTGCGACGATCGGAGCACTCGCCGCCTTCACGGGGGTGGGTGCGAGCCCCACCGGCCTGACCAGCGCTGCAGAAACGGGAGTCCGATTCATCTCCTCGTGGGCGCTCGCTAGCATCGCGGTCATCCTCGTCACCTCGCTCGGGCGGATGCTCCTCCTCGCCGCCGCGTTCGCTGTGACGGCGGCAACGACCATCGCCGCCACCGCGACCGCACCCGAAGGGCTGCTCACCCTCTGCGCCGTCATCGCGGGATGGGCCCTCGCCTGCGCTCTCGGCACGCTGCTCGCCGTCGGCGTCGTCCGCGCTGCGCGCCGGATCTCGAACATCGGACGCGCCCACCGCGCCGAGCGCCAGGCGAGTGAGACCGAGGCGCAACGCCGTCAAGGCGCACGCCTGCTGCACGACACCGTTCTCGCAACACTCACCCTCCTCGCCCACCAAGGAGTGGGGGTCTCCGCCGATGCCCTCGTCCAGCAGGCCGGCGACGACGCTCGACTGCTGCGACAGCTGCGCCTCGGCACCGCTCCACTCCCCGCGGCGGCGAGCGAATACAACCTGAAGACCCCCGTCGAAGAATCGACCCTGGGTAACACTCTCGAGGCCGTCAAACAGCGTTTCGGTCGGATGGGTCTCTCGGTCAGCTGGCACGGCACAGGGCAGGTCCTTCTCCCCGCCGACATCCTCGACGCGTTCCTCGGCTCGCTCGCCGAATGTCTCGAGAACGTGCGCAGGCACGCGGGCGTCGAAGAGGCACACGTGACGATCACCGACGACGACACGACGATCCGAGCGATGGTCACGGACAACGGGGTCGGCTTCGACCAGTCGTCGATCGCGGAGGGCCGGCTCGGTTTCAAGGAGTCCGTGGTTGCGCGTCTCAAGGAGATCGGCGGCAACGTGCGCGTGTTCTCGGCTCCCGGTTCAGGGACGACGGTCGTCTTGGAGGTGCCGAAATGATGTCGATCGCCGATCTCGCCAGCTCGTCGCAGACGCCTCAACGCGCTACCGCTGCACCGATCGAGGAAGACACTCTCGGCACAGTCGCCTCGACCGGCAAGCGACGCGCTCGTGGGACGCCCCGCCGAGTCGGCAAGTCGACGGGATCACGCATCATCGAAGAACACGCCGGTAGCCTCGGAACGGGTCTGCTCGGTGTCGGCGCCATGTTCGTCTGCGTGACCTTCGCGCTGTTCAGCCTCGCGCGATTCGTGACGCTATGGTCCGAATACCCGGCACCGCTCGCCGCCGCCGGAGCGTGGCTCCTCTTCGCTGGGCTGCTCGTCGCCGCCGGAGTCGTCATCCGCCACAACGACGACCGCCTTCCCGACTGGATGTTCTTCGTCTTCCTCGGAGGCCTCGCGGGAGTCATCGCGCTCGATCTCATCGCGGTATGGTCGCTCGGCGATGTCGCAGCGACCGCCTCCGCTGCCGTCGCAGCCGGGGTCGGCCTCGTCGCCGTCGTCGGTGTGCGCGCGGCGCGCGAACTGTGGACCGCCGCCGCTGCGGTCGGGACGATCCTCCTCGCGGCCGATCTACTCGACGGCGACATCGACACTGACCGACTCGTCCCCACGGTGTCGATGCTCGGCCAGGCGGTCCTCCCCGCGCTTCTCGGCGCACTCATCGTCCGCTCGTTCCGGCGCCTCGTCACTCTCGAACTCGACCGGGTCCTGGTTCAAAGCACCGTGTCCGCGCCCCGCTATGCGGTGGGGATGCTCGCCTCGGAAGAGCTGGCACGGCTCGACCTCGCAGCCGAACAGCTGCTCGAGGGGGTCGCCAGCGGCGCGACGACGCTGCCTCTCGAGCCGAAACTCGCTCAGCGCGCCGCGTCGCTCGCGACGGAGCTGCGACTGCACCTCATCGAAGGTCGCCGCGAGACCTGGCTGCACCACGCGATCACCGAATCGGACCTGCTTGGACGACGAGTGACGTTGAGCGACCCGGGAACGCTGGCGGGGCTGCTCGACCCCCGTCAACGAGACGGTCTGTTCTCGGCGATCTGGCTGCTCGCCGGCGAAGCAGGGACGAAAGTCGCCAAGCAGGGCAGGCCGACTCTCCAACTCACGCTCGGCCCTATCGCGGTGGATCGCGATCTCGGGCCTCTGCACAAGGTGATCGTTCCGATCACCATCGAAACCACGGGTGTGGCGCGCGGCCGCGTCGACCCGGCCACATGGGATGCTGTCCGCAGAGTGGGCAAACACGTCGATTCGATGCGCGGGGGAAGTTTGTGCATCGAAATCGAGTGCCTTGCCGACAACCCGGCCGACTCATGATCTCCGGCCGCACCGCTTGCTCAGGAGGATTCAAGTGACCGACAACCAGAACCGCATGCGCTTGGCGGTCGTCGACGACCACAAGATGCTGCTCGGTGCCCTCACCGAGTGGATCCGCAACGCTGCCGGAGACATCGACATGGTCGCGGCGGTGACAACGTGGCCCGAGCTGCTCACGCACCCGCAGTTCCCCGTCGATGTCGTGCTTCTCGACCTCGACCTGAAGGACAACATCCCGATCTCGTTGAAGCTTTCGACGCTGAAGACGACGGGTGTCAAGACGGTGCTGATGAGCACCTATTCGGAGCCGAACGTCGTGCGCGAAGCGCTCGCGTCAGGCGCCCTCGGCTACCTCGTCAAGAGCGAGGAAGCGTCGATGATCGTGCAGGCGCTTCGTGCCGCCTACCGAGGCGAATCGTTCATCTCGGCCGAACTCGACCTCGCACTGAACGCAGGCGATGTCGGCGGCTCTCCCAAGCTCAGCGCCCAGGAGCGCCGGGTGATGGCGCTGTACGGCGGCGGCGAACCGGTCAAGACGGTCGCATACGAACTCGGTATCTCCGAGGAGACCGCCAAGTCGTACCTGAAGCGTATCCGCGAGAAGTACCGCGTTGCGGGCTTCGATGTCGGCACCAAGGTCGCCCTGCGGAAGCGGGCCATCCAGGACGGCATCCTCCTCCAAACCGACTGACCCTCGGACGCAGGAAGTGCGCGCCGTCGCCGACTCACTCGTGGTCGGCGACGGCGTTTCTGTCTTCGGCACGAGGGCGTACCGCGTCGTAGATGAAGAGCGTCATGACGACAAGCAATGTCATTGACGCGAGCTCCCCGAGACTTTCGAGCGCCCCCATCGCGAGATTGACGGCGGCTGACCCGCTGACGAAGAGATACCGCGCCATATCGACCCCGACGGCGAAGACGACGAGGACCGCGAGCCCGTAAGCGACGAGTTGCACGTACTTCCTCGTCTCACGTGTCGAGCGCAGATAAGTCAGCACAAGCGGTATCCCGAGCGCGAGCGCCGCAATCGCCCACGCGGTGAGCTCTCCGACGTCGAGAGAACGAAGTCCGGCGCCGCCTGACAGGGTCAAGACACCGGCGATCGCTTCGCCCGCGTGCTCGTGGAGCTGTAGTGCATCGTCGAGCACGATGGTCGCGAGAATGACGGCGAGGACGACGTACACCGCTTGGCGCGTCAGGCGCCAGACCATGAGCAACACCGCTGCTGCCGCGCCGAGCTTCAAGTAGCCGAACCATTCGCCGAGCGATGCGTCTTCCGAGACGCTCAGTAGCGAGGGGATGTCGTTGCCGACGGCGATGCGGACGATCACGTTGACGACGAGCAGAAGCACGTCGATGAGGAGCAGGACGACGAAGATCGTCGCGAGCCCCCGAGTGACCGGCCGATGTCCCAGCGCGGCGGTCAACCGATCGGTGGCCGCGGCTTTCAGCATCGATTGCTCCCCTCTGAAGGGGCGACCCTCAGCGATTACCTGTTCAGCAAGTGTTCATCTGCCGTTGGTTGAGCAACGGTAGGCAACGCGCTTGAGGGTCCGCTGAGCGTCGATCCGCCCACTCCGAAGCCAGGACGGATCATTCGGCGGCAGCCGGCACCGACCGATCTACGAGAGAAGCCCTCGAGTCCGCGGGAATTCGCTGGCGGCGGTCGAGCGTGAAGGCGACGATCGCGAGAAGGAGCCCTGCGGTCGTCAGCGCGATACCGACGGCGATCGGAGACAGATAGCCGAGATTGGCGCTGATGGCGAGACCGCCGAGCGCGGCCCCCGACGCGTTGCCGATGTTGAGCGCGGAGTGGTTGACGGCCGCTGCGATCGTCTGACTGTCCCCCGCGACCGACATCAAGCGAACCTGAATCGCCGGGGCCAGCGCCGACGAGGTCGCGCCGATGAAGAAGACGAAGACGAAAAGCAGCGCCGGGATCGCCGCGGTGAAGAAGAGACCGATGAGCGATGCGAGGACCCCTACGAAGAACACGAGCACCGCACGCTCGATCCCCCGGTCGGCGAAAGCCCCTCCCGCGAAGTTGCCGACGACCATGCCGATACCGAAGCAGACGAGCGCGATCGGCACCGCTCCCTCGGGCAGTCCCGACACGTCGGTCACGATGGGCGCGATGTAGGTGTAGGCGGCGAACAGTCCGCCGAAGCCGATAGCGCCGATCGCGAGAGCGAGCCAGAACTGCGGCACGGTGAAGGCCCGGAGCTCGCCCCGGACTGTGGCTCCAGGGGTCCCAGGGAGCGGGGGGATCGCGGCGACGAGTGCGAGGAAGGTCAGCACGAAGACGGCTGAGACAGCGAAGTAGGCGACCCGCCAGCCGGCCTGCTGACCGAGCCAGGTGATCGCGGGCACTCCGATGACGTTCGCGATACTCAGACCACTCAAGACGTAGGCCGCGCCCTTGGCCACGTTGCCGGGGCCGAGGAGAGATGCTGCCACGAGGGTGGCGATCCCGAAGTAGGCCCCGTGCGGCAGACCTGCGACGAATCGTGCAAGCAGGACGAGGCCGAAACCGGGGAGCAGGGCCGATGCGATGTTGGCGAGGGCGAACCACGCGACGAGGACCAGTAGCAGTCGTTTGCGCGAGAACCGGGCGGCGACCGCGGCGATGGTGGGGGCGCCCACGACGACCCCCGCGGCATACGCGGAGATCAAGACTCCGGCCTGCGCGTTGGCTTCCTCGGGACTCACCGCGTAGACGCCTGGCAGCAGTTCGCTCGCGAAGTTCGGTAGCAGCCCCATCGCCACGAACTCGGTGCAACCGATTCCGAAGCCACCGAGGGCGAGGGCGAGCAGCGCGAGTCGAATGCGCCCAGGCGTGATCACAAGGGGTTCCTTCCGGAGTCGTTTCTCACGGCTCCGGCGCCGCATAGACCTCTAAGGCTACGCGTGCAGGGGGCGCCTTATTCCCGTTCCGTGAGCGCCGCTTCGAGCCTGTCGAGTTTGCCCGTCAGTTCACCCGTATGGCCGGGGCGAATATCCGCCTTCAACACGAGCGAGACACGGGATCCGTGCTCACCGACTGCTTGGGTTGCGCGTTTGATGACGTCGAACACCTCATCCCACTCGCCCTCGAGGGTCGTGAACATTGCGTCGGTGTGATTGGGCAGCCCGGAATCGCGGACGATGCGAACCGCATCGGCGACGGCGTCATGCACAGAAGCATCGGGGCTTTCCCCACCGCTCGGGGCTACGGAGAATGCGACGAGCATGCTGGCGCTCCTTCGAAAGATCAGGTCGGCTTCACCGCGTCGACGGTGTCGTGGCTCACAGTAGCTGCGCCCTCTGCGTTCCAGGCGAGAGCCCAGAGCCGCACGACTGACACGGCGAGGAGAGCGATGAGCGCGATGTTCCGTGCGGTCAGCACAACGACTTCGAGCGGCTGCGCAGCGATGACACCGCTGTACATCCACGGATACACGTACTGCGTCGCAGCAGCCACGACGAGAACCGCGAGCGCACGCGCGCTGACGGCACGCATGCCCGTGTGCAGCATGAGGAGGATGAAAGGGGCGGCGAGCCAGCCTTGGAACTGCGGAGAACCGACCTTGTTGACCACGATGAGGGCGAGTACGAGCGCCAGGGAGAGCTCGCCGACCAGTTGCACACTGTCGGCGTCGCGACGTCGGGCGAGCAGGCCGAGCGCCACGATCACTCCGACCACGACGGCCAGCACCGGGGTCATGATCGCCGCGACGGCTTCCGCTCCCGGCCCTGCGATCTGGTAGGTGAGGATGTCGGTGTCGTAGTAGACGCTGCCGTCGAGACCGAGCATCGCGGCCCACAGCCACCAGGCGCTGACCGGCGCTTCGACCTGTAGCCCTCGGCCCGTCTGTTCGAATACGAAGCCGAAGACCCCGGCACCGCCCCCCAGCGCAAGAGCGGCGAGCAGGACGCCGGCCGTCACAAGGAGGGCGCCGATGGCGACCTGCAACCAGCTTCTCAGCGCGATGAGGGCCGCCCCCACCATGGCCGCAGGCCAGACCTTGATCCACGCAGCCAGGGTGAGAAGAGCCCCGGCGACCGCTGGCCGCTCGATAAGCCATACCGCGGCGAGGATCGCGAGGGGCGCGGTCACTGCATCGATCCGCGCCAGTGCTACCGGCCCGAGCGCCGCCAGGAAGGCGAGCCACCACCAGGCCGCCGCACGCCGCCTTCGAGCGAGTACGACGATCGCCGCAGCGTCGAGTGCGGTGACGAGCACCAGCCAGAGCACGCCGTAATGGTCGGGGCCGAGGAGGTAGGCGAATCCCATGGGAAGCAGCGCGCCCACCGGGTACACCCACGAGGTGTCGATGCCGACGAGTACGCCGTTGTCTTGCGCATACTGCATCCAGAACCGGTAGACGTGGATCACGTCACCGAACGGGAGGTGCTGTGTGTCGTAGACGTTGATGAGAGCGAGGACCGTGTGCACGACGGCGAACGCGACCGCCAAAGCGAACCACGCCGCGAAAGGTCGGGCCTCGGGGACGACCGTTCGCGCCGCCTCCTCTTGTCCCGACGATCGCACGAGAGGTCACGCTACCGCAGCGCTCGCGCGTTGAAGATCAGTACCCGGAGAAGCGATCCGTCCGGATGGCGGTCACCCCTGCGCTGCGCAGCGCCCTTCGTGAGCGGTCGACGAATGACGGTGTACCCGATACGAAGGCTGCCCGGGCACCGAGGTCCGTCATCCCTGCCAACGCCTCGTCGAGACCGGCCGCCCACCGCCACGACTTCGGAAGCTCGGCGGGCGCTTCCGGGGTGACGAGCACTACCGGGATCGCGGATCGTTCGAGCAGGTCGCGATAGAGAACATCCTCAGCCGATGCGGCCCGATAGACGAGCACGGCATCGCGGTTTCCCTCCTCCAGGGCGCTCACGAACGGGGTGATGCCGATCCCGCCCGCGAGGAGAACGAGCGGTCGCCGTGCGTCATCCGGCAGGACGAAATCGCCACCGACCCAGGTCGCCCGGACACGATCGCCAGGATTGAGGGCGGCGAGCGCCTTCTTGAAGCTGCTACCCGGAACTGCCGTGCGAACCGCGAACCTGACGTCTCCTGCGCCGGGTTCGCCGACGAGCGACAGGTGACGACGGCTCCCCCTGCGGTCGACGCCGCTATGCGGAACGTGCAGCTCGGCGTACTGACCCGCCCGTGCCCGGGACAAGGGGCGATCGGTGCAGAAGCGGTATTCGACAGCGTCCGAGCCGACGGAGCGCGCTCCGGTGAACGTGAGCGTGACCGCTGCAGGAAGTACGAGCGCCGCGGCCAGAAGGTTGCCGACGACGAGAGCGAACTCTTGGCTCAGATAGAACGTGCCGAACGACAGCGAGACGTAAAGCGGAAGAGCGAAGAGCACCGCGACGACCGCGGCGACGATCAGCTGCTGCGTGCGCCGGGGTGGAAGGGTGAGCGGCTCGGTGAGCATGAAGGCCCCGAGGAACACGATCGGGTACGACCCGACCGCCGTGCTCAGTGCCTCGAGCGGGCCCGTGCCGAACCCGATGAGCGCGACCGAGACGAGAGCGGTGGCGAGCACCATGAACGTCAATCCGACCCAGTGGGAACGAGTGCGCCAGAGCACCAGCACGGCGCCGATCGCGACGGCCGGGAGCAGTGCCGGAGTCGCGACCCACCAGCCGGCGGCGCCGAGCCCGGTGAGCGACAGCAGGAAGACACCGGCCGCAGCAGGGTTCAGCAGATGACGCCCGCGCCAGACGATGAGGAACTTCGACAATGATGCGAGGAGCGCGGCGAGGCCGATGTCGAGGAGCGCCAGCGTGTCGACCGTCGGCGGCACCATGAGGAAGAAGATGAGCAGCCCGGTGATGACCGATGACTCGGCGTGGACCCGGACGCGGAAGACGAGACCGAGCAGTGAGGTCGCGAGGAGGCTGACCCCGATCGCCACCGCTGCCGAGGCAAGTAGATCAAGCGGCTGATAGAACAGTGCTCCGGTCGCTGAAAGCGCGAGCGCGAGCACGCCGATCACGCTGAGGACGAGGGTGAGGAGCCGATACATCGGCACCCGACCCGTGATCCGGTCGAGGAGTGCGGCGATAGGGGTCATCGTGTGAAGAGCTCTCCGGGGAAACCGCTTGTGACCTCGACACGACCGTCGGTGGACATCCGGACCGCCTCGAAGCGCCATCCGGTCGCGTCGGCGATTGTTTCGGCGTCCTCGAAGAAGAGCGCCGTCGCGACCGCGTCAGCGTGTAGCGCAGTGGCCGCGGTCACCCACGTCGCGACGGTCTCACGGACCGGTTCGCCGGTCAGCCCGTCGAGGACGTGGTGCAAACCGTTGCCCCACGCCCGCCGGTTCGCGGCCGAGCCGCAGATCGCGCCGCCGGAGATCTCTGCGATTCCGATCGCTTTCGTGCTGTCGTAGGGATGCTCGAGAGCTACGCGGAGGGGCGGTTCAGCGGTGTGCAGGAGGTCGCCGCTGGCGTCGATGGTGAACTCCACGATGCCGAGGTTCGCGAGCTCATCCGCGACGAGATCGACGAGATAGCCCTTCCCCGCCGCACCGAAGTCGATCAGCGCAGGTGCATCGACCGTCAGGGTCGTACCGTCGATTTCGACGCGGTCGAAGCGGGGGCTGGCGAGCGCCGGCCCGGCGGGCGTGAGGCGATAGTCCCGCCCGTAGCCGAGCTGCTCGAGCGACGCGCCGACGAGGGGCGTCATCACTCCGCCCGTCGCGTCGTGCAGCGCGGCGTAAACCTCGTATAGCGGAGGCAGGTCGTCCGGGAAGCGCACACTTCCGCCTTCCCGCGCGAGGGCGCCCACAAGCGAGTCGTCGCGGAAACGCGAATAGGCACGGTCGAACGCGTCGATCCGCTTGTGCACAGCGGTGCGCTGCTGCGGAGTCAGCAAGACCACGCTGTCGATCTGCCATGACGTTCCGATGGCATCGAAGTGCAGCGTGTGCAGCGCCGCGTCAGGCGGCAGCATCGGCCTTGATGGTTTCGAGGGCAGCGTTGAAGCCGCCGCTCGTGAGCGACGACCCGGCGACCTTCGTCACGTTCAGCGAGTCGATGTCCTGACCGACCACCTCGGCACCGATACCCGAGGCGAAGGCTTTCTGGTATTGAGCGGCGTTGCCGCTCGTCGCCTCAGGAGTAACGGTGACGGCGGTCACCACGTCGCCCTCCACGGTGAGCGAGACGAGGATCGCTTCGTTACCGCCGGGCGACTGATAACCGCCCTCGGCCTCGTAGGTGCCGTTCTCGTAGTCGGTAGCCGACGCAGCATCGGACTCCGTGCTGTCGCTCGACTCAGCAGCCGCTGTCTCTTCCCCGGTCCCGGCATCGCTTGTCACGGGCAAGGAGTCGGTCTCGGCGGGTGCGCATGCGGCGAGGCCCCCGATGAGTCCGAGTCCGGCGAGCAGCGCCAAAACGGGTCGGGCTGCGGGACGAATGGGGTCGAGCATGACTCTCCTTCACGAGACACATGGTTGTCGCGTCATCAATGACCGTAGCGGCCCCACCTAGGACGACCAGAACATCCGCTATGACTCGACTATGAGGCGCTCATGTCCGTCTGAGGGTGCCGGCGATCGCACCGCCGAGGTGCTCAGCGATGTCGAGCGCCACGATGGGACCGCCACCGGATGCGCGCTCCCCTGCGAGGGAATGCAACGCGGCGCCCGCAGCAGCGATATCGACGAGAACCTCAGAGTCGGCGAGGATCCGCTCCGAATGGCTGGCC
>Ga0210040_10010328_pt1 | contig 10725 bp, 12 predicted proteins | sample CryGeyCG12114_NA_FD_185462 | JGI IMG/M metagenome (GOLD analysis project Ga0210040, IMG submission 185462) | Groundwater microbial communities from aquifer - Crystal Geyser CG19_WC_8/21/14_NA (SPAdes) (version 2) | ecosystem: Environmental > Aquatic > Deep subsurface > Groundwater | place: USA... | reverse complement strand
AGCACGGTTAGGACTTCCCTTCTTCAATGAAGCTACTGCTACAATGTGGCCGGCCCTCTTCGGTTGTTGTTCCTCCCATTCCGGCAACAGAAGCAAAAGGCTATGAAAATGGTCTGAGACTATCGCGCTCTGAACAAAAAGAAAGTGGAGTCCTCCTCGGTATGCTTTCGGAAGTGTGAACTACCAGCAATGGCACTCGGTTCTCCAGTGGTGAACAGACCGTGGCCAGCGTCCTCGAGGTCTGGTGACCGAGTCTGAACCGACCCGCTGAATTATCAAGAGCCTTCTTCAAGGTCGACGCACTCGATCACGCCACTTTTGTCTATACGTCTCGCGAAAGAGAAGAGAAAAGTCACTGTGCGGATTCAGCACGAGACCTATGCAGTTCAGAGAACCCACTTAGGCAATCGTTTGACAGTTTAAATAACACTTTATTTGGCCTGCTTGCTTTTGATCGTCCAAAAAGAGTGTTTGACTTTTCTTCTTTCTGACATCCTACTTTCCCTCGACTCGAAAGCAAAGTGGATTGAGCTTTGTGTCCGTCCCATCTGCTGGCTCGGCTACAGCTTAAGACACGAAAACAATATTCAGAAATTTGTGCAGGTCCATCGTGAAATTGATCATGCACCCAAGCCCAGCCATCTAGCCTTCCCAACGAGAAGCTTCACTGAAAGGTCTGCCACTAGATCCGTCACGTGCAGAAAGGAATTCTTCGCACGCCGTCCGACCCTCAACCCTACAACCAGGCTCAGGGCTCTGCCCTATGGGATTTTACGGAGCATGACTACCGCTTAGCTTACGACTCGACGATATGACCTTGCATACAAGTCGGTGATTGCATAGTTACTCGAACATAATCTCGACTCGACAGGATGAAGTCGTTCGTCAACACATGGACATAACATAGTCTCGTTCTTAAACGAGTCTAACGGGCCTTGTGGTAATTTGAAGAGCTCCAGCTCTTACACTTGACCACCGAATCGAGTCCCCACAATATCAGAATTCTTATTGTACCAGAAGATCAATCTGCACCACTGACCACGCGACTCGTAGTGAGCATATGCTTCGTAAATAATACCCTGGCCTCGATATCTCTGGTATGCAACACGTTACCAGATAGGGAGTGTCTCGCCTCGAAACAAAGTTGTGCAGTTCACGCGCTGCATGTATGAAGGTGCGGCCAGACATGCCAGGTCAAGCAGGAAAGAGCACAGTCCCAACCCGCCGCAGACACGAGGGAAAGGAAGTATGACTATCGCGCGACGGGCGTGTTCTACAAATCCAGATCCCAGTGAAGTTTTTACGGATCGATTCACAAAGTTTCAAACTTTTTTCTTCAAGCTTGACTAAACAATCATATTGAATGTTGACGAGAATGATCTCGGAGATTGTCATCTGAACATGATGTGGACTATCAAGCCAGTTGTTGCTATGTTCTTCATGAGTGAGCTCGCTGGGTGATGATCTCGAGTGTGAATGCAACTATCACGGCGTGAAGACCAGTGATAGAACAACATGAGAGGTGCACTACAAAACAAAGTATATGAACGAAGCTGCAAGTCTAGTTGAGGACTCTAGATACTGGGACGCATCACGCCCGGATGTCGCTTTTGCCGTGAGGTTCTAAACCACCACGGGGCCACTGCCACAACTGGTGGCGGTGATATTCTGTGATCAGGTGCATATTTCTCTGTACAGATCGTAGTCTCACGAAAGATGCGTCAAGATCCCTGGTTTTGGACCGTTAGGTACAGCGCACTACGGGTACAGGGGCACACAGGCGCCGAGTGGTCAATCAGTGGGATCGGCCACTCGATGGGTCAAAACATCATCAAGCTGTCCCACTGGCCGTGGTTTCAATTCTCATGGCTACTTCATCAGCCGTGCGATTGTATTTCTGTACATAGAAGCGAGTCCAAGCGGATGATTTAATACACACTCCGTGACCTCAGCCTTCTCGTGTTCCATCACGCCAAGTCCAACTTTGGACCTGTCGTCTCCATCTTCAGCTTGACAAACAAGTCGTTTCTGCTCCACCAGCTACGAAGCCGCTTGCCGTAGATATATACTGGTATCCCAAGGAGCGAGAGGAGCAGTGATGTTCCACCAAACATGAACATGATCGGCTGAGGACCTTGCTTGCCAACCCACGGGTTCGCAAAGTTGCTGAGACCGTAAAACAGGAGGTTCTATAGAAAGAATAGACGTTAGTTTGTCATTGAATGGACAATCACAAGCCCGAGACATTGGAAGTATGCGGGAAAGACATAACAGGACCAGTGGAGTCTGATGCTTACCTTCATTAGCATGTTCATGACAAAGATTTCGTTGCTCTGTGTACGGAACGCGTCAAGACCATAAGATAGCGTGGCGAAGATGCCGATCAGCACGCCGACCATCATGACACCTTGAAGGAAGGAGCATATATAAGCTGATGCACCAATGGACGTAGTGTAGCCGAAGAGGAACATGCCGATGGCAGAGCAAGCACCACCGATGGACATCCAGACCAGCTTGAACTCAGGCTCACTAGAGTAAAGTTGTCAGCCACGATCTCTCTAGTATCAGTATTACAACCAGGATCAAAACTTACTAGATTCCATTATTTCTTTTACCCATGTACTTAGCGACCGGATCGGCGCCCACTGCCACCAGGATGGAGCCGATCATGCCGCCGAAGAAAGGCCCGGCGCCGATATAGCCAATTTGTGCAGCGTTGAAGAGATAAGGTGGGCTCGAGAAAATGCCTGCGATGATGATGGCGGAGCCGACGTACCAGCTGTTCAGAATTCCGGATGTAATGACCGCGTAGCAGGCAGCCGGGTTGAGAAGCGTGAGGAATGGTCCAAATAAGTACTTGAAAATATTATCCCTCGAGTAGACGCCAGTGTAGACGGCGAGCTCCTGGACGAAGGTCTTCTTTCGGTACGACTGCACCTGACTCTCGGTGCCTGTGGTTTCGGAGTTTGTGATACGAGCATGACTGACTTTGTCCTCAATGTGTACCAGCTCTGCGAGCTTCTCATCTACCACGGTATCGGTATCATAACGGCTGTCGCGTATGTACGTTGTTTCCGGGCAGAAAAGGAACATGAGCACAAATTGTATGCAGCAGAAGATCTGGAAAAGGTGGAACAACCACAAGTAACCCAGACTTTGGAACACCATGCCGCAGATGATGGAAGCCAAGCTCGACGCCGCATTGAGGATGAAGTTGATCACAGCAACGCGGAGTCCTCTTTGGTGCACATAGTACATGTCACCAACACTGGCGATGATCAGGGACTCGAAGGCACTTGTGGAGAACCCTTGGACAACTCGTGCAGCAAGCAGGTATTTGTAGCTGATCTTTGCTTCGCCGATGGCCGTGCCAACGATGCAGAACAGAGTTGAGACAAGGAAGACAGGACGTTTACCATATTTGCGGGAGAAGGCGCAGACGAATGGACCGGAAGCAGCTGCAGCGAGCAAATTATAGCCAGATGCTATCACGACAGTGTTGAGCGACTGTCCGACTTGATTTGCAATCTCAAAGTATGAAGCGTTGAGGAGTGGCCCGTTGGTGCCTGCGTTGAGCAACGCCCCGAGACAGAGGATCGCGATAATCATTTCTTTTTTGCGCATAGGCCAGTTTAAGGGATCGTTCGGATCTTCGCTAGGCTGCGGCGACAGAACGATATGGGCATTCTTTCCCGTGCCATGCTTGAGGTTGCCGGTAACGTTCTCTGTATGCGCGGCGAAATCGTCGAGCAACACTGTTCCAGGAACATGCTCAAGCTTCGTGTCTGTGAGGTGTTAGCAGTCAGGACTGGATATCATCAACTGATCGAATCACCTTCAAGTACACCGAGACCCATCGTGATAGCTGCTGTCAAGCAAAAACTGTTTCGTGAAGTCGATAGCAGGGGCTGGCGTGTGTGGAGGTGAGAGACACAATATATATATGCAAGCAGCTCCAGGGATTAGAAAGGCCTAGAGTTCTTGGCAAGGTCGAATCGGAAGAAGGTCTCAGGTCGAGCTTCGTTGTCAGTGGTTGCTTCTCCCCGCATTATGTGTCCCCAGGCTCCAGGTTGTTTTAGCGTGAGGCTGGAGCGAAGTCGGTAGTTGATTTGCGGTGGGATACGTGGGGAGATAACCCATCTCTAACCATATTGGGCCTGGCATGCCCCTGCCGCAGCAGGTAATCCTCGATCTTCAATCTTCACCTGGAGTGCAGCTTCCGGGTCACAGTCTTCTCAAGGTGCTGCCAGACTGCCGGACTGCCAGCCTGCCAGTGGTTCCTGGCGAACGGTCAGAGGGTGAATCCTGATCCCCTCGCTTCATTCAGTCTGCACCAGATCTCCTTCTCCTCCACGTGGAACATGCAGCAGGCCATCGAATCTCAGCTGAGCATTATTTGCTTGACCTTGATATAGCATGCTTCCAAAGCTACGCTCCAAGCGAGCGGACGTCCAGGTACACTGATTCCGTAAAGAGGTCTTTAATCGCTATAATTGGGTGTCGTCTCAGAATGAACAATCTATGGCATCAAAGTTGATCTCGCCAAAGGTGTCCAGGTCATGCGGCTCAAAAGCCACGTTTCCATCAGCGATTCTCGCCCATGCATGCAGGTGCCTGTCCGGAGCACAACCTTTTGGGCGAGCATCGAATCAAGGGTTATCCTTCCCCTAATTTCCACTTGCGGCTTGCCTAGTCTCCCCTTCCAATGTCAGCTTCGACGTGTCCCGTCAGCCGACTCTCGAGATCAACGAGCAAATCCGGCAACTGGGGTAGGACATAAGTGCCGAGCTGGTGCTGCTCAGTGCTAGGGCTCAATACGGAAGTAGTCGTGCGCCTTTTATGCCAAAAGCATAACGTCTGCTGCGTAATACTTTCGGCAGTCATCGAGCAACTCTCTCAAACTGAGAGTGCCGTCATAGGCGACTATAAGCAATGCCCACATCATTTTGGTTCCAGCCGTGTCAGATTACCGACGGATCTCGATCAAAAAGTACACCACTGCTCAAATGGCGTAGTCGAGTACTTGTATGCAGACAATTAGCCATTGCTTGCGATGTTGCTCACTTGGCTTGGAGGCTCCGCCGTGGTATGCAAGAGGATGGAAGGTCATCCTGCCGCATGCCTCCGATAAAGGAATACGCGGACATCGGAATTAGGACATCCGCTGGTCGAACTAGGTCGCGAAACTGGATGGATTTCTTGTTCTAACTTATGATAGTTGATTGACGCAGGTGAGAAACCACAAACCAGCCCAACATTTTCGCGTTGGAGGATGGACACCTTTATCAATGGAAAATATTTTGAATACAAGCTCTACGCCCAGACACTAGCGAACGCGGCCTTCATTCCAACAGAGCCGCAGTATCGCCTTGCGGGGCTTGTGACGATTTCCGTAGACCACTCCAGCGTTCGAAGAGAGGCATATCGCCGGCTTGAGTTATTGACGACTTCCTCCGGCCATTCAAGCGTTCGAAGAGAGGTGTCTCGCTCATCTGAGCTATTGACGATTTTCGCCGAGCGTTGAAGCGTTCGAAGATTGACTTTTTCCGGGGTGCGGGCGGGACAATGCTAGCAACAGTATTCTTCCGTTGCTTGGATTGAATGACTAATTCAACAGCATTTTCATCTTGTAAAATGGTTGGATGTCGTTGTGCAAAATAGGTCGCGTACTTGTACATAGCATAATATCTGTTTTCGATGAAGCCTCCATTAGCCCTATGAAGCCGCACGTCGAAATCTGAAGGAGCTTACAACGAGATTACGTTCATGAATCTCAGAACGAATTTGTACGGGATGTAGTACAAGTACACGACTTTTCGAGAAACCATTTCTTTTTTCCGTCTGAGAATAATCTGGACAAGTTAGTATTATGGTGTAGGGGATAAAGGCATAACTGACCTCGTTGAATATGATCACGCAAGCAAAATACATTCCCATAACTACAGCCGACATCAAGGCCATAAACTCCGGCTTGACGACAAAGCAGACTGGCAGAAGAATCGGACACGTCAGATAGAGAAACACTGTCAGTATCTGTACGTAGTCTGATGTTAGCACTGGCATGTGATTGGTGTCAAGGAGAAAGCGCACCTCTTGAAATGTGTATACCTTCGAGCCAATCGAATAAACGCCCAGCCTCCACTTGAACAAGATGTGCTGAAGGTTGTGCCACACCCTGAAGACGAAAAAAAAGTTCCAGCGGAAGAATCGTTGCTTGTACACCGTCATTTCACCAAAGCCGCCCCGGCCCCCTGCGCCGAAAAAGAGACCGTTCGGGACTTCGGTTTCCACAAGCACAGACGTGCACATAACAATTCTTCCACCCAGATTGCGACAAACCAAACCAAAATACCAGTCTTCTGAAATCTTGAAGCCAGGATGATGACGAAAGCATCTCAGAACAAAATCACGCTCCCAAAGAGCAATGGCGCCATGTGCGAATGTCGCGCTACCCCATATGCCGGCAAACTTGCGTTGCATGCCTGACAGCTTGTACTCGAGATCTTGCAATTGCTGTACAATGTTTCCTTTGGAGCCGTTAGGTCCCACCGCCTTGATCGTGTAACCGACACACTTGACAAGTCCTCGCTTCGTGCCGGGTTGGATACGATCGGAGACAATGGGAAACGTTGGTGGTAACGCACAGTCGTCGTCAATCATGAGCACGTATTGGAACTTATACGCCGCATATACACCAACAAATTGTGCAATAATCTTCGACCCCATGGGAACCCAGACATGATTGACTTTGAAGGGGCGACAGACATCTTCCGTGTTATCCAATGGCGTTGGGCTATTGCCGTTCGCAACGACATAGATATTCTCGGGTGGGAATACCTTCAATGCAGCTTCGAGGGTAGGTCCTATGATTTCGGCGGCTTTGTAGCATGGGATTATCAGTGCAGTACTGCTGCTTTTTTCGATATGACCTTCCTGCTCGCCGGGCTGGATCGGCTGCGGATCTGGCTCGTAAGAAACAAACAGTGTCCCGCAAGCATAACTATTAATGTTAGCATCGGTAACCCTTGAGCTGGCAACTCAACTCACAAGAATGCGATACCAATAAAGACGGCAGTGCCTCCCTCCAGAGTCAAGTAATACTTTGACACATACCTGAAGCGCATTAGTTCGATCTTCCGCATGTTAACAAATAACCATACCACGTATAGAACACGAATCCCTTCCAAAGTGGCATGCCGACCAGCACAAAATACACAAAGCATAACAAAAAGAGATATACCGAGTATTCGAATGCTAATTGAGCCCGCTTGCTGCGCACTGTCACTGGTTTTTTGAGCTTCGTCTTGTGATGCCAATTCTCTAGACTTGCGACACTAGGACGACGCTCATCGTCCTCTGAGACCCCCTCTAATAGTCGTTCTCCCTTGAAAGTCGCCAATGGCTGGAAGGGAATCTGAAACTTCGTGTCTCGTCTGAAAGGACTGGGTGTGAAGACAACCGTGCGGACTTCTGCGTTCGAACGGGCTTGGGTCGCCGTGGGCATTGGTAGGGAATTTGATCTCCTTCGTTGCATCGCAGCCCTGGGCCTGGCTGGCGTGTCGAATTGTTGTACAGCAATAGGTTCTTTAGAAATTGACGAGTGTCGCCTCTCGTGTGGTCCCACTGCGTCAGAGATGGACGAGTCCCGGCTTTCGTGTGAGATCACAGCGCCAGAGAAGGACGAACGTCGCCTCTCGTGTCTGAACAGTGGACCAGGTTCTTCTTCGATGGTTTCCCTAGCTGGGTGTGGACTGCTCGACGAAATTCCATCCCATTGGGTATCGAAGAACATTGGCCGTGTTGGCCTTGAGAAATTCGTTGTGACCTCCGGCTGAGTGCTACTGACACCGGCATCGCCGTCGATACGATTGCTTTTCCACCAAGTTCGACTTAGCTCAACCATGATGGCGAAAGTCGTTAAAGTCACTTAACCAAAGGCAAGAAAGTTTTGTGCAAAATGTCAGTCTTGTCAATAATGATCGAGGCTCTGTACGCGTGGGGAGGAAGTAGAGATATGGGCGTACGGTGTGTTGTATCCAGCTCACCGCGTTGTTAATCTCATTTGTAGTGATGGGCGACTATACTGTAGACTCACTGTGTACTTTAACTGTCAACATGTTGGATTCATTGCAGGCAACGACGGCTACGCTTGGTCAGTGCTTCAGGCAAGCAGCATTTCCATACTTGCTCCGAACTCGAGCGCTCCTTGCCACGCAGGGCACACCATACTGCCGGTCGGATGGCGCAAGAATCGAGCATTGAAGCACAGTGACCGTGAGGACAGACCACAGGGGGCGTGGCAGGTGTGAGAATGTTGGACGAACCTAAGTTGTGCAAAGTCCAGGTCGGTTGAGACCATTGAATCTAATCCTACCAGATATTAGGTTGACACTGCCAGTGCCAGTGCACTATCGGTAGATCAGAGACTTGGCGTTGTAGTAGTGAATCAGGCACGGAGACCCACTGCACTTACCTAGGTAGGCTGCGGACTGCCGGTCACATCATGATTCTTACTCGATGCAGCCCGACGCCGAGGCCGAGGCCGACGCCGTTGCCGAAAGAGCTTGGCGTCGATCCGGTCCGATGCGTCATGTCAGTGTCAACATTCAAGTTGGATTGTGAACGGGAAAGTGGCACTGGCATCTACCTACCTACCTCCCGTACCTAGCTGTCTCCTTAGGCACCTTGTACATTCGCTTCATCCCCCAACGTACCAAACTGTATTATTGAGCTTCGAACCACTGACCTAGGAGGCAGACAAGAGGTCAACGACCTCTTAACTCCTCTCACACAGCATGTTCCCAATGGTTGTATAGCGCGCTTCGAGATTGTTGCACTTGTCCCCCACTCCAAGAGGTCTAAACTTTTAGGGTCTTGATACTCTCATGTCTGAGCCCGTTTGAGCACGTCCATGCGCACGCTCGTGCCTCTGTGTCGATCAGGCAATGATCGAGCGTTCTGGCTCTTACATTGCAATAGAACTATGTCATCCACGGATACTAGCGCCGGCGCAAGAATAACACAAAACATGGATATCGCGCCCATGCCGTCGTCTCGGTCCTGGTATTATTCACCACTCTCCTCAACCACTTCTGCACACCATCACCATGTTCTTCTCAGGCCGCGTGACAGTTGCTGCGCTTTTGTTTGCAGCTGATGCCTATTCAACCTCAACGATCTCACAACGTGACAAGAAGACCACCACATGCGATCAGTATTCGGTCTCCGGTACTAACCAGGGGGTCTTTCAGAATTATCAGTTCTGGGATTTCCGCAACATAGTCGATTCCGTCCAGAACGGAGACGCCTACGATGCCGACCAGCCACCGCTGATTTCCGCTGCACAAGATGAAGGACAGGAGGGTGTCACGTCACCGTACATCTCAAGTTTCGAGGCCGGAGGGTTCTGGGCGATCCGACGTGGTATCAGGAACCCAGAGTCGACGGTACCCATGACTTATTCTGCTCAAAACTTCTATGTGTCGAAGGACAGTGGGGACGACAATAGCACACATCTGACCCTGCGTACCAGCCGAAACTCGGACTTTCAGAGTGTTGCTGCACTGAAAACCACGAACGATGTCCTATATGCAAGTCTTCGCGTACGGGCAAAATTCATACCCAGTAATGATTCGACAGAAATCGAGACAGGGGCTGTCTTTGGATGGTTTACCTACAAGTCAGACACTCAAGAAAGTGACATCGAGATCCTCACCGTAGAGGATCCCAATCAGGTCCACTTCACGAACCAACCAAGTTCCGCAGAATCTGATGGAGCACGTAAAGTCGCAACGTTGCCCAACGGACTAACCCGGAACGAGTGGGTGGATTATCGTCTTGACTGGTTCCCAAATCAGTCTCTATGGTACATCAATAACGTCTTGCAATTCGAATCGTCGGACAGTGTCCCAAAGGTCGGCAGTGCACTTAATCTCAATCTCTGGAGCAATGGTGGCACATTCTCAAAGACCATGAGCGTGGGAAGTGAAGTTCAGGTCGCCGTCCAGTGGATGGAGGTGGCTTACAACCTCAGTGATACCACGACAGCAAGTCAGACGAACAAAAGCAAAAAGGCAGTGACATGTATGGTGGATGGTGTATCGGTCCAAGGTCAGCCTGAAGTTGCCAAGAAGAATTCGGCAGCAAAAAGGCTGTCTACAGGTACGGCGCTCCTCTCATTGGATCCGCATATTGTCCTGACTTTGATCTGCAGTTTGAGTTGTGTCACCGTCAGTCAAATGCTGTAAGCACGAGGTAGTTTACTCTTGGGCGACACTGATGACCGAGAGGCCTACATTGTCCCTAGTTTTAGATGCGGTGAACAGTAATACATTTTGGCTTCTGGTAATAGTCAAATCTGAGACCATTGGTCTCCTTTCGCACCCTGCGGTGGTTATCAACAAGTATTCTGTTCGAGTAGTAGCTCAGCAAGGGAGGAATCAAGCAGGCTGTGAGGTATATGCACAACGAGTATACGGCGCCAATTATCTTCATGTACTCTTTCACATAAAGTGGCATAAACGTTACATGTCAGGTCTGAGCGAGGCAGCCGTTGTTGCGGCAGTGGCGTTCATGACTGTTGACAGCAAGTCGACTCTGCTGGTTGTGGCTGCAGTCCTCGTGCTCCTGTCTCGTATTCGGTTGATGTTCCGGATAGAAAGTTTGACACGAGAATGTAAAGCAACAATATAACTACTTTCAAAAGGTCATTTCAGCAGCAGTAAT
>Ga0210040_10010327_pt1 | contig 10725 bp, 11 predicted proteins | sample CryGeyCG12114_NA_FD_185462 | JGI IMG/M metagenome (GOLD analysis project Ga0210040, IMG submission 185462) | Groundwater microbial communities from aquifer - Crystal Geyser CG19_WC_8/21/14_NA (SPAdes) (version 2) | ecosystem: Environmental > Aquatic > Deep subsurface > Groundwater | place: USA... | reverse complement strand
CCGCCTCGAGGAAGTCCCGTCGAACCGTCGCACCGCGTGCGGTCGTGAAGTGGTCGATTCCGAGCAGGTCGGAGATCTCCGCCATCAGCTCCCGCTCCGGGTACTCGCGTCCATACTCTCTCGGCATCACCGCAGACTAGAAGAAGCACCCAGAGCTGGGGGCCAGGCGTACGAAAGACGGTGTCTGATGACAGGGCGCTGGGTTCCGACCGACGCCGGTGCACACCTTAAGGGCCGCCGCAGGACCGACACCGTCCCCGAGGTGCTCCTCCGAAAAGCTCTTCACGCGCAGGGCGCCCGCTTCCGTCTCCATCGTCGGCTGGCACCAGCCTGCACTCCCGACGTCGTCCTCCCAGGGCGCCGCGTCGCAGTCTTCGTCGATGGCGACTACTGGCACGGATGCCCCATCCACGGCCGAAAAGCCCCCTTCACCGGCCCCAACGCCGACCTGTGGGAGGCGAAGCTGCGTCGCACCAAGGAGCGGGACCTCGCCGCCACCACCACGGCGCGGGAACAGGGCTGGGTTGTCATACGGCTCTGGGAGTGCGAAATAAGGGCCGACCCTCGAGCCGCCGCCGAAAGCGTCCTGGAAGCAGGACGCTACGTGCGGTAGAGGAGAAGTAGCACGTTCTACGATCTTCCGCACGTACTACTCGACAAACGCACGTAATACACGTAGAGTGTGTCATATCGCTGCCGGTGGTAGGTCGCAGCGGCTCCGCTAAGGACCAGCACCTACCACCCAGTCCCAGGAGGACAGCCATGCACAGCACCATCACGTTTGAGCACGTCAACCCCGTCGACGACGGCGGTCACCTCGCCGCCGAGTTGGTCATGAAGGCCGACGAGTTCGTCGGTCTCGTCGACGACGGCAGGATCAAGATCGGCAACGCCCGCCCCGACCACGACATGATCACGCTCAAGTCCGGGAAGGAGCGCTACCGCACCACCAGCAAGCGGCAGAAGGAGTGGACCGACCGCCTCCTTCGCAACGAGGCGATCCTCGGCAACCTCACCCTCAACCTGAACCCCGACGAGTGCGACTACCACTTCGACGAGAAGGAGCACACCCTCGAGGTCTACGAAGGCGTCTTCGACCAGGGCGTTGACTCCGCTACCCGGAGCCGCGCCGTCATCGAGGCCAGCAAGAGCGCAGCCCAGACCTTCAACCTCGACACGCGCATCGCTTTCCGTGTCACGTTCCTCACCGAGGAGCAGGAGCGGAAGTTCTTCCACCACTACAACCAGGTCGGGGAGAAGGTCAACGACACGGTCGCCAAGTTCGTCTACCAGTCCAACCCCGGCCAGGCCATCGCCCGCGAGCTCATGCTCGCCAGCACCCACCTCGGCCTTGACAACATCGAGGTGCAGCGCAACACCGTGTCCGCGAGCAGTCCCAAGATCGCCGCCTTCAACACTCTGTCTACGGCGGTCGAGAATTCCTGGACGCACGAGCCGATCGGCGAAGTCGGGGTCAAGGAGGACGCCGCCTACCTCGCGGACTTCTGGGACGCCCTCGTCCAGGTGCGTCCCGAGTTCGGCCGGCTCAACCTCGCCGAGCGCCGCAACCTCCGTAACACCTCCGTCGCCGGAACGGCCCTCGCGATCCACGGAGTCATCGCGGTCGCGGACGCCTTCTACCACTCCGAGGATTCCGAGGACTTCTCCCGCCTCTCGGCGCTCAGGTCCTCCGTGATCGCCGAGGTCGACGGCAAGGACGAGGCCGTCGACTACTTCTCCCAGGCCAACCCCGTCTGGACGCGCAACGGCGTGCTCGTCTCCTCGGTCGCGAAGGACGGCACTGTTCGACTCAACCTCAGGTCCTCCTTCCAGACCCGCAAGGCGATGGCCGACGAACTGAAGGCCAAGATCGGTCTCTGAGTCGTCACGGTGCTGACGCGGCGGGCGAGAGGTACCCTCGCCCGCCCAGACCGCTGCCCGACCCGCTGCCGCACCTCGCTTAGGCGCAGCAGCGCAGCTGCCCCCCGGGGCTACAGTCCCCGACCAGCACCCTGAATCAACGCAGGAGTTCCTCATCAAGATCACGCGGCCTCGCCTGCTCGGCCTGCTGGGAGCTGTCACCCTGGTTGTGGCCGTGACCGTAGGGGCCATACGTGTTGGTCTGGCCCCCGCAGAGTGGAAGCCCGCCGAGGCGCTGCTGGGGCTGCTGGGTACGGCAGCCGGCGGCGCCACCACGCTGGCCGCCGCGGTCTACGACGGGCGGCGAGCACGAATGGCTGCTCGTCGAGACGAGGTGGCCCGGCTGATCGAGGGTCTCAAATGGGCGATGTACCAGAACGACGGCATCTCCCCGTTCGACCTGGGCTTCGCGGTCTGGACGCCTCGACGCGACTGGCTGCGACGCTGCCTCCGGCGGCCACGACGCCTTACAGACGCCACCTTCCGAGCCCGCTCCAAGAACCGCCACGCCTCGACCGGGATCACCTGGACGGTCGGCAAGGGCACGATCGGCCGATGCATCGAGCTGAAGGACATTGTCGCGGTCGACCTGGACGCCCTGTGGTCGCGTCTTCGTGGCTGCGACGAGGCGACGTGGATGGGCGAGGACGAGATCGAGGTCCGCCAGAGGCTGACCTACGGCGAGTTCGTCAAGGCCCAGGGCTCCGGCACCGTCATCACGGGAGGGCACGTCAACTACGTCCTCGCTGTGCCGATCCTGTCGCCGACTGGCGGGACCGTGCACGGCTGCGTAGCACTCGACATGCCGCCCGGCCTGGTGCCTGCTCAGTTGTCAGAGCAACACTACATAGTGGAAGGACTGAGAGGGGTTGCCGACCAGCTCGGCTAGCCGCAGCCAACTAGGGTTTGCTACTACAGACGAAAGGGCACCAGATGTCGGGTCGGTCAGCGCAACGAGGCGTGGGTAGCGACAAGGGCTTCAGGGCCGCAGGGCGACGTCTGGACGCGCCACCCGCAGGCCTCGTCAAGGCGTTGCGAGAACTCGGCGACACCGAATCGGCGAATCGGCTCGTCGAGGCTTACCCCGCGCGCGCCCGCAGAGCCAAAGACCTGACTGATACCTCGAAGGGCTGATCTACAGCCCCAACGAGGTCGCAGCGTTGTCCGTCCAGGCCTGCTGCACCCGCACGTACCCACCCAAGGTGGCCAGCGACCGGTGCCGGGTCTGGTGTGCGATCGCGCGGTCGCTCGCCCCCCGCAGGTGGGCATAAGTCACGAACCCGGCGCGGAGGCTGTGCGCGCTGTACCGGGCGGGCTCGAGGCCAGCCCGTGCGACTGCTTGTTGAACCAAGACGTTGATCGAGGCCGCGTTCAGGGCACGGGCTGCTGCTGTGTTGCTCTTGGTCACCGGTCGTAGCAGCGGTCCTTCGTGGACGCCAGCGATGCTGAGCCACTGCTCGAGCGCGACGACGGGGCAGCGGGCCGGGTTCCCGGCCCGGGGGAGGACGACGACCTCGGTGTGCTCGCCGGTCTGATTCGTCTTCGACCGGGGCAGGGTGAGGACGAGCCCGTTGGGGTGCTCCGCGACCTGGTCGACAGTGAGTGCGGCGAGTTCGCTGCGACGTAGTGCGGCGACGAACCCGACGAGCAGCAACGCCCGGTCGCGGGCACCGGCGAGGTCTGGTTCGGCTGGTCGGTTTCGGGTGCGCCACACCTTGGTGGTGGGGCAGGCGTCGAGGACGTCGAACAGCTCGGGTGGCATCAACGGTGCGGCCTGGTCGGGTGGTGCGCCGTGGGTGCGGCGGATACCTTCCCAGACCGCGACGACGCGGGCGTTGCGGGTCGGGTCGGGTTGGTTGTGCAGCTGGTGCGCGAAGCGGATGGCCGACAGCCGGCGGCTGATCGTGCCGACCTTGGCCCCGGCCTGGGCCAGGTCGCTCAGGTAGCCGCTGATTGCGCCGGCCGAGGCGGGCATCGGCTCAAGGTTGTCGTGCTGGGTGCACCAGGAGACGAACTCCCGCCAGTCCGAGCGGTAGCCGCGCAGAGTGCTGTCGGCCCGGGCGGCACGTGCGTAGCCCGCCTCGGCCGAGGACAGGACGTCGTCGGCCTGCAGCTCAGTGGCGCCGTCGATCTCGTGCGCCTCGATACTCATGGCGCCGGGGTCTTCCCGCCCGATGACTCGCTGCGCACAAGGAGTCGGTTGGTGAGCTCCACCGTCGCGAGGTACCACCAGAAGATCCAGTCGAGGAAGGCCGGGTCGTAGCCGTACATCTGGTCGTCGCGGTGGTGGCGGATGGCGAAGCGGTTTGCGATGTCGAACAGGGATCCGGAGTCCTTGTCGGCGAGGCGGGCAAGCACGGTCTTGCGGCGCGACTCGAGGACTTCGGCCAGCTCGCGGCAGGCGCGCCGCTTGTCCTCGGGAGTGGCGTGACGGCTGCGGTACAGCGCCACCGCCTGGCCGACGCGGTCCTCGTTGCCGTCGGGCACGTGCTGCTGGGTCACGGCCAGCAGCTCCTGGCGCGGGTCCGGGGTGCGACGCACGACCTGGCCCTGCTCGTCGCCGGGCTGGCCGACGAGCTCGAGGTCGACCTCATGTCGAACGAGGAGCTCGTTGGTCTTCCAGCGGTAGACCGCCTGACCGGCGTTCTCGTCGAAGAGGTCGTAGCCGTAGTGGTCGTCGTAGTCGTGCCAGTAGCGGGTGCGGGGTCGCGCGACGAGGTCGTGGAAGACCTCGACGAGGGTGAGGAAGTGCTCGGGTGCGTAGGCGCCGGCGTCGAAGTCGAACGGCCAGGCGTCAGCGAGACCGCAGTGCTCCTTGATCAGTCTGACGATCCGCTGCGGCTGCTCGTTCTCCTGGCCGTCCTCGCACCGGCTTCCGGCCAGGCGGTTGAGGTAGCCCCGCTCGACCAGGTCCTCGCACACAGCCGCCCAGGCGCGTTGCAGAACCAGGTCGTCGACCCGACCCGTCGGAAGCGCAGCCGGTTCTGCCGGCAGGTGACGGTCCCAGTAGTAGCGGCGGGGGACGTAGGCCCTGAGGGCGTCGACGTGTTCGAGGAGCCGCCGCCCGAACTCGTGCTGCGGGTCGGCGACGGTGGTCGTGGCGCCCCACGGGTCGTCGGGCCATGTCCGCGGCGCCTGAGCCAGGTCCTCAAGCGGGTCGGGTCCGCGCAGGGCCTCGTCGAGCAGGAGTTCCAGCGCTGGGTGCTGCTGGTGCGGCCGCAGCGTGCCGAGGATCGCTGCCAGCTCTGCGCGGAACAGCTCGCGCGGCCACAGCAGGGCGTAGCCGCGGGCGGGCGCGGCAGGATCGAACACGGTGGAAGGCTAGCGCCTATCACCTGCGATTCTCTGCATTATCGCGGGCGATAGAGCGGGCTATCCGGCCTGGTTACGCCTTGCGTAGGCGGACGGGACGACTGGTGCTGCTGCAGCTCTGCGCTGCAGTGGGGAGTGCCTCGATCCTCGAGTGGGGCTCGGGTAGCGGTCTGAGCATCGTCGCGTGACGCCCCTTCACCGGGCTCTTTCTCGGGCGGGGCATACGGGAACCGGGCTGAGCGTGGGCCCGCTCGTGGAGGACCCGCTGCGGCTTAGCTGCTGGACGGACGGCTTACGGCGATCCGGCTAGTGGAACGTCTCGAGTGGCACACCAAGGTGGCTCGCGACTCCATCAGCGGTCACCTGAGCCAGCCGGCGAACGAAGTTAAGGCACTGGATGGCGTCTACGAGCCGGATCGGTGGGTCCTGCGGCTGAGACTTCGGCGTGACCGCCTGCAGGACTCCGACGCAGGGCATGTGCTCGTGCCCGTGGGCGATCGCGTGCCGAATCTTCAGCCACTCTGCGAGCCGCGATTCGACCTGCGTGGGCGTCAGAGTGTCCCGACCGAAACGACCAGTGCTCCAGGTCCAGGACGGCCGGGCGTCGAAACCAGCGGACTGGAGCAGCGTTCGTGTGTTCTCGGCGTTCGGTGTTGAGAACTTGCCAATCTCCGAAGACACGCGGCCAGCGAGAAGGTTCGCCGTGCCCCAGCCCGGGCTTCCCTTTGCAGGCATGCTCGCATCGAGAAGGACCTTCGTCAGATCCTGAACGACTGACTGCCAGCAGGCGACGGCGATGACGATGACAGCTCGGTTCACGGACACTTCGATGAAGCGCCGACCTTGGCCCCCTGTCCCTGCCCGTCGATGCACCTTGACCAGGTTGTCGCAGTGCGCCGTTGCCCTGCTGAATGCTGCCGCTGCTTCCGCAAGATTCACGACTCCATGCTGACGTAGGACCTCGTCATAGAAGGAGGACCCGAGCATGATCGTGTCGTCCTTCAGCGAACAGAGCGCCAGGCTCGATGCTGCTGCCAATACCCGACCAAGCCAACACCGCGGGCGCCGTAGGACAGTCGGCTCGCGTGCTTCGCACGAGGGTCCTCTTGCGGCACACCAGTTCGTGGTCCGTCGACTTCCTCCCCTAGCGTTCACCGTCGGTTGAAGAGCGGCGTGGGCGGGCACAATCCGTGTCGTGCCCGAACTCGTTCTTCGGACCTTCCAACCGCTCGAGCGCGTCGCCCAGTTCCGCCGCGACGGCGTGCTGCTCGGCGACTGGCAGCACGTCATCTCCGGGACAGAGCGCGGATACCGGCGCCTGGTCGAGGTAATGGAGGAACGGGGCATCCCTACAGCTGGTCGCCCTCCGGTCTGGGCCTGGCACGGAGTGGTGAGACTGGTCGACGCCGACTCGCTGTTCGACGCGACCCACGAGCTCTGCCGCGGCTTCGCCACCATCACCTTCCGAGCCCCGGAGCGCCTGGTCCTGCTGACGGACTACGGGCACTGGTGCGACGTAATGCTGTCCGACGAAGCATCCCTTCGCGCATGGCGGCCTCGACGCCGCGCCAAGAGCCGCCACCACCCTGAGCAGGCGTGCCTTCCCCACCTCGAGTTGAGCTGGGTGACGCACATCGAGCCTCTCCCCACCACCGGCTGGGACACCCTCGACCTCGAGACCGAGCTGTAGGCCCCGGGGTTACCGAGCCGTCCCCCCGCACCTACCGCACCGCGCCTCGAGCGCCCGATCAGCCATCACCACAAGACGGTCGGCCTGCGAGCTCCGCACGGCGGTCGGCCTCTGCGCACGGTCAGGGAGGACGATTGACCAGTGGTCAGCGGTTCCAATGACATCCGGAACTCGTCGAGCAGCGGGTGGATCAGCTGGGAGGCGACGAGGACCGCAACTGGCGAGATCCTCGCGCATGGAGAACGAGACGTCCGACCCATCGACTTCGAAGTCATGATCACCCCAGCGCGGCCCGCGCCCCAGCTGAGCCGGCTCCGCCTCGGAGCCAGACAGGTCGCCGGCGACCTGCTCAGCTGGGTCGTCTGGCGCGGTAGAGCGCGCTCGACCAAACGTCTTCGCCTCGACGGCCGCTTCTGGCTTGTTCTTCAGCAGCACCCAGGACCGACCCTGCCTCTGGGGATGGCTCTCCAAGCAACACGCGAAGGAGAGGACACCTTCTGCTGGGAGTGGTTCGACACCGACAGCACCGGTACGACAGCCAGCAAGCTCCAAGAGACCGGCACCTTGACCCTGGAGCTGTCTCCCGACTCTCACGGGAGCCACGAGGTGGTCACCACGACCTTCGCCAGCGACGTGTCGCTTCATCTCCAGGCGCACGGCGACCGCGACCGCGACAGCCCGCGATACCGGGTCCGTATCCGCGCCGGCTCGGTCGTGCACTGGCCCCGTGCCGACGACGGCGTCAGACTCCTTCCCCGACTCCGGCCCGGCCTCGGCTGAGTCCTAGCAGGACGCTGCTTGCGCGCGACGTAGGGGAACGCGACATTCGTCTGCAGCTGCCCGCAAGCGGATCGGTCAGCGTTCTCGCTCGACGGTCCGCTACCGGCGACGCCGGCGCCCGCTGGACGGGCGGGGTGCGGCCCGGTGGCTTCGTAGGAGACCGAGCCCGTCCGGCTAGGTTCGCGACATGGCGCCTCAAGCTCAGCGCAGAGCAAGCAGCCCCGACCGTGAGCCGGCGGCGCACTACTCCAACCACTCCCGCTACTCAGATCCAGGCGCCTACGCCGAGCTGCTGCAGGCAGTGCCACCGGACCTTGCCACGGTGGGTGCCGTCGCCCGGAACACGATCGCCCACTACCGCGCGGCTAGCGTCGCACTGCCCGACTCCAGCAACGCCGACATCAACGCTCGCTGGATCAGCCGGATCCTCGACCTGGACCAGCAGCGTCACCAGCTGCCGCTGCGCGACGAACGCGCCGAAGCGGACCGGGTCCAAGGCTGCTGCCGCGACCACACCCTGCTCGCGGTCGCCATCTTGCGCCAGCACGGCATCGCGGCTCGAAGCCGCGTCGGGTTCGCCACCTATCTACAACCGAACGCGCGGATCGACCACGTGGTCGCCGAGACCTGGACAGGCGACCGGTGGCGTCGCTTCGACCCCGAACTTTCTGGTCCACGCGGATCGGTCGATGATCCTCTCGACATCTCGACCGGGGTCGGCTCACCGTTTCTGACGGCCGCGGCAGCCTGGTCGGGGTATCGGCACTCCGGAGCCTCGATCGACGACCTCGGCGTCCAGGCCGGGACTGTCGAGTTCAGGGGCGCGCCCTTCATCTTCGGCTACCTGATCATGGACGTCGCGCACCGCTTCGGCGACGAGCTCCTCCTCTGGGACTTCTGGGGTGCCATGGCGATGCCCGGCCAGGACCTCGACGTGGACCTGGGCGATCGACTAGCAGACTTGGTCCTACGTGCCGACGCCGGCGACCAGCACGCCGAGCAGGAGCTAGCCGAAATCCACGCCACTGATCCACGCGTGCGCCCCGGTCCGCACGTCTTGCAGTTCTCACCCCGCGGCGAACCGCCGTGCCAGGTCGCAGTCGCCGACCGCTGATCGTTCTCCGCAGGACGGTCCTCGTACGGCGAGGTCGTCGTTAGGTTCGGCGCTCGCCGTTCGATGCAGGTTGCTGAGTGTTGGCCGGCGCTGTCGACGGCCTCCTAGCCCCGGGAGCAGGTCCAGTAGGCGGAGGGGCAAGGGTCGTAACGAGTCGTGTCGAAGAGCCGTATCCGCCCCTCTTCTCGGATGCTGGCGTCCCTCTGCTGGCGTCGCTCGACGAACGTGGCGATGTGCGGCTTGACATCAGGCTCCTAGGCGTCGATGAACTGGAGGTACTCGACCTCTGCCCATCGTACGAGCACGCCGCCAGGTAGCAGCTGGACCTTGCCGTCTTCCGCGAAGACGAACTCCCCGGTCTCGGCGTCGACCTCTGCGGTAGTAGCGAGGAACAGGTCTTGATCTTCTGGGTAGCCGGCAGAGTAGGACTTCAGCCCGTCGGTCGCCGTGGCGTAAGCACCAGCGACCCAGCTGCCGGACTTGAGCTTGAGGCGTACCCAGCCATCACGCTCACCTTGGAAGAGGTAGTCCCAGGCACGCGGTGCGGGGTCAGGTCCAGTGATGAGGACCGCCCATGAGCGCCCCTTCCTGGTGCCGTTCCCAACGAGCGTCCCGAGAAGGATCGGCCCAGCCACGTAGCCAAGTGCAAGTGCCCAGAGCCCCCACGAGACCTTTCCTCGCGTTGCAATGCCGGGCCACTGCGTGGACCAGAACCAGTAGGTGAGTGGCGCGAAGACGGAGTGCAGGATGGCCGACCCACCAATGAATCGCAGCACGCGATCCGTCAGGGTCGCACCCCACCTTCCGGCGAGCCTCTCGAACGCCCACAGGTAGAGCGCGCCTGGAAGGAGGGCTGCGACCAGCACGGCGGCAGCTTGGAAGGTGGTAGGCACGGCTCCATACTCGCCCGACGTGCCCGACGCGAGAGTGACCTAAGGATCGTTCCGGTGCACGGTCCTTCTACAGCGATGTCCGGTGCCAGCCGAGCGCTAACGAGGCGTATCTGTCAGCGTGGGTGATCAGACTGTGGTCATGGCGGCGGACCCGGACTTCTCCTTGGCGCTCGAGGAGGCGCGCCGGTCGTTCGATGCTCTTGCCGACGAGCTGCCGGCGCTTCGCAATCGAGCAGCTCAGCTCCTCGGGGTTAGCGGGCTTGCGGCTTCCTTCCTGGGAGGCCTCGTTCGGGTTCCATCGGGGCAACCCATCGGTGCATGGGGTTGGGCTGCCGTAATCGCGTTCGTCGTGACCGTAGGCCTATGCCTCCGGTTGTTACTGCCGGTGTGGCTACACCGGGGCCCGACACCTTCCAGGCTGGTGGCCTGGGCGGAGGAAGGTGATTCCCTCGCCGAGATGCAACGGAACCTGGCGTTGCACATGCAGAAGAAGTACGCAGAGAACCGCATCACGCTCGATCGGCTGTCTCGGCGCTACAGCGTCGCCGTGATCGGACTTGTCGTAGAGGTAGCTGCGTTCGTCGTCGATGTTTGGAGCTGACTATGCCTGAGCGACCCACCCCAGACCGGCCCGATCAGCGGCCGGAGCCGCAACCTCGTCGGCCCGACCCGTACCCGGAACCGGAGCGGCGCAACGAGCCCCGTCGGCCGTTGCCGAGCACGCCACCGCGGCGCCAACCTCGGTGACTGTCGGCTTCCGCAGGACAATAGGTCTGCGTTGGCACGACGAGTGGAGGTCGAGCCGCTTATGCTCGTGCGGCCTAGCCGGAGAAGGCTCTGGAGCACGGGTTCGGGTGGCCCGGGAGGTTGCCCCGCGATTCGACGCGATGTCGATCGGGCCGTGAACATGAGCAGTCCACCACTGGGTTGAGGCGCGACGGTCCCTGCAAAGGGAGTCCTCAGTTACAGAGCTGAGTTGGAGCGTCGTCCCCTCGTGCTGCCATCAGCGGTACGAG
>Ga0210040_10010326_pt1 | contig 10726 bp, 6 predicted proteins | sample CryGeyCG12114_NA_FD_185462 | JGI IMG/M metagenome (GOLD analysis project Ga0210040, IMG submission 185462) | Groundwater microbial communities from aquifer - Crystal Geyser CG19_WC_8/21/14_NA (SPAdes) (version 2) | ecosystem: Environmental > Aquatic > Deep subsurface > Groundwater | place: USA... | reverse complement strand
GTCTTTTTCGTCGAGTGGGGCCTCTTTGTCCCCATCGGTTTTTTTTCCAGCTATGCTTTGGCAAACGGCGTGGACACGACGTTCTCGTACCAGTTGCTCGCTATTCTCAACGTTGGTTCCTGCTTTGGTCGATACTTCCCAGGGTTGATGGCTGATAAGATTGGTCACTTCAACGCCATGATTCTCACAATCACGCTGTGCCTGGTTTCGACCTGGGCAATTTGGCTGCCAGCTGGTGGAAACGTCGCCGTCATTGTTTTGTACGCCATCATCTTCGGCTTTGCATCTGGTTCTGGTATCTCGCTTACACCTGTCTGCGTCGGGCAACTGTGCAGAGTAGAGAACTATGGCAGATACTATGCAACGTGCTACACGTTAGTGTCTTTTGGCTCACTGACAGGTATCCCTATAGCCGGTGCATTGATCAAGGCATGTGGTGGTCAATATTGGGGTCTGATCGTCTTCACTGGTACAAGTTACACGGCTGCCACGATCGCATTCCTGTTAGCTAGAGGTATCGGAACAGGTTGGGGTCTGAAGAAGAGGTTCTAAGCATGGGCAGGCTGGTGAGGTTATATAGAAAATTACTAAGTAGGTACTTAGGTATCAAGCAGGTAAGTACCTAAGTATGTGCTCGTGGAGATTGTTCGAAATAATCGAAATCCGGCACTTTATATCCCACCCTATGTATCACACGTACTCCCTTGCAGTGCTAGTTGCAAGGCTGTTATCGAGCGAGCCACTCTGAACGGGAACGTTCTTCCTGACGCTGGCTATGATCTTCGCGGTCTTCGCATTTGTCATTACCTCATTACTACCATGCTTTGCCACTGCGTCCTGACCGTTTTCAGGCGGCCGGACTCTCGGTCTGTGCTCGTTGTTGACGAAGGCATCCTCCATCATTGCAGATCTGACAATTGATCTCCTTCTTCACGTGGGGTGACGAGGCGGACACTTTTCCTCTCTCGTTGACTGCCAAATCCACTTGGACCCGCACCACTCATACTACTTCTGCTTCCGCCTCTTCGCGAACTGCTCAGCAATCTTTCGTCGCCACTTTGTGTCCCACGCTCGCCATTCGTTGTTCTCAGCATGTTCCTGGCTCTATCTGTGGCAGGACTGGGATCGATTTTGACGGGGTCTTTCTTAGCCACTGCTACGGCAGGTCTGGAGACGGCTCTGCTGTCCTCATCTTCCTGGACTTGTATCTCAACTCTTTGTTGCCGTATTGTCCCTGGTCCGCAGTCGCAGCCACATCCTAGACTTGGACATATGCCTTCACTATCGGGCTGTGCCAACCATCCTTCCATACACGCAAGATGACCACCATGGCCGCAAATATGGCAGTATAACCACAGTCGGTATGTTGGCCCATGAGTCGATGCAGAGCCATCCTGATGATCCTGCAGGGACATTGACAGGCAGATGGGGCATGGCTGCCTCGTACTTCCGCACTGTAAGCAAGCGTGGTTGCCTTTCGATATAGGTGCATGACAGCAAGCGCAGGAGGTTATCACCACACTTTTTTCGCTTGGATGGAGTGTACTTCCCAGTTCCGCATCTGTGTCTATCCCACATACGCCAGGATAATCGAATTCGACACACATCTTCCTAACCTCAGCCATGCTCTCGAATAACATCATGCCGCCAAGGTACGAACAATGCGCCTGGAGTAGTTGCTCGATAACGCGGTGGCTCATGTCAGGACGTAACAGCATGCTAGCCATGGTCACTGAGATCTCCTCGTCCGTAGTGTGACATGTCCGATTTTTCTGATGGAAGAAGAATGGATGCACATGCATAAGAAGATGTGCAGAGAATTGTGAGGCAGCAATGCCATTCTCGTTGTCGAATGCGATGGAGTGACATATTAATGGTAGCGCCGACCAAGCGAACGGTTGTCGTGGGACATAAGTAGACGGATTAATTGGCCGGAAGTCATTGTACGAATAATGGGCTGATGCAAGGTCTTCACCGTCTTCTGTTAACATGTCAGTCTTTTTGCCTTCTTCGTAGATCTTCTGACCGGAGACCGCTTGGAGAATAGGGTTGAAAAGGTGAACATGCGGCTTGGGCAAAGACCGCTCCAGGTCAAAGGTGAAAATATCTGGCTCTGATGATACTGCTGTCTCGCTGAGGGGTAAATTTGTCTGAAAGACATTCTCGGTGATAGCACAGGGGTCTGCTATGGTAATGGGCTTGGGTGGCTTAGGTTCCGAGAAGGAAGATACATCATGATCAAATCCGAAGTCCATCGAGCCATCAAGACCCAAGGCCGAGGACAAGCTACTAACATGCTCGTGTATCTTGTTGTCCTTAAATTCTGTGGATTTGTATCGATCAATGACATGTACTGGAGACAATTGCAGCTCTGACTCGTTAGACCCTGGTTGTTCTGGTGAGGGACCTTCAAATTGCCCGCGGAGGCCATATATCGTTGAGGATGCAAATGATTGACCCAACGATCTAGCTTTATGGGAGCTATCCGTAGACGCAGAGAACATGGGAAAGCTCTCCGCAGAATCATGCCGCTCACCAAGAACTGGCCTTGAATGACTAAGTGACTCCTCTAGGGTGAAAACAGGTCTCGGCTGAGCCTGGTAATCTCGGAGTGCTGCTCGCCTGTGCTCCTGTGTCTGTACGTTGGACGCCTGCAATTTCTGGTTTCTCTGGCTGGCTTGTGGTTCTTGTCGTGCAGCATTGAATATATTGTCACTTGGTTGCGACACATCCGACGTCTCGGTGCGGCTACGTCCTTGCTGCGTGCGACTGGAGTGGTGAGTAAGGCGCGGTTGGCTTGGTGAGAGAGGTAGGTGGCTCGTATTCATAGAATCGCTGAGTAATGCCCGGGAGGCTGTCTCTGCAGTAGAGTGTGCGGTAAGGACTGATGGAGGTAAAGGTGGCATGGGCTCGAATGCCTCTTCTATTCGAGCGAAGCGGCTGCCTTGCTGTCGGCTAGGGGAGGCAGGTGAGTCAGGGAGCGGTTTCGCCAACGGTGTTGTCATGTTAGACGCAGTCTCTTTGTCAGAGAAGCAATGCCGTCCATATGTCTTATCAGCCTCAAGGACGCCTTTTAAAAGATTGCCGACCACTTTCTCTGACTTGGCCTCAGCATTACTATTTCTTCTTCTTGCAGGCAACCCTGCCAAGGGCGATAGACCATTATCAAAAACACGAGTTCCATTGCTCTTCAAATGTGCTTTTGCTTTCGTGGCATTCGCTCTTCTTTCAACACGATTTTTGTCAGCACAGTCCTTCAATTCTGGCACAATCACTGCGCAGAGAACTCGCCATGTTTGGGCCACACGGTGCATTGAAACCATCTCACATGCATGCGCGTTTTGCATGAATGCAGCTTCCAGCCTTTCAAGAATCATCTCTGGCGACTGCCTGCGTTCGTTCTCTGTGGACGGGCTTGCATAGAACCTTGCAAGAAAGCTCACGGTCTCGCGTTCCGAGGACAGCCCGTGAACGCTACCACGTAAAGCGATTTGGTGATTGCCAAATATATCGCCTTGCTCCGCGATAGACTCGTCTAGAGTATCTACGATTGGACGGCCATCAGCGGACGGTGGAGTGTTAGCTTGAGACTTGCTCGAGCGTGTAGAAGCTGCCCTGCTCTGTCTTCGCCCTAGCGTACCACCAAGGAAGGCTTCAATATTGCTTTCATCGTCAGTAAAGCTTCGACTGACAGCTCCATCGTCCCCGCTGCTGAGTTTCTCCGGAGCCATGTCTAAGAAATTCACAACAAGGTCGTCATATCCGGAATTGTGCCTCGTGCTGGTGTCTTCCGAAACAGCAGCAATCTGACCATCCGGCGTCCAACCCAAGGCGGAAGAAGAGAGTTCATTGTGCACTCGAGTAACAAAGGTCACATCACTCTGAGTAAACATACCTTCGTTGCCGACAGTCCACAACAAACTCTTTGACGCCCATAGAAGGTCGGTCGCTGAATTATTGTACCGATCAAGCTCTTGAAAAGGCAGAAGAGGTCGCCGCAAATCCCATATATGGATTCGAGGATCTTCTTGCGAGTATGATGTCGCAAATTGTGTACATTGCCATCGCCCTCTGCTTGTGAGCTCTGACGACCTACAAGGTGGACGTCATCTAATATTTCTAACGGCCTGAGGCGCTTTCATCTGAAAAACCGGCTTTTGTCTTCGGTTTTCATTCTGAAAGTCCCAAACACGGATATGCTTGTCTGCACCACCACTGATAACATGTATGCCATCTGGATGCCAATCTATAGCATAACAAGCTTTTTCATGGCCGTTGATGCTAAGCTTGGGCGCGCTTGGGTTGCGGATATCCCACTTCTGCACAACTCCGGCATCCGTGCAGATAGCGAATTCAACACCGTCACGAGGAGACCATCTAGCATCACGTACCGGTGTGCGAGGATAGAATTGTTTTGAGAACTTCACAGCTTTAGGTTCGCGAATGTCCCACAACCTCACCGTTTTGTCCTGACCCGCAGAGAGAAGTAAGGAGCCCAGAAATGGGTCGAAGTCCAGCTTGTTCACTTGTCCAGAATGCTCATGAATCCACGCAAGTGCCACTCTCGAATTGCCTGAGTTGACATCATACAGGGCCATCCGCCCGTTGATAGCCGCGGTCGCGATAATATTATCATAATGCCCATGGGACCACCGGACATCAGTGGCAGGGAGGAACTCCCTCTGTTGGGACGCTGTTTCAGCCTGTTGCGAAGCGTGCGCAGACGAGTATGATACTATCGCAGAGCGTAGATTGAAATCTTCCGTGACCTTTCCATCGGAAACGTGTACTGTCTTGAGTATTTCTTTACCAGCTAGGATTGCATGGGTCTTGTTACTGTTGATATCAAGCGCTGCGATCGGGATGCTCGTCTTGTGAGCCGCAGTCTGTGAAGGGAGAAATCTGGACACAAACGTCAGCTCCATTTCACTTCCAGCCCTGTGGTGATTTACCTATATCCGCTTCTGCCTGCCAGCTGCCCTGCTTTCCCATCACTTACGCGCTGCGCCTGCGCGCTCAGTGGTCGTGAGGCAATCAGGCCTAACGGTGCAATAATTCTTTGCCATGGCGCCAGACGGCTTGGAGGGAGTGGAGGTGCAGGCGGAGGCTGCGAAGTTGGCCTGCCCAGTTGACTCGAGTCGGCCATCATCACGGCGGATGATGGTGATTGACTTGACCTCGGACTGACAGCGACGCCATCGCTGGAATGCGAGTCTTCCGTCAGCGCCGAGGAGTCAGCATGGCGAATGCTCACTTGAATACACGCGGATCACATGCAGACCATTAATGCCCGACGTCAGAATCAAGCCAGGACCATTGGGACACCAACGACGAGGCTGCGACACCAAAGAGCGAGGGAGGCTACTGTGGAACAAGGGACTCGTACAGTATGCAGCACTATGCCGCAGGACGACGTCTTGGTGAGAATGGCTCTCTGGTCCTTGCAGGACAGACAATCGTCAATGGCTGCGTTGGTAGCTCGGTCGGTAATGATAGCTATCCTATCGGTGCTACAGGTTCAAAGAAAAAGTCCCGGGCTCCCCCGGGCCCCGCAATTGGCCACAGCAGAAGTAAGATACTGGTCTTGTTGGGCTGGGATATGCAGGTATGGACCGCTCCAAAGCAGCTACAGATGCCGGCAGCCAGGGACATTCAAGCCATCGGTCATCCGCCTTCAGCTTATCCCGGCTAGACTTGGTAGGAAACCACAAACGATGGCTGAAAAGGTCGAGGCAATGCATAAGCGAATGGGTTTTGATTGCCACTTGCAAGGCCACTCAATGCAAACGTGTCCAAGGCGAGTCGCGGAAGCAGGAACTCTTCGTCACGCCTTAGTCGCAACAATGCCAGTGCCAATAATGTGAAAGGCTCCTGCTCGCTTTGAAATGTCACCGTGCCTCTCATCTTCCATGCTAAAAGGTACCCAGGTAGGTATTGATGCTGGCTTCCGGCGGTGAGAAGGTAATTCATTTCTATGACCATTCTCGCATCATGATCATCCATTGCATCTCTTCCGTCGTTGCGTGTCGTGTGATTATCTAGGTATATATCTAGGTCTTCCCCACCCTCCATTTCATGTACAAACAGTTAATCATTGCATCATCGTCGTCTACCTTCTTTGCCTCGGGTTCGCCAGCTCAGACACACGCGCCATCAGCGGCACGGCCCTTTCAAAGCTCGCCTCTCCGCTGCGATCACCAGATCAGATTCATTCGCCATCCATGATCCATCGAATGTTCTTCGCCACGTGACAGGACTACCAATCTTTGCCTTTCAACCTTCTTCTACGGTCTTTACCTTGTTCATTGCGTCGACCTCTATAGCCATCGGTCCATTCGTTTTTTGGGGCACACAGGACGAGAACTTTGGTACTGGGCTACACGTAAACCAGCCTTCCGCGGATACCTACTTGGTGCTCGTCAGAACCTGTCAGCTGATACGGATTTGAAATTGGTCCTCTCACCTTTATTTAGTCCTGGTGCGGAATTCGATCACCAGGACCTGTGACTGAACGACCCTCGGTCACCAAGATGCCGTCGATGGACCACGCAAAGCCAATATCGATGGCCAGAAGCCTGAAGATTCTCAATGTGTGCCAGGAGGCGTATCCAGCCATCATTCTTCTAGTGTTCATCATAGCCTTCATTTTCTACGGTATATTCAATGCACCAATCGAAGTAGACAAAGTCAAAGTCCATGCCATGCGAGGCCCTGGTGGCCGACCTCTGCCTCAACGTCGGAAGTCTGCCAATCAGGTCAAAGAGGCAGTGGCTGTTAACGATTTTTCACCGAGATCAAAACTGGTATTCAGAGTCATTCAGGCCGGTGTTTTAGTCACTTTCGTGGTCAATGCCGTTTCTCTCATCCTTCAGACGCTCTATTATCGAGAGGACGAATGGTGGGCTGGACAAAGCGCTGTGGTATGTCCTACAAGCATCACCGCCAAAAGGAGCTACTGACCACCCTATGCAGATCTATGTTACCGCATCATTTTTCGCTTGGGGGATTGTCCTAATCTCCCTCATTGACACCAAACCCTCGCCAACCTGGGTTCATCTGCTTGCCTGGTTTGTAGCTCTACCATTGGAGATGACGATAATTAGCACAAGTCTTTCCATTTACACGGTTCCACATTATGAACCAAAAGTCGGCAACCAGACAGGTGGCGAGTATCGTGAAACTATGACAGCTTGGGAGGCTGTAGCGATACTCGTCTACTTCGTTCGACTAGCATTCCTCTTTGGACTACTGATACTCTTCATTAGCTTTCAGATTGCCGCGAGGACCCATTCAAAAGCCAAGGACGCTGGTTCCTCCGAGGACCAAAGACCGCTGTTACGAGAAGATGATGATTCCGGTCGAGCACAGACCAACGGCCATGCATACGGAGCCATACCAACAAGCACAGCCACGGAGTCTAAGGGACACCAACAACCAGATGCTTGGGCCAAGCCAACTGAGGCTCCCAACATCACATGGTATGCGTACCTGAAAGGTTTCATGGTCTTGACACCGTATCTCTGGCCGCGGAAGTCACGGAAACTGCAGGCGTTGGCCCTGAGCTGCTTCGTGATAATGACCGCGCAGCGTGCCATCAACGTCCTCGTGCCGATACTGACTGGAAGGATAACTGATGCCCTGTCAGGCGAGGATGGCAAAGGTGTTAGAGCGCCTTGGCTATACATTTCACTCTACATTGGCTGCAGGTGGCTTCAAGGCCAGCAAGGTATCTTGGGTGCAGCGCGCTCCATACTGTGGATACCAGTCGAACAGTACTCATACCGCGCTATATCCACCGCAGCATTTGAGCATGTTCATAATCTCAGCGCCGAGTTTCATACTGGGAAGCGTACGGGTGAACTTATTTCCGCTCTGAACAAAGGAAGCTCGATCAATTCGTTTCTAGAGATGGTCACCTTTAGTGTGGGTCCTATGGTCTTCGATCTCGTCGTCGCAATTGTCTATTTGACCATCACCTTCGATGTCTATCTAGGTCTGGTCGTTGCCATAGTCACCTTCCTTTACATATACGTTACCATTCGTCTGGCCGCCTGGCGCGTCGCTCTGAGGCGTAATTACGTTACCGCGGACCGGGAGATGGAAGCTGTCAAGAATGATTCGTTGCATGCCTGGGACACCGTCAAGTATTTCAATGCCGAAGAATATGAATTTGACAGGTATCGAGAGTCAATCAAGACTATGCAGGGTTTTGAATATTGGGTCAGCATTACTTTGTCCTTCATGAACACAGTACAAGGGGCTCTGTTTATGCTTGCGCTTCTTATTGCATGCTTCATTGAGGCATTCCAAGTAGCGCAAGGATACCAGACTGTGGGCAAGTTTGTCATCCTCATCACATATATGGCGCAACTACAAGGTCCGCTGAACTTCTTTGGCACTTTCTACCGTGCGATTCAAAACAACTTGATCAATGCCGAGAGAATGCTCGAGCTTTTCAAAGAGCAGCCAATTGTCGTTGACAACCCGGGAGCTGAAAGTATCACGTCATGTAACGGTGACATAGTCTTCGACAATGTTTCTTTCAAGTACGATCAGAGGCGCAAAGCACTCGACAACCTGAGCTTTCGATGCAGACCAGGTACAACGACGGCGCTTGTTGGCGAGTCCGGCGGCGGAAAGTCCACGATCTTGCGCCTCTTATTCAGATACTACAACCCCGAGTCTGGACGGATCAGGATCGATGGCAAGGACGTTCAAGACATTACTATTGATTCTGTTCGTCGTCAGATTGGTGTTGTTCCACAAGACTGCGGAATGTTCAACGAAACAATCATGTATAATCTGAGATACGCCAATCAGTCAGCGTCCGATGAGGAAATATTTGCAGCATGTAGAGCCGCCTCTATCCACGATCGCATACTCGGCTTCCCTGATGGCTACGAAACGAAGGTCGGCGAACATGGTGTACGGCTCTCAGGTGGCGAGCGCCAGCGTGTCGCAATCGCTCGGACTATCCTGAAGAACCCACGCATCACTCTTCTCGATGAGGCAACAGCGGCTTTGGACACTGAAACTGAGGAACGTATCCAGCAAGCATTTGCATCTTTGGGTGAGGGCAGGACCATGCTTATAATTGCCCATCGGCTTAGCACCATCACAAATGCTGACCAGATACTGGTTTTGTCTGGCGGTACCGTTGTGGAAACGGGTACACACGCTGAGCTCATTGAGCTTGGTGGCAAGTATGCGAGTATGTGGCGTAAACAGTCGAGGCAGCAGGAAGCAGCAGCGGAAGCTGAAGAGCTGCACACACGCGCCAGAAGAGCGCTAGAGGCTGCAGAGGCGGATAGTGCGTCCGTAAGCGAGGACGAGATTGAACGGTTCAACCACAAGCGAGGTCAGAGCGCCAAGGGTCACAAGCGAGTTAATTTCAGTCAAAGCAGTCTGGGTAGGGAGTGGAATGGTGAGGATAATGGTCAAGGAAGAACGCTTGCTCGGCCTGCTCAGACGCCAAGTGGACGTTGGCAGGGAGGAAAGCCACCAGGGCATCCTTGATGGAGCGGTCCCAAGACCAATCCTGGAGCACAAGAACCTCACGCCTCGGGTGGGAAATCTCTCGATCTGGCAACGAGCTTGGATGGAGAGGTACAGGACAGGTGTCGAAATTGTGGACAACGCCAGGCTGCCTGCGCTTGGTATCCGCATTGTTCTTCGGGTGGCTAGATTGATGTTATTTGCAAAAGTACAAAACAAAGAGCTGGGGCCTCAGGGTAGCTTGTGATGGACGATGGGAACAGAGACTGGCCAATTTCGGAAAAGGCGTATTAGTTTCGTGTGCTTTGCATAGCATGCGTTGGTTATTGTATATAAATTCCGTACCTTGTGAGCTTGGGTACTCGAGAATTCAATGCTTGGCTCAGGCATGACGGGAGCTTGTTCGCTCGCTCGAATGTTCCAGAGCTTCATGTCCGCGTAGCCATCACAAATAGATAAAGAGCTCGGGACCGAAGACACCCGAACAGCCACACTAATATATTCGAACTAGACAGCGAATGTCGGATCAAAACTTCCTTTTCTTCTTGGCTCCCGTTGCAGCTTCCAAGGACCGTTTCAGTTCTTCACGGCGCCGATTTGCTTTTTCCTCGATAGTCTCTTCACGTTGTGCCTGTGGCTCTGGAACATGTGCCCTCCCTTCTTCTTGCTCCATCGTTTCCTTGCTTGTTCTGAGCTTGGCGGGCGTGGGAGATGGAGATCTCGACACTTCTGATGCAGTGCTCTCGTCTTCATCTTCAGCTATGTTCCGCAGTCTGGAGGTGACTGGCGTAGCGAAGGCAGGCTGTGATTGAGATTGGGTCTGGCGTGAGCCTATCCGCCCGAGCCTGCGGGACGGCGTGGAGGGATTGCTTCCGCTGCCACTGCCGCTGCCGCTATGAGGTCCAGTAGCTTGTGTTTGTGTGGTATCTGTTCGGCGCAGCCCGAGGCGGCCGAGGCGGCGGGACGGTGTGGTTTGTGTTTGGGACTGTGACTGAGGTTGAAAGGTTTGTACCGGTTGTTGCTGTTCCCGGTTATCTAGCTGGCCTGAACGATGTGAAGGTGTCTGGGGGGGTGATGGAGTAGTAGTAGCCGCCCTGGAATCTGAGAGCAACCCTTGTTTGTTGGGTGTAGATTTTGTCGAGGATGGGGAATAGGCTCTGGTCGATGGTGACCGTGGAGGCGTAGGTTCCTTTTTGTCACCTAATTGTGATGGCTGTGTAGCTCCTCTCTG
>Ga0210040_10010325_pt1 | contig 10726 bp, 10 predicted proteins | sample CryGeyCG12114_NA_FD_185462 | JGI IMG/M metagenome (GOLD analysis project Ga0210040, IMG submission 185462) | Groundwater microbial communities from aquifer - Crystal Geyser CG19_WC_8/21/14_NA (SPAdes) (version 2) | ecosystem: Environmental > Aquatic > Deep subsurface > Groundwater | place: USA... | reverse complement strand
CGGCGGCGGCATGGCTGGCCCGAATGGCGGCGGCGAGGGCGGCGCCTTTGCTCCATCGCGCGGCAGCATGGACGAAGTCGACTTCCACCAGCAGGAGGAAGACCGTTTCGCCGCGCAGACTGCCGAGCTTCTCAAGAAGCGGGCATTGGCCAACGAGTACGAAAAGCTGATTGTGGTCGCGCCGCCCAAAACGCTCGGCGAGTTGCGCAAGCACTACCACAGGGAAGTCGAGAGCCGGCTGGCCGGTGAGCTGGCCAAGGATCTGACCAACCGCCCCGTGGACCAGATCGAAAAGGCGCTTCGGGACGCCTGACTTTCAGGCCCGGCGCGCTTGGGCCTGAATGGGAAAAGGGGCCCGCGGCACAACGCCGCGAGCCCCTCGCCTCCCCTGCACGGAGGGACGTTTCAGGCCGCGTCCGCGGCCTTTTTCTTGCGACGCGCTACGAGCGCTGCCGCGGCGCCGCCGAACAGCAACAACATCGGCGGGGCTGGCACGGGCTGCGGCGGGCCACCGTTGCTTCCGGACGATGATGAAGAGCCCGAGCTTGAGCTGGACGAGGAGCTCGACGACGAGCTGCTGCCCGAGGACGAGCCGGAGCCCGACGAGCTGCCGCCCGGTCCGTTGGATGACCAGCCACCCGAGGACGAGTAGCCGTCGCTGGACGAGCTATAACTGCCCGACGAGCTGCTTGAGCCGCCAAAGGAGGATGAAGAGCTGCTGCTGCCCGTGGAGCTGCTCCAACCGCCGCCGTCATTGTCGGGCTTTCCGGGATGATCCTTGCCCGGCTGCTGGCCGTTCTGGTTCTGGTTTTCGTTCTGATTCTGATTCTGATTCTGATTCTGATTCTGATTTTGGTTCTGGTTCTGGTTCTGGTTTTGCGAGTTGTTGTTCGTGTTGCTGTTGCTGTTGTCGATCGCGACAACCGCTCCACCACCGCCGCCGCCACCAAAGCCGCCTCCGAACCCGCCACCAAGGCCCCCGCCGAAGCCGAAGCCGCCGGTGCCGCCAACCACAACCGGGACGCTGCCGCCGCCCGACTCGAAGGGCACGGGCTGGGGCAGGGGAACGGGCGTCGGTACATTTGCGACCGTAACCACCGCAGGCGCACAGGTCGTCTTTGTCGTCGTCACCACGCGTCGGACCGGTCGAGCGGTCACAACACGCCGCTTCACGATCTTCTTGGTCGCCACATAGCCTTTGGTGTTGTACGCGACCTGGCGTGGCCGTTCTGCCATGTGCACGGCACCGCCGCCGATCACCGCGCCGCCGCACGCACATGCGCACAATTTAGCCAGGGCCATCCGAACAGACATCAACGCTCTTTCCCAATCCCGCGACATGGGCCGCTTGGATGCAAAGTGCGGAACAAAGGATTAAGCGCAAGGCTGTTAACCACCTTCTTGCGCCGCCCGAATAGAAACTGTTGCGCAACCGCATCGTTGTTGCGCTTAACGTATCGGTTCGGGACAAGTCAGCGCCACGTCTTTCCAGCGTCTCCGCGTGAGAAGTGATCAGACGGGGTGCTTTTCAGGCCTGTGCTCCTGCCGCAACACCCGGTTCGTGAAACATTCATGTTCTTGCGGGCCGCTTGTGAGCAATCCTGCTTCAGATTATAGGCGCGCAATGATTGGGGAGTGAACCGCGACGCGCAAAAGTGCCGCTGCGGTTCGAGGGGAGTGGCGTCATGGCAACCGTGTTGAATCGCGTCGAGAGTGCCGGAACTGAGCCGACAGCAGCCAATGATTCGGGGGCTGGTTATCGACCGCATCCCGACGAACCGTTCATGAGCTTGCGCCAGCAGGCATATTTTCGCGCCAAGCTGGCCGGGTGGAAGGATGCGATCCTTCGAGAAGCCCAGGAGACCCTTTCGCAGCTACAGATTGATTCGCTGCGGGAGGCGGACCTGACTGACCGGGCGTCGAGCGAAACCGACTGGTCGATCGAACTGCGGACGCGTGATCGCCAGCGCAAGCTGGTGTCCAAGATCGACGCGGCGCTGCGCAGGATCGACGAAGGCGAATATGGCTACTGCGAAGTGACCGGCGAACCCATCAGCCTTGCTCGGTTGGAGGCACGCCCGATCGCAACCATGACTGTTGAGGCGCAGGAGCGCCACGAGCGGCATGAGAAGGTAAGCAGGGAGGATTGATCGGCACCGTCGCCCCCGGACGACAACCGCGTCAACAAACGCTTCAGTGTTTCGCCCTAGTCGGAGCTGATCCAGAACATGAGCTCGACGATGGACGGTGTCTTTCCTTTCCCTCCCGCTGCCAATCTCGGTAGCGATCCCGACCATGACGGCGTGTCGTCACCTCGGTCGCGCGACAGCCTTTTCCTGCTTGCGCGGCTGAAGCTGATCGGGCGGGAGGAGCGTGAGGTGCGCGTGCGCAATCTGTCCCCTGGTGGCATGATGGCTGAGTATGGCGGGCCGGTCAGTATTGGAGAGCAATTGACGGTCGCGGTTCGCGGGATCGGCACTGTTGCCGGTCGCGTGGCCTGGGCGGCTGAGGGCAGGATCGGGATCGCGCTGGATGTGCCGATCGACCCGAAAAAGGCAAGAAAGCCCGTCACCACACGCGCTCAGCGCTGAGCAAATCGCGGCTGCTGCCTGACTGCCCCGGAAAATGCGCGCCGGGCAGGCCGGCGCGCAGGTGATCAGAACCGTTGCAGTTCCTCTTTCAACCGGAGCTTTTGTTTCTTCAATTCCGCGATCGTCCGTTCGTCCGGCATCGGCCGCAACCGTTCCTCGGCCAGTTTGCGGTCCAGACCCGCGTGCTTGGCCTCCAAAGCGGTTTGATGCGTCGTCTGCATGACGTCGGTCTCCTGCAATATGCTTGGTGGGGAACTGAATAAATCACGACGGGGTGATTGTGTCTCGCGCGATTGCGTTCAAATCGACCAGTCGAGTGACTGGTTGCGACCACCCGCTTTCCGCGATGGCAGGGGGTGAGTACAAAGGCAGTCCGACGGACGGGCCAGGGGCGGGCAGCGATAGATGAACGACGTTGAACTGGACGGCCGACTTGACCTGCTGCGGACGGAGCATCGCGATCTGGATGCGGCTATCGCCGCGCTGGCGGATGCTGGCGTGCCCGACCAGTTGCAGCTTGCCCGCCTGAAGAAGCGGAAGCTTCGTTTGCGGGATGAGATTGCGATGATCGAGGATCAGTTGATCCCCGACATCATCGCCTGACGATCAGGTGAGCGAAATTGGGACCGCTTGGGGGCTGGGCAGCCGTGTCGCGACGTGGCAGCGTCACCCCTAATGCCGAGCTATGCCGACCACGCCAAGCTGCACCGCCGCCTGACGGACTCGCTTTACCTGGAAGCGATGCTGCTGGCCGACGAAGCGCGCGCCTATTTTGACGAGGTCGGCCGGTCAGAGCGGGACCTGCTCGCGCCGATCGCGAGGGTCGGTTTCTCGTGCGAGTCGCTGAAGGTGACGACCCGTCTCATGCATGTCATCGCATGGCTGCTGACCCGGCGTGCGTTGGAAGCCGGCGAGCTCGCCGAGAGCGAGGCGCTGCATGCGTCCCGGCGCCTGGGCGATGCACCAACAACGGACCTGGACCTGCTCCACTCGCTGCCGCCACGCGCGCAATCGCTGATCGCGTCAAGCGAAGACCTGCACCGGCGGGCGGCACGACTGGACAGCGCACAGGACATCGTTGCCGTCCCCAGCCCCGCTCGATCGATGCTGGAGCGGCTCGAGCATTCACTTTAACGGCTCAGGACCCGCTCCCTGGCTTCCAGATACTCAGCCAGCAGTCGTCCAACCAGCGCCGCCGTTGGCTCCACTCGCGTCACCGATCCGATGCCTTGGCCCGATCCCCAGATGTCACGCCACGCCTTTGCCTTGGAACCGTTGCCGCCGCCAAAGTCCATGGTCTTCAGGTCGCCTTCGGGCAGGTTGTCGGGATCCAGCCCCGCCGCTTCGATCGAGCCGCGCAGGTAATTACCATGAACGCCCGTAAACAGGTTTGAATAGACGATGTCGGCGGCGCGCCCGTCGACCACCGCCTGCTTGTACGCCGGCGCGGCGTTGGCCTCCTCCGTCGCGATGAACGGCGATCCGATATACGCCAGGTCCGCGCCCATCGCCTCCGCGGCCAGGATCGCGCCGCCCGTCGCGATCGAGCCCGACAAGGCGAGCGGGCCAGAGAACCATTGCCGGATTTCCGATACCAGCGCGAAGGGCGACAAGCGCCCTGCATGACCGCCGGCCCCCGCTGCTACCGCGATCAGGCCGTCTGCGCCCTTCTCCACTGCTTTTCGTGCGAAGCGGTCGTCGATCACATCGTGGAAGGTCTTGCCGCCCCAGCCATGGACCGCGGCATTCAGGTCCTCACGCGCGCCGAGCGAGGTGATGACGATCGGAACCTGCCACTTGGCGCAGGTTGCCAGGTCCAACTCCAGTCGATCGTTGGATCGGTGCACGATCTGATTGACGGCAAACGGGGCGGCCAGCTGGTCGGGATTAGCGCGATTGTGCGTCGCCAGCTCCTCCGTGATCCTGTGAAGCCATTCGTCGAGCTGGGACGCAGGCCGCGCATTCAGCGCCGGGAAGGAGCCCACGATCCCCGCCTTGCATTGCGCGATCACGAGATCGGGGTTGGAGATGATGAACAAGGGCGCGCCGATAACCGGCAGCCGGAGCGGGGGCAGGGGGGCGGAGGGACTCATCCATCCGGTTGTCACACGTGACCAACCAGGCTGTCCAGCGATGCGATTGGCATGCTTCGTATCACCGGCTAGGCAGGATCATTGTCGTGTCACAAGGTCTCCGTATGAAGCTTGCTATCGCTCTGTTGTCGTTGACGGTTTCGGCTCCTGCGCTGGCGCAGGCCCAGTTGCCGCGCACCGTTGTCCCAAGCGCATATGACATCACCGTCACGCCGGACGCGAAGGCGATGAGCTTCGCTGGAACGGAGACGATCACGGTGAGCGTGACGGCGCCGACCCGCACGATCACACTCAATGCTGTCGACCTGTCGATTGCCTCTGCCACGATCGACGGCAAGCGCGTGGATGCCAAGGTTGATGCCGCCGCACAGCGCGTTACGCTGACCGCGCCGACGACCCTTGCGGCCGGGCAGCACAAGCTGGGCCTGGCCTGGACGGGCAAGATCAACGAGTCCGCCGCCGGCCTGTTCGCGATCGATTACACCAACGATGACGGCACCAAGTCGCGGATGCTGGCAACCCAGTTCGAGGCGCCCGATGCCCGCCGCTTCGCGCCGATGTTCGACGAGCCGGCGTTCAAGGCAACCTTCACCCTGACCGCGGTGGCGCCCAAGGGCCAGCTCGCCTTTTCCAACATGCCCGCGACGCAAGTGACGACGGAGGGCGACAAGCAGCGCTATCGCTTTGCGACCAGCCCCAAAATGTCGAGCTATCTCCTGTTCCTCGGCATGGGAGACGTGGAGCGCAAGACGGTAAAGGCCGGCAATGTCGAGATCGGCGTGATCACGCGCCGCGGCGTCGTCGACCAGGGCGACTATTCGCTCGCTTCGGCGCAGAAGCTGCTTTCCTACTACAACGACTATTTCGGCCAGCCCTATCCGCTGCCCAAGATGGACATGATTGCAGGCCCAGGCTCCAGCCAGTTCTTCGGCGCGATGGAGAACTGGGGCGCCATCTTCTATTTCGAGCCCGAGCTGTTGTTCGACGCCAAGCGCGCAACCGCCAGCAATCGCCAGCGCATTTACACCGTCGTTGCGCACGAGATGGCGCACCAGTGGTTTGGCGACCTCGTCACCATGTCATGGTGGGACGACCTGTGGCTGAACGAGGGCTTCGCGTCGTGGATGGAGGGCAAGGCCTCGGCCGATCTCAACCCCGACTGGAATGCCGATGCCCAATCGCTTGTTACCGAGCGCGAGGATGCGATCGCGCTGGATGCGACCGCGGCGACCCACCCCATCGTTCGCCACGTCGAAACCCCCGAACAGATCAGCGAAGCCTTTGACACGATCACCTACCAAAAGGGTCAGGCAGTGATCGGCATGCTGGAGTCGACGCTGGGACCGGACACGTTCCGCGCGGGCATCCGGCGCTACATGGCGCGATACAAGTACGGCAACACCGCCACCGACCAGCTTTGGGCAGAGCTCGGGGCGGCCTCGGGTCGCCCGGTCGCAGAGATCGCCCACACCTTCACCTTGCAGGGCGGCGTGCCGCTGGTCACCGTCTCAGACGTCCGCTGCGCTGGCGGCCGCACGACGGCAACGCTGACGCAGAGCCGGTTCGGCATCGATCAGGCATCCAAGGCGCCCCAGCAGTGGCAGATCCCGCTCGCTTACGGCACCGTTGGCGGGTCGCCTGCCACGACGGTTCTGGCCGGCCCATCCGCCCAGGTTACCGCGCCCGGCTGTGCGCCGTTCATCGCCAACCTCGGCAAGCAGAGCTACACTCGCGTTCGCTACGACGCAGCAGCTCATGACGCGATCGTGCGCGGCTATGCAACGCTGCCGCTGCGCGACCGGATCGGGACGCTTGGCGACGACTATGGCCTTGCAACGTCGGGCGATCAGGACATCAGCCGCTTCTTTGAGCTGATGGCAAAGGTGGGCCCGCGGGCCGACCCACTGGAATGGTCGGCGGTGACCCGCGTGCTGTCGCAGCTCAACAACCGCTTTGGATCGACGCCGCTGGCCGAGCCACTGCGCGCGCGGACGGTTGCGCTGCTCCAGCCGGTGCTCGCGCGTATCGGCACGACGCAGCAGGCCAATGAGGCGCCGCCAGTCACCAATTTGCGCGAGGGGCTGCTTTCCTTGCTGGGCAGCAGCGGTGACCCGCAATTGGCGGCTACGGCGCGTCAGTATGTCGCGAAGCTCCGGACCGACCCCAATGCGATCCCGCCAGCAATCCGCCAGCCGATGCTCCAGACCTATGCGGCAAATGCGACGGCCGCCGAGTGGGATGCGCTCCTCGCGATGACCACGGCAGAGCGGAATCCGGTGGTGCGCAACGGCTATGTTGGCCTGCTCGGCCGCGCCCGGGATGAGGCGATCGCCCGCCGCGCACTCGAACAGCTCAACACGGACGCGCTGACCGCCCCGCAAAAGGCAATCCTGCTCCGCTCGGTGGCCGGCCAGCATCCTGATCTGGCGTTCGATTGGGCGGCGTCGCACGCACCACTGGTCAACACGTTCGTGGAAGCGTCCAGCCGGGCGGGTTTCGTGCCGCAACTGGGGCAGGGGTCACTCGATCCCGCTATGCCGAACAAGATCAGTGCCTATGCGGCGGCCAACCTCCCTGCCACGGCTCGCGGCCCGGCAGAGCGGACCATCGCTCGCATGGCGGCCTCTCGCGAGATTGCGGGGCGGCTACAGCCCGGCCTTGCTCGTTGGCTGGGGCGCTGATCTGGGAGTTCTAGAGCGGTTCTAAGCCGTTCGGGGTAGCGCGACGGGGAGAGCTAATGCTCAGCCTCGTTGCGCTACTCTAGGGCTCTTCAACCGTGCACATCAGGGTTCACCGGTGCGCACCATTGGACGCACGGACGTCGATCACCGCCTACATCTCTGTAGTCAGCTGATCGCCTTGCCGCGCCAATTTGGGGGAGCTCGTTCTGGTAAGATGACCGCCCAGCAAGAGGAGGGCGGTGGTGGACGCACTTGGGCTCGAACCAAGGACCCGCTGATTAAGAGTCAGCTGCTCTACCAACTGAGCTATGCGTCCATGACCGGTTGTCCCGGTTCCGAAGAACCGTTCCGCGATCGGGAGTGGCGCGGTTAGCAACGGCTCTTCGCAGTTGCAAATAGTTTTTTGCTTCACCAGCGCTGACGGCGTCGGTTCTGGCGATCAATGCTCATCAAAATGCCGAGCGACAGCAGAACGGTGAGCTGGGCCGAACTACCGAAGCTGACCAATGGCAGTGGGATGCCGACCACGGGTGCCAGCCCCATCACCATAGACAGGTTAATGGCGACGTAGAAGAAGATGGTGGTGGCCAGGCCCGCAGCCGTCAGCCGGGCGAAGCGCCCCTCTGCCGCCTGAGCGACTTCCAGCCCCCAGCGGATGACCAGAAGGAAGGCGAGGATCAGCAGGCACCCGCCCACCAGACCCCATTCCTCTGCCATGGTCGCGAAAACGAAATCGGTATGCCCCTCGGGCAAATAGTCGAGATGGCTTTGCGTGCCCTGCAGAAAGCCCTTGCCCCATATCCCGCCCGAACCGATCGCGATCTTCGACTGGCTGATATGGTACCCCGTGCCGAGCGGGTCGCTTTCGGGATCCAAGAAAATGAGCACGCGGTTGCGCTGGTAGCCATGAAGCAGGTTGTTGACGGCGAGCGGGGCCGCGACGGCCAGCAACGCCGCACCGCCGACGAAGAGCCGAAGCGGGATGCCGGCCAGGAACATCACTGTGGCGCCGCTCGCGCAGATCATCAGCGCCGTGCCAAGATCCGGCTGCAGCATGACAAGCGCTGCCGGTATTCCGATAAGGGCGGCTGCGGGCAGCGTACCGGACAGGCGACGCAACTCGCCAATCGGCAGCATCTCATAAAAGCGGGCACAGGCCAGCACGATCGCAGGCTTCATGAACTCGGACGGCTGAAGGCGAATGATCCCCAGGTCGAGCCATCGCTGTGACCCGCCCGAAACTTTCCCCAGCAGTTCCACCGCGAGCAGGGCGACGACGATCAGGCCATATACGGGCAGGGCGCCCTTTCGCCAGACATCCTCGCGCACCCGCGACAGGGCGAGCGCTGCGCCGAGCAGAACAAAGAAGCGAATGCCCTGTCCCAGCGCCCAAGGGCGCAAGCTGCCGCCAGCCGCGGAATAAAGGACGACCTGCCCGAACAACCCGATGGCCAACACTAGGCCGATCACCCGCCAGGGCAGAACTGCGACCGCGTCAGGAACGAAGCGCGCGCGGCTCATTGCTGTGCTCCTTCGGTGGTGCCGTCCTCGGCGATGGTATCGCCCGTTGGGCCGTCACCCTCCAGCGTTGCAGCCTGCCGGTCAGCCTGCGTCGTAGCCGCGGCAACGGCGGGCGCATTGCTCGGCACCACGGCGTCGTTCTTCGTCGCGACTGCTGCAGGGGGTAAGTTTTGCGCAGCACGATACTCCGCTGCCTGCGCCGCCATGCGCGTCGGGATGTCACCGCCCCAGGTCGGCTCCACTTCGGCCAGCGACTTCATCGCGCGATCGCGGTCGAACAGGTATGTCATGATGTCCCGCCCGATCATCGGCGTGTCCAGGTTGCGCACGGTGTGCCCGTTATGCTCCAGCACGACGGCCGCGGCGTAGCGCGGGTTGTCCGCCGGTGCGAAGCACACGAACAAGGCATGGTCGCGCAGCTTGAAGGGCAGGGAGGCATTGCCGAGCACGCCTGACCGGCGCTCTGCCATGGTGATGCGGCGCACCTGCGCGGTGCCGGTCTTCGCCGCCAGGCTGACGCCGGGCACGTACATGCGGGCAGCGCCGCCGGTGCCGCCGCCATTGACCACGCCCCACATCGCTTCACGTACTGTCGCGAAGTGCTCAGGCGAGATCGGCAGAGGTGCTGGGTTCTTGTCGACCTGGTCGGCGAGCAGGCTCGGCTGCAGCAGGCGCCCTGATCCCAGCCGCGCCGCCATGATGGCGAGCTGCAGCGGGTTTACCAGCACATAGCCCTGACCGATCGAGGCGTTCAGCCCGTCGGCGACCGTCCACTTCGTCTTGTATTTCTTCAGCTTCCACGCCGAATCGGGCACAGTCCCGTATCGCTGGCTGCCAAAGGGCAGTTCGAACTTCTGGCCCAGCCCCAATGACCGGGCCAGCGGCGCAATCGCATCATAGCCGACCCGACGGATCATCTCATAAAAGTAGATGTCGCAGCTCTGCATGATGGCGTTGCGCAGATCGAGCGGACCATGGCCGCCGCGCTTGTGACAATGAAAGACGCTGGTCCCGAGGCGCATCGCGCCCGAGCAGTTGACCCTATCGGATGCCCCGACGCCCGCCGCGAGCAGGGCGAGGCCGTTCATTGGCTTCACGGTGGACCCCGGTGGATAGAGTCCCTGAGTTACCTTGTTCATCAAGGGCACGTGATCGTTCCCCGACAGCATGTCCCATTCGAGGTGGCTGATCCCCGCGGAGAAGCTGTTCGGGTCGTAGGCAGGCATCGACACCATGGCGAGCATCTCGCCGGTCCGGCAATCGACCACGACCGCTGAGCCCGAGTTGGTGCCAAGGCGCCGCGCCGCATAGTCCTGCAGCCCCGCGTCGATCGTCAGGCGACGGTTTCGGCCGGGCACGTCAGGCCGGGTCGGAAGCTCGGCCACGAGCTTGCCGCGCGACGTGACCTCCACCCGTTTCGCGCCCGGCGTCCCGCGCAACTCATGCTCCAGCGCGCGTTCCAGGCCGTCCTTGCCGAGCTTGAAGCCCGGCGTGACCAGCAGCGGATCATGAGTTTCGCGAAACTGCTCGGCGGTAGGCGCGCCCACATAACCAGTCAGGTGCGCGACAGCAGCGCCGGCTGGATAGCTGCGAGCGAAGTTACGGGTCGGCGCCACGCCGGGTAACTCGGGCAAGCGGACGCTGACGGCGGCGAAGCGCTCCCAGTCCAGGTCCTCGGCCACGGCTACGGGCTGGAAACCGGCGGCGCGAGTCAGGTCGATACGCACCCGCTCCAAGTCCTGAGGCGTCAGGCGCAGCAGGACCTCCAGCGCGCGAAGCACGCGCTCACGTCCCTCATCGCCGCCTTCCAGCCGGTCGGGGATGATATCGACGCGGAAGC
>Ga0210040_10010324_pt1 | contig 10726 bp, 11 predicted proteins | sample CryGeyCG12114_NA_FD_185462 | JGI IMG/M metagenome (GOLD analysis project Ga0210040, IMG submission 185462) | Groundwater microbial communities from aquifer - Crystal Geyser CG19_WC_8/21/14_NA (SPAdes) (version 2) | ecosystem: Environmental > Aquatic > Deep subsurface > Groundwater | place: USA... | reverse complement strand
CGCGAGCAGCCAGCGTGCCGTCGTGCCGATCTGGTACGAGCGTTCGAAGCCAGCCAGTTCTGCCAGCCACAAGCCGGTGCCGAGCGCCAGGAGCAGATAGGCGGTGAACAGCACCAACGCGGAAAGCGGCCCGCGCCGATCGCGCATGCGCATCCATGCTTCGCCGGCGCTGCCGCCCCAACCCATGCGATCCCAGCCCTGCAACGCAATGCCGTGGACCCAACGCGCCTTCTGCCGCACCGAATGGTCAAGCCGGGCGGGGAAGCAGGCCCGGGTGGCGATCAGCCGCCCGTCCTCGCCGCGCACGCGCAGGAAGCGCGAGCGACCGCCCGCCGCCTTGATCCGCAGGCCGAGCTCGTAATCCTCCGTCAGCGAGTCGACCGCGAACGGTCCGGCAGCCCCCGACTCGGCTGCCATCTGGCTGGCGATCTTCCCCAGCATGTCGCGCGCGAAGGCGCAGCCCACCCCGGCCGAGGGCAGCGACGCGGCCAGCGCATCACGCACCACCATCGCCTTGCCGTGAGCCTCGGCAAACTCCTCGCAGTAATGACTGCCCACCCAGCGCGAGCGCGGCTGCGGCTCCGGCAGGACAGGCAGCTGCACGAACTCCGCATCCGCGATGGCGCGATGAAGCAGCGCCAGGGCCGCGGAATCGACCATGTCTTCTGCGTCGTGCAGCACGACCATGCGAAAGGTCATGCGACCGCGCTGCTCGTCCTGCTCCATCGCCTGGTACAGGCGATTGAGGCAGTCGGCCTTGGTGGTCGGGCCCATGCGGTCGTGCACCACCAGCCGCACGCGGGGATCGCGGTTCACGCCCCGGATGATCGCCTCGGCAGTCTGCGGATCGTTGCGGTAGCAGCCGACATAAAGGCGCAGCGCATCATGCGGCCAGGCGCGCAGGGTGGTGGCGATGGTGTCGGTGATGACGTCATGTTCCAGCCATGCGGGAATGAACACCGCGACCCGCCCGTCCAGCGGTCGCTGCGCCTCCTCCCGATCGATGGTCCAGCTGCGCGCCCTGCCGCTCAGCCGCAACCAGCCAAAGACGGCATCGATCGCCAGTTCATCCAATGCGCCGACGAGAAAGAAGATGCCGGCGAAGAGCAGCAGCTCTTGCTCGACCAGCGCGACCCACTGGAGCGCCGAGAACCCCGCCAGGAACATTCCCCCGAAAACCCCTCACATGCGACCCGGGAATGGCTTTTAGAGCGCTACATCGAAAGGTAAACAGAAATTAGATTTAATTCGGAACCGATCGCATGATCAGCGGTTGTTGTTGCCTTTTCGTAACGCTGGGCGAGCGCCGGGAGACCTTTCCGGCGTCGCGCAAAGGTCATCGGCTTGCCAAGCCGCGCCGACGCCGCGACAGGGGGGAGATGCCTGCACCGACACTCATGCGAGCCGTTATCCGGCCGTTTCGCGCCCTGTTCGTCAGCGATGCCTTTGGCGGAATTCTGCTGATCGCCGTGGCCCTGCTGGCGATAGTAGCAGCCAATTCGCCGCTTTCCGATGCCTATCATCATCTGTTTCACGGGCAGCTGGCATGGACGCCGGTCCCGCAACTCGACTCGCTGCATCTGTGGATCAACGATGCACTGATGGCGGTGTTCTTCTTCGTCGTCGGGCTGGAGGTAAAGCGCGAGATCGTGGCCGGCGATCTCGCCACGCCGGCGAGCCGCCGCCTGCCCGTGCTCGCGGCGGTTGGTGGCATGGCAGTCCCGGCGCTGATCTACATGGCATTCGCCGGCGGCGATCCCGCGCTGGTACGCGGCTGGGCGATTCCCGCTGCCACCGACATCGCCTTCGCCATGGGGGTCATCGGCCTGTTGGGCGATCGGGTGCCCGCGCCGCTGCGGCTGTTCCTGCTGACGGTCGCCATCGTGGATGACATCGGCGCGGTACTGATCATCGCGCTGTTCTATACCAGCGGCATCGCCGTCGGCTGGCTGATTGCCAGCGCGCTGGTGTTGGGCGGACTGATCCTGCTCAACCGCCGGGGTGTAGCGAGCCCGTGGCCCTTCGTCGTCGGCGCGCTGATGCTGTGGTTCTGTGTGCTCAATTCGGGCATCCATGCCACCATTGCCGGCGTGGCGGCAGCACTGACCATCCCGATGCAGCCGCGTAGCGGACGGTCGTTGCTGATGGATGTGGAGCACGCGCTGGTGGGCTGGAACGCCTATCTGGTGGTGCCGCTGTTCGGGTTCGCCAATGCCGGCGTGGCGCTGGGCGCGCTGGGGCTGTCGGCGCTGCTCGACCCCCTGCCGCTGGCGGTCGGGGCCGGGCTGGTGATCGGCAAGCAGCTTGGTATCTTCGCCAGCGTGGCTATTGCCGACCGCATCGGCTTCGCCCGAAGGCCGGCCGAATCCACCTGGGGTCAGCTATGGGGCACGACCGTGCTGTGCGGGATCGGCTTCACCATGAGCCTGTTCATCAGCGCCCTCGCCTTCCCCGACCGGCCGATCCTGGTGGAGGAAGCGAAGCTGGGCATCCTGCTGGGCTCCGCAATCTCGGCAGTAATGGGCTATGTAATCCTGCGCATCGTGACGCCAAAGCTGGCCGCCGCAGCGCGCATCTGAGCCGGCGTTCCGGCCGGCCCGGCCGGTCAGGCCTTGGCGACGGGCGGGCTGTCGCCCAGATCCTCGAACCAGGCTTCGACCGGGCCGGACAGCTTGATGGTCAGCGGGCGACCCTTGCGGTCCATCGCCTTGCCCGCCTGTACCCGCACCCAGCCCTCCGAAATCGAGTATTCCTCGATATTGGTGCGCACGGTGCCCTTGAAACGGATGCCGATGCCGCGCCGCAGGACGGTTTCGTCGAAATGAGGGCTGTTCGGGTCGATCGCCAGGCGGTCGGGCGGCACATGGTTGGCGGCCGGCGCGTCGACATCGGGCGCGGCGGCGGGCTCGTCGGGAAGATCCTGTTCGCTCATGGCGCGGGCCGCTGACACGAGCCGGGACGAAAAGCAATCCGCCCCGGCTCGCATGCGCTCTCAGGGACGTTCACAAGGGCGGCGGCAGCTCGTCCGGCGCACCCCCGGGAAGAGACGGCGCCTCATCCGGAACGGCGCCGGGTTCGTCGATATCGCCGTCGTCGGGGGTGACCTCTGGCGGCGGGGCGGGATCGATCGGATTAGGCGTTTCCGGCACCACCTCGTCTGGAGTTTCGCCAGGCGCGATCTCCTCATCCTCGCCCGAGCGGTCAAATCCCCACAGCACGGAGCCGGGCGAATCGCTGTCGCCATCGGCGGGCACCAGCGTCGCCGCATCATGCGCGCTGGCATGACTGTCGATTGCAGGTGGTGTCGCGGGCGGGATTGTCGGCTCGCGATAGTCGCCGGCGGAATAGATAGGGTCGGCCATACTGGTTCTCCTCCTTTGCCAAACGACGCGCCGGGCCCACCTGTTCCCCCGCTTGCCCTTTCCTGCCTGTCACACTAAGGGCGCAGGCTTCGCATCGCAGGCGCCCCTCGCCTGCTGCGCATCGTCGTGATCCGTGCGGGCGTGGCGGAACTGGTAGACGCGCTGGATTTAGGTTCCAGTATCGCAAGATGTGGGGGTTCGAGTCCCTTCGCCCGCACCAGCGCCGCAGTCGCCAGCACCGCTTTGTGCCCGTCCTTGAGTGTGGAAGGCTTGTTTGAATGCAGATCGTCGAGACCGCCAATGAAGGCCTGAAGCGCGCCTATCAGCTGACCATCCCCGCCGGCGAGATCGAGGCGCGGGTCGATGCCGAGATCAAGCGGGTCGCCCCCCAGGTTAAGATGCCCGGCTTCCGTCCTGGCAAGGTGCCGACCAACCTGGTCCGCAAGCTGCACGGCGAGGCGATCCACGCCGACGCGCTGAACGCGTCGCTGCGCGAATCGGTGGACGAGCTGATGCGCGAGAGGCAGCTGCGCCCGGCCCTGCAGCCCAAGGTCGACATGGTCGAGGGCTATGAAGCGGGCAAGGATGCCGAGCTGACGGTGGAACTGGAAGTGCTGCCCGACATCGCGGCACCTTCCATCGAAGGCATCACGCTGGAGCGGCTGATCGTTCCCGCCACGGACGAGGCGGTGGACGCGGCGATGACCCAGCTCGCCGGCCGGCAGAAGACCTATAACGACGCCGAGGACGGCCATGCTGCAGGCGATGGCGACCAGCTGATCATCGATTTCACCGGCAGCATCGATGGCGTCGAGTTCGAGGGCGGCAAGGCCGAAGGCCAGGCGCTGGTGATCGGTTCCGGCCAGTTCATCCCCGGCTTCGAGGAACAGCTCGCCGGCGCCAAGGCGGGCGAGGAGCGGACCATCACCGTGACCTTCCCGGCCGATTACCCGGCCGAGAACCTCAAGGGCGAGGACGCGCAGTTCGCCATCACCGTGCAGGCCGTCAAGGTCGAGGCGGAGACGGTGGTCGATGACGACTTCGCCAAGGGCCTGGGCCTGGAAGGGCTCGACCAGCTCAAGGAGCTGATGAAGGCGCAGGTCGAGCAGGAGAGCGCCGGGCTCACCCGCACCCAGATGAAGCGCCAGTTGCTCGACAAGCTGGCTGCCGACCACGACTTCCCCGTGCCGCCCACGATGGTGGAAGCGGAGTTCGGGCAGATTTGGCAGCAGCTGGAAGCCGAGATCGCCCGCGAGGAGGATCCGGAAGCCGCCCGTGCCGAGATCGAGGCGGAGAAGGAAGATTATCGCCGCATTGCCGAGCGGCGCGTTCGCCTGGGTCTGCTGCTGTCGGAGATCGGCCAGGCGAACGGCGTGGAGATCAGCCAGCAGGAAATGGGCATGCTGATCCAGCAGGCGGCACAGCAGTACCGGCCGCAGGACCGCGAACGCTTTGTCGAATTCGTGCGCAACGATCCGATGGCCCTCGCGCAGCTGCGCGCGCCACTTTACGAGGACAAGGTCGTCGATTTCCTGTTCGACAAGGCCGAGGTCACGGAGCGTGAAGTGACTCGCGAGGAGCTGGAAGCCGCGATCGAGGCGGAAGAAGGCGGCGAGACCGAGGCGACTGAGGCCAAGCCGGCCAAGAAGGCCGCCGCGAAGAAGGCCAAGAAGGCTGACGATGCTGCTCCCGGCGAGGAGCCCACGGCATCGGTCGAGGGCGAGGCCGAAGCGCCGGCCCCCAAGAAGAAGGCTGCGCCCAAGAAGAAGCCGGCGGCCGAGGGCGAGGATGCGGCCGAGAAGCCTGCTCCCAAGAAGAAGGCTGCGGCCAAGAAGAAGTCCGAGGGCGAGGCGGAATAAGCAGATCGCGGAGTGGAGGGGGAAGCCCCTCCACTCATGATCCCGCAGTTGGCATGACCCGCCCGAGAGGCTCAGGCACCCGGCCGGTTCCACTAGGTGAAAGGCGGCTTCTTTCCCTCGACCAGCACCGACTGCTGCCAGCGACCCGGCGCCTTATCCGTCCGGTGAATGCAGCCCGCCCAGCAGCACGGGCGCTTCTTCCCCTCCAGCAGTTCCTCCCGCGTGCGAGCAATGCGGCGGTGGCGGGTGGCAGGTTGCTTCGCATCCTCCACCCAGCAGATGAACTCGTTGCGGCCGAGCGGCGTCAGTCGCTCCCACCGGCTCAGCGCTGCCGCATCGGCGCGCAAGGCCGTCTGCAGGTCGTCTGCCGCACGATGTACCGTCCCCTGAGGGAAGCTGTCGGCCATGTGCCTCTCCGTGCCCGATTGCCGGCCCCCAGCTTGCCCCCGCCGGGCTGCGCTGTCCACCGCAGGCTCTGTCGCTTGCCCCTCCCCCCTTGAACCATTCGCGCACAGTCGCGAAATAGGCGGTCCTGATTGGACGGAAGGGAAATTCATGATCGACGTGTTCGGCGACGCCTATGGCGCACAAGGTCAGTTCCGGCACGACCCGGTGACCGGTGCGCTGGTGCCGGTGGTGGTGGAAAGCACCAGCCGGGGCGAGCGCAGCTTTGACATCTTCAGCCGCCTCCTGCGCGAGCGGATCGTGTTCGTGACGGGGCAGGTGGAGGACAACATGGCCTCCCTGATCGTCGCGCAGCTGCTGTTCCTGGAAAGCGAGAACAGCCAGGACATCTCCATGTACATCAACTCGCCGGGCGGCGTGGTGACCGCCGGGATGGCGATCCATGACACCATGCAGTACATCAAGCCCAAGGTTCGCACCGTGTGCGTCGGCCAGGCGGCGTCGATGGGCAGCTTCCTGCTGGCTGCCGGCGAGCCGGGCATGCGCGTGGCGCTGCCCAATGCGCGGATCATGGTCCACCAGCCCAGCGGCGGTGCACGAGGCATGGCGAGCGATATCGAGATCCAGGCCAAGGAAATCCTGCGCATCCGCAAGCGGATGAACGACCTGTACGTGCAATATACCGGCAAGACGCTGGAGGAGATCGAGCGGGCGATGGACCGCGACACCTTCCTGGAAGCGGACGAGGCGCTGAATTTCGGCCTGGTGGACAAGGTGTTTGCCCATCGTCCGACAGATCAGGAAACGGGCAAGGAAAGCGGCAGCGGCGGCGCGCCGGAGTAAGCGCGGCAGAGGGGCGGAGTAACCACGACGCTTCACGTTCCGCTTTCCTACAGGCAGGCATGTGGACCATGCCTGCCATCGCCACTGCGAATCGGTGCGTTGCCGGTCCTTGAGGTCGCGATGCAGAGGATTGTGCCGGTGGCGGCGTATAACCGGATGGCAAGCCCGGGACGGCAGGATCGTCGCCCTGGGGATCACAAGCTTGCCCAGAATTGCTATTGCGTCCCCGCACCTTACACTTGCGGGGGCGAACCCCTCCAACCGAATCGCCGGGCGGGTTGGCCCGGGATCAGGACGAGAGCATGACAAAATTGAGCGGATCGGACAGCAAGAGCACCCTGTATTGCAGCTTCTGCGGCAAGAGCCAGCACGAGGTACGCAAGCTGATTGCCGGCCCCACCGTGTTCATCTGCGATGAATGCGTCGAGCTGTGCAACGACATCATCAGGGAAGAAGCGAAGGGCGGCATCGCCGGGCGCAAGGATGGTGAAGTCACCTCCCCGCGCGAAATCTGCGACACCCTGAACGATTACGTGATCGGACAGGAGCGGGCCAAGCGCGTGCTCTCGGTGGCGGTGCACAACCACTACAAGCGGCTGAAGCATTCGGGCAAGTCGGGCGATGTCGAACTGGCGAAGTCGAACATCCTGCTGATCGGCCCCACCGGCAGCGGCAAGACGCTGCTGGCGCAGACGCTGGCGCGCACCTTCGACGTGCCCTTCACCATGGCTGATGCCACCACGCTGACAGAGGCCGGCTATGTCGGCGAGGATGTGGAGAACATCATCCTGAAGCTGCTCCAGTCCTCCGACTACAACGTCGAGAAGGCGCAGCAGGGCATCGTCTATATCGACGAGATCGACAAGATCACGCGCAAGGCGGAGAACCCCTCCATTACCCGCGATGTGTCGGGCGAAGGCGTGCAGCAGGCTTTGCTGAAGCTGATGGAAGGCACCACGGCCAGCGTACCGCCGCAGGGCGGGCGCAAGCATCCGCAGCAGGAGTTCCTGCAGGTGGACACGACCAACATCCTGTTCATCTGCGGCGGCGCTTTCGCCGGCCTCGAGAAGATCATCGGCGACCGCCTGCAGAAGCGTTCGATCGGTTTCGGCGCGAATATTGCCGATCCCGAGCAGCGCAAGGTTGGCGAGATGCTGATGAAGACTGAACCGGAGGATCTGCTGCGCTTCGGCCTGATCCCCGAATTCGTCGGCCGCCTGCCGGTGATCGCCACGCTGCACGATCTGGACGTGCCGGCGCTGGTGGAGATCCTGAAGGAGCCGAAGAACGCGCTGGTGAAGCAATATGCCAAGCTGTTCGAGCTGGAAGACGTGAAGCTGACCTTCACCGACGACGCGCTGGAGGCGATCGCCAAGAAGGCCATCAAGCGCAAGACCGGCGCGCGCGGTCTTCGCTCGATCGTGGAGGCGATCCTGCTCGACACCATGTTCGACCTGCCCGGCATGGACGACGTGACCGAAGTGGTGGTCGACAAGGATGTGGTCGACGGCCGCAAGGAACCGGTGCGCGTGGTCAGCGGCGAAGGCCAGCAGCAGCAGGAAGCGGCCGCCTGACCCTTCCGCGCCCGAAAGAAAAGCGGCCGGCTCGCAAGATGCGCGCCGGCCGCTTTTCGTTTGAGCTTAACCGGCTGTTAGCACCTGATCGGGCATGGTCGGCCGGTTCCACCAGAGGAAGCCGTCCGATGCGCAGCCTGTTTCTCTCCCCAGCTTTGCTCTGCGCCCTGGTGCTGGCGACTGCGCCGGCGGATGCGGCCTCCATCCGGTGGGCCTGGTGGCAGACGGCCGCGGCCTTCTCGGGCTAACCCTCACCCGCCTGCCGCCGCGCCATCAGCGCCTCCATTCGTGCCACGCGATCGGTCGGCAATAGGCTCCGGAAGTTGTATGTCTGGGCAAAGCTGGGAATATCCGGCGGGTAGGCGACCCAGGGCATCGCCTCTGCAGTGAAGATCACCGCATCGGGCACGAAGGCGCCCGGGTCGTCCAGCGTGCCGACCCGCACGCCCAGTCCAAGCCTGCCCAGCCGCGGATAGGCGCTCCACACCGCGCTGCCGCATGCGGTACACCGGCAGATGATGTGCGGGCCGCCGCTGCCGGCCACGGTGCCGCACTCGTCCAGCTCACCCGAGAGCAATTCGACTCGGTCCGCTTCGAAGAAGGCGTTGACGGCGCCGATGGAACCGGTCTGGTGCTGGCAGTTGCGGCAGTGGCAATGGTTGGTGAAAATTGGCGCGCCCCGCACCTGATAGCGGACCGCCCCGCAGCCGCAGCCGCCCAGGTGGTTCGGACCGTCCGCCTCAAGCATGGCCACCTTCCAGCACGCAGGACGCTTCCGCACCGCTTTCGACCTGCAAGGTCGCATGGCCGATCCCGTAAAGGTGGTCCAGCCGATGCGCGACATCGTGCAGGAAGGCATCCCCTGCCCCGCCCGCCGGCATTACCAGATGGGCGGTAAGGGCTGTCTCGGTGGTGCTCATCGGCCAGATGTGCAGATCGTGCACCCGTGCCACCCCCGGCAGCCCCGCCAGAAAGGCCCGTACCGCGCCCTCCTCGATCGTGTCGGGCACGGCAAGCAGGCCCATTCGCACGCTGTCTTTCAGCAGGCCCCAGGTGCCCCAGCCGATCACCGCGACGATCACTAAGCTGGTGACGGGATCGACCCACAGCGCACCCGTCAGCAGGATGGCCGCGCCCGCCAGCACCACGCCAGCCGAGACCAGCGCGTCCGCCGCCATGTGCAGGAAGGCGCCGCGGATATTGATGTCGTGCTTGCGCCCGCCGGCGAACAGCATTGCGGTGACGCCGTTCACCGCAATGCCGATCGCAGCCACCGTCACCATGGCCCACCCTGCCACCGGCTGGGGATCGAACAGGCGTTGCAGCGTCTCGAACGCGATCGCGCCTAGCGCCACCAGCAGCAGGGCGGCATTGGTCAGCGCGGCCAGGATCGTGCTGGACTTGTAGCCATAGGTGAAGCGGGCGCTGGCGGGCCGTGCGCTGGCGACGCTGGCGCCCCAGGCAACCAGAAGGCTGAGCACGTCCGACAAATTGTGGCCGGCATCGGCCACCAGAGCCATCGATCCCGACCACAAGCCGAACCCGGCCTCCGCCAACACGAACAGCGTGTTCAGCACCACTCCGATCGCAAAGGCACCGCCATAGCTCGCCGGCGCATGGGAGTGGCCATGATGACTGTGGCCAGGGCCATGGTGATGATGCCCGCCCATGGCGCTAGTCGTACACGCACGCATCGAGGGCATCGCGCCGCACGACGCCGATGCGGGCGCGGATGGTGTTGCCGTAGCGCCGCGTGAAGCCGCTGGGGCTGAGCACCGAGCGTTCCTTGGGCAGCGGGAGCGCGGCTGCCATGCGCGCCGCCTCACTGGTCGAAAGGCGCGCGGCGGAATGATTGTAATACCGCTCGGCCCCGGCGGCCACGCCATAGGTGCCGATGCCGGTCTCCGCGACGTTCAGATAGACTTCCATGATCCGCCGCTTGCCCCAGATCTGTTCGATCAGCAGGGTGAACCACGCCTCCAGCCCCTTCCTGAAATAGCCACCGCCCTGCCACAGGAACACGTTCTTGGCGGTCTGCTGGCTGATGGTGGAGCCACCGCGGAGTCGCTCGCCCGCCATGTTGCGGCGGAAGGCCTGCTCGATCGCCTCCCGATCGAACCCGTCATGGGTGCAGAACTTGCCGTCCTCCCCCGCGATCACCGCCGCCACCATGTTGCGGTCGATGCGGCTCAACGGCTCCCAGTCCCTGGTACTGCCATTCTCGTCCATCAGCATGGTCGCTGTGACCGGCACCGGCACGAAGCGGAAGACGATGACGGCCGCGAGGCTCATCCCCACGAACCAGATGACGAGCCAGACAGCCAGGCGCAGGATGCGTACCACCATTTCCCCCTGCTAGCGCGCGCTGGCGCCCGATGCGAGGGGCTGCGCGCAATCGGGCTTGCGCACGCCGCCTGAGCGGCTATCGCCCTTGCAAATCACTCGCAGCTCAACGGGGTATCATGAGCACGGACGGCCTGCTGCTGCTGGGACAAGACAACAGCCTGCATGCGCGAGCCGGCGGGCCCATCATGCGGCCGCCGATCGCCGCGCTCGAGAAGACGGCGGACGAGCTGCTGGCTGGCGGCGGCGATGGCACAAGTGAGTCGATCGTCGCCGGGGCGGTGCCGTTCGATCCGGCGCAGGACACCTATCTGTTCCGGGCCGGACGCGTGCAGCGTGG
>Ga0210040_10010322_pt1 | contig 10728 bp, 3 predicted proteins | sample CryGeyCG12114_NA_FD_185462 | JGI IMG/M metagenome (GOLD analysis project Ga0210040, IMG submission 185462) | Groundwater microbial communities from aquifer - Crystal Geyser CG19_WC_8/21/14_NA (SPAdes) (version 2) | ecosystem: Environmental > Aquatic > Deep subsurface > Groundwater | place: USA... | reverse complement strand
ATTGTAGGAGTTCATTTAAAGTACTTAGAGGCAAGTATTTTCGCGGAATACCAATCCGGGGAATTTCACCGAGAAACCGACTTAGACGGGTAGTTTTAGTGGACGGTCTCACACACACATACGAACAAAGGCAATGAAAAATATTCACAGCATACTATATATATTGCATCCAATAATTCGGTAATCTCAGTTCTTATTATGAACTTTCTCTTTTTCTTTAGCAAACTCTCCTGCAAACTGAAAACCATGTTCTCAACTTACCCCAATAACTGCCAACCGAGGGCCTTCCACAATCCAAAAGAATGGGGACAAATTATATCCGCCCCAGCATGTAATATGCTTAAAATTTCTGTACGTATAAAATGCCCAGACAGATGTCAAAGACAGAGGAACTCCCCACCCAATAAAGTAGTAAATACTGGACCAGAACAAAGAAAAGTCAAATTAATTTATGGTAGACAGGAATCAATTGTATCCAGTTATTATGTTTTTATGAAAATATAACTAAAATTTAATAAACAAAAGATTACTCTACACATAACATCCACATTCCGCTACTTTTAAGTATTCTGTCGGCTAGTAGTGAACTAATTGAATTATTGCTTTGAATTATCAGTTCAGTAATTTATTCTATCTATTCATGCTTGCAATTTAATTGCTGGCAACTTGTTCACAAAGCGAAAAAACTTCTCTCCTTCAAATTAAAGTTGTGTACCGTATGGCTGTAAATGCATACAAAGTCTGATACGTGCTCATACCGCTGTACCACATTCAATTAGCCACCAAATGAAAGGTTTTGCCGATTTTATCTATTTATCTATTTATAATATTCATCCCAAATAGGATAAAATCTAGTCTCCAAAATTATGTAATTCATTATATGTAAAATTCGTAAAACCCCGTGCATCTTTTACAGGACGGTTCGTTAAAAAATGATGCTGAATACATTTGACTGTCATTTGTTTGATGCATGAGTGTCTTTGCGGTTTGCAGTCCAAAAATGTATTGTAAACAATGGTTGTAAATATCATAATGATCAGGTCGCATAAAAGATGATACTTTAAGTTTCCACATGAGCTACAGCTGCTTAAAAGCTTTTTTCTAACTACAGGGACTCAATCTGACTCTCAAAATACTTTAAAAGCATGTTGTAGATAAAAGCTTTATACTGAAAGATCAAGAACATAATTAAATGAATGAATAGAAGTACACAAAGAGTTAGAAACCTTTTATAATTTTGTCAAGTGACGTGAAGTTTGTGATAACGATGCATACTAGGTAGACTATGATGCGTATTATTGCAACCTCCCTTAATTAGCAGTTGATGGTAAAATCCTATTAAACCAAGCAGTTTTACTAAAATCGATGAGTGATTGTAGTGGTCTCAAATTTCCGAATAACTCCTTTACATTGTTGTCATATTAATTGGTGAGTAGAGTACACAAAGTGCACATCCTAATATTGTATCTAAGGTTTCAACTTGCGTTCTACTGTGTGTATGTGTAAAATTCCCAACCATTTAGACCTGGAATCAATAATCTGACATACTGTGCCAATGTATGCACCCTATGTCTACCCATCATGCTTGCTGAATGATTCTTAAATGCAAAAAATGATTCCCACGTTTACATACATCTGCACTTCAGCATCCAGCCGTGAAGTGTTGTTATCTAAAATAGTTTTCATGTTCGTTGGATGAAATGCAATTTTAAAGCTGTAAAACTTTCACCACTGTAAAACTTGTGATTTGATTCTTTTAGGTTAGGATAGGTTATTCATACCCATACCTGAAACTTAGCTTCTGATGAAATATGGCAACAGTTATCATATTGTGAAGATACAGGCCTTCCACAAACATCCAGAAAAACATAGCGGTCTTGGCATACTCCATAAGAATGTAAAAGGATTCGCATAGATATTTCTGAAAAATGTGTAACTTATATAGTTAGAAATGCAATAATACATTCATCATTCTCAATCCCATATAGTAAAATCACAACCGGAGTATACTGAAACTGAACTGTACAGTCTAGTGTATTTATTTCTGACATTACTAATATAAGACAACCAAAGTTTTGCAAGTTAAGGTTTGATCGCACTAAATTCGATTTAAAATAAATTTTCACATTTGATTGCCGTGGAAAATTTATTTTTATAAAAAGTTAGGGTTAGTGTTAGTGGCCATTGGGAATATTACCAATAGTTGTTTGACGTTTTTTATTTTGACGTTATGGTTTTTGACATTATGTTCTGTTGACGTTTTTTTGTTTGACATTTTTTTATGTTGACCATATTTTTTTTTGACGTTTCAGAGGGTAAGCAACTTCTCAGGTCTCGTTAAAATTAATGTAGCAATATCTGGTTTCAAAGTTAATAATACACAATCGTTTTTACTTGTGTCTGTTTATTGAAGGAGCATCGTCGTTCTCAAGGAGTATCCATGTCTAACCAGTCAACTGGCTGAGTGAGCAATAATTTATATTCAATGTACAAATACAAAACTCTCAGCCAGTCAGTGCTCACATCCATTGTTCTAGTCTATGAGATGCTTAATGGAAACACAAAAGTTCCAACTAAAAATATATACAAACTCGCTAACTCCCAAATGCAGTTCCATGTCATACGAGATTATATTTTCCACTTGAACGAAAAGTCAATCAGATAACTACTAGTCTGCAACATTTGAAATAGAATATAGATTCTAGGAAACTAACAATGGAGCATTGTGTGAGCAATCAAATTCTTTAGAAAAAGGTTCTTTAGATAAAAATATAACATTTGAGCTCAAAATGAAGCACAGTGAAATATGCAATGTAGTTTTTTCACTTCAGTTTGATTTTATTCGAAAATTTTTGGAGTCTATGTGCACGAGAAAAATGTAATAAAGTATTCTTAGAAACAGATAAGTTATCCCACTGTGAGAATTGAAGAAACTCTCAAATCCTTAGTCTCTTACTTTTCGCTCCATTGGGAATTGCTAATCTGAGAAGAAACAACCTACATATTTTCACCTGAAATATACTCTACCCGTGTAAGTCTTGTATGGATTTTTTTCGTTTTGTAATTGAAACCAGTGAGTTTGAAAATTTCCAGTTAGGAATTTCGTCAGACAATTGCTTCACCAGTACATTGAAAATACATAAGGATACGTAACCAATATGTAATACTCACCGTATTCTCAATACTCCAAGTTCTCACAGCTACATCTGTGACTGACCTAATTAAGTACTGGTCGATATAAACCACCAATCTAACCAAAACTTGAATACTCATTGCAATAAACAAGTTTCTGTGAATTTTGGTTCGATGATTCCATAGATTTCTGCAATAAAATACAAAGTCAAAAATGTACATCAAACCAAGCATTCAATTGATCAATTCCGGTTGAAAAATTTTGCTTACCTGAACTTCCAAAAAATTATAAGGGACAAAATGAGAGATATCATTGAAAGACTTAGTCCAATCATTTCTAATATTCGGGTCCCCTCAGCAGTTGTTATTATTGACTATAAGAGAATACTTTGATTACATAAAGACATTCACGCACGGCATACATAACTTTGACTCATCAGAAACATTGCATTTAACGTATAAAAGCATAAGCAGATGCTGATTGCTAAAGGCAAAAGTTTAACGTCCCATTGAATCTACGCTCTATTCAATTCGCAATTACGCAAGGCTAACTGGGAAAACCGCCATACACCAAAGAAACCTAACTCCAGCCCATTTGCTCACATGTTAATATATACGACGTAAGTGTGCAAAAACATCTGGTTTAATTACTCATGTCACAAAATGGTGGTACAAGACTATAATTGCTGGTAAATTCACAGGAATACAAATGAGGAATCAAAGATAAACTAACTTGATTGGAAACGGGTAGCATTTGAAGCGGTATTTACATAAAAGTCATGGACAAAAGATAATTCAATTACGCCCAATGCTGATCAGTGACAGTAGTGGGTTTAGATCAAACAGCTCGGCTATCTCTTGTTAAAATATCCTTGCAAATAGAATCAAACAAAAAAAGTAAATACGAACCCACAAGGACAAAAGTTATGCATTGCAAGTTGATAAATAATTGGTGAAAGTAATAGTATATGTCTATGCATACAAGAATTACATTTTACATAGTAATTAATTTCAAGTAACCATCAGCTTCCATTAATTTTTAAAGTGATGACAGTTTTATAATTAGTTTGCTGTCAGTGCTAGTGGAAGTGGACACCACTTTTCTAGTAGTTTCCAATGTCACTCGCATTTGTCTCCAGGCCCACAGACCTAAAATGACAACTCGCCTACCTAGCAATATGATAAACTATAGTATGAGAAAAATCAGGGGTAAATCTGATCGTCGTAAAAGAATCCATATGTGCTCACACGAGCAGTCAGGGGTGTGAAGCTCGAATGTTGCGTATTCACGTGACTTTGTACTTCACAAACCTTTTAAAGATTCACGCTTCACGCACTGATCGGGTGTACCCCCACCCCGTTCATATTTTTTGAAAAGTAAATGCAGTTGTAATAGCTAAATGCAAGTTTATTGTGCCTTTTGAAACTAAAATCATAAGTCGTATCTCTGGATAGGAAGTAACACCTATCTCGGGCCAAAAATACAAAACTGACTGCTAAACTTCAGATTTGTGGTATCTTGTATATAGTATGGCATGAGCTATATATCAACAATTAAAATAAAATGAGACAGAAAATATAAGAAGATAATTTTTTTAAAGGTTTTATAAAATAAGATTAGGAAAGAAAGCTTTTCTATAGTTTTTATATGGGGCTCTAGCAAATAGAGACGGTAAAAGTGATGCGTAAGAGTCAGTGAGTTAAAATTCGTGGAATCATCACCAAATAAAGCGACTGAAGCATATAGCATTTAAACAGTACCTGTGTCTCATTTTTAGACTTGCTGACGATGTTTAGCAAGTCTTTAATCACCGGTGGAAAACAGGGTGTGTAATTTGTCCATCCATTTGATGCTTCAAACTCTGGCCCTCTTTCTGCCCATGATCCATTCTCTTGGCAGACTCGAAATGCATACTCTATATAATTCATTTTGAAAGATATTTTTAACTGCAGTTATTTCCAATGTTACGAACACAAACATGAATCATATGCACTTTTCTGGGAGCAATGAGTTTGTGCTACGATCTCACTCAAAGTTATGTACAATTGCAATCCCAATAAGTTTTCGTAACGTAAAACTAACTACATTTCGCATTCGGATTGTGTGTACTGAATACTTGAGCCAGGTTTCATATTCATACGAAAATAATGGGAATAATGATTTGTTTCTAGTACCAATTTAAAATGATGGAACTCTTGAGTGAATAATACTCAGACTAAATCGAATATAGCAATCATCTAATTAATGCTTCTATTCTGATGTATACAATATGGTTAGCCAATCCACCACTTATTTTCATAGTTGTGCATGACTAACGGTGAAATGAATCGAACCAAACAATTTTAAGGCATTAGCAAGATTTCTGAGTAAATTTTATGTATTTTGTTTCATGACATGAGGCACGTTTGAACTGATGTTTTAAGGGCACAACTTTAATGCAATAATTTTCAGAAAGCGCCCACGCACGGTTGTTGTAACATTCAAAATGAGATTCGTCAAAATCAAATACAAAGAAAGATAATACATTTTTTTAGGCAATCTAAATTAACTTTTAATTTATTCACACTAGAGGCGTGTATTGTGCAAAGTTAGTAATTCCACCACAATATAAAACTATTTTTAGCACAATTTTTTCAATCATTTCAAAAAGTTGGCAATAATGTAAAATATACATAACTATAGCTGTATTAAACTATATCTTAAGCTTACATTGTATTATACTTACTTGTAGTATCAATTCCCTTGTAGACAGGCGGACAACGCATTGATTTAGTTTTTCCAGGAACAGTGGGCTCCCAACACAAGTATTGATCCCAAACAGCTTTACAGAATCCTGTATAGTACAAACTCCCAATTACCCCAAAAAATCATTACAGTTACTACTAATTCTCTTTTATAAACCGCTATAAATTTATCACAAGTGAATAGGTTTCGCCAGACTACAGATTATATCAGGCGCATAAGCTACTTAATAAAAAATTGCACGCAGGAACTAAAGGACGGAAAACTTAGCAAAAGCATTAGGATTTGGGAAACTTTGTTTAACGAGGCATGACACCCATAGCTAGGACACTACAGGTTCTCCGGTGAAAGTTTTAATCGCATAAGTGCCAACTTAAAACTTTATTATTCATAGCCACAAACGACATTTCCATTTTTGCCCAGTTCAAGTTCGACCTATTCAAATTAATCACAAATGATTCATTTAATTTAGCTGATTAGCCTTTAATCGCCAGTCTAGTAATGTGACAGAGTGACAGTTAAATGAATCTATCCAGCTGCATTTTATCGCAAAGCATACATTTTATGACATTGCAGCCTGGGTTTCCTTGCAACATTTTTTAGTACTCAAGCATAAAATCATAGATTTTGATGTGCTTCTGATAAAACACATAGTTACTCAAAAAAATGCACACGCAACAAGCTTATGAACTTTTTAATTTGACTCATTAAAAATAAAAAAACCATCTTAACCATAATTAAAGGAAACGAAGAAGTTAACTGATGTTTATGAAAATCAACGCAGCTTATCAACAATGTTAATCTGCATATGTGCCAAATTTATTGATCCTAGCTTCAAAATTGCGACCGTGAGAATTGTGCATAATTTTTTTCAGAGCAATGCCTGCCTATAAAGAGCTTAGCTACAGCTTTCCGTCTGATAAGTGAATAGAAGGCAAAAACAAATAAAATCCCCCAAAGGATTTAAAAAGCTGAGATCCAGATTCAATAGAAACCTCCACGCACAATTGATCAAAGTATGTTCCTTAAATATGTCGCAAAGATGGGAAACTTGTGTGCTACAACATATGCACACTACGCCAACCCATACTAAAAAAAAGTCGTTCTAAATTCCTAGTTCCAAATATGGATCGGACAGAGAAGCGTGCCTTTTTCTCACTTTTGTGTTTCAATACTTTGCGAGCGTATAAGGAACCTAGACAGCACACTATAAAGGATGGTACAAACTCACTACAGAGATGCTCATCATTTCAAAAAGTTTCAATCTGATGGTTAAACATACACCGGGATTCACCTTTAGTGGCTCAAATGAGTATCCCGTACAAGCTTTTACATAATCATTCGCTGGAAAGAGAAGCAAACAATAGCGGATTTTTTTGTGCTGATGCTAGCTCATTTGCACAATGACATGACTAGTAGACAAAAGCTACTATAGTTTCGTAGATTTTTGAAGCATCCTCAAAAACGTCTCGTTTCTCCCCTTGCATACTTTTAACATGACAAGGACAAGTCTACTTCGTGTACCTCTTTACAAACTAAAGTATAATAATGTGTCATCTGTCACTCTGGGTATGGAAAACTAAAATTCTTTTTCAATCTACATCAATAGTAAGTTGTCGTCAAGCTGTTGACGAAAATAACAATAGAGTATTTTATATATTACTTGTACTTGCTTCGCATCAAGAAAAAAATTAATCCAGCAAATCCGCATTGATGCTAACTGCAGGCTATCTATTGGCTGAAAAAATCTCATGCGTATGCAATAACATATTTATTTAAGAGTAAATAATAGAAATAAAACAATCCTGACAAAATTGAGGTTTCAAGAACTCTCTACGATACATTAGTTTTCCTGCAATGGCTTTCATGCGAATTGGAAGTCAACAATAGATAGTAATTTTCAAAATTGAGGCATTCTCTTTTCCCAATGGATTTTAAAGACTTCATTAAGTAATTTTAAGGTGAGAAGTGACGTATATTGGTTTTCTCACGTTTTCGCAATTTTACTTTTAGTTAGGAGATAGTTTAGCTACTAGAGAACTACTACTTGATTAGTGACACGACTCAGAAAAGTTTCGGACAACTTTAGTCTCCAACTTGTGCTCTCGCATATGGTTAAGTTGGTAACAAATTCATGGAGAGTTGTCTCATTCAGGTCATTACTAATTATAATTCTGAGCTACATTTACGATGAAAGAGAAACTTTGAAACTGTATGCGGGGTAGAAAAAACATTCTTAAATAAATATAGCTGAGAATGAAAATATGCGATACATTAATGAAAATAAAAAATCTTAAAAACTAGCTATACTTCGTTATACAAGATATTTTTAGGCAATTATAACTTTTTCGAATGTTTGAATACTACAAATGGAGTAAAGCTATAGCACATTGTACTGCATGTGTAATAATGTAATGCATTTGTCGTCGGGCTATAAGCTCCGCCAACCCAACCGTATTACATCTTTCATCAGGCTTTTGTTGTGATGCTACAATGATTCCAGACACACCTTACATGTGATATGTGAATAAATATTGAGAACTTGATCACTAGACCATGCAACCTGTACGTAACGTTAAAAGCAAACTAACCTAAAATTCATGAGATAGAGACGTAGTAGCAAAATTTGTTTCTATTAAATTTGGGGGAATTCAATCATTGAAAATGTATTTCCGCAGGGCCACAGGTTGGTAGGTATTCCTGTTATGGCCACCAATGAGCAGTGTAATATTGTTAGTGTAAACGCATCTCAAAAAGTAGCAACCGAGAAATTATGTAAAAAAAATGCAAAAGAGGCAAAGAGATTTTATACAGACTACTTTACCTCTCAACGGTACGCTCCCATATTTGTCAATGCATTGCTTTTCTCCAGAAATTGTTTCCTTCCTAATACACATCTTGAGAGTTTCCTGTCAGCCCGAGTGCACTCAACTTGCTCAAAGCCAGCATAAAATGCTTCGCTGAACTCCTACAACCTTTTTATTTTCCTGATTTAAAATGTCAATTTAGAACCAGTAGATTTTGGCTAATGTCACTGCTAACGTTAACACAAGGTTTTCTAGCTGTAATGTATTGTCTGGCCAATAAATCAACAGTTGAAGAAAGTTGATTGCCTGAAAAGGTAAACCAAGAGATTCGACGTCGACAATCTAAGATTCCTCCTTACTGAACCTCATAATATAATAAGGATACACCCGATGCCGTGTAAAGTCGTACATTTCTACGTGCGTAAATCTCCCAGCCAATCAGAGCAAACTTCCAACTTCTCCTTACTGATCTGATTGGCTGGGAGACTTACGCATGTAGAAATGTACGACTTTACACGGCTTCGGGTATACCTCTAATGTATTGTTATCAACCAGGTGAGGTGAGACATCGTGAACTCCCAATTTGTCAATGAAGTCGAGTTTGAAAAACGTTAGTGTTTGTATTTATTGCTTTCTGAAGAAAAACAACAACAATAGGAGAGACTAACAATGAGGTGTTATCGGTGGGGGACGGAGCTTTGATAAGAAAAACAGTTTTAAAACATTTGGAGAGTGCCTACAACAACCCCTGAAAATATTAGTTCCCAACGCTAACGTTTATGTAATGGCGCGATGGACGAAACAGATCTTAGAAATTGAGGACCAAGTTTCTATTTTTTTCTTCTGGAAAATACATGGGAAACATCTCAGAATTAAGGAGATCGTACCTTTTATACTGTTTTGTCGATTTTGGCGACACGACTTTCTTCATGCAAAAAGTACACTGTTCAGAGCTGTGAGAGTTAGCGTCCGTAAGTGGAACTAATATTTTTGTGGGTTCGTTAAGAACTTCTTAAGCTTCATTTACTCTACAATAATGAACAACTCCACCACCCTAATTTGGTACCTTATTGTAAGTGAGATGATCAAATTGACTCGTCAATTCAAGTTCGTTCTTGGAAATGAACTAGTACATGTAAAAATCTTTCTCCCATTCAATGCACAGTGCACTGGTGAAAGTCTAGGAAAGCACTGAACGACGGTCATGTCAGACTTTCAACTTAAAGAGAAACCATGGGATGCTAATGCTAAGTTACTACAATATTGGTTCGCCAGAATGTAGTAGCTCTGTTTCTCTCCGTATGCCAATAAAATATGGATGAGTTCAAGTAGCAGTAGCAATGGATCCTGATAAGGAGTTATGTATCGCTAATATTTAAACATGGAGTATTAATTAATTGGATGAAAAATAGGCATTATTATAAGAATCCATGTGCTTAAGTTAGTAATTCTCAAGAATTGAATAAACGTACGAAGTAGAGATATTAGCCTTCAGTCTTTATTCCACCAAGGCCAAGACTACTTACAGGGCTGTGATTTAATTAATGTATGCTATTTCATACGAATTTACACAACTTAATTACCTGAATACTTAAATAATTCTTTGAGACATTTTTCATGATCTTACCTTTTACCAAGGTACATAGGATACGAGTTTTCACCAAATTGCGTTACGCATAATTCAGTAAAGATTGACTAAATAAACCTCAGCAAGAGGGTATTACGACGAAGCCGGGTTAGGAATTATTTATGTTAATATACAAAAAACCAGTAATAATAATTAGGGGTTTTTATCGTTTTTCGGTAGTCTCATCAGCTAGTCTTTCTCTGTTCACCAACTTGCATGCAATCGCAAATGGAATCATCAATCAACATCATTTTGATTTTCGCGCCAACAATAATACTACTACAAGTTATTCCAGTAAACTGATCAGATGACCAAAAAATTGCCCTAACATTTCAAATTGAAACATTTAATTACAAAATTAAACCATTTTGGTCACGGTTGGGGTTATTCTAAAACCTGTCTGAAAACTGCGCACACAA
>Ga0210040_10010321_pt1 | contig 10729 bp, 8 predicted proteins | sample CryGeyCG12114_NA_FD_185462 | JGI IMG/M metagenome (GOLD analysis project Ga0210040, IMG submission 185462) | Groundwater microbial communities from aquifer - Crystal Geyser CG19_WC_8/21/14_NA (SPAdes) (version 2) | ecosystem: Environmental > Aquatic > Deep subsurface > Groundwater | place: USA... | reverse complement strand
GTCGCCAGCAGCCGCGCGAGCATGGGGTTCACGTATTCCGCAAACCGCAGGTAGCGCCGCGTGATGAACTCCCGGTCGGGGTGGCGGGGGAGCCAGTCGGCGCCGCGGCGCAGGAGCTTGTCGGCTTCCTCAGCACTGATCCAGTAGTGCTTGTCGCCGCGGTCGAGCACGGGGATGAGCACGTAGAGGTGCGAAAGCAGGTCGCGCAGGCGCAGGGCGGGGTGGCGCAGGTGCAGCGTATGGTAGCGGCTGTTGCCCCAGGCCGGCACCGTAGGATCGAGGGGGTATTCCGTAATTTCCACCGCGTAGCCCAGGGGCTCAAACAGCCGGCGCAGCTGCTCGGCGTTGGCGGCGGGGAGGGCGGCCACGGTGGCTTCCAGGGGGAGTAGGGTCTCGGGCAGCGCGGGGCGGTCCTTGCAAACGCCATTCATGGCCGTGTTGAAGGCCTTGACCAGGGCCGTGCTCAGGAAAGAGGACGCCGCGTAGGGCCGGTCGTTCACGTACTGTTCCAGCGCAAACCCCTCGCCGGCCGGGCCGCGGTGGGTACGCACCAGCGCCACGGGGTCAATATCGAGCAGCAGGGCGGCGGTGCAGCGCTCCGGCGTAGCCTCAGGGTAGAAGATATGCGCCTGACCATAGGCAATATCCACCGATTGCAGGCGGGCGGGGTTCTTGTGCAGCAGGTAGCCCAGGTCGGTGGCGGGCTGATGAGTGGTCGTAATGGTTAAAAGCATCGGAAATAGAAAGAGCGTATAGTTTTTATTCAGCTATATTATATAGAAGCGGTTTAGGATGCGTCCAATTCCTCGGTGAAGGTAGGCTGGGCCCTACCCTCCGCTGCTTACTTGGGAGTCTCCTTTTCCTCTTTCTGCACGGGCGGACAAGGCAGACCGAGCATAAACTTCTCGGCGCGGTCGAAATCCTCCACATCCAGGAAAGGCGACTGCTTGGCGTCGAGGGGGATAATATCTTCCCCAATCTCCGCCGCGTACGCCACAACTCCATGCAGGTAGTAGATGTTGCCATTGCGAAACGTGCCGTCGGGGTTGAAGCGCTCGGTTGAATAAAACTCGTTGTTATCCAGAAATTTACGATTCCAACGGCCACTGGGTAGGCCGTTCACTACGGCGCCGCTGAGGCGGGTACCCTCCTCGTCGCGGTGCCACAGGCCGGTGCCGTTCACTACCAGTTGCTTGCCTTGCTCGTCCCAGAAGCGCTGCAAGGTGGGCGCCTTGCCCTGCTCGAAGCGCACCAGCTGCCGGGGCTGACCCGAGGGATACCAGTAGGCCCAGTCGCCCACCTGCTGGCCGTTGTAATAGTTGCCCCGCGCGGCGGGCACACCGTTCGAAAAGAACAACTCGAACTGCCCGTGCTTCTGGCCATTGCGGAAAGTACCCGCAAGCAGCAGCACGTTGTTGCGCAGCAGGTAATCCTGCACCAAGCCGCGAAAGTGGCCGAGGCTGTCAAGGCGGGCTTGGCGGCGCAGCACCGCGCAGCCGGGCGGCGTCAGCAGGTACTCCGCATCGTAAAAGAACGCGGCGCTGTCAGAAGACAAGGCCCGGTAGCAGTCGCGTAGCGTAACGGCAGTCGGCGCCTGCTGCGAGGTAGGGGCACGCTGGGCCCGGGCAGAAACGACGGATAGCAGGAGTATATAGAAGGAGCAGATGGACGTTCGCATAGCAGGACGAGTATACGAAATATCCACCCGAACGTCGGTTTATCGGCGCTTTTTGCTCGGCGCGAAACCCTACCGCACCACCAGCTTGCTGCTGGTGCCTTCCGTGGTGCGCAGCACGTAGAGGCCGGGGGCCAGGCCCGCCGTTTCCAAGTGCGCGGCGCGCGTGAGCGTCTGCACGGGGCGGCCCACCGCGTCGGTGAGGGTGCCCGATACGGGACGGCTTAGGTGCACGCGCCCGCCCTGGGCGGGGTTCGGGTAGAGAGCCAGAGGCTCCGCCGTGCGGCCGAGCTGGCTGGCCAGCGTAGCGCCGGTCTGCACCTGGTACACCGATACGGTGCTGCTGACCTCGTTGGCCAGTACCAGCAATTCCTGCCCGGTCGGGCTGTTGGCGGCCGAAATAAACACGATACCCTCGGGGCCCTGGTCGCCGGTGCTGGCGGTGAGGCTGCGGTGATTCACGTACTGCTCCAGCACGGGGTTGGCGGGGTTGTTCACATTAAAGGCCATTACGCCCCCTACCCGCTCCATCGACACAAATACGTAGGTGTTGCCGCCCATCGTGGCCGTGGTCACGCCCTCCGGCTCGGGGCCTTTGTCGTCGGAGCGGTTCTTACGCGTGGGCGCCTCGGTGGCGCTGTTACTGGCGTTGAAGATCGGGCCGTAGGTCGGGTCGGTGCTGGTGACGCGCTCCAGCAGGTCGCCACTGTCGTGCACCAGCGCACCGGTGCTGGCGTTGAAAATACTGAACGAGCGGCCCCCGAAGGCGTAGATTTCGTCGAAGTCGCCGTCGCCATCGGTGTCGCCCAGCTTGTTGGTCACGTTCAGGCGACCCAGCACGTTGTTATTTTTCAGAATGGCGGCGTTGGGAAACGCCGTGGGGTCGAGGGGGTAGGCGTTGTTGCCCAGGCGCACCGGCTCCACCAGCGCCGTGCCGTACTCGCGGGCGTCGCCCTCGTTAGCCGTCACGTAGTACTCCTGCCCGCCCACCGCGAAGGCGGCAATGGCGTCGGGCTGGCGCATGCCTTTTATGGGCCAGTTGGCCAGCAGGATTTCCCCGCTCTGGTCGGAGGCATCGAGGCTGAAGCCGGCCTGCTGGTGGTCCTGGTAGCCCAGCGGCCGCAGGGCCGTGAACTGCTTGGTGGTGAGGTCGAGTACGGCCACGGCGTTATTTTCCTGCAGCGTGATATACGCCGTGCGCGAGTCGGCCGACACGGCCACATACTCCGGCTCCAGGTCCTGCGCCACCGAAGACGGCACCGCCGTGCCCCCAAAAATGCGGATACCCTGACTGCGCAGCGCCGCAGCCTGGCTGTTGTAGCTGGTAAAGCCCACCGTTGTCACGTTGGCCTGCGTGAGGCCGCCTACCCCACCCGACACGTCCACGATGGAAACCGAGCCCTCGGGGTCGCTGGCGTACGTGGCGTTCGGCTCCCCTTCGTTGGCCGTCAGCACGTAGCGGCCATCGGGTGAAAACGTCACCATATCGGGCAGCGCCCCGGCCGTCACCTGCTGCTGAAACGCGCCGTTCTGGTCGAAGAATACGACGCTGCCGTTTTGCTGCGGATTGGCGTTTTCCATGGCCGCGGCTACCACGCCGTTGTGCACCGCCACCGAGTTGATGTTGCCATAGGGCTTGATGTCAATGGAAGCCACCGAGGTAGGCGCCGCCGGATTCGTGAAGTCGAGCACGTCCAACTTGCCCCCTACCGAGTTGACCACGTACAGGCGCTTGGTAGTAGGGTCGTAGGAAACGATTTCGGACGAGTTGGTACCGGCCGCGCCGTTCTGGTAGCTGCCCAGGTAAGTCATGGTCAGGTTGCGGGCCGACACGGGCGCGGGCGTATCGTTGTCGCGGATATATACCAGCGCCGTGCTGGTGCCACCGAGCGTGGCGTTGGCGGGGTTTTGCAGGCGTACCGTGAAGTACTCCGTTGGCTCAGCCAGGGCGTCGTCCGTCAGCGGAATGGTCACGGTCTGGTTGCCGGTGGCGCCGGCCGGAAAGGTGACGGTTTGGGTAGCGGCGTAAGTGAAATCCTGGCCGGCAGTGGTCGTGCTCAGGCCGGGCACCAGAGCTACTTCCACGGTAACGGCCGTGGCGCCGGGGTTCTGGATACTCAACGCCAGACTAACGGTACCCGCGTTTTCGCTGATAATGGTGGTAGCGGCCGTTAGTTGCACGGTTTGGGCGCGGGCAGCGTAGCTGCCAAGGCCGAGCGACAGGAGAAAGGCAGCAGAAATAGAGTAGCGGTTTGAAGGCACGGGCACGTTGGTTGGTGAAAGAATACCGCCAAAGCTACCGGCCGCCTATTATGGCAATATTACACCACCATTACAAAATCGTGACGCCCAGCCAGCGGCCCTACTGGCTGGCCGGGCTACCGGCGGAAGCATGCTCCGCGGCCACCCCGGCCACCTGCCGCTGCCCCGCCAGCAACCCCGCATACCACCGCCCCGAATCCTTGACCGTGCGCTCCTGGGTGTCGTAATCGACGTGCACCAGCCCAAAGCGCGGCCGGAATCCTTCGGCCCACTCGAAGTTGTCGGTGAACGACCAGGCGAAGTAGCCTTCCACCGGCACGCCCTCGCGACGGGCCCGCAGCACCTGCCCAATGCAGGCGCGCAGGTAGGCCAGGCGGGCCGGGTCGGCCACGCGGCCCTGCACCACAGCATCGCCCGCGAAGGCGGCTCCGTTCTCCGTTACCAGCAACCGGGGCGCGCTTTTGTAAGCCGAAAACTGTTTTAACATTTGGTAAATACTCTCCGGGTATACCTCCCACCCCATTTCGGTATACGGCACATCACGCTTAGCCGCGCCCACCAGCGAGGCCCACACAAACGGCACGTAGGGAGAATGACGCACTACTTCGCGGGTGTAGTTTTGCACCCCCCAAAAGTCGAAATCAAATGGTAAAAGGGCCTCATCGCCGGGGCGCTGGTAGCGGTCGAGCCAGCTCAGGATGGGCAGCTCGGCCACGGGGTAGCCCAGCCCCAGCGCCGGCTCCACAAACAGGCGGTTGAAGAGCGCATCAGCTCGGCGGGCGGCCCGCTCGTCGCGGGGTAGGCCGGGCCGCCAGGGCATGGTGGAGGAGCAGGAAAACGTGGTGCCGATCTGGGCGGTGGCGGGTAGGGCTGCCCGAAGCGCCCTGCCGCCCGCTGCCTGGGCCAACGCGGCGTGGTGCACGGCCGCCAGAAAGCCCCCCAGGCTACGGCGCCCCGGCGCGTGCAGGCCCAGCAGATGACCCGCCCCCGTGAATACCAGCGGCTCGTTGAGCACCATCCAGTGCCGCACCCGGTCCCCCAGGCGACGGGCCAGCACCTCGGCGTAGTCGGTCAGCCAGCCCACTACGTCGCGGTTGGCCCAGCCGCCCTGGCGTTGCAGGGCCAGGGGCAAGTCCCAGTGATAGAGCGTGAGGCAGGACTGAATGCCCCGCGCCAGGCAGCCGTCTACCAACTGCTCGTAGAAGTCGAGGCCGCGGCGATTGACGCTACCCCTACCCTCCGGCAACACCCGCGACCAGGCCACCGAGAAGCGATAATTCTCTATACCCATTTGGTTCAACAGGTCTAAATCCTGGGGCCAGCGGTGGTAGGAGTCGCAGGCGATGGTCCCTACCTCGCCCCGCTTGATCTTGCTGGGTCGTTGCACAAACTCATCCCAGATGCTAGGCCCTTTGCCGTCCAGGTTCCAGGCGCCCTCCGTCTGGTAGGCCGCCGAGGATACGCCCCAGTGAAACGCCTCCCCAAAATCGGCCCGGCCGTAGGCGGCGGGGGTAGTAGGCGGGAAGAAAGCAGGTGGTAACAGTAAATCACTCATGTATACAATGCGCAATCAGCGCCGGCGCGTATCCTCGCGAGCCGATGCCTTATTCTTTATTACAGGCCGCGAACAGTAGGCGCCCGGCAGCAGGTGCTTAGTGAATGTACGATGGTTTCGTGGCCGACAACTTACCGCGCAGCCCCGAACCGGCCGCGGCCCTACTCCCCTTGCTACGCCCGTTGCGCCTTGCGGGCCGGCAGTTGCTCCTGCAACAACCGATCTAAGAGGGCGGCCGTCTCATCGGGGTAGTCGACGGGTATGGGCTGGCCGGTGTGCAACCAGGTATCCAAAGCGGCCAGGTGTTTATCCTTGAGGCCTTTTACCACCGGCACGCCCAGCTGGGCCAGCGCCGCGGCGTTGCAGCTCTGCTCGTACTGATTTTTCATCGGGATGACCAGCAGCTTTTTACCCAGGTACAAGGCTTCGGCCGGCGTCTCGAAGCCCGCCCCGCACAACACGCCCGCACTACGGGCTAGGCTGTCGGTGAAGGCGCCCCCGCTCACCGGGCGCACCCGCACGTTGCCGTGCTCCGATTCGGTTGGGCTGTGCTTGCTGAACACCTCCCAGGGCACGCTGCGACTTAGGTAGCGCAGGCGCTTCACCAGAGTTTCCTCATCAAAGGAAGGCAGGTAGACGGTGTAGTGCTCCTGGTGCTGGGGCGTGAGCTGGCGCACCTGCTGCCGAATCACGGGCGTGCTGATCTGGGGGGCGTAGCGGGCAAAGTGGAAGCCGTACTGCGCGGTGCTGGGGGCGTAGTGGCGGAGCACGGCCCTACCCACCAAATCGTCGCGCCTGGGCCGGGGCGCCGCTGAGTTCAGCACCGCGCTTTGGTGGCTCAGGGCCACGCACGGCACGTCGCGCAGCCGGCACGCCCACGCCGACACGGGCTCAAAGTCGTTGATCACCAAGTCGTAGTTCTGCACCGGCAGCTCGCGGATTTCGCGCACCAGCCCGGCCGAGTTCAGCTGCCAGAAGGTTTTGGCGAAGTTGATGCCGCCCTTTTTCCCGAATACGAAGCCCATGCCGTGGCACCGGTAGCGCACCGGAAACGGTAGCTCAATATCGGCGGGCGGGCCGCTTACCAGCACGTCCAGCTCCTGGCAGCGCTGTTGCAGCAGCGGCACTATGTCCAGCGCCCGGCTCAGGTGCCCGTTGCCCGTCCCCTGGATAGCATATAGAATGCGCATTGAGTATTCCTTATTTATATAAGTGAGTAGGTCGCAGGTCGCCTTTTTAATGAGTTTTCTATGCAAGCAAAAGCCCGCGTAGTATCGTTGGCCTGCCTTCCGACAATAACGAATAGTACGGCGGGATAGTCGGCGCCGGCTAATTGCGCAAGATTACGACGCAACCTGCTTGAAACCACTTGCCTGCTTCTGTTAGTTTTTATCCGAATCATTCTGTTCACTAGCACTACCTAACCGAGCTTGAATTCGGCCAGCAGCTCATCGAGCAGCGCCGCGACGGGCGCATCTGCGGCCTGGTCGGTTTCGTCGGGCTCGACCTCACCGGCCATTTGCATGCGGGGGTCGTCGGCGTAGCGGTAGAGGTGCCAGCCCGCGGCGGCCGTGTATTCCAGCGCCGTCAGGTTTTCCACCCAGTCGCCGGAGTTCAGGTAGGTCACCGCGCCGCGCTCGGTGCGTAGCGTTTTCATATCGGGGTAGTGAATATGGCCGCAGGCCACGTAGCGGTAGCCCGATTCGATGGCAATTTCGGCGGCCGTCTGCTCGAAGTTGCTAACCAGGCTCACGGCGCCTTTCACCCGGTCCTTAATGGCTTTGGATAGCGCCACCCGCGGTCGGCCCAATTTGCTCAGCCCAAAATTGACCAAGCGGTTGAGCAGAATCAGCAGGTCGTAGCCCTCGGCGCCCAGCTTAGCCAGCCAGCGCGAGTGGCGCATGCTCACATCAAATACGTCGCCGTGAAAAAACCAGGCCCGGCCATCGGCCAAGTCCAGCACCAGCTTGTTCTCGATGCGCAGCGCTCCCAGTCGCGTGCCGGCAAACTTGCGCAGCAGCTCATCGTGGTTGCCGGTGAGGTAGTAAATCTGCGTTCCCTTGGCCGCCAGGCCGGCCAGGTGGCGCACTACGCGCATGTGGGCGGCGGGCCAGTAGCGCTTGCTAAACTGCCAGATGTCCACGATGTCGCCGTTGAGGATCAGCACCTTGGGCTTGATGCTTTTTAGGTAGCGCAGCAGTTCGGCGGCGTGGCAGCCGTAGGTGCCTAGGTGCACGTCAGAAATGACGGCTACCGCCACGCGGCGGCGCTTCATACGGGGCGAGTGGCTCATCAGGCAGCGGTGCGGGTAGAGAAGCGGGGCCGCACGGGTTGCCCAATTCGCCGCCGAATGGCTTCGGCCTCCGCGGCCGTGCCGAAGCGCAACGGCAGTTGCAGCACCCCTACCCGCCGAAGCGCATAAGCTACCAGCAGCGCCAACTGAAACACAACGTAGGCCAGTGCCCGGCCCACACGGCGCAGCAATGGAAGAGAGGTGGGAGCGTGCATAGGCGGGGCTTGTTAGTTTCTTTTGAGTAAAGATCGGCCGGGCCTATGACGTGGGGATTACGGCTGCATTATGGTTGGGTAAATTCTGGCTATCAGTTGATTACCCTACATCCAGGTAGTAAGCTACTCGGCAATAGGCCCATAGGCTAGCTGAACGCCCTACTCTGCCATAGAGTCGCTGTAGCATAGCGCACGTTTTTTGCAGCATATTTTTTAACTATTTCACAGTATTTCCGCCTGATAAACGTTTAGTACCCGCTTTTATTTAATTTTTCCATGAAGAAGCACTTACTCCTCTTATTCTGCTCACTTGCTTCGCTGGCTGCATCGGCGCAAACAATGCCCGACACACACCGCAAGAAATACTTGCGTCCCAAGAAGGACGAAGAATGCCCCTACGTGCTGAATGTTACCAAGAACACCGACGAAGACGCAGAGGTGTCGGCCTCCTTCACGCGGCTGGCCTACCGGCCCTACCCCGAGCTACTAGCGGAAGTGACCGAGCTACGCCGCCTGCACCACTGGGCCGATACCACCTACCAGCGCCGGCTGGCCACGTTGCCCGCTGGCGGCCAGCTGGTCGTTACCATGTACCGGCGAGGTGCCCAGAATGCCGACCCCGCCTACCTCAGCATTACAGCTAAAGACAAGGACGGCAAACCCGTTTTTACCCAAGCAGCCCTACCCAGCGGCAACGGTCGCTTCTGGAACCGTGACCTATACAAGGCAACACAAGTTATATCATTTGTTAAAACAGATGGTTCTCAACCGCTTACCGTTGTTATCAAGGACGCTCAACTGAAGCAAGACTTCGAATACATTATCAGCAACTGAGGTTATAAAAAGCTTTTTTTCTGCAAGATTATGCCCGCTTGCACCACTATTAAACAGAAAGAGCCGCTTAAGTAGGCGGCTCTTTCTGTTTTACCCAAATGGTATACAAGTAATACAGCTTCCTGATTAGCCTTTATTCCCTTGTAACTGCATCCATTGAATTGTCAGGAATGATTTAGCGTCCTCTATCTTCTCTTCCAGCAGCTGTTCGCGGGAGAGCGCCACAATTTCCAGCTTCTCATGCTCATCGGTGCCACCGCCGGCATCTATTTGCTCACTCACTTCGGCGTAGAACACGTAGTGCCGCTCGGCCGAGTTGCCCGGTGAGGCGTACACCTCGGCAATGGGCTCCAGCCGGTCGACCTGGTAGCCCAGCTCCTCCCGGATTTCTCGGCGTAGCGCCTCCGCTGGGCTTTTATCGTCGGGGTCGATCATGCCCGCCACGATTTCCAGCAAATCCGCGCCCGCGCCGGCCCGAAACTGCCGAACCAGTAGGTAGCGCCGCTGTTGGGTGTCGAACACCAGGCCCGCCACGGCTTGTCCCGGCTCAAACAGTTCGCGCTGGTACTGCTCGGTGCCGTCCTGCACCGTCAGTTGGGAGAGTTTGTAGTGCCCATCGTACACCGTTTTGCGGTCAATAATGTGTGCCATGTAGGTAGTCGTTAAAAAAAGAGGAACGATATATAGGGCATATACGAACAAATTTGCCGGGTTATATGTCCGATAGCTAGCCAAATGCCGTAAACAATGGACGAGCTACCCGCTCGCTTCTGACCCTACCCGCTATCTACCAACTAGTTATAGTAGCGCATCCCGGCATCTTTCTGCGCCTGGCAAAGGCTTCTTTTTCCCAACGGCGCGTTTTCTATTCTAAAACCACCGACCTTTGCGGGCTTAAATCCCGACTTTTGGTCCTGCGGGACCTTTTTCCTTAGTTTTCTTTTGATGTCTTTCGACGAACTCAACTTAATTGAGCCCATCCTGCGCGCCCTGCGCGAGGAAGGCTATACGACCCCTACCCCCATTCAGGCCCAGGCCATTCCGCAAGTGCTTGATGGCCACGACCTATTGGGCGTGGCGCAAACCGGCACCGGCAAAACGGCCGCCTTCTCGGTTCCCATTCTTCAGATTCTGCACCAAACGGCGCAGGTGTCGCGGCAGGCGCCGTCGCACATTCGCTGCCTCGTGCTGACGCCTACCCGCGAGCTGGCCATCCAGATCGGGGAGAGCTTTGCCTCCTATGGCCGCCATTTGAAGCTGCGCTCTACCGTTATTTTCGGTGGCGTCAATCAGCATTCTCAGGTGCAGGCCCTCAAGCGCGGGGTGGAAGTGCTGATAGCCACGCCCGGCCGCCTACTCGACCTGATGAACCAAGGCTTTGTGGACCTGCGTCACCTCGATGTATTTGTACTCGACGAGGCCGACCGCATGCTCGACATGGGCTTTATTCACGATATCAAGCGCATCCTACCCAAGCTGCCGGCCAAGCGCCAGACGCTGTTCTTCTCGGCTACCATGCCCGGGCAGATTCAGGAGCTGGCCGATGGCCTACTGCGCCCGAACCCAGTAAAAGTGGCCGTAACGCCCGTTTCCAGTACGGCCGATACCGTGACGCAATCGGTGTACCTGGTGGAAAAGAACGATAAGCCCGCCCTGCTGGAACACCTGCTGACGGATAAGAACATCCGTCGCGTGCTGGTGTTTACGCGCACCAAGCACGGCGCCGACCGGGTAGTAAAAACGCTGGCCAAGGCTAATATTCCCGCCGAAGCCATTCACGGCAACAAGTCGCAGAACCACCGCCAGCGGGCCCTCAGCAACTTCAAAGCGGGTTCTACCCGTGTGCTGGTCGCTACCGATATTGCCGCCCGCGGCATCGACGTGGACGAGCTAAC
>Ga0210040_10010320_pt1 | contig 10729 bp, 6 predicted proteins | sample CryGeyCG12114_NA_FD_185462 | JGI IMG/M metagenome (GOLD analysis project Ga0210040, IMG submission 185462) | Groundwater microbial communities from aquifer - Crystal Geyser CG19_WC_8/21/14_NA (SPAdes) (version 2) | ecosystem: Environmental > Aquatic > Deep subsurface > Groundwater | place: USA... | reverse complement strand
TTTATTTCTGTAAATATTGGGATGATGTCAAGTGCACACATGCATCCACACTCTACCATATCCTCTAACATGTGTGATCTGATGGGAAATGAAAATACTGTGTCTAACGGTTTGGCAGCAGTTGCACATCATATAATAATATGAAATGACTGTTGAATATGAATACAAGTTGCTTTCCGCCTTTTGTGCATTTGTTCCCCAATTCCTTCCTGAAAGTGTGAATATGGTTGAATAGAGAGAAAAGAGCTGTTTGTTCTCTCCCATTGTAAAAGATTAATCGAATGAGGCGGGACTATATAGTTCCTATGTGTGAAAGGGAGCTGATTAGGTCCCTTTTCTCTCTCAATTGTGCTACCCTTTTATGGACTGCCACTTACTAGTCGCATCAGCAACGTTGATCCTGAATAGGATTACCTTTTAGTTTTTCTACCCCTCTCATTTACGACTGCATGGATATTCATATGCATTTTTCTTGCTTGTACACTTTTTACTTATAGAATGGCAATACTAAATGTAACAGAGAATAGTAGATAGCAAAACTTTCCTTTGTTACTTGGCTGCACTGCTAGTATACGGACACTGTTACACTTCCGGAAAAGCAAAACAAAGAAATGAGCTGCTCGAATGCATTGATTTTAGAATTTTGGAATAAATTAATAGTATATATTTACAACATTTTTTACTGAACAGAAATGAGATCACGGAACTGATTTGTTTCATTTTCCAGCCATTCTGCCCGACTGGCTTTTTTATGCATCCACAACCAACCACAAGATTTTCGTCTTCTTTCGGAGAAAATAATATTTACGAGCATATTTTATTTATGCCACTATTAACCCAAACTTACGGGCTTTGAGAACTTTAATACCTTCCCAAGGGTCCTTTATGCTACCTTGAAAGGTTGTACTTTATTGCATTCAAAGTCCCTAAAACATCACGAGAGGACTATGCTTACTTTCTCTCATCTTTTAACCAGAAAAGATATTATATACATACGGACAATAGGAAAGACACACACGCACACAGAAATGTAATAATGAAGGCCGGATATGGAGGCAATATATTGTGGTATAATGGCCTGAAGGTGCTACCAGATAAGGGAGGAACCACTAACTTGAGCTCCCAATCTTTTGCTCTCCTCCTTTAACGCAGCACTACTAGCCAAATGTAAGTAACCAAATAATAGGGATATCATCATCTTATTTTCCTCGTCGCATTACAATACCAGCCAGTCTCGTTTTATTTCCCAGGGAAAGTATAGTATACTATAAGAGTGTATGCCAATCCAAGGGTCTTTACGTTTTCAAAGAGCCATACATAGTAATAATAATGGAAGAATGCTGCTATAGAAAAGAGACAGAACTACAACAATAAGCAAAAGAGAAGAAAAGCTCACGAACACAACGCTCACAACAAAACACATACATAGAGGTGACAGCTCCTCTTTTGATTTATATTGTACAGAGGCTGATATGATACATACACTGCAGCAGCCAACCGTTATATATAGTTACCAAAGAAAGTTTTAGACGTCACAAATAGAACAAGATGTGTTTTCATTATATGGTGATGATAATGTTCACACTTTTTTTTCTCTCACGCATACTCATACTACTCTCTTCCCATTTCCGTCTGGTGTGTTGTGTGGCCCATTCCATGTCAACTGGAGATAAGACACTCTATATTATAATCATGTCAAAAAGAAATGCTCTCTACTTGAGACATAAAAAAGGGAGTGGAGTCAGTTTCATAAACGAAAACAAGTACAACATGAGTGGAGGCTCTTGAGTGGAGGGACAAACGAATGATAAGCTTTTATGGCAGTAAAAAAAGTGATGTAGGTTTTTGATTCCCAGCGTACTTTATACAGATTAGTTAAAAGATTTTTTAGGTGTGTTGAAGGTCGAAATTTGTAGTTTTTTCATATCAAGCTATACATGGGGGGAGTGGGCTGAATTTGTTATATGTGTATTCTGTCTATATTCTACATAATACAAAATGCTGGCGGACAAAATTGTCAGTTCATTTGTAATGGTATGTAACAATAATATAGTACCAGAATAACCAACATTGCTCTAATTAACTGCTGTCTTGTTGTAAGTAAATGGACAAAACTAGTGCAATGTTTGCAAAGCTTTTTTTTACTCTTTTTTCTTTCAGATTTACGAATTCATGCAAGTATTATATATTTTGGTGCCCTCTACCTACACAATGAAATCAATGGATGTGATTTACACAATCTTTATCTTATTTAAACAGACAAAGCAGGATTCACAGCAAACAATGTATTGCATTGTTATGTAATCTAATCTTCGTAAGTCTTGGTGAAACTTTAGTTAAAGTAAGTATCCGTCCGTTTATACAATTTGTATTGGTATTCATGTATTGCATTATGAATTCAAAACTTGACAGTATTATTTGACTTTGAGTATCATTGAAAAAAAGTTAAAATGTCACAAACATTATCTTCCTCCCCATAAAGACAATTTAAATAGTGTGATACCAAGAGATATGAGACCATAATAGGGGTAATCGACTGAATTATGATTGACAAGCAGAAAAATTAGTTAATTGTCTGCAAGAGGTATACCATTGTTGTTTTTTCAACCTCCATTGCGTACTACAAATTCGTTATGCAAATAAAAGATTTGCCTGCTCTTATAATGCATGATTATTTGATGCCTTTCATAGTTTGTGACTAACTACACGTACTGCAATATTTTTCAAATGCTACATCGAGGATTCACTGCACGTTTTTGTTCATCATTGTATCTATAATAAGCAATGAAAAGGTAATCTGGAGTATTCAAGGGGTATAAATTATTTATTCAAGTGCTCATAAGACATGAAACATTTTTACAACAGAACAAATGCTAAATAATTTAGAAGAAAATTTATCCTTCTTAATTAAAACAACATTATCCTAAATCCATTGTCAGAAAGGAAGTCAGATTCTACAGGGCACATTATCTTAATGATTGCATCTTACTAGGAATTAATGATTTTTTAATTATAACAGTTCACTACATCACCGCTTACACGCCCTGCTTTACTTCTTATAATTTTAATGTGAAAATGTCAAGACTTCTAACTCTCACATTTCGAAAAACAAAGAAATCAATTATAGTTATACAATGACAATAACTAACTAACTAACTATCTTTATGCGTAATTAATTTACTACTAATTTCTGCAAACACCCAATTCAACTTTTGTACACTCTCCTTGAAATTCTAATTAAAAAAATTGAAATCAAACCACTGAAACAGTAGGTGAAGGAGTCCGTTTTCTCCCTTCAGAATCGGGCTTGTAGACTACATAGACTGGAGAACGTTTAGGTAAACTATTAGTACCCCCATTAGCACTACTTGACCCATGATGACTGCTATGATGATGCGGATCAAAAAATGAGGCAAACCCATGTGGGTGAATATGATTATCAACTTGCCCCAAAGTGCCAGTAGCTCCCGGGGGTAAAAAATGGGACAACCCAGGATAGTTGAGATACGGATGAGGATAAAATCCTGGATAAATGCCCGAGTATCCGTTTACATAGTGAGAACTAGCCAAAGTTGAGGAAGGAGTTGAATGTGGAGATGGAGATCTACTATTACTACTACACTGCTCTTTATTGTTATTACTAGCTGAATGCTTGGGTGAAAGCCGATATGGAGAATCACTCCGGTCGCCCGTATTATTATGGATACTTCTACCATTACTATTATTACCTATGCTTCCACTACTGCTACTTACATCATCGTGATTGTTGCTGCTCCTGTGACCATTGTCAACTGGAGTACTACTGTAAGTAGTACCATGTCTTATGAAATGTGGCGTAGTACTAGAAGGACTGGAAGAATGAGTACTACCCCCATTGGTTTCTTTAGTAGGGACCAAAGATGGGAATCTCGAGTCCGAAGAGGAATCAAATGAGCCTCCCATAGCTAATCGACTCAAGATTGCTTCTGCAGAGAGTGAAGAGGGTAGGAAATGATTGGCGGGATGAAAAATACGAGAAAAGTCGCCAGAAAAATGGGATCGTCCTTGTGACGGTGAAGATGTGCTGAGACACAATGGGGAAATAGCTGTTGCAGGGGAACTGACCACCGGTGGTGCACCTCCTGATCCAGTGGAATGATGATGATGTGTTGGTGGGAAAAATGGATTAACGGAGACGGCAGCAGCTGCTGCAGCTCGGGCAGCTAAAGAGTCCATAGCACGGATCATAGAGGATGACAAATTGGCGAATGGGAATTTTGGCTCTGCCTTATGACATTTGTTGCTTGTATGGACTGCAGATGGTTTGGGTTTACGTCTGGGACGGTATTTGTAGTCTGGATGTTCTTTCATGTGTAGAGCTCTATTACAAAGAAATGAGGAGACGATTTTACTATGCTGACATAATAAGGGTACACCCGAAGCCGTGTAAAGTCGTACATTTCTACGTGCGTAAATCTCCCACCCAATCAGAGCAGACTGCCAACTTCTCTTTACTCATCTGATTGGCTGGGAGATTTACGCACGTAGAAATGTACGACTTTACACGGCCTCGGGTGTACCCCTAATGATTCTGACTCTGTTTCAAAAAGTTTATGTATCATATCTGTTTGTTTGGGTTAGTTTGCTAAACTAAAGGTGTTGTTTGCCTGTGTTCAGATTTAATTGAATGATATAGTTTACTTTTTTCTTTCATAGTAATTGACCAGTGATATGCATGAAAACTAAACATTGAAAATGTAGGTTTCGAAGTAATTATGCCATTATTTATTATGCAGTAAGTAGTTTGGTTGACAGGTATGGGAAGATGAAAAGAAGGTTCTTACCTTAAACGTTTAGCTTCATCAATGAATGGTCGTTTTTCCCCCTCAGATAGTAGTTTCCATTCAGCACCCAATCGTTTGCTGATCTCGGAGTTGTGCATTTTAGGATTTTCTTGAGCCATTTTCCGCCGTTGCCCTCTTGACCAGACCATGAAGGCATTCATTGGCCGTTTTATATGATCTTGGGCTGTCGTGGAATGCATACTGTCACGATAGTAGTCACTCATTTATAAAAGTTAGTTAGCTTTCACAATCAGAAAGCTAAAAGTTTGAAAAAGTTTGTTTGGTTTTTGTCCAATTCGTTTGGTTTATTGGATAATGCTGGAATGAACTCCACATGAATGAATTGTTTCACATTTATTTAGCACAAGCAAATAAGCTCCATTGTTATAATGTGAGTTTTGTGGAGATTATACATTTTATGGAAACAATAGATTTAGGCCAAATGTAATTCACTGAATAATAAAACTGTACAGTATTGAATTCACGTTTCAAAGTTTCTTGCAATGATGATTTTTCAGTGTAAAACTTGATAACAAGTTATTTGGTAAAATGAAGGACGTCTAGATAAACGATGTCACACGGGCTTGAGTTCTATCGGGACAATGAAAAGTATTCCATAGTGCATTTGGTGTTTTGTACTCACATGTTTGCTTTTGTTGACAAGGCATGTACAGCTCTTTTTTTGTGTTGTGCTCAGAAGATGAAAAGAGAAGGATGATAAAAGCCCGCATGATAGAATACAGCCCGCTTTCGTTGTTTTAATCCCCTATTTTTTAACTATGCGAAATTGTCATGATAGCACTCTCCATAAATCTAAGTCAGCCGAATCTTTTTTAATTCCTTTTGGGCTTATTTAAAACCACTAAAATTCCATTTTTGGAAAGGTTAATAGTAATATAGCTGGATTTGAACTGGGTACACAAGACAAATTTTATATTATTGTTGACATTTGAAATAAAAAGTTGAATGATAACTATTATCAACAATTGTGTTAAATGTGTGCAGTTGTTAAAAAACAGTAAATGCAATTTTCGGCACCATAGGATGCTATTTCAGAATTTATTTCTTAAAGTGGTAGTAGTAACAGTAGTATATAGAAGAATTGAATAGGTAAAAGTAAATGTGGTGTAGCATGAGCTCGAGCACGACATGCTGCCGATTTGGTGCTCCCATTGGCTCACTATTTTCGTCCTGCTCCCACCCCAAAAAGGAAGAGCATCTTGGAGGAAACCACACAAAAGAGTTAAAACAATAGTTGCAACCCTTCTTTTCTTCGTTCTTTTGACTCCAGTCTCCAAGACATGGAGTGAGTCGACTCTCTATATTCTTCCAGGCTGGGAAACAATGATATAGTGACTGCAGATTACAGTCAATATAAATAGCATTATCTCATCAGATATGGGGCAAAGTAATAAAAGACTGTATTCATTTCCAATAGTTCACATATAAAGTAGACATATTTACTTTCAGATTCTTATCTCGGAGTATCTGAGTTTTGTATATGAAACTGGTTATGTAATATTGCTCATTCAATAAATAGTTTAGTTCAAGTGAGGAGGATTAACAATCTGTATAATCCGGTATTTAAACTCATTCTTATTCATAACTTCACCCTGTATTACTCCTCCAAGGTGAGGATGAAATAATAAAGCTCCAGCCTGATTTATAATTTTTCTGTATTAAAAGGTAAGCTTCTACATATCATATACTCATCACATAAAGCTCGGGCTAAAAACTGAAATGTATTTCAACAAAGAAAATAGTGTGTTAGTTTGGAAGCATCAAACGGATGGTTGGAAGGATTTTTTGGCCAGAAATATATTTTCTTAAACTTCCATGAATGATTTTTCATGAACTACAAAATTTATTATATAAAATTTCAGAGCATAGCATAACTGCAACCTGTGTTACTTCTCCAGAGTATAGATCACAAAAACAATTGTTATAACCAGATTTACTGTAAAAGGTTTTGACTTTTAACGAAATTTTTCATCTCGTTTACGCTAGTGCCGGATGCAGGATGGTTAGAGTATCTCATGTGTAATAACAATATCTACGTCTATGATTCCATGGAACACAGAAGTTGTATTGTTCATCTTTGTACTTTCAATATTATGCTCACTTTATCAGTAACCTGATAATGTAATACAAAACTATGATTTAGAGTATGGCTAGAAGATAAATATACAACAAATAAGATATTTTTCTAAAACTAATGTAGGATTCTAGCAGTATATTCTTCGTCTAGCCCTTTGAGTTTCTATGAGGTTATGTAACTAAAGTTTTCATGTTTAAATTAATTTATAATTAAATTGACTGCGAGAGATTGTGAGGGAGCTAACAAAGCGTGTAAGTATTAGTGGCAGAAGAGTTTACCATGGGATTGTGAAATATTATAGTATTAACTAACAATGAAAATAAGAAAGGATTGCGTCATCCTGTGAAACAATACATTGCTCATTATGAGGAATTTAAATGAACTGATAATGTGGCTACAAATCTTTTTCCCTTTTGTAGCTCTCTTCCTTCCTCACTCGTTGGGCCGCATTGTATACAATGCTCGTTTAAAATCTCTTGTTTGCTTCTTTTATAGAGTTAGATGACACAGACCACGTTTTTTTGTTGCTAACTATATTTTAATGATGCAGGGATGTGGTTGAAAAGCGTAGATATAAAAATATTAATACTTTGTCGGTCACCTGCGTGTAGCTAAAAAAATTCTATGAAATGGACTTTGATGCTACCTGCTACCCTAATCACACGACAATAGAAACCATTGTTATTTAATTTTTCATTATTGATTTTTGCTGTATTTATTGAAGATATACAATTATATGAAAATAATGTAACAAGATGAAAATTGGTCAAAAGTGGAAGGCCACCAATAAGTCACGGAAAATTTTATCATTCGGAATCAGCACCGAGATCAACAAAAGTGTCAAGCATTTTTTGCACCATTTCTGTATCTTCTTTTTCTTCAACTGATTCAACCCTGGTTTTTTTCGAAATTGTGACGATTTCAGGATCGTCTCCACTTATGTCTATACATGAGGGGGAAGATTTCCTCTTTAAACTTTCATTGTTAGGTTCCTTTTCGACATCGTATGCAAAATTACTCTCCATCTCAGAGCAGAAGGTAGTGGAAGTCTGTAAAGCTGAAGAATCATCGACACTTGTTTTCTTCGACTCTGACAATGGGCGCCGGAATATGTTATTGTCCACACCATCTTCCAGCGATCGTGTTCTTTCTTGGTTATCAGAAAATCCAATGTTGTCTAAAATAGATGAAACTTTATACAAACTTTCCCTCAATTCAAGTAACTGATTTCGATCCATGGATGAAATATCTGCGTGTAAAAGATCTTCCGTTTGAATTCCTGTCTCTGACATAGTCATGCTAGTTGAAGCAGGGACATTTTCCTCTTCCATATCCGAGGTTTCTGAAATAACCTCGTCATTTTTCTCTGGTTCTAAATCTGCTGTCGTAGATAAGGACGATAGGTTCATTATTCCTCCAGATATGGGGTGGACTAGCCGTTCCAAATGATTCAGTGCATAACGGCAGTGATACGAAACTGTTGAAGATCCATCCTCTAATCCTTTTACAAACAAACTGACCACCATAGGTAAGGACACTCGGCATCGAGGATTCATCACCATATTTAGTAGACAGCAATATAACATTTGACGATTTGAAGAATCCCTGTACAATTGGGGCTCCACAGAAGCATGAACGATTTGCATTACTGTTTCCAGTAGTAAATTGTAAGCCAGCTAAAATTGATCAAAATGAAAAGTTAAAAGTCGTCCGGTAAATTTATTGTAAAAGCGGATTAATATTTCAAAATATACCCTGAAAGCACCAACACTAAGACACGGGACCATACAGTCAATAAGTTTCAGCGCATTAAGACAAATAGTTTCATTCTTGTCTACAAATATCTGATTTCCAGTTTGTATAGCTTGTATTGAACCAGATGATCGGCCAACACTTCGCTTCATTTTCTTTGATCCTTTTCCTTGACTATTTCCTAAACTTGAAAGCGTTAGAGTGGGTTTTTCTAACGTAATGTTGGACATCAACATCTTTGTTAAAGTATTGACGACCTTCTCATTTGAAATCAGTTGGCCCGGTGTAGTAAACAGAGTAGTCAATAGGTTATAAAATGCAGTCTTCAGATCCCTGTAAAAGTGAATGAGAAGATATAAGGACTTGGATTTGCTGTTCTAAATTAGGGTATTTCCGAACTAAAATATTTTAGCTAAAAATGATTGCTCTTACACAAACGAATTGTGACTAGTCTTACACATCCACTCTACTTGTTCCAATATCAGTTGTTCGATTTCCGCGCACTCAGTTGCGATATTCTCTTCCACACTAAAATGAACAATTATTGTTGTCATAAACGATGTCAGAAGAAAAAAATTAGGCCTAAATAAGGCTAAGGCCTAAAATTAGGCCTAAGGATAGATACCATAACACAAGTCCCCGGAAAAGTTTGAAGGATGATTCTTGAATATGAGGAAGAAAACACGAAAACAACATATTTTCTTTTCTGCCTGATACAGACGCTCGATTTTGGGCATTGACAGGATTCAGCATAAAAGTGAATTTGACAAGATCCCAAACAGCTTTCATTGGCACATGTTTTTGTGCTGAAAACCCAGACCTAAAACGTTTAAAAAAAGCCCAGCCTATTAATTATAACCAAAGTAAACTGTAAATGTTACTAGCATTAGTTTTGTACATACGTCAAGTAAGATTCTAAAATAATCAATAGGTTCACTAATCTAGTCTTATGAGACACAATCGATAAGTAGGCATCCTGATTGCTAATCGGAGATAAAGGCAGTCTTTCAGAAACTTCGAATCTGTTTTCATACTAAAATGACAAAAAATTAAGTGAAAGTTACAATGAAAGTTAGTGATAAATTGTTGTTCTGCACAAATTACAGCTCTACAACTTACTGCAAGTGAAGGCATAATTTCATTGTACAAAGAGTACATGCTTTCATAACATTCGTGTACAATCTTCATAACCATAGATCCCCATTCCATTGTATGTTTCACTCCATTTTGTCCCCCGCCTCCAACTGAAGATAATAGTGGGAACAAACTAGCAAGATATTGAATCAGTCCAGTTTGTTTGCGATCAATCATTGGAATTAAGATTTTGTATAACTGGGCTTTGTAAGGTCCACAAGCACCATGATAGCTCCTAAAACAAACTTTTAGCAACTGAGCATCTGCCATTGAAAAATCGCTGGATTTCCCGGCTTCACAGAAATATGTCATAATTTTTGGAACAATAGAAGAAGACAAAAGAGGATTCAAATCTGGCATATTTCGGCATAATGGAATCAATTTTTCTAAAAAAATATAAGAGTCAATTATAATTACGAGGGATGGAGTTTAAATTCAATCGTCAAAAAATTTAAGCAATGTGCATAAGGATTAATACCTAGTGTAGTAAGCACAAGAGGCAAATCCAAACTTTTAGCCATCAGATGTAATGATGACTGAATGCAATCCTGATATCCATGAAGGCGTGATTCTTGAATTTGAAATACTAGCTTATTAAAAATCGTGACTCCTTTAATCCTGGATGATGTTTCGTTCATGAAGTTATTTGCAATACTGAACAATGCTTTTAGCTTGTCTTCTGGCTGCAAAAACAATCCTTTTTTATATTATCAACCATTTGGTTATTTTGCAATATAGTTATATTATTAATTATCCTTAGTGAGTTAGTTATTCTTACCGCATTTTCAAAAATATCGTGAGTGCCACCGCCAAGTAAACAATCCCAAACTACTGGGTCATCCAGTTGACCTGTTTGTGGCAAAAGTTCACACCACAAATCCACAATGCCGTTCGACATGATGAATGCGTTTAGTTCTAATTT
>Ga0210040_10010319_pt1 | contig 10731 bp, 9 predicted proteins | sample CryGeyCG12114_NA_FD_185462 | JGI IMG/M metagenome (GOLD analysis project Ga0210040, IMG submission 185462) | Groundwater microbial communities from aquifer - Crystal Geyser CG19_WC_8/21/14_NA (SPAdes) (version 2) | ecosystem: Environmental > Aquatic > Deep subsurface > Groundwater | place: USA... | reverse complement strand
GGAAGGCAACGATGAGCTCGTTAACCACGCGTTGCAAAAAACACAAGCGCCGACTCCAGTCAGCGCGACTTCGCTCTCGCTGCCTAACAGCAGCTAGGCGAGTCTGTCAGCCCGGGTTCGTCATCGATCCGGATCCTGGCATCAGCTAGATGACTCACTGCACGTACCGGTCGCGGGTACGTGCGGGACACCAAACAGTGACTGGGCCCGTCACACCGACTTGTTCGCGGGATCGGTGGGGTCGAGCAGAGACAGAGCGGACTGCGCTCGGAGAAGCCCTGGTGATGCGTCGCAGGACGCGGGTTCGATTCCCGCCGCCTCCACCCCCCTTGCTCCACCACGTAGGGCCCGGTCTGGAGACCGGGCCCTACGTGCGTTCCCGGGTGTCCTGCGGGCTCACATGTCGCGGTAGCGCTTCGCCGCGCCAGTTCCTCGACCAGCTGCTCCCTGGTGACCTGGCGGCCGGGCCCGTTCGGGGCGTCCGGCCCGGGGACCGCGTAGATCATCACGTAGGCCGCGGTGTCGCGCTGGAAGCGCCAGCCCTCGGCGAGCGGGCCGACGTCGTGGGCGTCGTAGCCGATCGAGTCGAGGAACTCCGTCACCGTCTGCTTGGCCGCTGCGTCGTCCCCGGCGATCGGCAGCACGGAGCGCTCCGGGTCGCCCGCCGGGCGCTGCAGGACGCCGAGCTGGTCGACGTAGATGCTGTTGAAGGCCTTCACGACGCGCGACTCCGGCAGGTGTGCCTGCAGCAGCTCGCTCGTCGTCGTCGACTCGTCGTCGAGCTCGGGGAAGTGCCCGTCGCGGTCGGGGTAGTAGTTGTTCGTGTCGATCACGACCTTGCCGCGGAGCGGCTCGACCGGCACCTCCCGGTAGTTCTTGAGCGGCACGGTCACCACCACGAGGTCGCCGGCCTCCGCCGCCTCGGCCGCCGTCGCCGCCCGGGCGTGCGGTCCGAGCTCGGCCACCAGGTCGCCGAGCGTCTCGGGTCCGCGGCTGTTGCTGAGCACCACGTCGTAGCCGGCCGCGACGGCCAGCCGAGCGACCGTGCTGCCGATGTTCCCGCTGCCGATGAGTCCGATCGCCGTCATGCCCCCGGCAAGGAGTGCGACGAACGGGTCATTCCCGGCGTGGGGGTCTCAGTCGGTGCCGGACTCCATCGCGGCCCGGTCGAGCAGTTCGTCGTGCGCGGAGACCCGGCCGCGGGAGGCGATCGCCTCGGCGCCGCCCTCCTGGGTCACGTCGATCAGCCCGGTGGCGGCCGCCTGCGCCGCCCCGATCGACGTCGGCGTGGTGCCGCCGACCATGCCCATCCGGGCGTACTGCTCCAGCTTGGCGCGGGAGTCGGCGATGTCCAGGTTCCGCATGGTCAGCTGGCCGATCCGGTCGACCGGGCCGAAGGCGGAGTCCACGGTGCGCTCCATCGACAGCTTGTCCGGGTGGTAGCTGAACGCCGGCCCGGCGGTGTCCAGGATCGAGTAGTCCTCGCCCCGGCGCAGTCGCAGCGTCACCTGGCCGGTGACCGCCATGCCGACCCAGCGCTGCAGCGACTCGCGCAGCATCATCGCCTGCGGGTCCAGCCAGCGGCCCTCGTACATCAGCCGGCCCAGCCGCCGTCCCTCGCTGTGGTAGTTCGCCAGCGTGTCCTCGTTGTGGATGGCGTTGACCAGCCGCTCGTAGGCGACGTGCAGGAGGGCCATCCCGGGCGCCTCGTACACGCCCCGGCTCTTGGCCTCGATGATCCGGTTCTCGATCTGGTCGGACATGCCCAGCCCGTGCCGGCCGCCGACGACGTTGGCCTCCAGCACCAGGTCGACGGCGGAGGCGAACTCCTTGCCGTTGATCGTCACCGGCCGGCCGTACTCGAAGCCGATGGTCACGTCCTCGGCAGGGATCTCCACGGCCGGGTCCCAGAACTTCACGCCCATGATCGGCTCGACGGTCTCGATGCCGGTGTCCAGGTGCTCCAGGGTCTTGGCCTCGTGGGTGGCGCCCCAGATGTTGGCGTCGGTGGAGTACGCCTTCTCCGTGCTGTCCCGGTAGGGCAGGCCGTGCGCGACCAGCCACTCGCTCATCTCCTTGCGGCCGCCGAGCTCGGTGACGAAGTCGGCGTCCAGCCACGGCTTGTAGATCCGCAGGCCCGGGTTGGCCAGCAGGCCGTAGCGGTAGAACCGCTCGATGTCGTTGCCCTTGTAGGTCGACCCGTCGCCCCAGATCTGGACGCCGTCCTCCAGCATGGCGCGGACCAGCAGGGTGCCGGTGACCGCACGCCCCAGTGGGGTGGTGTTGAAGTAGCTGCGGCCGCCGGACCGGATGTGGAAGGCGCCGCAGGTCAGCGCGGCCAGGCCCTCCTCGACGAGCGCCGCCCGGCAGTCGACCAGCCGGGCGATCTCCGCGCCGTAGGCATTCGCCCGGCCGGGCACCGAACCGATGTCGGGCTCGTCGGCCTGGCCGATGTCGGCGGTGTAGGTGCACGGCACCGCGCCCTTGTCGCGCATCCAGGCGACCGCCACCGAGGTGTCGAGTCCGCCGGAGAAGGCGATGCCGACGCGCTCGCCGACCGGGAGGGAAGTGAGCACCTTGGACACGAGTACAAGTATGCATCGCCATGCATGACGATGCAAAGCCGGGTCCCGCTCCTCCGCAGATCCCGGTCGTCGACGTGCACGGGCGTCTCCGCGGCCGTCCCCCGTTCCGGGGACAGGCGCTGCCCCTGGTGGCCCGGCCGGCCCGGGCCCGACCACACTCGGCGAGCGAACACGTGCACGACCGACAGCCAGACGACGCCATGCAGCCCGCGCCGTCTCGTCCCGAGCCTGGTCGGCAGCACCCGCCGTGCGGACAGCACCCCTCGTCCGCGGGTAGCCCCTCCCCGCCACCTTGACACGCACCTGGATGAGTTGGACGGCGCTGGGTGTCGGCATCCTCGCCCTGGCGCTGGGGTGGGTGGTTACGCAGTCCGTGCCTAGCTGACCGGCGGGCCCGCGCCCGGTGCGGGTCGCGCAGGCCGTACCGCCGATCGGGCATGGCAGCGCTCTCCGGGCGGTAGGAGCAGGTCATGGAGTTCCGACACCTGGGCCGCAGCGGCCTCAAGATCAGCGAGATCACCTACGGCAACTGGATCACCCACGGCGGGCAGGTCGAGGCCGATGCGGCCACCGCCTGCGTGCGGGCCGCACTCGACGCCGGCATCACCACCTTCGACACCGCCGACGTCTACGCCGGTGGCCGCGCGGAGACGGTGCTGGGCCAGGCGCTGGCGGGGGAGCGGCGCGAGGGCATCGAGATCTTCAGCAAGGTCTACTTCCCGGTCGGCGAGGGCGCCAACGACCGGGGCCTGTCCCGCAAGCACGTCCTGGAGTCCATCGACGGGTCGCTGCGCCGGCTGGGCACCGACTACCTCGACCTCTACCAGGCGCACCGCTTCGACGTGGAGACGCCGCTGGAGGAGACGATGCAGGCCTTCGCCGACGTCGTCCGCAGCGGCAAGGCGCTCTACATCGGCGTCTCGGAGTGGCGGGCCGAGCAGCTGCGGGCGGCCAAGGAGCTGGCCGACGAGCTGCACGTGCCGCTGGTGTCCAACCAGCCGCAGTACTCCGCGCTCTACCGGGTGCCCGAGGCCGAGGTCATCCCGGCGTCGGTCGAGCTGGGCATCAGCCAGATCGTCTTCTCCCCGATCGCGCAGGGGATCCTCACCGGCAAGTACCGGCCGGGGCAGCCGGCGCCGGAGGGCTCCCGGGCCACCGACGAGAAGGGCGGCGGCGCCCAGTTCATCCGGCGGTGGATGGCCGACGACGTCCTGGAGCGGGTGCAGCAGCTGCAGCCCATCGCCGCCGACCTGGGGCTGTCGATGGCGGCGCTGGCGGTGGCCTGGGTGCTGCAGGAGGAGAACGTCGCCGCGGCGATCATCGGCGCCAGCCGGCCGGAGCAGGTCACCGACAACGTGGCGGCGTCCGGCGTCCGGCTCGACGACGACGTGAAGGCACGCATCGACGAGGTGCTCGCCCCGGTCGCGCAGACCGACCCAGGCCTGACCCGGAGCCCCGACCCGCGGCCCTGATCACCACGTCGCCGGCAGCTGCCTTCCCGACCGGGAGGCAGCTGCCGGCGCGAGGTGGTCAGTGCGGGCGCTGCTGCGGGTGCACCTGCGGCTGCGGCGCCGTCGCCGGGCCGTGCCCCGGACGGCGCCCGGCCACGTGCCCGGGGTGCGCCGGGCCCGCCGCGGCGTGGGTGGCCCGCTGGGTCGGGGTGATCCGCGGCAGCTCGCTGGTCAGCCAGCGCACCGGACGGCGCTGGGCGGGGCGCCGGGCGGCCAGGAAGTCCAGCGCGATCGCCGCCGTCCAGGACTGGTCCCGGCTGCCCAGGGTCTGCCCGGTGACCGGCTGGTAGTACTCGGCGAAGTCGCAGTCGATGAGCTGGCTGAGCCCGGCCAGCCGCAGCTGGTTGGCCGCCTCCGGCTCGCCGGAGCGGTTCAGCGCCCAGGCCATCAGCCAGTTCAGCACCGGCCACTGCGGGCCCCGCCAGTAGGTCTGCTCGCGGAACGCCGGGGAGGCGGGGGAGACCGAGGGGACCACCGGCCAGCGCAGCCGGGAGTGCCCGCACCACCGCGGTCCGAGCAGCAGGTCGCGCTGGCGGCGGGTGAGTGCGTCGTCCCCGCCGCACAGCAGCGGCGCGAAGCCCGCGGCGCTCTCCACGTCCAGCCACTGCCCGGTGCGCAGGTCCAGGTCGCGGGCCAGCCCGGTCTCCGGGTTCACCGAGCGCAGCACCCCGGTGCGGAACCGGCGGGCGATGGCCCGGGACTGCTCCACCCCGCCGGCCGCGCCGCCGCCGATGCCCAGCTCCTCGCCCATGTCGGCGAGCAGGTCGCTGGCGGCGGCCAGCAGCGCGGAGACCAGCACGTCGCCCATCACGAAGTCGCCGGTCGCCCGGTAGACCGCGTCGTCGTAGCGGGACCGGACCTTCTGCTCCAGCAGCCACAGGTACTTGGCGTACTCGGCGTCGCTGGGCCGCTGCGAGGGGTCGGCCACGTGCGCCAGGTCGGCGCGGACGAACGGCGGCATGTCCGGCTGCGGGTGCACGTTGGCGTAGGCGGAGTCCCAGCGCGGCGAGTCGTCCATGCCGGACTCCCAGCCGTGGTGGATCTCCACCAGCCCGTAGCTGTACGGGTCGCGGGCGGTGGCCAGGTAGGAGTGCCAGGCCAGCCACGCATCGAAGGTCTCCCGGACGAACTCCTCGGCCAGCTGCTGGTCCGCGCCGCCCCGGCGCCGGGCGTCGTGCAGGATCCGGGACAGCGCGATGACGTGGATCGGCGGCTGGCAGATGCCCGAGGTGAGCACCCCGGCCGGCCGGGCGGCGGCCACCTGGGTCCGCCAGCGGTCCGGGCCGGGGAAGTAGTCGCTGGGGGAGTGGAACAGGATGTGCGGGATCATCCCGGTCGCCCACTGCCCGGACAGCAGGCTGCGCAGTTCGTCGAGCGCCCGCGGAACGGACACGGTGGCGATGCCCAGGGCGACGAAGCCGGCGTCCCAGCTCCACATGTGCGGGTACAGCGTGGGGGAGGCGACGGTGAACGCGCCGCGGTCGTTGGCCCGCAGCACGTAGCCGGCCCGGCCGGACATGAGCCCGATCTCCACCGCACTGGGTTGGGACACGGTCATCTGCGGGTCGGCTCCTCTCGCCATCGGTCCCGATCCTTCCCGCCGGGGCGCCGGACCGCTGGCTGTTCACCCAAACGTCATCGACCGGGCGTGGACCGCTCCTGCAGTGTCACCTGGCCGCGGGGAGATCGCCGTGCCGGGTCCGGTCGCCGCGCCACCACGGCGCCTGGGCCAGCAGGTAGAGCGCCACACCGATCAGCAGCATCGCGCCGGCCCACAGCCAGGTGCTGGCCTCCTGCTGCCATATCAGCAGCACGCAGGAGCCGATCGCCAGCACCGGCAGGACGACGGGTGCCCGGAAGTGGTCGGCCTCCACCCGGTCCCGGCGCAGCACGAGCACCGAGACGTTGGTGCTGAGGAAGACCAGCAGGAGCAGCAGGACGACGATGTTGGCCAGCTCGCCGAGGTCGCCGATCAGGGTGAGCGCCATCGCCACGACGGTGGTCGCCACGATCGCCACCCACGGGGTGCGCCGGCCCGGCAGCACCGCGCCGAGCACCGGCGGCAGCAACCGCTGCTCGGCCAGGCCGTACACCATCCGGCTGGCCATGATCATGGTGAGCAGGGCCCCGTTCGCGACGGCGATGAGGGCGATGGCGCTGAACAGCCGGTCGGGGACGGCGATGCCGGTGGCCTGCACGACGGCGAGCAGCGGGCCCGAGGAGGAGGACAGCTCGTCGGCCGGCAGCACGTACGAGGCGGTGAGCCCCACGAGCACGTAGACGACGCCGGCGGTCAGCAGTGCCCCGAACAGCGCCCGCGGATAGACCCGGCGCACGTCCTGGACCTCCTCGGCGATGTTGGCCGAGGTCTCGAAGCCGACGAAGGAGTAGTAGGCGAGGACCGCCGCGGAGAGCACCGCGGTGCCCGCCGAGACCCCCGCCGGGAACTCGGTCACCCGGCCGACGTCGCCGTCGCCGCGGCCGAGCACGATCGCCCCGAGCACCACGACCAGCAGCAGCCCGGACACCTCGATGACGGTCATCACCACGTTGGCGCGCACCGACTCCTTGATGCCCCGGGCGTTGACCAGCGCGACGAGCAGCAGGAACACCAGCGCCGCCGGGACCGCCGGGACGTCGAGGAAGACCGACAGGTAGTCCCCGGCGAAGGCCAGCGACAGGCCCGCGGCGCTGGTCACGCCGGCGGCGAGCATGCAGTAGCCGACCAGGAAGGACAGCACCGGACGGCGGAAGGCCCGCTCGGCGAAGACGGCGGAGCCACCGGCGCGCGGGTACTTGGTGACCAGCTCGGCGTAGGAGGCCGCGGTCAGCAGCGCCAGCAGCAGGGCGACCAGCATCGGCACCCAGATGGCGCCGCCCACCTCGCCGGCGATCTCGCCGACGAGGGCGTAGATGCCGGCGCCCAGCACGTCGCCCAGGATGAACAGGAACAGCAGCCGGCCGCTGACCGCGCGGCGCAGCGGGGTGTCCTCCCCGTCGTGGGTGGCTGTCCGTTGATCACTGGGGTGGCTCACCGGGCGAGTCTCGGCGGGCCGGGAGCCACCGGCAACCCGACGGGGACCCTGCGCTGACTCTCCTGGGTGACCCGCTCCAGCGCAGACCTCCCGCTGCCGATGACTTCCGTACAGGCTCGGACCAGCAGGGCGAGCGCCGCGAAGGGCCCAGCCGCCCCGACCACAGAGGGAGCAACGGTGACGGCAGCGACGACGGGCCGCGTCGAGGTGCGCCCGTCCGCGGTGCCCGACGGCGGCTGGGCAGCTGCGCTGCAGGCCGTGCTCGCCGACCCGGCACGACCGCGGCTGGTGTTCCAGCCGATCGTCGACCTGCGCCGCGGCGTGATCGCCGGCTACGAGGCGCTGTCCCGCTTCGACGGTCCCGCCGGACTGGGGCCGGACCGCTGGTTCGCGATGGCCGACGAGCTGGGCGTGGGCGCGCGGCTGGAGGCACGCGTCGTCGGCGCCGCCCTCGTCGCTCGCCGTGGACTCCCGGCGCACTGCTTCCTCACCGTCAACGTGAGCCCACACCTGCTCACCGATCCGGCGCTGACCGACGTGCTGCTCGCCGAGCGGGACCTCTCCGGGATGGTGCTGGAGCTGACCGAGCACGTCGCCGTCGAGGACACCGGCAGCCTGCTGCAGCTGCTGGACCAGCTGCGGACCCGCGGCGCCGCGATCGCCCTGGACGACGCCGGGTCCGGTTACTCCGGGCTCCAGCAGCTGGCGCTCATCCGGCCCGACTTCGTGAAGCTGGACCGGGCGCTGGTCGACCACGCCGACCGGGACGAGGCCAAGCTCGCACTGGCCGAGCTGCTCGGCGCCTACGCCGGACGACTGGACGCCTGGCTGCTGGTGGAGGGGATCGAGCGGCTCGAGGAGCTCGAGGCGTTCGTCCGGCTGGGCGTGCCGCTGGCCCAGGGCTACCTGCTCGCCGAGCCGGGCCCCGGCTGGCCGGACCTGGACCCGGGGGTCGCCCAGACCCTGCAGGCGATGAGCGCGCGCGCCTCGCAGGTGCACTCGGTGGCGTCGCTGGTCGAGGCCGTGCCCACGGTCGAGGCGGGTGCTGGGCCGGCGGGGGCGCTGGTCGCCGCCGGTGCCGTGCTGGCCGCCGACCCGGGCCGGGACGTCGTGGTCGTCGTGGACGAGCAGGGGGCCCCCGTGCACCTGGTCCGCGCCGGGCTGCGTGACGGGGACCGGAGCGGCGACGGCGACGTCACCGTGCAGGTCGTGCCGCTGAGCCTGCGGGTCCGCCCGTCCGGTGCCCTGGTCGAGGTGCTGACCCGGGCGATGACCCGGGTGCCCGCCCGCCGGTTCGACCCGGTGCTCTGCGTCGACCAGGCCGGCCGGCTGCTCGGTCTGGTCCGCCCCGAACGGATGAGCCTGCGCCTCGCGGAGCTGTACAGCGGCGAGGGTCCTGCCGATGGGACGAGGACCAGCCAGACCCTCTGCCCGGCGCCCGCGCCGCGGCGGCCACCGTCCGGAGGACCCCGATGAAGCAGTTCGACTGTGCCGACGTCGTGCCCGGCTGCGGCGCCAGCTTCCGCGCCGCGACCGCCGACGAGGTCATCGTGCTCGGCCGGGCGCACGCCGCCCGCGACCACGGCCTCGCTCCCGCCGACTACACCCCCGAGCTCGAGGCGCACGTCCGGTCGCTGATCCGCGACGCCGCCTGAGCCTGCGCACGCACCGAGGAGGAACCCGATGAAGGAGTTCGACTGCGAGGACGTCGTCCCCGGCTGCGGAGCGAGCTTCCGTGCCCCGACGTTCGCGGAGCTGATCGCCCACGGCCGGCTGCACGCCGAGCACGGGCACGGCAAGACCGCCGCCGACATGCCCGACGTGGACGTCGCCGTCGGTGCCGCCATCCGCGACTCCGCCTGACCGCGCCGGTCGGCGGCCGGGCCGGCGGTCCGGTGGGCAGGCCCGCCTGATGGCCAGTGTCCCCGAGGCCGCCCGCTCGTTCACCCAGGACGTGGCCGCCCCCTCCGTGCTCGCACCCGCGCCGCGCGCGCGGCTGGACCGGAGCACGGTGCCCCTGATCGTCGGCCTGGTCGTCACCGCGAACCTGGTCGGCGTGGGCACCGTGACCATGCTGCTGCTCGGCCTGTCCGGCGGCAGCGACCCGGCCGAGGACACCGGCCGCACCGTGCTGCTGCTGGTGGCCGTCGGCTACCTGGCGCTGGCCCTGCCGGTCAGCATCGTCGCCGCGCTGCGCCGCCAGCGGGTGACCAACGCCTGGCTCGCGGCCGGCCGGCGACCCGACCGGGACGAGGCCGCGCACGCCCTGCGGCTGCCGGTGGACACCGCCCGGCTCGCCGCGCTGACCTGGCTGGTCGGCGCGGTGGTGCTGACCGTCGTCGGCGCCACCGTCCACCCCGACGCCCGGGTGGGACTGCGCACCGGGCTGGTCACCGCGCTCGGCGGAGTGGTGACCGCCGGCGTGACGTACCTGCTCGTCGCCCGGGTCGCCCGGCCGGTCACCGCCCGCGCTCTCGCCGCACACCCGCCGGTCGGCTCGCTGCTGCTCGGCGTCCGGGTCCGGCTGCTGCTCACCTGGGGCCTCACCAGCGGCGTCCCGCTGTCCGGGCTGGTGCTGATGTTCCTCGACCCGAGCATCCCCGGCGGGCCCGGGGAGACCGTGGTGGTCGCGCTGGTGCTCGTCTCCCTCGTCGTGGGCGCGCTGGCCACCCTGCTCACCGCCCGCGCCGTCGGCGCTCCGCTGCGCGAGCTGCGCCGGGCGGTCGAGGAGATCGGCTCGGGGAACACCTCGGTGCGGGTGGTGGTCGACGACGCCGGTGAGATCGGGCTGCTGCAGACCGGGGTGAACGCGATGGCCGCCGGGCTGGGCGAGCGGGAGCGGCTGCGCGACCTCTTCGGCCGGCACGTCGGGACCACGGTCGCCCAGCAGGCGCTGGACCGCGGCATCGACCTGGGCGGGGAGGAGCGCACCGTCGCCGCGCTGTTCGTCGACGTCTCCGGCTCGACCGCGCTGGCCCGCCGGCTGGGCCCGGAGGAGATGGTCGGGCTGCTCAACCGCTTCTTCGAGGTGGTCGTGGCAGCCACCCAGCGCGAGGGCGGGCTGGTCAACAAGTTCGAGGGCGACGCGGCGCTGTGCGTCTTCGGCGCGCCCGCCGAGCACGAGGACGCCGCCGGTGGCGCGCTGCGTGCCGCCCGGGCCATCTGCGCCGCGGTCGCCGCGGCCGGCGAGGTCGACGTGGGCATCGGGGTGGCGTGGGGGAGGGTCGTCGCCGGCCAGGTCGGCGCCGCGACCCGGTTGGAGTACACCGTCATCGGCGACGCGGTGAACGAGGCCGCGCGGCTGACCGAGCTGGCCAAGGCGCTGCCCGGCCGGGTCGTGGCGAGCGCCGAGGCGCTGCGCGCCGCCGGCGCCCGCGAGGCCGCGCAGTGGACGCCGGGGGAGCGGGTGGTGCTCCGTGGCCGCGACGTGCCGACCGACACCTGGGTGCCGCGGCGCGGTGGGGCCCGGTCGGTCTAGGCCATGCCCTCCGGCCCGCGGTGGGCCTTGACCACGACCAGCACGTCCTCGCTCTGCAGGGTGCCGATCAGCGGGTCGTCGAACCGCAGCGAGCGGCCGCCGCGGCTCACCGACAGCACCAC
>Ga0210040_10010318_pt1 | contig 10732 bp, 10 predicted proteins | sample CryGeyCG12114_NA_FD_185462 | JGI IMG/M metagenome (GOLD analysis project Ga0210040, IMG submission 185462) | Groundwater microbial communities from aquifer - Crystal Geyser CG19_WC_8/21/14_NA (SPAdes) (version 2) | ecosystem: Environmental > Aquatic > Deep subsurface > Groundwater | place: USA... | reverse complement strand
CAGGGGCAGCTGCTGGGGCGTGCTGGACCTGTACCGGCGCGCGCCGGGCAGCTGGAGCAGCGAGGAGCGCATGGCCGTCGCCGTGCTCGCCGACGTGGCCGTCTCGTACGTGGTCATGGCCTATGACCGCGACCAGGCGGCGGCGGCCCAGGCGGCGCTGGCGCACCGCGCCACCCATGACGACCTGACCGGCCTGCCCAACCGCGGCCTGCTGTTCGACCGGCTGGAGCACGCCCTGCTGGTCGGTGCCCGGCGCGGGACCGCCGTCGCGGTGGTCTTCCTGGACCTGGACCTGTTCAAGGTCGTCAACGACACGTACGGGCACCGCGCCGGCGACCAGGTGCTCGTCGAGGTCGCGCTGCGGCTGACCACCGCGCTGCGCGGCGGGGACACGCTCGCCCGCTTCGCCGGGGACGAGTTCGCGATCGTGTGCGAGGGCCTGCCCACGGATCCGCCCGAGGCCCTGGCCGACCTCGTCCACGCCGTGACACGGAGGCTGCAGACCGCGCTGCAGCCCCCGATCCGCATCGGGCCCGTCGACGTGGTCGTCGACGCCAGCATCGGCGTCGCCATCGCCACGACGCACGTCAGCGCGCAGGAGCTGCTCGCCGACGCCGATGCCGCGATGTACACCGCCAAGCAGCAGGGCGGTGCCCAGGTGCACGTCGGCGACCGCAGTGTGGTGACGGCGCTGGCGTACGCCCGCCAGCTCGAGCGCGACCTGGCGGGCGCGCTGGTCAACGGCGAGCTGCAGCTGCACTACCAGCCCATCCTGCGCGCCGACGACCACGCGCTGGTCGCCGTCGAGGCCCTGCTGCGCTGGGAACGGCCCGGGCAGGGCGTCCTGCCGGCCACCGCCTTCATCGACGTGGCGGTCCACACCGGAGCGATCGTCGCCATCGGGCAGTGGGTGATCCAGGAGGCCTGCCGGCAGATGGGCGCCTGGACGCGCGAGCTGCAGGGACGGGCGCCGGCCACGGCCTTCATCAACCTCAGTGGGCGTGAGCTCGCCGACAGCACCCTTCCCGACACCCTCGAGCGCGCGCTGCGCGAGCACGGCCTGCGGCCGGAGCAGATCGGGCTGGAGATCGTGGAGCACCACCTCGCCCACTGCGACGTCGTCGGGCGCCTGGAGCGCCTGCAGGAGCGCGGGCACCCGCTGTCCATCGACGACTTCGGCACCGGCTACTCCTCGCTCAGCCGGCTGATCGACCTGCCGGCAGTGCACGCGAAGATCGACCGGCTGTTCGTGGCCGGGCTGCCCGACGACCCGCGCAGCAGCCGGATGATCGACAGCATCCTGGTGATGGCGGGGAGCCTGGACCTGCAGGTCGTGGCCGAGGGCGTGGAGACCGCCGACCAGGCGCGGCACCTGACGAGCGCCGGGTGCCAGCTCCTGCAGGGCTACCACCTCGGCCCGCCGGAGACCGCGGCGCAGCTCACCGCGGCCTGGAGCTCCTGACCGCCGTACGCCCGGACGTGCGCGCCCAAGGTTTGGAACAGCCGGTTGCGGTCGCGCACGGGGAAGCAGCGAGCGCATGCGGCTGCTGCTCAGCGCCTAGCTGGCGATCGGCTCGGACGACGCGGCAGCGGTCCGGGAGGACGCGGCCGAGGCGGTGAAGCCTGGCCGGCAGGAGACAGCGGAGTTGCCTTCCGGTGGAACCCGATAGGCGCACGCTGCATCCATGACCATGCGCTACGTCGCCCTGCCGCTCTTGCTCGTCCTGTCTGCCTGCGGAGGGCAGGCCGTGCAGGCGCAGTCGCCACCGGTCCAGGCCTCGCCCGCCGCGTCGCCCTCGTCTACGGCCTCGCCGCGAGCCGGTGTTCCGCCGGAGTTCTGGGCGGCGTGCGGCAAGCCGGGCACAGGGTCGAGGTGCAGAGCGTGCCGGTGACGGTGCGGCACGCGGACTGCGACCTGTCCGGCGTGACCCTCGCGCACGAAGAGGTGGGCTTGCCCGTTCCGGAACCGGGCTCGGTTGCCAGCATCCACGCCGATGCACCTGTTGGCGAAACCACGCGATCGGCGATGATCAGGCGCGACCAGAGGACCAAGGACGTCACCCCTTCACCGCCCGCAGCTTTCCGTTCGCGACTCGCTGACGCTGCGGCGAGCCACTACCGCCGGTCTTGTCAGCCCGCACATCACCGTGACGAGGAGGCGCGACCACCTCGCCGCCGTCACGCCGTCCGACCTGTTGGAGCAGCGCCCGAACCCGTGGGACCCCGACCGCGCGACGACGGTGCGCGACTGCCTGCACGTCGTGCTCGTCGAGGAGTGGCAGCACCACCGCTACGCCGTGCGCGACCTCGACGCCCTCAGCGCGCGCTGACGCTCCCGGTCGCGCCACCCACCTGGAGCTCCCGCGCCTGGACTTGAACCAGGAACCCTGCGATTAACAGTCGCATGCTCTGCCAATTGAGCTACGCGGGAAGGCCGTCGGTCGCCCGGCGGAGCGGCCAGACTAGCGCACGGGAGCCGTCCTGGAACGGGTGGTGATCCCGGGTCAGGTCGGGGTAGGGGGTGATCGACGCCCCGACCGCATCCCTGGAGGACACGTGTTCCGCAAGCTCACCCTCGCCGCCGGTTTCGGCGCCGGCTACGTGCTCGGCGCCAAGGCCGGCACCCAGCGCTACGACCAGATCATGCAGAAGGCCAACGAGCTCATGGGCAAGCCGGCCGTGCAGGACTTCACCAGCAGCGTGTCGTCCAGCGCCAGCGCCGCCGCGGACAAGGCCAAGAGCACCGTCAACGACAAGGTCACCTCGGTCAGCGGCTCCTCGAGCTCGACGGACGAGGTCGTCGTCGACCTCGGCACCACGACGACCCCCGACACCGCGCTGGGCAGCCCGCTCGGCGGCACCACGAGCAGCAGCAGCATCGGCTCCGCCAGCACGCTCGGGACCAGCAGCACGAGCACGCTGGGCACCGGCAGCACGACGGGCACCGGCAGCACGTCGGGCACGAGCAGCACGTACGGCACCGGCGCCAGCACGTACGGCTCGACCACCCCGGGTGCTGCGCCGAGCGACACCGCTCCGGACGTGCTCTAGTCAGCCTCCGCACGTCAGCACGGCCTCGACCGACGGGCCGCCCCCGCGACCGCGGGGGCGGCCCGTCGGCCGTCCACCACCTGTCCCACCCCGCACCACGCCGGCCGGCACGACCCGGTCTCCGCACGAGAGGACGCACCATGACATCGCGCATCCCCGAGCCCCCCAGCGCCGCCGAGGCCGAGGGCATCCCGGACCCGGGCGACACCAGCACCACGCAGGAGGTGGCGGGCGACCCCGCGTACGGCATGGAGCCCCCGCACGACACCGCTCTGGCGGTGGACGACTTCGGGACGACGGCCGAGGAGATGCACGACGGCGAGTCCCTCGACAGCCGGCTCACCCGCGAGGAGCCCGACGTGCTCGCCGACGTCGACCGCGCGGCGGACGAGTCGGCGGGCGCGGACACGCCCTTCGACGAGCGCGCCGGGCAGGGCATCGGCCGCATCGTGGAGTCCGACGAGGGCGCGCGCGGCGACAGCGAGGCCGAGATGGTCGCCAGCGACGTCGGCACGGACCTCGGCGGCTACACCGCCGAGGAGTCGGCCATGCACCTCGAGCCCGAGGCGTAGCAGCCGTGGGCATCGCGCGGCCCGGGCACGGGTAGACCCCGCCCGTGCCACGCCTCAAGCGCGTCAGCGTCTCGGGCCCTGGGTTCACCCGGCGCCGTGAGGCTGACGGCTGGCTCTACTCGGACGCCTCCGGGACACAGCTGACCGACCCGGCCGTCGTCGCCCGGATCGACGCCCTCGTCCTGCCGCCGGCCTGGGAGGACGTCTGGATCTGCCCGATCGCGCACGGGCACATCCAGGCCACCGGGCTGGACGCCCGCGGCCGCCGGCAGTACCGCTACCACGACCACTGGCGCGTGATCCGCGACCTGGCCAAGCACGAGCGCATCCTGGACTTCGCGGCCGCGCTGCCCGCGGCGCGCCAGCGCATCGCCGAGGAGCTGCAGGACAAGGACTTCACCCGCCGGCGGGTGCTGGCCTGCGCCGTGCGCCTGCTGGACCTCGGCTTCTTCCGGGTGGGCAGCGAGCAGTACGCCGAGGAGAACCACACCTACGGGCTCGCGACGATCCGGCGCGAGCACGTCACCGTGTCGCGCGGCGGCGTCATCACGTTCGACTACATCGCCAAGAGCGGCAAGCACCGCGTCCAGGCGATCGCCGACCCGCAGGTCGTGCGCGTGGTCACCGCGATGAAGCGCCGGCGCTCGGGCGACGACGAGCTGCTCGCGTGGCGCGAGGGCGACGCGTGGGTCGACGTGAAGAGCCACGACATCAACGAGCACCTGCGCGAGGTCACCGGCGGGGACTACACGGCCAAGGACTTCCGCACCTGGAACGCCACGGTCTTCGCCGCCGTCGGCCTCGCGGTCTCGGTGGAGGCCGCGACGAGCCCGACCGCCCGCAAGAAGGCGGTCACCCGGGTCGTCAAGGAGGTCGCGTCCTACCTCGGCAACACCCCGGCGGTGTGCCGCGCCTCCTACATCGACCCGCGCATCATCGACCTCTACGAGAACGGCGTGACGGTCGCCGACGAGCTGCCCGACCTGGGCATCGACACGGTGTTCGGCCAGCCGGCGACGCAGGGGGCGCTCGAGTCCGCGGTCCACCGGCTGCTGCGCACCCCCGTCGGCGAGGTGCGGCTCGCGGGCTGAGACGGCCGGGCGCACCGCTGCTCGGCTAGGGTGCCGTGTGCTTCCCGGCCGTGCTCCCGTGCCCGCGCGTCCGGCTGCATGAGCGCTCGCAGGCCTCGCGCCGTGCTGTTCGACCGGGACGGGACCCTGGTGGTCGACGTGCCGTACAACGACGATCCCGCGCTCGTCGTGCCCGTGCCGACCGCCGCAGCCGCGCTCGGCCGGCTGCGCGCCGCCGGCATCCCGACCGCTGTCGTCAGCAACCAGAGCGGGATCGCGCGCGGGCTGCTGACCCGTACGCAGGTCGACGCGGTGAACGCCCGCGCCGCCGAGCTCCTGGGCGACCTCGGGCCGGTGTTCGTCTGCGAGCACGGCGCCGCCGACGGGTGCGCCTGCCGCAAGCCGGCACCGGGGCTCGTGCTGCAGGCAGCGGCGGCCCTCGGCGTCGACCCCGGCGAGTGCGCCGTCGTCGGGGACATCGGTGCGGACGTGGGCGCCGCCCTGGCGGCCGGCGCCCGTCCGGTGCTCGTCCCCACCGCCGTCACCCGGCCCGAGGAGGTCGCCGCCGCCCCGGAGGTCGCGGCCGACCTGCTCGAGGCGGTCGACCTGCTGCTGGCGTCCCCCGCATGAGCGGGACCGCCCTGGTCGCCCGGCTGGACAGCGACGGCGACGTGCTGCTGTCGGGGCCGGCGGTCCGGGCCGTCGCGGCGGGAGCCGACCGGGTGGTCGTGCTGGCCGGACCGCGGGGTGCGGCGGCCGCCCGGCTGCTGCCCGGCGTCGACGAGGTCCTCGTCTGGCACTGCCCGTGGATCGACGCCGACCCCCGGCCCGTCGACCCGGACGACGTCGGCGCGCTGGTCGCGCTGCTGCGCGCGCAGCAGGTCGACCGGGCGCTGGTGCTGTCGAGCTACCACCAGAGCCCGCTGCCGACGGCCCTGGTGCTGCGCCTGGCCGGGGTGCCCTGGGTCGGCGCGGTCAGCGAGGACTACCCCGGCTCGCTGCTCGACCTGCGCCACCGGCTGCCCGAGACCGGGCTGCACGAGGTGGAGCGCATGCTGTCGCTGGCCCGGGCCGCCGGCTACCCGCTGCCGGACGGCGACTCGGGCGGGCTCGCCGTGCGCCGGCCGCTGCCGGACGTCACCGGCCTGGCCGGCTCCGGGCCGTACGTGGTGGTGCACCCCGGCGCCTCCGTCCCCGCGCGCCAGCCCTCCCCCGCGTGGTCGGCACGCCTGGTGAGCGCGCTGACCGAGGCCGGGCACCGGGTGCTCGTCACCGGCGGGCCGGGCGAGCGGGCGCTGACCGCCGAGGTCGCGGCCGGCAGCGGGACCGACCTCGGCGGCGCCACCGACCTCGCGGGGCTCGCCGCGCTGCTGGACGGGGCCTCCGCGGTGGTGGTCGGCAACACCGGACCGGCGCACCTGGCCGCCGCCGTCGGCACGCCGGTGGTCTCGCTGTTCGCCCCGGTGGTGCCCGCGGAGAGGTGGCAGCCGTACGGGGTCGCTACCGTGCTGCTCGGCGACCAGGCGGCCGCGTGCCGCCTGACCCGCGCCAAGGACTGCCCCGTGGCGGGTCACCCCTGCCTCGACGGCATCGACGTCATCGACGTGGTGACGGCGGTCGACGTGCTGTGCTCCCAGGAGGTGTACGCGTGAGAGTCGCCATGGTCTCGGAGCACGCGAGTCCGCTCGCCACCCTCGGCGGGGTGGACGCCGGCGGCCAGAACGTGCACGTCGCGGCGCTCGCCCAGGCCATGGGCGCCCGCGGAGTGGACGTCGTCGTGCACACCCGCCGGGAGGGCCGCGCGGTCCCGCGCAAGGTGCGGATGGGCCCGGGCGTCACCGTGGACCACGTGACCGCGGGACCGGTCGAGGTGGTCTCCAAGGACGCGCTGTTCCCGTACATGGACGACTTCGCGGCGGACCTGCGCCGGCAGTGGACCCGGGTGCGGCCCGACGTGGTGCACGCGCACTTCTGGATGAGCGGCTACGCCGCGCTCGAGGCCGCCCGGCCGCTCGGCATCCCCGTCGTCATGACCTTCCACGCGCTCGGCGTGGTCAAGCGCCGCCACCAGGGGGCGCGCGACACCAGCCCGCCCGAGCGCCTCGCCGTGGAGGAGCGCCTGGTCCGCGAGGCCGACCGGATCGTCGCCACCTGCAGCGACGAGGTCTTCGAGCTGCTGCGGCTCGGCGGGGACAGCAAGCGCATCACCGTCGTGCCGTGCGGCGTCGACCTGAGCACCTTCCGCCCCGCCGGGCCGGCCGACGCGCGCACCCCCGGCCGCCACCGGCTGGTCTACGTGGGCCGTCTGGTCGAGCGCAAGGGCATCGGCAACGCCGTCTCCGCGCTCGCCGGGCTCGTGAACAACGGCGGCCCCGACACCGAGCTCATCGTCGCGGGCGGCCCGGACGCCGCGGACGTGGACACCGACCCGGAGGTGGGGCGGCTGCGGGCGCTGGCCCGCAAGGCCCACGTCGAGGACCGCGTGCACTTCCGCGGTCGCGTGGGGCGCGCCGAGCTGCCCGCCCTGCTCCGCAGCGCCGACACGGTGGTCTGCGTGCCCTGGTACGAGCCGTTCGGCATCGTCCCGCTCGAGGCGATGGCCTGCGGCGTGCCCGTCGTCGCCTCCGCCGTCGGCGGCATCATCGACTCCGTCGTCGACGGCGTCACGGGCGTGCACGTCCCGCCGCGCCGCCCCGACGTGGTCGCCGAGGTGCTGCGCGAGCTGCTCCCCGACGAGCAGCGGCGGCGCGCGTACGGCGCGGAGGGCGCGGCCCGCGCCCGCCAGCGCTACTCCTGGGAGCGGGTCGCCCGCACCACCCTGCAGACGTACGACGACCTGCTGCCGCTGTCGGCGTCAGCCGTGATGGTGGAGGAAGAGGCATGACGGCACCCCTGCTCTCCGGGCGCGCGCACCTCGCGGCCCTGCTCGAGGCGCTGCCCCTGCTCGACGTCGAGACCGTCGACGCGTGGGGCGTACGGCTCGCCGGCGTGCTCGTCGGTGGCGGGCGGCTGCTCGTCGCGGGCAACGGCGGCAGCGCGGCGCAGGCGCAGCACCTGACCGCCGAGCTCGTCGGGCGCTACCGCGACGACCGCCCGGCGCTGTCGGCCATCGCCCTGCACGCCGAGACGAGCTCGCTGACCGCGATCGCCAACGACTACGGCTGGGACCACGGGTTCGCCCGGCAGGTGCAGGCCCACGGGCGCCCCGGGGACGTGTTCCTCGGGCTGTCCACCAGCGGCCGCAGCGCCAACGTGCTGTCCGCCATGCAGGCCGCGCACGACGGCGGGCTGCAGGTGTGGGCGCTGACCGGCCCCGGGCCCAACCCCATGCTCGAGCTGGCCGGGGAGTCCGTCGCCGTCACCGCGCCGTCGACGGCCACCGTGCAGGAGGTCCACCAGGTGGCCGTGCACCTGCTGTGCGCCGCCGTCGACCTGCAGGTCGGTGCCGACGAGCACGCCTCCTCCCGGATGTCGGACGCCGAAGGCGCCCGCGCGTGAGCGGTCCCCTCGTCGTCGTCGGCGACGTCCTGCTCGACCGCGACCTGGACGGCACCGTCGACCGGCTCAGCCCGGACGCGCCCGTTCCGGTGGTCGACGAGCCCGTCGAGCACGCCCGGCCGGGCGGCGCGGGCCTCGCAGCCCTGCTCGCGGCGGCCGACGGGCGCGAGGTCGTGCTGGTCACCGCCCTGTCGCAGGACGCCGGCGGGCAGGAGCTGCGCGGGCTGCTCGACCGGGCCGGCGTGCGCGTGGTCGACCTCGGCCTGGACGGCGCCACCCCGGAGAAGGTGCGGGTGCGCAGCGCCGGGCGCTCGCTGCTGCGGCTGGACCGCGGAGGCCCGGCGGGCGTGCCCGGGGACCTGACCGACGAGGCCGCCGAGGTGCTGGCCGGCGCGGGCGCGGTGCTGGTCGCCGACTACGGGCGCGGGGTGGCCCGCGGGCCGCGGCTGCGCGCGGCGCTGGCGGAGCTCACGGGTGCCCCCCTGGCTGCCGCCCCGGGTGGCGCGTCGGCTGCGCCCCTGCCTGCCTCCCCGGGTGGCTCGTCGGCTGCGCCCCTGCCTGCCTCCCCGGGTGGCTCGTCGGCTGCCGCCCCGGGTGATCCAGGGCGCTCCGGTGCTGCTCTGGCAGCAGCAACGCTCCCTGGATCACCGGTCGGGGCAGCAGCAGCCCTCCCTGGATCACCGGACCTGGCAGCCTCCCCGGCGGCCCCCCTGCCTGTCTCCCCGGGTGATCCAGGGCGCTCCGGTGCTGCTCTGGCGACAGCAGCCCTCCCTGGATCACCGGGCGGGGCAGCAGCAACGCTCCCTGGATCACCGGACGGGGCAGCAGCAGGCCTCCCCGGATCACCGGCTCCCCGTACGGGCACCGCCCGCCGGGTGCCCGTCGTGTGGGACCCGCACCCGCGCGGCCCCGAGCCCGTCCCGGGCAGCACCCTCGTCACGCCGAACGGCAAGGAGGCCGAGCACTTCGCGCCCGGCCACACCGGCGGGCAACTGACCGCGACGACCGCTCGCGCCCGGGCGCTGCAGGCCCGCTGGGGCGCGACCGCCGTGTCGGTCACCCTCGGCTCCCGCGGGGCGCTCGTCGTCGAGGGCGAGACGCCGCCCAGCGTGGTGCCTGCCCCCGACGTGCCCTGCCCCGACCCCTGCGGCGCGGGTGACCGGTTCGCCTCCGCCGCCGCGGGGCTGCTCGCGGACGGCGCGCTGCCGAGCGAGGCGGTGGCAGGTGCCGTCGTCGCGGCCAGCGCCTTCGTCGCCGCGGGCGGCGCCTCCTCCGTACGCGTCGGCTCGCCGGCCCCGGCTGCCGGGACCGCCGACGCGTCCGCAGCCGAGGTCGTGGCCCGCGTGCACGCCGCCGGCGGCATCGTCGTCGCGACCGGCGGCTGCTTCGACCTGCTGCACGCCGGTCACGTCGCGGTCCTGCAGCAGGCCCGTGCGCTGGGCGACTGCCTGGTCGTGCTGCTGAACAGCGACGACTCGGTGCGCCGGCTCAAGGGCCCGTCGCGCCCGCTGCAGAGCGAGACCGACCGCGCCGACGTGCTGCGGGCGCTCGGCTGCGTCGACGCGGTCCACGTCTTCGGCGAGGACACCCCGAGCGAGGCGCTCACCGCGCTGCGCCCGGACGTCTTCGCCAAGGGGGGCGACTACGCCCTCACCTCCATCCCGGAGGCCGACGTCGTGGCGGGCTGGGGCGGCCAGGCGGTCGTCCTGCCCTACCTCGCCGGCCGGTCCACCACCAACCTGATCCGAGAGGCCGGAACCCGTGCCCAGCACTGAAGTAGGAACCGTCCTCGTCACCGGCGCCGCCAGCGGCCTCGGTGCCGCCGTCGTCGCCGCCGTGAAGGAGGCCGGCGGTCGCCCGCTCGGCCTCGACCGGGTGCCCGTCGAGGGCATCCCCCACGAGGTCGTCGACCTGTCCGACACCCGCGCGGCGGAGGCGGCCGTGAAGCGGCTCGTCGACGGCGCGGGCGGCACGCTCGACGGCGTGCTCACCGCCGCCGGCACCGACAAGTGCGGCGCGCTCTTCGACGTCGAGGGCGACGACTGGGACCGCGTGGTCATGGTCAACCTGCTCGGCACCGCCGCCGTCGTGCGGGCCTCGCTGCCCTACCTCAAGCAGAGCGGCGGCACGGTCATCACCGTCGCCAGCACGCTGGGGCACCGGGTCTTCCCGGACGCCACCGCCTACTGCGCCTCGAAGTTCGGCGTCGTGGGCTTCACCCGGGCGCTCCAGAGCGAGCTCAAGGGCGAGGTCGGCGTCACGCTGCTGACCCCCGGCGGCATGCACACCGCCTTCTTCGACGACCGCGACGAGCAGTACAAGCCCGGCCCGGACGCCAAGCTCAACAAGCCCGAGGACGTCGCCCAGACCGTGCTGCACGTGCTCACCCAGCCCCCCGGCTGCGAGATCAAGGAGCTCGTGGTGGCCTCGGCCTGGGAAGGCTCCTGGCCGTAGCCGAGGTCCTCGTCCTGCGGGCCCTCGGGCTCGGGGACCTGCTCACCGCGGTCCCGGCGCTGCGGGCGCTGCGCCGGGGGCTGCCCG
>Ga0210040_10010317_pt1 | contig 10732 bp, 11 predicted proteins | sample CryGeyCG12114_NA_FD_185462 | JGI IMG/M metagenome (GOLD analysis project Ga0210040, IMG submission 185462) | Groundwater microbial communities from aquifer - Crystal Geyser CG19_WC_8/21/14_NA (SPAdes) (version 2) | ecosystem: Environmental > Aquatic > Deep subsurface > Groundwater | place: USA... | reverse complement strand
AAGGAGCGGTAGGGGCCGGGACTTACCGTTTCTTTAGAGTGTCGGATTACTTCCCGTCCAATGGGGACGGAGACACAGCGCAACGGAGAGGGGGCGGGCTACGAAGCCGCCGACTGGTGTGGCCCGTCGGCTTCCTTCCGCTCCGCCCCGTCGCTGGCCGGTGCAGCGTCCAAGCCCGTTCCCCCGCGCAGGGTGGCACTGGTGCGCGATCCCTACCATACGCGTGCCCGCGCCGCCGGCCTAGACGTAGAGCGCGACCGGGCCCGGGCGGTGGTCGGTGCCGCGCGTACGGCAGTCACCGCCACCTTTGACGACATCCGTTTCGGCCGTCGCATCGACATGGCGGCGCTGCAGCCCGTGGTCGCCGGAATCGCCGCCTCTATCTCCCGCCATCCGGCCGCACTGCCCAGCGTCACGCGGCTGAAGCAGGTGCACGAGTATACCTATCTTCATTCGGTGGCGGTATGCGGCCTGATGATCGGCCTAGCCCGCGAGCTCGATCTGCCGGACGAGCTCACCCATGACATAGGCCTGGCCGGGCTGCTTCATGACATCGGCAAGGCGACAGTGCCCGTGGCCCTCCTGGACAAGCCTGGGCCGCTCGACCTTGACGAATATGCGCTGGTCCAGCGTCATACCATCCGCCGGCGTGAGCTGCTGGAGGACTCGGGCGTCACCTCCGAGATCGCTCTCGACGTTTGCTTGCATCATCATGAGCGCGCGGACGGCGCCGGCTATCCGCTGGGCATCGCCTTGCCGGCGATCAGCCTTCACGCGCGCATGGGCGCCGTGTGCGACGTGTACGATGCCGTGACCTCCCGTCGGTCCTACAAGAACAGCTGGTCGCCAGGTGAAGCGCTGGAATGGATGACCGGCACGACCGGGCAGTTCGATCCTCGTGTCCTGCAGGCGTTTCGCCGCATGATCGGGCTGTTTCCGGTCGGCTCGCTGGTACGGCTCGAAAGCCAGCGTCTGGCTTTGGTCGTTGACGACGGGGAAGCGGCAGGTAGCCCGCCGGTGGTGTGCGTGGTGATGTGCGCGGCCACTCGCTGTTCGCTGGTCCCCGTCCGGACCAGCACCGCGCACGACCGCATCCTGGGGCTCGAACTGTCGACCCGCTGGCCGCTGGACAACTGGAAGGGCCAGCGCGCCGCCATCCTCGCGGAACACGCGGTTCCCTGACGCTCGCTTGCCTCCGGCGCGCTGAAGTGCGACGGGCACGGCCATGTTCGCACGCGTTGCCCTGGCGAGCGCCCCCGTTCTGATGGCAGGCCTGCTGACCGGCGCTGCCACATTGCCGCCCGTCATCGCAGGGGCGCCGCCCGCCGGGTTGGGGCTCAACCCGTTCTACACGCGCTACCTGGACGCCGCCGGTTTGCCCGTGGTGTCCTCCTCTCGCGCGCCGGAGGAAGCGCTCACCACTGCCGCCGCGATCGTGCGGCAGATGCTCGCCCAACGGCCCGACATTGCGGCCGAGCTTGCCCGGCAGGGTTACAGGATCGCGGTGATGGCGCCGGATGAGGCGACCACTGACCTGCCCGAACAGGCAAGCTGGATCCGGCCCAAGCCCGACGACCCGCGCCTGACCCGGTGCGAGCGCAAGCATTATGACGAACGGATCGGCAGTCTGACCGACCGGCAATATTGGAATTGGCGGGCCCGCGGCTTGGCCGGCAAGCTGACCAGCGCCGGGACTGAAAATCTGCTCGGCCTGACCGGTGATCGCTATCGCGGCCAGAATATCTTCGTGCATGAGTTCTCGCACGACATCTTCCGCGCCGCCTATGTCGCCGACCGCTCGCTCTACAACCGGGTCTTCGCTGCCTATGACGCGGCGACCGAGGCGGGTCGGTGGAAGGGCGAATATGCCTCCACCACCGTCGAGGAATATTGGGCGGTCGGCACGCAGTTCTGGTTCAACACCGCGCCCTATGCCTCATTCGGCGATGTCCACATCCTGTCGGACGAGGATCTTGCCCGTTACGACCCGCCGCTCGCCGCCGTGCTTCGTGAGGCTTACGGCGACAACCATCGTCTCGATGCGGACCGCTGGTACAGGTCGCCGCTGCGTGTGCCGCCAGGCCCGCTGCCGGCCTACACCGCGGAGGTTTGCTGACCCCCGCGATAGCCCGAATCACCTCTTGCGCTGGTTCGCGAACAACACGCCCGCCGCAATCGCCAGTCCGCCCAGGCCGATGGCAGCGGTGATGCCCGGACGCTTGGCCGCCTCGGCATAGACGCTGTGGCGCAGCCGGGCAGGGTGCTCGCCCGACCGTTCCTCACCCGCCTGGCCGCCTTCCCATAGATTGGACGGGCCGGGCTGCTCCTTGCTGGGATCAACCGCACCCGCTCCTGCGAACACGGCCAGCTTCTCGAACAGGGCGGGGAACAGGTTGTGGAACACCGCCTGCGCCCGGCCCACGCCGCCCACCGTCAACTCGCGCCGTTGATGCTCCGCACAGTAGAGGATGGCGTCGGCCACCAGTTGCGGATCATAGGCTGGCGGCGGGATCTGCGCTTCTCCGCCTTCATGGTTGGTGGCGTGCTGGCCGATCGGCGTGTCGATCCCGGCGGGCTTGATCAGCGACACCGAGACATTGGGCGCATCCTCGACCAGCTCGATGCGAAGCGCCTGGATATAGGCCTTCAGCGCGTGCTTGGTCGCGGCATAAGCGCCCAGCACCGGGCTCGGCATGTCCGACGCGATGGAGGCGACCGTGACCAGCGCACCGCCCGCTTCCTTCAACCGCGGCACCGCCGCGCGACAGCCATGGACGGCGCCGAAATAGTTGGTGTCCATCATGCGCCGATGCTCGTCATCAGGGAGGTGGAGCAGGCGGGCATAAACGGTCGTACCCGCATTGTTGACCCAGGTGTCGATGCGGCCGAACCGCTCGACGGCCCGCGCCGCCGCTGCTTCCACCGCGGCCTCGTCGCCAACGTCGGCCACCGCGAACGCCGCCGTCCCGCCGCTTGCGTTGATCTCCCCCACGATCTCGCCCAGTTCGTCCTCGCTTCGGGCGATCAGGAACACCTTGGCGCCGCGCCGGGCAGCCGTGCGGGCGGTGACAAGGCCGATGCCGGAGCTGGCGCCGGTGATGACGATGACCTGATCGGCCAGCGGCTTGAGCGTTATGGACATGCGCGGCCTAACCCGCCCGGAGTCGTGCCGGTTCCACCGTAAGCGTTCAAAGGCCCGGCGGTCGGGGCGTTCTGCTGGCGCTATTTTGATGCAGCGCGGGAACTTGGACGCGATGGGGCTGTTGCGTGGGCCATGCCCGACCAGACTCCCGTTCAGCGTTATCCGCTCCTCGCCTCGCCCCACGTCCGCCTCCATGGTACGGTGGACGACGCGATGTACGACCGCTTCAAGAGCGCGGTGCTTGCCGCGCCGCTCGACGGGCCGCTGGTGGTGTCGATCACCACGCTTGGCGGTGATCCGGAGATCGGACGCGCGATGGGCGATGACATTCGCCTGCTCCGCGACGCCTATGGTCGCGAGGCGTTGTTCCTGGGCAAGGTCGCCGTGTACTCGGCCGGCGCTACCTTCATGAGCGCTTTCCCCGCCGACAAGCGTTTCCTGACCCGCAACACACGCCTGATGTTGCACGAACGCTCGATGAATTCGACACTCCAGCTTACCGGCCCCTTGTCGACGCTGCCCGCGACGCTGCGCGCCAAGCTCAACGAGATCGAACATTCGATCCGCATCCAGGAAGAGGGCTTCCGGGACATCGTCGCAGGCTCCAAGGTGTCGCTGGGCGAGCTGCTCGATAAGGCCACCAGCAACTGGTACATCGATGCGGAGGAGGCCCGCGACCTGGGTCTGGTGCTCGACATTATCTGATCCGTCCAGGGGTTGCGCGGTCGCAGCGAAAGGCATAGCTCGCACCGCAGCAAAGGAGCCTCTGATGGCCGAGTTCAGGCTGCCCAAGAACAGCGTTCCCAAGAAGGGTCAGGCTCATTCGTCGCCGACGCCCAACGCGGACAAGTCGCGCACCAAGACGTTCAAGGTTTACCGGTACGACCCGGATTCGGGTGAGAACCCCCGCTATGACACGTTCGAGATCAATCTCGACGAATGCGGCCCCATGGTCCTTGACGCGCTGATCAAGATGAAGGCGGAGCAGGACAGCTCGCTCACCTTCCGCCGGTCATGCCGCGAGGGCATTTGCGGTTCGTGCTCGATGAACATCGACGGGCGCAACGGCCTTGCCTGCACCACCGCGATCGAGGACGTGAAGGGCACGGTGCAGATCACGCCGCTGCCGCACATGGAAGTCATCAAGGACCTGGTTCCTGACTTCACGCACTTCTACGCGCAATATTCGTCGATCAAGCCATGGCTGCAGACCGAAACGCCGCAGCCTGCGGGCAAGGAGCGGCTGCAGACGCCGGCGGAGCGCGCCAAGCTTGACGGGCTGTACGAGTGCATCCTGTGCGCGTGCTGCTCGACCTCGTGCCCCAGCTATTGGTGGAATTCGGACAAGTTCCTGGGTCCGGCCATTCTGCTCCAGGCCTATCGCTGGCTTGCCGACAGCCGTGACGAGATCACGGGCGAGCGCCTCGACCAGCTCGAGGACCCGTTCCGCCTGTATCGCTGCCACACCATCATGAACTGCGCGAACACCTGCCCCAAGGGCCTCAACCCGGCCAAGGCGATCGCCGAGGTCAAGAAGATGGAAGCCGAGCGGGTCCTCTAATATCTTCCCGGTTGTCCTGAGCGAAGTCGAAGAACGGGCCAAGCACGCGGCGGCCCCGGCCATGTGCTTCGACCTCGCTCAGCACGAGCGGAGCTAATGTGACCTCAACCGGCCCCTTCCATTATGCCGAGCATCCCGACCACCCCGGCTGGATGGAATGGACGCTTCGTGACGAGAACCGCTTCAACGCGTTCCTCGGCCCCATCCTGGTCCGCGCAGAAGATCACGTCGCCCGCGTCCGCATGGTTCCCGATCGCCAGCATTCCAATCTTCGCGATCAGGTCCATGGCGGCGCGCTGATGGGGTTCATAGATTGCGCCCTGTTCGCGGGGGCCCGTGGTCTTGGCGTCCTGCACGCGGGCGGGGCGGTGACTTTGGACCTTTCGACCCAGTTCATTGCCGGCGGTTCGCTTGGCGAGCCCCTGGAAGCGCGGGTCGAGCTGCTCCGCGAAACCGGCCGCCTCCTGTTTCTGCGCGGCCTTGTGGTCCAGGACTCCATCCCCGTTATCGCCAGCTTCATCGCAACCCTGCGTAAGTCGTCAATGCCAGGCGAGCCGGCGTGACCTACGTCATCCCGGCAAGCACGCCCTCTAACGCCAAGACTGCACTGACTGGATGAAGGTTCTTTCCGCCTACCAGGCGCTCCTCACCGCGGGCGAACTGCGTCCCGACCCCGAACAGGCCGCCGCCGCCGCCCGACTCGACGCGCTCGCCACCCAGTTGGAGGCGGTACCCCATCGCGGCAGCACCTTGTGGCGCCTGCTCCGTGCCAAGCCACAGGCGCCGCGCGGCCTTTACCTTTGGGGCGGCGTCGGTCGCGGCAAGTCGATGCTGATGGACCTGTTCTTCGCCAATCTCGACATCCGACGGAAGCGCCGCGTCCACTTCGCCGAGTTCATGCTGGAGATCCACGCCCGCATCGCCACCGAACGCCGCAAGGAGAATGGCGACCCGATCCTGCCCGTCGCCGCCGCGCTGGCCGAGGAAGCGCGCCTGCTTGCCTTTGACGAGATGATGGTTACCAACAGCCCCGACGCGATGATCCTGTCGCGGCTGTTCACCGCGCTGATCAACGCCGGTACGACCGTGGTCACCACCTCCAATCGCGCGCCTAGCGACCTGTACAAGAACGGCCTCAACCGAGAGCATTTCCTGCCCTTTATCGCGCTGATCGGGGACCGCCTCGATGTGCTCGCGCTGAACGGCCCGGTCGACTACCGCCGCGACCGGTTAGGCTCGCAGGATACCTGGCTGGTGCCCAACGGCCCGGACGCGACCGCTCAACTCTCCGCCGCCTTCTTCCGCCTGACCGACTATCCGGTGGAAGATCGCGCGCATGTGCCAAGCGAGGACCTGACGGTCCAGGGCCGCACGCTGCACGTGCCCAAGGCGCTGAAGGGCGTCGCCGTTTTCTCCTTCAAACGCCTATGCGGGGAGGCGAGGGGCGCGGCCGACTACCTCGCCGTCGCTCGCCGTTTCCATACCGTGATCCTGGTCGGCATTCCCCGCCTCGGTCCCGACAATCGCAACGAGGCTGCCCGCTTCGTCGCGCTGATCGACGCTTTGTACGAGCACAAGGTCAAGCTGCTCGCCGCCGCGGATGCCCAACCCGACGCGCTCTACCCGGCAGGCGACGGCGCCTTCGAATTCCAGCGTACGGTCAGCCGGCTCGAGGAGATGCGGTCCGAAGGGTATCTTTCGCAAGGGCATGGCATCGACCTTCAGGGCTGACACGTCGTTAACCACCGCTGGGCTATCGAGCGGCGGATGACGCAACATCGTCAGATCAGGCTTGATGCGGCGCGTGGCGTCGCGATCCTGTTCGTGCTGTTATTCCACTTCCGCCATTCGGTTGGCTGGCCGATTCTCGACCGGGTCGTCGCGCCCGTGTTCGCGATCGGCTGGGCGGGCGTGGATTTGTTCTTCGTCCTGAGCGGGTTCCTCGTTGGCCGGCTGATCTTTGCGGAGCTTGCCGCAACCGGCGCCCTCGACCGGCGCCGTTTTCTCCTGCGCCGGGCGTGGCGGCTATGGCCGGTGCTGTGGTTGTTCCTCGCTGCCATGCTGCTCCTCGGCGGGGCGGGGCAATGGCGGAGCATCTGGCCGGTACTGCTTCACCTTCAGAACTTCGATGATCGCGCACCCAGCCATCTTTGGTCGTTAGCGGTGGAAGAGCATTTCTACCTCGGCGCCGCCCTTGTGCTGCCGGTATTGTGGCGCGTGGGCGGCGCACGGCTGGTCGGCGCAGGGCTGGCCGCGACCGTTGCGGCCAGCATGGTCTGCCGCCTGGTTGCGTCAAACGCCGGCGCGTCGGCGCTCGAACTGCAATGGCATACGCAATATCGGCTCGATGCACCTGCGCTGGGCGTGTTGCTGGCGCTGCTCGCCGCCCGCCGCCCGGCGCTGTTCACCCGACTTTCGGGCGCGCAGGCTATCTGGCTCGGCACGGGCGCATCCGGCTTCGTCCTGATCGCCGCAGCACAGGCGGCCGGCTGGTCGCAGGCGGCGCTACTGACCCCGGCCGCGCTCGCATCCGTCGCCGCGATCCTCGGCTGCGTAGGGCAAGGCCAGGCCGCTGCCGGCGCGACCCGCTGGTTCGCCGCGCTCGGGACCATCTCCTATCCCCTTTACATTTGGCACGCGAGCATCGGCCTCACATCGCGCGCAGTGGCGTTGGGCGCCGGGGCTGGGGAGGGCACGGCGATGCTGGTGAGCCTCCTTGCCTCGATTGTCACGGCAGCGCTAATCCACCGCACAATTGAACGTCCGACTCTGCGATGGCGCGAATACCGCCCTGTCGCAAAACCCGCGGAAACGCTGACACCAGCGGCCTCGTGCTATTGAGAGACGTTTGCAATAGGTTTCTTCATCTTAGACCCTTAATCGGTTGCCGGACGCGTCGGATGCGCCTATGCGCTCGCCGACGCCCGGCTCAACGGAGAAGGATTACATGTCCCGCAAAAAGATCGCGCTGATCGGCGCCGGTAACATCGGTGGAACGCTCGCGCATCTCGCGGCGCTGAAGGGGCTTGGCGACATCGTCCTGTTTGACGTGGTTGAGGGTGTGCCGCAGGGCAAGGCGCTTGACCTGTCGCAGTGCGGCCCGGTTGAGAGCTTTGACGCCAAGATCACCGGCACGAACGATTATGCCGACATTCGCGGCGCGGACGTGATCATCGTCACCGCTGGCGTCGCCCGCAAGCCCGGCATGAGCCGCGACGACCTGCTCGGCATCAACCTCAAGGTGATGAAGGCGGTGGGTGAGGGCATCCGCGACAACGCGCCTGACGCTTTCGTGATCTGCATCACGAATCCGCTGGACGCGATGGTTTGGGCGCTGCGCGAATTCTCGGGCCTGCCGCACCGCAAGGTGGTGGGCATGGCGGGCGTGCTCGACTCGGCGCGCTTCAGCCACTTCCTCGCCGAGGAGTTCGGCGTGTCGGTGAAGGACGTGAACACCTTCGTTCTCGGCGGCCACGGCGACACAATGGTGCCCGTGCTCGAATATTCGACCGTGTCGGGCATTCCCGTTGCCGATCTGATCGAAATGGGCTTCTCGACCAAGGAAAAGGTCGAGGAGATCATCAAGCGTACCCGCGGCGGCGGCGGCGAGATCGTGGCGCTGCTCAAGACCGGCTCGGCTTATTATGCGCCTGCTACCAGCGGCATCGCGATGGCCGAAGCCTATCTTTACGACCAGAAGCGCATTCTCCCTGCCGCGGCTCACCTGACCGGCCAGTACGGGGTCGATGACCTGTATGTCGGCGTTCCGGTGGTGATCGGCGCCGAGGGCGTCGAGAGGGTGGTCGAGGTCAAGCTGTCGGACGAGGCCAAGAACAACCTTCAGGTCTCGGTCGACGCGGTCAAGGAACTGCTGGTCGCCTGCAAGGGGATCGACGAAACGTTGAAGTAATCACCGTCACCCCGGCGAAGGCCGGGGTCCAGTCCCGGCGCTGGTCAGGATGGCGGTCAAGCGGAGAAGCACGGTTACGCCTACATCATGGCGAGTGGTCGTTACGGCACGCTCTACATTGGCGTAACCAGCAACCTGTTGAAGCGAGTGTGGGAAGACCGCGAGGGTGTCGCGGAAGGGTTCACCAGCAGATACGGGTGCAAGATGTTGGTCTGGTTCGAAATGCATGATCGTGTTGATGACGCGATCCGGCGTGAGAAGCAGATGAAGGAGTGGCGGCGGGCCTGGAAGCTTCGCCAGATCGAGGCGGCAAACCCCGACTGGCAAGATCTCCTTCCGACGCTGATGTAGTAACTGGACCCCGGCCTGCGCCGGGGTGACGGCTGGAAGGCAGACGCATCCGATGAGCATCCTCGTCGACCGGAATACCAAGGTCATCACCCAGGGCATGACCGGCGAGACCGGCAGCTTCCACACCAAGGCGGCGCTGGACTACGGCACGCAGATGGTGGGCGGCGTCACGCCGGGTAAGGGCGGCACCGAGCATCTCGGCCTGCCCGTCTACGACACCGTTGCGGAAGCGGTCAGCAAGACGGGCGCCAGCGCGTCGGTGATCTACGTCCCGCCGCCCTTCGCCGCGGACTCGATCCTTGAAGCGATCGATGCGGAAGTGCCGCTGATTGTCACGATTACCGAAGGCATCCCGGTGCTCGACATGGTGCGCGTCAAGCGCGCGCTGTCGGGCTCGAAGTCGCGCCTGATCGGTCCGAACTGCCCGGGCGTGCTGACGCCGGGCGAGTGCAAGATCGGTATTATGCCGGGCTCCATCTTCAAGAAGGGCTCCGTCGGCGTCGTATCTCGCTCGGGCACGCTGACTTATGAGGCGGTGTTCCAGACCTCCAACGCCGGGCTTGGCCAGACGACGGCGGTCGGCATCGGCGGCGATCCTGTGAACGGCACCAATTTCATCGACGTGCTGGAGCTGTTCCTGGCCGACGACGCGACCGAGTCGATCATCATGATCGGTGAGATCGGCGGCTCGGCCGAGGAGGAAGCAGCGCAGTTCCTTCGCGACGAGGCGAAGCGCGGCCGCAAGAAGCCGATGGCGGGCTTCATCGCCGGCCGCACGGCGCCTCCGGGCCGTCGCATGGGCCATGCCGGCGCGATTGTGTCGGGCGGCCAGGGCGGCGCCGAGGACAAGATTGCCGCAATGGAAGCGGCCGGGATCAAGGTGGCGGCCTCGCCATCAGAGCTCGGCTCGACCTTGCTGGAAGTGTTGAACAAGTAACGAGTAAACCCGTGTCTCTGCGACAGCGGGGACCCAGGGCCACGAGCGCCAAGCCCGCGACCCTGGGCTCCTGCCGGGACCACATCAAGGTCGGACTTTGATGGAAGCCCTTTGCAGGAGCACAACCCGATGGGTGTGACGATGGGCTACGAAGGCCAGGATTTCTCGGACATCGCGGCGGGCGTCAGCCCGGCGTTCATTGAAGCGCTCTACGCGAAGTACCAGTCGTCGCCCGGTTCGGTTGAGCCGGCCTGGCAGGGCTTCTTTCAAGGGCTCGAGGCTGGTCCTCAGGGTCCGAGCTGGGAGTCGAGCCGCTGGCCGCTCACCACCACGGATGACCTGACCGCGGCGCTAGATCCGACCCAGATGGAGCCCGCGCCCAAGCCCGCCAAGGGCGGCGCCAAGCCCGCGCCGGCTCCGGCTGCTGCGCCCAGCCAGGATGAGATCATCCGCGCTGCCGGCGACGCGATCCGTGCCCAACTCCTGATCCGCACCTATCGCGTCCGCGGCCACCTCGCCGCCAATCTCGATCCGTTGGGCCTGTCCCGGCGTGAGCTGCCCGACGACCTGCGCACGGAGTATCACGGCTTTTCCGATGCCGACATCGACCGCCCGGTCTATCTCGGCGGCACCATGGGCCTGCAATGGTGCACGGTGCGCGAGCTCGTCGACACGCTGCGCCGCAACTATTGCGGCAATGTCGGGCTCGAATACATGCACATCGCCGATGTGGATGAGCGCCGCTTCCTCCAGGACCGGATGGAGGGCAAGAACAAGGCCATCGACTTCACGCCCCAGGGCAAGAAGGCGATCCTGAACAAGGTGATCGAG
>Ga0210040_10010315_pt1 | contig 10733 bp, 11 predicted proteins | sample CryGeyCG12114_NA_FD_185462 | JGI IMG/M metagenome (GOLD analysis project Ga0210040, IMG submission 185462) | Groundwater microbial communities from aquifer - Crystal Geyser CG19_WC_8/21/14_NA (SPAdes) (version 2) | ecosystem: Environmental > Aquatic > Deep subsurface > Groundwater | place: USA... | reverse complement strand
CGCCGCCGGCGCTGACCGGCCGCTCGTGCGCTCGGTGGAGACCGCGCCGCACATCCACGGTGACAACGCTCTCGGCGGCCCTGACCTCCCGGTGTCGACCGTGCCGCTCGACCCGCGCGGCGCCGTTCAGCTGATCGCCGACGTCCTCGACGCCTCCGACACCCCGGTCGTGCTGCTTCCGACGGGCCCCCTCACCAACATCGCGGAGTTCCTCCGGGCCCACCCGGACAAGATCGACAAGATCGAGAAGATCGTGTGGATGGGCGGCTCGACCACCCGCGGGAATCGGCGGCCCTACGCCGAGTTCAACGCGTGGGCAGACCCGGAAGCGGCGGACGAGGTGGTCAAGTCGGGTATCCCGTTCACGATGGTGGGCCTCAACATCACCCACCAGGCACTCGTGACCCGCGAGGTGATCGAGCGCATCCGTGCCGTGGGCAACGAGACCGGGCGTTTCGGGGCCGAGCTCCTCGAGTTCTTCTGCTCGACCTACGAGAAGGCGTACTTCATGCCGGAAGGACCGCTGCACGATCCGGTCGCGGTGGCGATGGTCGCGGACCCGGCTGTGGCGACGACGGTCTTCTCCCGCCTCGACATCGAGGTGCAGGGCGAGTACACGTCGGGAGCGACGAACGTCGACTTCACCGGCCAGCTGAAGCGGGAGCCGAACGCGACCATCGCGATGACGCTCGAGGTCGATCGGTTCTGGGACCTCGTCGTCGATGCGGTGAGCGCGCTGCGCTGACGGCCATGAGGGCACCGCGGCGGCGCGGGCACGAAGGGTGTCGGCGGCGGGCGGAGCCCGGCCGGCCTTACTCGCCCGTGTCGTCGCCCACGGTCTGGCCTTCGTCGCCGCGCTGCACGTAGGCGTCGATGGCGGCCTGCTTCGTGGAGTAGCCCGGCCACTCCTCGGCGTGGTTGATGCCGGACTCGAAGAGCAGCGGACGGACGTGCCACTGTCCATCATCGGCCTGCGTGATCACGGCCTCGTCCTGGATGCCGTTGTGCAGTCGCACCTCGGTGTCACTCGTCTCGATGATCCGGTAGTCGCTCGCCATCGTCGCTCCTTCGTCGCGTTCGCTCTTGCCATGCTGCGTGCCGAGCACCGTCCCGCGACAGCCGTTGACGCTGCGGCAACGCTGCCCTAGGAGGCGCTCAGAAGTCGCGGAGGTTGGCCCGGAGCCCACCACCGCCGTACTCGCGACGGAGGATGCCGCGCCTGCGCAGGATCGGCACCAGCTCGTCGAGGGTCCGGTGCAGGGTCGCGGGGTGGAGATCGCCCGAGAAGATGACGCCGTCGTTGTCCGCGTCGTCGCCCAGCGCCTCGAGGAAGTCTGCGACCTCCTCCGCGGTGCCGACCATCCCACTGCCGTTCGTGATGCGTCCCTTGCGCGCCTTCGCCACGGCCAGCTGGCGGAGGGTCGCCTCCTCGAACGACGAGTGCGGGCCGAGGAGGCCCTTGATGGTGCCGCGGGAGACATGCTGACCGAAGATGGCGGGGTCCACCGGCTTGTCGAGGTCGAGCACGGTCAGGTCTGTTTCGAGGTCGCTCGACTGGCCTTCGAGGATCTCGCGGACGATCGCGTCACCCGGGTGCTGCGACGCGGCGACGATCCGATCCGCCTCGTCCGCGCTGCCCACGATCTCGGGTTTGAACACGAAGAGGATCGTGATGTCGGTCGAGCGTCGGCCTTGGGCGCTCGCGGCATCATGGATCCGTGTGCGGTACGCGCGGACGGCGTCGACCGTGAGCGGCGCGAGGGCGAGCTGTACTTCGGAGTTGCGTCCCGCGAAGGCGAGGCCCGGCCCCGAACCGCCGGGAGAGACGATCACGGGGTCGCCCTCGTTCCCGAAGGGCACGGCGTTGAGCGGTCCCTCGGCGGAGAAGTACTCCCCGCTGTGGCGGAAGCGGTCGAGCTTCGACGCGTCGGCGAAGCGCCCGGTCCGCTCGTCGGTGACGAGCGCGCCCTCGCCCCAGCTGTGCCAGAGACCGCGGGCGACGTCGATCCATTCCTCGGCCCGGTCGTACGCGGCGTCGTGGGCGAGCTCGTCGAGCCCGAAGTGGCGGGCGCTCTTCACGTCGGTCACGAGGTTGATCCCCGCACGGCCGCCGGAGAGATGCTGGAGGGTCGCGAACTGACGAGCCGCGAGGTACGGGGGAGTGGCGCCGGCGTTCACCGTGGGCGCGATTCCGAGGTTCTCCGTCGCGTCGAGGAGCAGCGGCGTGAGCATGAGCGGGTCGTGCTTCGGCCCGCCGTACGCCTGCCGGATGCGCAGGTCGAGGGTCTCATCCGTGCCGAGCGAGATCGCGTCTTCGATGATGAGCAGGTCGAGGCCCGCCTGCTCGAGCTCGCGGACCGACTGCTGGTAGATGCGCGGCGTGCGCCAGTCGTAGCCCCACTCCCAGTACGGGCGTCCCCAGCCCTGCGGGCCGAAGCCGCGCGCGAAGAACCATCCGAAGTGCTGTTGGCGTGGCATGCCGCTCCCTTTCAGCCGGTGGCGAGAGCGCCGGTGGACGCGGCGGGCGGCTCGGGCACGCGGTCGAGCGCTCGGGCGAGGTCCCGGATGAGGTCGTCCGGGTCCTCGAGCCCGACCGACAGCCGGAGCATCCCGGGCGTGATTCCCGAGAGGCGCTTCTCCTCCTCGGTGGCGTGCGCGTGGCTCGTCGTCCCCGGGTGCTGGATGAGCGAGCGCACGTCGCCGAGGTGCGTCATCCGGGTGAAGAGTTCGACGGAGTCGTGGACGATGCGGGCGGCCGCCTCACCGCCGCGGACGGTGAAGGCGAAGACGGAGCCCGCCCCGCGCGGCAGGTACTGCGTCGACAGCTCGCGGTAGGGGCTCGAGGCGAGACCCGAATACTCCACGGATTCCACCTCGGGGCGCTGCTCCAGCCACTCGGCGATGCGCAGCGCGGTCGCGGAGTGGCGGCCGAGCCGCAGTGACAGGGTCTCGAGCCCCTGCTGGAGGAGGAAGGCGTTGAACGGCGAGAGCGTGGGACCGAGGCGGGCGGCGAGCACGTCGCGGGCGAAGAAGGAATAGGCCGCGGGCCCGTACCGCTCGACGAAGCTCGGCTCTCCGTGCCCCGTCGCCTCGGTGAGGTGCGGGAAAGAGGCGGCGTGCCGAGCCCAGGGGAACCGGCCGCTGTCGACGATCACGCCGCCGAGGGAGTTCCCGTGACCGGCGAGGAACTTGCTGGTCGAATGCACGACGACGTCGACGCCGTGCTCGATGGGTCGCAGCAGGTACGGGGTCGCGAAGGTGTTGTCGATGACGACGGGGATGCCCCGCTCGTGCGCGATGTCCGACACGGCGCGCAGGTCCAGCAGGTCGTTCCGAGGATTCGGGATCGACTCCCCGAAGTAGGCGCGAGTGTTCGGCCGGGTCGCTCGGCGCCACGCGTCCGGATCGTTCGGCTCGTCCACGTAGTCGACCGCGATCCCCATCCGGCTGAAGACGTCGCGGAACAGGCCACGCGAGCCCTCGTAGATGCTGCGCGCCGAGAGGAGATGGTCGCCCGCCCGGAGCAGGCCGAGGAGGGCGATGCTCACCGCGGCCTGTCCGCTCGCGACGGCGATCGCGTCCACGCCGCCCTCGAGAGCGGCCAGCTTCCGCTCCACGGCCGCCGTCGTCGGATTGCCGAGCCGGGTGTAGCTGAAGCCGGGTCCGCCGCTGAACCGATCGGCGGCCTCGTCGAAGTCCTCGAAGGCGAACCCGGCCGTCAGATAGAGGGGAACGATGCGGGCCCCGGTGGCAGGATCGATCCGCTGCCCCGCGTGCACCTGCTCCGTGGCGAAACCGCGGTCACCGGCCCCTGGCGTGGTGTTCGTCATCCCGGTACTGTCGCACCGGCTGTCCGACCCCTGGCGCTGTGCGTACTTCTGTTACGCCTTCGTCAGCTCACGGGTCACCCCGCTCACGGCCGTCCCCGTCGGCTCCGGTGCTCGGAACGGGCGCCGGCGGAAAGCGGGACCGCGCTGCACGGCGTACCCGGCGGCGTAGAGAGCCGAGTCGACGAGGACTTTCGCGATGACCACGGGAATGCCGAAGGCAACGAGCGCGGCAAGGCCGGCATATCCCGTCACCAGCAGGACGGCAGCCAGCAGGAAGTACCGCAGAGCGTGCAGCCGGAAGGGAGGACGCTCCGCCGGAGGGAAGACCACGTAGCGGTTGGCCAGGAAATTCGCTGCGCCGCTCAACGCCCGCGCGATGACCACGGCGGGCAGCAGCGCTCCGGTGAGCAGGTAGGCGAGCTGGAGTACGAGCAGGTCGACGACGAACGAGCCGATCGACGCGGTCAGGTATCTGCCCAGCCGGCTCATGACGCGCGCGGAGTCGGCGAGGGGACGGAAGTGGGAGGAGGCGTTCTGATCCAGGTAAACGGTCGCGATGGGGACCTCTCGGATGCGCCTCCCGGCGCCGGGACTGCTCAACAGCTGATTGAGTTCGTACTCGAACCCGTCACCCGGTAGGTCGACGAGCGCGGGCAGGAGCTGAGCGGGGACGCCCCGGAGCCCGGTCTGGGTGTCGCGAAGCCGCAGCCCCGTCGCGAGGGTGAAGGCGCTGCGCGCGATCGCATTGCCGACCCTCGACCGCAGCGGCACGTCGCCCGTGAAGTGCCGGGCACCGAGGACGAGCGCGCCGTCGCCCGCGTCGACAGCGGAGGCCACCCGGAGGATGTCGTCCACACGGTGTTGCCCATCGCTGTCCGCGGTGACGACGTCGCTGCCCGGGTGGTCGGCGAGAGCATGTCGGAAGCCGGTCTTGAGGGCGGCGCCTTTCCCGCGATTCCGGTCGTGGCGTAGGAGGGTTGCGCCCGCCGCAGTCGTGGCGGCGAAGGCGTCGTCGTACGTGGGCCCGCTGCCGTCGTCGACCACGAGTACGTCGAGGTCTGGCTCGGCCGTCAGGAGTTCACGGACGAGCGTTCCGAGCCGCTCGCCGGGCTGATAGGCAGGGATGAGGACCAGCACGGCTCAGCCCGCGATGTAGAGGATGTCGGAGATCTCGCGCTCGTCGCCGGTCCCGAGCGGGTCGTTCACCACGTCGCCGTCGAAGTACATCGTCGACGAACCCCCGCCGTCCAGGTTGTAGGCGGTCTCGGCACCGAGGCCCTGCATGATCTCGGCGAGACCGGTCAGAGTGACGCCCGCACTGTATCCGGGGCTCCGGCCGTCGACGACGACGAAGACGAGATGATTCGTGTCGATGATCCCGACCGCGGTGCGCGGCTGGTTCCCCTGGATCGAGTGGTTCCCGAAGTTCGTGTCCACCTCGGTCGATTCGATGCCCGCCGGAATGCTACCGTCCTCGAGGATGGCCGGCCCGAACGACAGGGTGTTCCACACCCCGTCCGCGACGAGCTCGGCCGCCGTCGTCGCCGTCTCGTCGTAGACGCGGGCGGTTCCGTCGCGGTAGAAGGCGAGGCCCTGCCGGGCGCCGTCGTCGCGGTAGGCGACGCCGTTCCGGATCTCGATCCCGTCGTCGCGGAAGCCGTAGTAGTCGCCGTTGATGGCGAAGATCGCCCCGTTGTCCTCGGCGATGCCCGAGGTCGTCTCGACGACGTTCTCACCGAAGCTGTTGTCGGCGAACGCGGACCGCAGTTGCGTCGCGTCGGACAGCGTGACGTCCGCCACGTAATAGGTCACCGTGGAGTCGCCGCTCCCCGTCGTCACCGTCGAGATCGTGACGCCGGTCGAGCCGGCGGTGTAGCTGGTGGCGTCCACCTGCGCCGCCGCATCCGGATCCGTGGGGACGGCGTTCCCGGCGCCGTTCGCCGCCTCGTAGGAGGCGACGTCCGAGATCTCGACGTGAGGGACGACGAAGCGGTCGAGCGCCCACCAGGAGGCGCCGCCGGTCAGGAGGACGAGAGCGGCGGCGGACGCGAGGAGGCGGTTGCGGACGGGGTGACGTCGTCGGACTCGGTTTTCCATGACCCCAGAAGTACGGGCGTCGTCTTGCCGCGGGAGAAGGGGAATCTGAGCGGGCGCTATGCGGGAGCGGTTTCACGGCGGGCTCATAGCCGAGGTCAAGCCGCCCCGTGGCACGGGCTCCTGCGCAGTCGCTGCTCTACCGTGAACGCATGAGTGAGCGCGACGGAGCCGGACCCCCTCCCGCGGAGCGGGCCGAGCTCCTGAAGGAGCGCATCTACATCACCTTCACTTCTCTGGCGGTGACCCTGACGCTCCTCTCCCACGCAGACGAGGTGACTCCGGGATCAGCCGCTCTGACTCTCGTCATCGCCGTCGTCGGGACGCTTCTCGCGGTCTTCGTCGCCGACTTCGTCTCGCATCTCGCGGTCCATTCCGCCGTGCCGAGCAGGAGCGAGTTCGTTCACATGGCGCGGGTCAGCTTCGGGTCGGTGGCGACCATCGTCCTCCCGCTCGTTCTGATGGGGCTGGCTGCGGCCGGCCTGCTCGAGGTCGAGGCGGCGCTCCGCATCTCGACCATCGTGCTGCTGCTCACACTGGTCGCGGTGGGGTATCTGGCCGTGCGCCGAGCTCGGATGCCCGCGTGGCTGAAGCTGGTCGTGCTCCTGGCGGAGCTCGTGCTCGGTGTCGCGATCGTCGGACTGGAACTGCTCGCCCACCGCTGACGGATCAGCGGCGGCGCCCCTTGCCGCGCGGAGTCGGCCGGGGAAAACGAGCGCGCTTCGCGGGAGGGGTCGAGGGGCGCCGCGGTTCGCGTGCGCTCGGGGCGGGCACCGGGTCGGCCGCAGCCGTCGAACCGCGCGAGCTCTGCACCGTGCGGCCCCGGACGATGCCCACGAACTCCTGGGTCACCTCGTCGTCGGTGCCGCTCCGCCACACGAGCGCGATCCGGGTGGGCTCCGCGTCGCGGATCGGGCGGGCGATGACGTCCCGGCGGCCTGAGGCGCGGAAGACCGACTGCGGCATGCGGGCGATGCCTGCGCCGGCGGCCACGAGGTCGAGGGTGTCGGACCCGTTCCCGGCGAGCAGGGTCTCATCCTCGAGTTCGGCGAGCACGACCGACTCCACGACCGAAAACGGGGAGCCTTTCGGCGCCACCGCGACCGGCGTCTCCTCCCACAGGGCGATCACGCTGTGGTCGTCGTCGGCGGGCCGATCGGTCCTGGCGAAGACGAAGTCGACGCCGTCCTGGAGCACCTGGAACGCGTCGTCGTCGGCCACCGGCCGGAGGATGAGGGGGATCTGCGGCATGCGCTCCGCCCAGACGCGCAGCCAGCGGTCGGGGGACACGCCCGTCACCACACCGATGGTGAGCGAGGTCCGCGGAGCAGGGCTGCCGGCGCCGGCAGAACCGTCGTCGGGTGCGCTCACGCCCCCAAGGGTAGCCTTGGGGGGTGGCTGCCTCTTCCGACCAGACGATGAAGCCGGCGACGGCTGCCAAGAAGCTGGGTGTGCTGCTCGACGCCACGCCTCCCGAGTTCCAGGAGGGACCGGTGACGCGTGCCCAATTCGCCGCTCTCCAGGAGGATCCGCCCGAGTGGCTGGCAACCCTCCGCAGGGAGGGCCCGCATCCCCGTCAGGTGATCGCGGCCAAGCTCGGGGTCTCCACCTCCGGCCTCGCCCGAGCCGGCATCGATGGCGCCCTCACGACGGGCGAGATCAAGGCGCTCCTCGAGGACATGCCCGAGTGGCTCGTCACCGAGCGGGCTACGCAGGCGAAGGTGCGGCAGGAGAACGTGCGCGTGAAGGCCGAGCGCGCCGCCAAGGGCACTCCCTCCTCCTGATCAGGAGCTTCGCCCCGTCGGCTCAGCGGGGGCATGGGAGAATCACGGGCGATGTCTGACAGCCCCATGACGGAATCTCCGTACCGCGTCCTCGGTGTCGAGCCGGGCGCGAGTGAGGACGACCTCCGCCGCGCCTACCGACGGCTGCTCCGCGAGACGCACCCGGATACCGGTGGCGATGCGGTGCGTTTCATCGCGGTGCAGGAGGCGTGGGCGCAGATCGGGACCGCCGAGGCCCGTGCCGACTACGACCGGGGCCGGACGTCGACGAGTCCCGAGCGCACCAGCTGGGCGCCGCCACGGCCGTCAGCGCAGCCGACCGGTCGACCGAGTGCCCGGTCCTACGGACATCCCGGGGGCTGGCGGCGTGAGCGCTACCTCCGGCTGATCGCCGAATGGGTGGGCCGCGGGAGTGAACTCGAGGACCCGTACGACCCGGCCCTCGTGCGTTCGGCGCCCCGCGAGATCCGGCGGATCCTCGCCGACGCGCTCGCCGAGGAGGCCACGGCCCGCCTCGTCAGTGACCTCGGTATCGGCTTCACGGTCTGGCACGACGTCGCGACGGGCGATCCTGCCGACAAGCTCGACCACGTCGTCCTCGGTCCTTCGGGTCTCTTCGCGCTGCTGTCCGAGGACTTCGGGGGACCGGTCAGCGTCCGGCACGGCGAGGTCGACGGGGTATCCGTCGAAGGCGATCGCCCCATGCACGCGCTCGCGTCGCGGAGCAGAGTGGTTGCGAGAGCGGCGCGCGTGAAGTTCAGCGGACTGTTGCTCGTCGTGCCCGATGACGAGCTGGCGGAACCGGTGATCCCGGCCGGCACCGCTCGCGGCGCCACCACGGCCGTCGTCCGCCGCTCAGTGCTCCCCGGTGTGCTGCGGGACGGGCTGCCCGGCGCCCGAACAGTCGGCGGCAACGAGCTGTTCGACCTGCGCACGAGGTTGCAGACCACCATCTCGTTCGTCTGAGCGTCGCTAGGACGACCGGCGCGATCTGGCAAGCCCTGGTCTCGCCGAGCCGCGCGTGGTGGGCTCGGCCCATGGCGAAGAAGAAGCGACCCCCCATCTCTCCGGAACTGCACGGAGCCATCGACTACGGCATCGGTGCGGCGAACGCGCTCGTGCCCGGCCTCCTCCACATGAGCGGCAAGGCGCGCACCCTCTTCCGCGTCTTCGGTCTGGTGCAGGGCGGACTCAACGCACTGACCGTCCAGCCGCTCGCGCTGAAGAAGCTCGTCCCGTTCGAACTCCACGGGCTCATCGAGAAGAGCAGTCTCCCCGTCTACCTCCTGGCGCCGATCCTGTCGGGGGTGACGCGCGAACGTCGTGCGCGCAACTACTGGCTGCTGCTCGGAGCCGGGCTGGTGGTCGTGTACAACCTCACCGACTGGGACGCCGCGGCACCCGGCAAGAAGGGGAAGAGGCGCCGCTGAGCGCACGTCAGGAGGGCCGGGCCTGGTCGGCCTTCCTGGCGCGGTACGCCGTGACGTTGGTGCGATTGCCGCAGTTGCCGACGTCGCAGAACCGCTTCGACCGGTTCTTCGAGAAGTCGACGAGGACTGCGTCGCAGTCGGTCGCCGCGCACACCTTCACCCGCTCGGCCTCCCCGCGGCGGATGAGGTCGACGAGGGCCATCGCCGTCTCCACGCGGATCCGGACCGCGACCGGAGCAGTCCCTGGCGTCGCATGGAGGTGCCACCCCCATTGCCCGTGCTCCACGAGTTGGGGCACGGCCTCGTTGTCCCGCAGGATCGTGTTGACCGCACCGGGCAGCTCGCCGGCGCACGTGGTGAGCAGAGCGCGCATCGGTTCCCGCAGGCTCCTGACCTCCTCGAGTTCGGTCTCGTCGCCCGCGCGGGCCCCCGTGTAGTCCCAGCCGTCGAGGTAGCGCCGTAGATCGTCGACGGTGGTGAACTCGTCGGTCCGCGTGTGCGAGGCGTCCGGGAGGGAGTTGATGAGGCTCGCCACCGCTTTGAGCGCTGCCTCGGTGTCCGCGGCGAACATGTCTCCTCCTCGGGGTCGGGATGCCGTAGTGTCACGAGCATAATCCCTTTTGAGGGTGACGGGAGGCGGCTGATGCAGAGCAGACGATCGATGACGGGCATCGCGCTCGCGGTGCTGTCGGCAGCCGCCTTCGGGTCGGGCGGTGCCTTCGTCCCCCCGCTCCTCGAGGCGGGGTGGTCGGCCGGCGCCGCGAGCGTCGTCCGTACCGGTGGCGCCGCGCTGGTACTCGCGATCCCCGCCATCCTGGCCCTCCGGGGGCGGTGGCGCGATGTCGGCCGGCAGTGGGTGCGGGTCGCCGCGTATGGAGGACTCGCGATCGCGGGCACTCAGCTCGCCTACTATCTGGCTCTCGCGCGGATCCCGGTCGGTACCGCCCTCATGATCGAGTACCTCGCTCCGGTCCTCCTCGTCATCGTCACCGCGGTGCTCGCCCGGCGCTTCCCCGCGCGCACTGTCGTGCTCGGCTCGGTGCTCGCGCTCGGCGGACTGGCCCTCGTCCTCGAGGTCGGCGGGCAGGGCCCCGGGGACCTCTCCGGCGTGCTCTTCGCGCTCGCCGCCGCGGTCCTCTGCGCGTCCTACTTCGCCTTGTCGGCGTCGATCGACCTGCCGCCGGTCGGCACCGCGGGCCTCGGCATGGCGGGCGCTACCCTGTCCACCGCGCTGTTCGCGGCGCTCGGGGTCGTGCCGTTCAGCTGGAGCACGCGGAGCGTCGAGTTCGGTGGGGCGACCCTTTCGCCACTCGTCCTGCTGGTCTTCATCACCCTGATCGCGACCGTCGCCGCGTACCTGACGGGGATCGGTGCCGCGCGCCTCCTCGGCGGTCGCCGTGCTTCCTTCCTCGCCCTTGGAGAGGTGCTCGCCGCGATCGTCACCGCGGCGCTCCTCCTCGGGCAGATCCCCGGCCCGCTTCAACTGCTGGGGGCGGCCGTGCTGCTCGCGGGGATCGTCCTCGTCCTCCGGGACGGCGGGGCGCCCGCCTCGGTCGCGACGGATGACGGCCCCGGCGCGGCAGGGGCGGACAGGG
>Ga0210040_10010314_pt1 | contig 10734 bp, 7 predicted proteins | sample CryGeyCG12114_NA_FD_185462 | JGI IMG/M metagenome (GOLD analysis project Ga0210040, IMG submission 185462) | Groundwater microbial communities from aquifer - Crystal Geyser CG19_WC_8/21/14_NA (SPAdes) (version 2) | ecosystem: Environmental > Aquatic > Deep subsurface > Groundwater | place: USA... | reverse complement strand
TGAACATGTGCATTGTGAACGTGAGAACGATTTCCTCACCAAGAGAAATGAAAGACAAGAATTCTGCATGCCAGGATCTCAGTTCTCCCAGGACTGCTTGCCGATATGGCATAGGTTTTGTGCAACGTATTGGCTCTGCAAGGAAGAGGTCGGATGTTCGAAGAAGCTCGTAAGCTATGTATTCAAGTGTAAAGAGCTGAGTTTTCACTTTTGCAATTGACGGAATGGGTGTATTGAACCGTTAATGGAGACATTCATTGGTGTGTGTGCGCCATTCGATCGTCAAAGAGTGGGCAAGTGAAGCTATCAGAACAGCGTGACGCATGTAGAAGGCAAAGACGACCTCTGGATTTCTGGTGTCCGCTGGCCAGTACCATCTGCCTTGTTTGGCAAGAACGATTGTGTAATGAGCTTGGCTCCACTCACCATCAGACGCGATGCACTCGAGCCATTCTTGTATTGGGATTCGACGCTAGTGAAGAGGACGCAGCCTAACGAAGCCATTGGCAGGCTCTGACGCTGCTCTCCGATGCGCTTTGCCTCCCATGCTCCGACCTGTCGATGTGCAACGAACATGAATATCTATGTCGACCAGTGCTCCCTCACGTTTTGTGCCGGTGTTGGTGCAACCTCAGCACGTTGGAGTGTGTTCATCACACCTGACTCTGGCGCGGTCTGCACGTCAGACATCCAATCCCGGATTCCCTGTGCCCTGACCGAGCCTTTTTCACCATCGAGGAGAGTTGACTTGAACGTCAGCCCTGGCTTCGAGAAGCGGACGTATGCAGCGACCTATGTGTTACTGCTGCGCAGCCCAAGACATGAATGGTACCCGCATAGTTAGTACAGGAGAGAAGGCGATTGCTTTCCGTAGACCGGAATTGTCGTCGTCGAAGGGTTGGAGGCCATGGCTACCGGAGGAACAAACAAAAGAATTGCGCAAGCTACTGGAGACAGGAGAATGCCGTGTGGAAACTTGGCTCTCGAAGGATTGGGCGGTTTGGGTTCGCATTGACTACTCAGGGAGGCCTTGGGACGGTCGTTTTATTGGCCACTCAGCTGTTCGTCCGAACCACCGATGAGGCTGTTGGTAGAATTGATTTGCTCTTTAATGCTATGGACAACTGCAAAGAGTGTCAAAATGAGGCACCGCCAATGCGCACGCGGTATTGAACGCCGTAACCGTAGACGAGGTGCAAAAGAACAAGCCTAGGATTGGCTCGCACGTTTTGGTTGCCTAGAATGGCTTGATGCTCTACCTCCCAACTTCCGTGGTCAAGGTGGCGCAGAACACATAAGAAGTACCTCCTGCGACTCGTAGTCTGGCCAAAAGGTCAACCACCGGCGTCAACAGTATAGTTCGACCAGGCGACAGGTCGATCCAGGTGCTCTTTACTATCTCGACAAAATCGCCCTGGTACAGCCTCGAATCCTGCTGACACTGCTTGTCCACTCTGCATCTCACGCCACGAGCATACAAGGATAATGACACCATGGACGTCAGCCCACAGTCATTGCCCTTATAATAGTTTGTGGGCCGGCGTTGGCACTTGTCAGCTCGGCATTTCATCGTCTGTCCAGCAAACGAACACACCAGGACGATTTCTTCAATCAGCGACCAGACAGCCAGAAGGCGTCTACGAGAACAGGGACGAAGTCGGGGGGCTTGGTGCTTGTACATAGACGCAACCACAATCACAAGACGTCAAAACATCCAGGATGCGTGTGTGAGTGCACCACAAGGAGGTGACGTAGAGAGGTTGGTCCTGATTTGTCTTCTCGAACAAGTTTGTGATGTTCCCGCAGGTTCAAACCTTTCAGACCCTGACGGTCTCAACAGTGCAGCGTAGTGACAAACGTGCTGTGCAGCACGCAGAGTTGCTGAAAACGGAAAACTGTTGTATTGATTGTCTTTTTCGATCAAACCATAATCGTCGCGCTCGATTATGTCAAGCTGAATTTCTTCTCTGTCTTGAAGGTGTCGGCAAGCATTCTAAGAGCCATGGCTGCAGGTCTTTGAGCCGTTTCTCGTGGGAGACGACCCGGCAACTCGATCAACGCTGCCCTCAGCGCCGCAATCGCAGCTGCTCCGAAGAAGAGGACAAAGCGATCCACTGAACTGTTCTCAAACATAGCCTTCAGTATGACTAGGTGGCTCGTCTGGATTTCTTCGGATTTGGTGTTGACGATATGCGACAAACTTTGCCAGAAATGGATAGGAGGATAAGGATTAGTCATACGTGATTTCGAAAAGTTCCTTGTCGATATGGAAGCGTAGCCAGCTCCAAGACCTGTAAGCCTATCATAATGCTGTTGTTCGCTAACGAACGCCTTTCTCGTGTCGCCTTCGGTACGCCAGCCCAGCCGAAATCTACCAGCAGGTGTGTTCTCTGGCCCGTTGATGCCGAAGAGAATCGGGGCGACTTTATGCATCTTTGCCATAAGAATCGAAATCAGTGATACTGAGCGAGATTTCGGCGACGGTGTCAGAACAACCTGTTCAGAAACCTCGTGATGCTGCCCAGCGTCGACAGGGAGAACATTTCGCTCATACTGCAACTCCTCCATACCAAATACTTGCGCGACCAATGTGCCTATGGGCTCAGCAGCCTTCGGGTTAACCGCACATTCGCCCGCGAAGGCATTGATAATTGCTTTGCTTAGGATAGATATGAGATATATCAGCAGAGAAGGTACTTGAGTGGTGTTCTTGTCCAACAGTGAAAGATGTGAAGGGAGGAAGTCGTTGAGGGCCACATCTGGTGAACGAAGTGCTTTGTCGTTCAGAGCCTTGAGAAGTGTCTCTCTGATTTTTTCATACTAAACCGTGTCAGCCTGGGAGGGTCGCGTGATTTCATATATGGCTTACCGATCTTTTGTTGCCGACCTTGTCGTCAGTCAATTGCCCAACGCTCTTTCGCATTTCTCGACGCATGTCTCCCACCACAGACTTGAGGTTCCGGTCAGCCTTGGCACTCTCCCAGAAATCCTTGCGAAATGTCTTGAGCTTCTGATGGAGCGCGAGATAATTTCGATGATGTGATTCGACATCTGTTCCCTTGCTTTCAGCCCTCACGTTAGATGGAGCCGGTACAACGGGTTGTGATGATTGAGCTTGCTGTCGTGCCTGTTGCTCTGCTGCAGACTTCTCTGCTTGCTCCCGATCAGCTTCCTTTTTGGCGATCCGATCTCGTTCGGCTCTTTCCTCCCTAGCAACTTCCTCTTGCTCTTTGCGTCTGATCTCTTCGGCCTCTGCCTCCGCCTTCGCTTTAGCTTTCTCTTCCGTCGCCTTCCTTGCAGCAGCTTGAGCTTTCTCCAGCTCGAGTCTTGCTCTTCTCTCCATTTCTTCCTTTCGTCTGCGTTCTTCTTCTTCCGCCTTTCGGCGAGCCTCTTCCTCCATGCGTCGCCACTCCTCCTCCTCTTTCCGCCGGCGCTCCTTTTCCTTTTCTTCAAGAATGTGAGCATGGAGTACCTCTTCTGCCATCTGTCGTAGTGCATCTCGTCTCTCTGATTCTGTCTCTAGAGCGGTAGTGTGGAGTGCCTCAAGTGCTAGCTCCCGAGCAGCTACATCATCGTGGCGAGAGCGTCGGTTGAAGGCATAAACCTTGTGGTGTTCCTTGTCCTGAATTTGCACCTGGCTCATCATCCAAGAAAGTTCGCATTGTAGCTGCCTTGAAGGACTGTCATTCCTTTGCGGCGACGGAGATGGCGAATATGAGTTCGCATTAGCTGACTGCATAGGCGAGTGTAGCCTAGTTTGAGCCATTCTCGAACACGCACAGGTCACGTGATTCCGGTGCAATCCACGTGGGCCGCCTGGATTTTGCGTCGCAAGCGATCGAGACGCGAGAGAAGCAGTGTTCGTCGTTAGGTCGTGTAGATGGCGCCCATATACGGTGCCGTGTTTCGCTGCCACTGAATATCTTGCGAATAAGAGTGTGAACTGGTGAAGCTCTCCAGATGTGCTTGGTCTTGAAACAAATACTCGTGTTTTGAGCAGGGGCGAAGCAGTCGGTACGGTGCTGAGTTAAATTTACAATTGCAGGATGTCGTGCGTTCAGGTCGTGTAATTGAGCAGTTGGATACCTAGGTAGTGAAGGAAGGTGCACTCTTGGGCTGTACACGGGCGGTTTGCCTGTCACAGCGCGTGACGCGTAATAGAAAGTCTGCGCCTACTCGGTGCGAAGAACACAGAAAGAAAACAGAGACGGAAGATGTTTTTGTAGCAAGCTCGAGCACTCGATGAACCTTGATGTGTAGAGATTGTTTCGATATCAGATGGCGATACTTATCAACCAACCAACAGGGTCAAGGCGGAAGGTCGAAAGGTCATTTGTCTGGCACAATTGAACAACTTGAAGGTGCTCCCTGACCGTTTAAGCTGCAGTGTTGAACTCGGATGCCACTGGCAGTCGCAGTGACAGATGCTGAATCATGCTTCTTGGCGTCCCCATTCAGCCGGCCCCTGGGCTGGCACGCTCTGGCGCCGCGGGCCTGCCAGTGAAGAGTTGCGCAGCAAGTCAAACTTGGTGAACCCTTGGTGCTTGCCCAGGTGGTGAAGCCCCAGGACAAACAAGCAAGCCACTGCACATCCCATTCCATCCCATCCCATGCGCAAAGCCACTCGCACTGGCAGAGGCCTCCCAAGCCTGCCTGCGCTCCTCCCTCCTCCGTCCTCCGTCATCCTTCAAGTTGTCCTTTATCCATCTCCCCCTTCACCTTCCACATCATCATCTGTCCTTTAGAGTCTTTTGCATCGTTCCTTCTCGTCTCTCCCTCTCCCGAAGTCGCTCCACTTCTGGAAAAACCCCCTGGCAGATTTCATACCTACCACTCTGTCATTTCGCCAATATCTCCCATCTCATCCCGAGCCCAGTTGGCCAGTGCTCATCCACAGTCGCTGCTCCCGTCTAGCAAGATTCCCATCCTTGGTCAGGGTCGATATTCGAAGTGATCAATCGACGACCTCTTTGGTCCTTTCCTCCTCCACCTGACTTACCCCTCCTTCTATCACGTACGGTACCTGCTGCCTTTCCTGCAATATTTGCACCGAGTCTTCGGATCGATCCATAGTCCTACAACCACCATCTTGCAACTTCACACACACAAAAGGCTTGCACGATACCTCCAAGCGGTACCCTCGAACCGATAACACAATCCTTGGTATGTTGTCCCCTGGGCTTGTCGGGCTGGGATTCTTATCGATGAATCTCTACCTCCTGCATTTTCCTGGGAAAGGATCCGGCACTTCCCAGCAAATGTACATGCTTGAGAGCATCAAACATAACTGTTCAAAGAGGAGACCATGGAATCGCAATTGCTAACTATTTTACTACAGTTACTCTTCTGGCTCTCCTTACAATCAACTTTTGGTCAACCTAGAGCTTGATATCCTCAGACTCCTGACGCACTACCCTGCATCCTTGAGAGGACAATCCCAATGGCTCAGCCAGGCTCGAATGGTGTACCTGGCCCTGCAGGGCGCAGGCTACACATCGCTCATCGACGTAGCCCGTCTGAGCTAACTCCATTAATGAGTAAGTAGCAATCGCAAACACATCTTACAGCACGTCTGCAAACCAGTGTCTGAACTGTGCCGCTGACAACGTGGTGTAGTGGAACAACTTGCTCTTCAGCAACAGATCGAGCTGCTCCAGCAGCAACAGCAGCAGATTGCTGCGACACATCAGCAATACGTCAACATGGGCATGATTCAACAGCCACTTGGTGGCATGTCTGGGTACTCACCTGTTCAAGGCCAAGCACAGATGGCCAACCTGTCTCCAAATAATACCAATTTTCAATTTCCACAAATGCAGCAACAGATGCAGCAACAGATGCAGCAGCCGATGCAGCAACCAATGCAAATGCCTATGAATCCTCCGACTCAGCCTGCATCCCACAGGCGTAATCAATCCGCACTACCCGGTATGCCAATGGGGCCGCCTCCGGCGCCCTCCGCGGGTACATCAGGCTCTGCTTTCAGCGACTTCAACCAGCAAGCAACGGGACAAAACCGTGAAAACAGTGCGGCTCGAGGTCGTGGAGGTCCTGTTGGAGGAGGACATACCCGTCGTCATTCGCTGGCCCTGCCGGAAGCCAAAAAGGCTGCCGAAGCCGCCGAAAAGAAGCGCACTACGGCAGGCTTCCAATTCCCTATCCCTGGCGCAGGAGCTACCGCTCCAAGCCCGGGCGAGGCGAACGCATCAGAAGAGAAACCTGCGGCCTCAGGAAATGCTCAGGGTTTAGGATTACAGAGAGCTGGTAACGCTCGTATGGTCGGTCATGGACGCAGTCAGAGCATGGCTGTAGGGAGAGGCGGTGCAGCGGCGGGCCGTGGTGGGGGAGGATTTCAATTCCCTCCACCCATGGCAACCACGGACGCTGGTGCAGGTAACCAGAGTGGCCAATCGGATCTGCAACGCCGTGGTAGCCAGGGCGGCCATGGCCGACAAGGATCCCGGAATTTCGAGGGTAATTGGCGCCAGCAGAACAACCAGCCAAACCCCGACCAACCACAGCAACAAATGGGTCAGTTTGCCCAACCACAAGGCATGGGTGGAGCTGGCTTCCAACCAGGTCATCGTGTCCGAGGTTCCATGAACCAGTCAGTCGGCTCTATTGGCAGCTTTCAATACGGTGGTCAGCCGCAACTCGTCCAATTGCCACAAGGTCAGGTCATGATGGCACCTCCTCAGATGTTCCCTGGTCAGCAACTCAATGCCCTACAGATGGCTCAACTCCAGGCCATGCAAGGTGCTCAGATGAATGGTCAAGGTCTTGGCCTTCAAGCCAGTCAACATGCGCCCGGTCAGCTGGGCTTACAGCAGCAGCAACAGCAGAGGAAGACACTGTTCACTCCATACTTGCCCCAAGCGACACTGCCAGCGCTCCTCAACGATGGACAGTTGGTTGCTGGTATTCTACGCGTCAACAAAAAGAATCGTTCAGACGCCTACGTTACAACGAACGATCTCGATGCCGACATCTTCATCTGCGGCAGTAAAGATCGGAACCGAGCACTTGAAGGTGACTTGGTTGCAATTGAGTTGCTCGATGTAGACGAAGTATGGGGCCAGAAACGCGAGAAGGAGGAGAAGAAGAAGCGCAAGGACGTTACAGACACACGCGGTTCCATAAGCGGCAAGAATGACTCAAACCAGAGTGATGACAGACAACCAGTTGCGCCCGATGGTAGTATCAGAAGAAGGGGAAGCTTACGCCAACGACCAACACAGAAAAAGAATGACGACGTTGAGGTTGAAGGACAAAGCTTGCTCCTCATGGAAGAGGAAGAAATCAGCGACGACCAGAAGCCCCTATACGCAGGTCATGTTGTGGCTGTTATCGAACGTGTCGCTGGCCAGATGTTCTCTGGAACGTTAGGTCTTCTGAGACCCAGTAGCCAAGCAACGAAAGAAAAGCAAGAGGCAGAACGTCAATCTCGTGATGGAGGACACTCTCGCCAACAGTCGGAGCGCCAGCAAGACAAGCCAAAGATTGTCTGGTTCAAGCCTACCGATAAGCGTGTACCTCTCATTGCCATACCTACTGAGCAAGCGCCCCGCGACTTTGTGGACAAGCATCAGGATTATGCTAACAGGATCTTCGTCGCTTGCATCAAGCGCTGGCCTATCACCTCTTTACATCCTTTTGGGACTTTGGTCGAGCAATTGGGTGAGATGGGCGACCTTCGCGTCGAGACCGATGCACTTCTTCGAGACAACAACTTCGCCTCTGACGAGTTCTCAGATGCCGTCTTGAAGAGTGTTGGTTGGGAAGAGTGGTCCCTCGAGAATGAAGGCGAAGACCTTGCTGGCCGCAGGGACCTTCGTAGTGAGAGAACCTTTACCATTGACCCCAACGGTTCCAAAGAGCTAGATGATGCTATTCATGTCAAGAAGCTTGGTAATGGCAAGGTCGAGCTCGGTATTCATGTCACTGACATCGCACACTTCATCAAGGCCAATTCTCTCGTTGATAGAGAGGCCAAGAAACGCGGTACTGGTGTTTACTTGATGAACCGAGCTGTCAATATGCTACCTGCACGCTTGTCTGCAGAAGTGTGCTCATTGCTACCTGGCGAAGGTCGATTGACGATATCCGTGGTATTACAGGTCGACACGGAGACCGGCAAAGTTGAGGGTGAGCCTTGGATTGGGCGCACAATCATCCAAAGCTCTGGTAAACTCGCATACGATGAGGTTGACGCTGTTATTAGAGGCAACAGCGGAGTTGAGCTCCATGGTGTTACAGCAGAGGATATCTTGGCGCTTAGCAAGATCGCCAATAAATTCCGCGAGGCTCGATATGGCCACAGATCTGCAAACATTGCGCCGTTACGCTTGTTCTATCAGCTTGATGACGAGAATGTGCCAGTGGAGCAAAATATTTTCACCTCTTCAGCTGCGCATGAGATCATCGAAGAGATCAGCCACAAGGCCAATGCATTCGTTGCCCAAAAACTGTTCACGGCAATTCCCGACAAAGCTTTCTTACGACGGCAGGCACCGCCAAACCCACGACGACTAGTCACTTTCGCCGAGAGGATGACCAGAGCAGGCTATGACGTCGATGCTACAAGTTCGGGGACGTTGCAGAACAGTCTGTTTAGGGTGGACGATGCTGATCTACGCAAGGGAATGGAGACGTTGCTGGTAAAGACTTTGCAACGTGCCAAGTATTACATTGGCAATCAGATCCCCGACGAGCAGCGCCAACATTATGCCTTGAATCTACCTCTCTATACGCACTTTACGAACCCTACCCGCCGCTATGCAGATGTTGTCGTCCACCGACAGCTTGAAGCTGTTCTCTCGGGTGGTGCTGTTGACTTCACCGAAGATTTAGAGAGTCTGGCTAAGACTGCTGAACAATGCAATAACAAGAAGGATTCAGCACAAGCCGCGCAGGAACAAAGCGTGCATATCGAGTCCTGTAGGATGATGGACAAGAAGAGCAAACAGACGGGAGGTGATCTTATTAGCGAAGGCATCGTGATTTGCGTCTATGAATCAGCCTTCGACGTTCTCATTCCCGAGTACGGTTTCGAAAAGCGGGTGCATTGCGATCAGCTGCCCTTGAAGAAAGCAGAATTCCGCAAGGATAGCCGTATCCTCGAGCTATATTGGGAGAAGGGTGTCCCATCTTCCGCATACATACCAGAGGACGAACGACCTCGCGGTTCTGTAAGTACCCGTGGCAACGTCCCTGCTGCTGCTAGGGATGCCGAAGCGGCCAAACAGCGTGCCAAGGAGCGTTACGAAGCTCAGCGCAAGCAGACAGATACCGGTACTATGTCTACAGACGATGTCGATGCACTGTTCGATGACGACGATAGTGCATCCGAGATTACTGAGATGGCTGCTGGGGTGTCTCTCAACGCCGACCGTTCGGCTCACAGCATGCCTCCATCGCCTACTCGCAATGGCACATCGGGCCACGGGCCTGTGCGAACGCAGTCTGACTCTCGAATCGCTACATCAGGATCTGACGCTCCAGAGAACAAGCTGTCTGACAAAGAGAGGTACTTGAGCTACTTCAAGCTCCGCGAAGAAGGCGGCGAGTTCATCCAGGACGTTACAGAAATGTCCCGAGTGCCAGTCATTCTCAAGACCGATTTGACGAAGAGCCCACCGTAAGTGCAAAACCTCTAGGCTCTCCTCCATCTAACTGACACTGGCAGGTGCCTTACTATCCGTTCGATGAATCCCTTCGCGCTTTGAGTGTGCTGAGCAGACATGCGTGGCACAGGCTGCAATCGTGAACAACATGTCACCCGAATCAAACAAGCAACGAATCATCAGAAAGCCAGGCATATGATAGTCGACATGTATATTTCCTCGAAGTATACCGTTGACTGCAATTGACCGAACACGGCATCTGCTGCTGAATACTTATGTCGAATGGGATGTCGCATGGCTACATAGACCGTTAGCAGCATCAAAAGTTTCCTTGTATTTGTTCTAAATTTATGTATAACGACATACTGTCGTGGCACCGCGATGGTCATGTGCCCTTCAGAATGTTCTCGAAAACGCCCACGCCGTGCCTTCCCAAAGCACTTGCACATGCAACTGCGCCCGCGCCAACCTTCCTCATTCTGTCGAAGCCTGCCTTGTCTTCCACTCCACCAACACCGATTATGGTTATAACATTCGTACTTCCGTCTGTGTCCAGCAATTTTCGGAATGTTGCCACATTACCCAGGGCCAACGGGTGCAATGCTGCTCCTGCAAGGCCACCGATGCCGGTGCCGGCTTCGCTATTCAGGGCCGGCTTGCAATTCTCATCCATGATCAGGCAGCTTCCGAGGGTATTCGTGCAAGTGATGAAATCAACCACGCTGCCTTCACCAGGCTCATTGGATTTGGCGTTCTTTAGAGCATCCACGATCATCTCGAATTGGCCCTGGTGCGTAAATGGGGGCAGCTTGACACCGACTCGAGGCGCGCTGGCTTCGCCCATTCGTCCACGATACGTAGACTTGCTGTCACCGATTGCCTCGAGGTACTCGGCGAACATTACCGCATCGTACGCTGGAGGTGGCTTGCCTGCTATGTTGGGACATGAGAGGTTGACTTCCATTGCTAAGCGTAGGTCCTCGTCCATCTCTGCGGCATTTGCAATGAGTGCGTAGGCCATGGCGACCTCATCGCTAGTGCCAGTGACAGAAAGAATAAATGGCTTCTTAGTGGCTGTGTCGGTGCCGAGGTGTCGCTGGCCGACTATCTC
>Ga0210040_10010313_pt1 | contig 10734 bp, 5 predicted proteins | sample CryGeyCG12114_NA_FD_185462 | JGI IMG/M metagenome (GOLD analysis project Ga0210040, IMG submission 185462) | Groundwater microbial communities from aquifer - Crystal Geyser CG19_WC_8/21/14_NA (SPAdes) (version 2) | ecosystem: Environmental > Aquatic > Deep subsurface > Groundwater | place: USA... | reverse complement strand
GGTAAATTATTATGCGGGTTGGCCCCCAAAGAACCGGTGCAGAAACAAATACCGTTGCTTTGGTTAGGTACGGCCGATAATATATATTTTAAATCATCGGCGGTACTAACAATGCGGGGTAAACCTAAAATATTAAAAGGCGGATCGTCGGGGTGAATGGCTAGTTTCAGGCCTAGCTCATCGGCTACCGGGGCTATTTCCTGCAGAAAATATTTCAGGTTTTCGCGCAATGTTGTTCCGTCAATATCTTTGTACCAGCCTAGCTTTTCGCGCATCTGCTCCAGGGTTTGCTTTTTTTCTCCCGGAATACCGAACATAACGATATGGGCAATATGATCTAGTTGCTCCTGGGAATATTGCTTAAACCGGCTTTCGGCTTCCTGCAACACGTAGGAACTGTAATCCTGTCCGGCATTTTCCCGCTTTAAGATGTGAATATCAAATACGGCCAGATCGAACCAGTTGAAATATAAGGCTTTGGAGCCATCCGGCATTACTAAATCCAGATCGGTACGCGTCCAGTCGTTTACCGGCATAAAGTTGTAGGTAACTATCTTTATACCGCAGGCCGCTATGTTGCGCAACGATTGTTTATATAAATCGATGTAATGCTGGTAATTATGGGTGCGGGTTTTAATAGATTCGTGAATGGTAACACTTTCTATTACATCCCAGGTTAAACCGGCGGCTTCAATTTCGGCTTTCCGCTTTTGTATTTCTTCTACCGGCCATACTTCGCCGTGGGGTATATGGTGTAAAGCCGATACAATACCTTCGGCTCCGGTTTGTCTGATATCCTGTAACGTTACCGGATCCTGAGGGCCAAACCAGCGCCACGTTTGTCGCATTTTCATAGTTTAAGTAAGTGATAAGTTAAATATAGCGTAAACACCCCAACAAGGAAATCAGGAAAAGATTACTGATACCTGTTTACTGATAACTGTTTACTGTTTTACACGCCTGAAAAAATGTGAAATCCGCCGTCTACGCAAATTACTTCCCCATTTACAAATTTAGAAGCATCGCTTAAAAGCCAGATGAGAGCTCCGTTCAGTTCCTCGGGTTCGCCAAACCGCTTATAGGGCGTATTCCGGATAACCGCTTCGCCACGGGCGGTGTAGCCATCTTCGGTGGTTAATAAATGCCGGTTTTGCTTCGTTACAAAAAAACCGGGCGCAATGGCGTTCATCCGGATTTTATCGCCGTACCGGTTAGCTAATTCCACGGCCATCCAGCGGGTAAAATTATCGATGGCCGCTTTGGCCATGGAATAACCCAGCACCCGGGTAATAGCCGTAAGCGCCGCCATAGAAGAAATATTAATAATGGTGCCCCCGTTTTCGGTCATGTGGCGGCCGAAAACGGAAGTGGGCAGAATAGTGCCATAAAGATTTAAATCGAAGGCTTCTTTCAATGCCGGAATATTAATATTAAAGATATCCTGATCCGGCGCAATAACGGCAGCGGCCACATTACCTCCCGCGCCGTTTACTAAGCCATCTATGCGGCCATATTTAGCTAATACCTGGTCGCAGGCGCGCTGTAAATCAACTTCGTTCAGTACGTCGGCCTGCACGAAAACAGCATCTCCGCCGGTTTCCTGCACCTCTTGGGCCCGTTCCTGACCTACTTCCTCATTGCGGCCAATAATTACTACTTTACCACCTGCTTCCGCAATAGCTTTAATAAATGCTCCTCCCAGAATACCGGTGCCCCCGGTTACTACAATAACTTTATCTTTAATTGTAAACATTTAGTAAGTTTTATATTGATATTTTATTTCATTTTTGATAATCACCCTTTCACTTATTAAAGAGTTGAGGCTATTAAGGTTCTCAAATTCTGACTTAAGGTATACTATATATTTTAAAATTTGCTTCTGTTATTACTAATTATTGCACGGGGGTATCTTTAGAGGCCGCATAAGCTTTAGAAAAGTCAAGTTTTTTAACCTGACCCGCTACAAATTGCATTCCCTGAAAAATGTGCTTTATATAAACCGGATCTGCATACGATTGCTGGTCGTGCCCTAAAGTGGTTATCCAAACCGTACCGCCGTCAAAATGCTGGTACCAGGCAGCCGGATAATAATCCAGAAAGGAACCGGAGGCCTCTTTTATTTTTTCGGCTTCATTTTTATGGAGCGAATTCAAATTATGCACCATCAGCACCTTTATACCGGGATAAAATTCTTTACCAAAATAGCACTCATCTTCTCGTTGCCAAACGGCCGGTAAACCCTGAACGGTTGGATGTTCTTTATCGAGTACCTGTACAGTATAGGGTTGAAAGGGCGGATGCCATAAAAAAGTACAGCCGACCATGGTTTTAAACCATTTCCAATTGCGCTCGGTACCGGTAACCGAATGCAGCCCCACAAAGCCGCCGCCTGCTTCTATATACCGCCGGAAAGCCACCCGCTGCTCATCGGTAGCAAATACATCGTTATTGGTGCTGGGAAACAAAAGAAAGGTATATTTCTTCAGATTGGCCACAGTGAAAACCATTGGATCATCAGAAACATCTACTTTAAACTTATTTTCCTGACCGAGTTTCTGAATGGCCTTTACCGCGCTGGGAATATTATCGTGCACATATCCTTTCCCGTTTTTAGTGTATACCAGTACCTGTACTTTTTTCCAGTCGACCTGATTAGCGGGCTTTTTGCTGATGTATGCTGTTAAGACCAATACTAAGAGACAAAAAGTAATCAAACCGGAGAAAAACTTCATAATTTATTACCGGGCTGGTTTATATAGGTTAAAATTAACTGTAGCAGATAAAGTAAAAGCTTGCCATAGTTTGGGCTTTTTATGCTATTATACGCTATTTAAATTTAAGTAAAACAGATAAGCTGGGCTACTTTTTAAAGGCAGACTAAATTTAGTTATTGGTAACAGGTAAATATAGTTTTTGTGCTTTTTATTGTCTATAAATTAACAGCCAGTATTTTAGAAAAATCTCTTGGTAATCAGGTCTATCTGGAATTGCGGATTAGGTTAGGTAAGTGGATAATATTAATTTAAGTCCAACCAGACATTAAATAACTTGTTAACAATTATTTATTTATTCACTCATTAATTCTGTCAATGTACTTAATACCTGGTAGAGTTAAGTATTATTTCTTGCCTCAGGGTTATAGAGCTTTACTCTTTCCAGCAATTTTCCGGTTTTAACTAAATAAAGCCACTGCATTGTCTCACCCTTTAATTCCGAATGTAAGGTATAATTTGTATTATTTAGGCGAGTCATATTGAATACAACGGAATATTAAAATATATAATAAATAAAAAGATTGGCTGCCCGATAAGAACAACCAATCTTTTTATTCATAAATTAATTCTTCAGACTATAGATATCCTGGGTTCTGATATGCCGCCTTTTCTGCAACTGGTACATCCATCCGGTCAAGCTGACTCTGCGGAATAGGACGCAGATAATGGTGCGGTTGAATGGTACGTGTTACAGTTACAGGGGTATGGTCTCCGTAGTTGGTTCCGGCAATACGGTAGGTAGAAGCAAGCTCATTCCATTTTTGGGTACGTACCAGATCATACCAGCGGTAACCTTCACCATAGTATTCCCGCGAACGCTCTGCCAAAATATAGTTAATGTCTATAATGTCCGGAGTGGCCGCAACCATAGCAGCGCTATTATCCTGCACTTTGGCCATGTTTCCGTTATTATCGAAACGCCATTTACCAGCACGGGAACGAATCACATTAATCAATTCTCTGGCGCTTTGACCAGCTTTGATGGTTGCTCCTTTTACGGCTGCTTCTGCCGCTACAAAGTACAGTTCAGAGAATTTGGCAATGTTGAACGGACGTGTACTGCCAGCATTAGGTTGTCCTAATCCAGCACCATTGTCAGTACGGTAAGGACCCAGCTTCCATAGACCTGGATAAACAATTCTGCTTATACCACGTGGAGAAATTACATAATCCGCTCTACCGGGTAGTTCTCCAGCTCCTACATTGCTCTTACCTGCTCCGGTAGGGTAAGCAATAGAAGTAGCAGGTTCTGCATCCAAGAAAGTTAGGATTGCATTACCCGGGCTAACTGGTAGATTATTGGCATTGTACAAGGTCTGCGCAGCGACTCCTCCTTTAGGCCAGTTACCCCGGTAAACAGTGGTAAAGGTACCATCATAACGAGAATCATTTGTTTTGTCGGCAAAGGTGTTCTCAATGGCGTTAATGGTAGGAGCCATACGTGTCCAGGGACGGCCTAACGACTGAGCTGCTTCCCGCTGAACAGAAGAAACAGGACCGGTTCCGTTTGCATTAGTGGCGCTTCGGATGTTGGTATAGTTCCAGGTCATCATCCAGCCCGCAAAGTTATCAGGGGGGTTACCGGTACCATTTGTAAGGCTACCTCCATTGTACAGCTCGCTGGTTTCGGTATGGTCAGCGAACAGCAGCATCTCTGTGTTGCGGTCATTCGTGCCCACGTGCACATCATAGTATGTTCCCTGTAAACGGAATGGACCCGGGTTATCAATACCGGCTGTTGCTACATCATACGCCTGCTGATAATACCATTGGGCGTTATGGCCGTCAGGATCTGTTCTTTGCGTTGCTGGAAACGTAGGAATGTTGTTGGGGTTTTCCAACCACCACGCATAGGTCAGGTAGGCTTTTGCTAGATAAAGGCGGGCAAGCGTTTGGGTTGCGCCGCCAATAACCCGTGGATTCGTTGGCAAATCATTGATCGCGGTCAGCAGATCAGGGAAAATTGCTTTAGTATAGACCTCGGGTACCGTATTGCGGACGGAGGTTCTGATAGGATTGGTATTGAACTCCAGTTCTCCTGCACCTAAATCCAAGGGTACCCCGCCAAACGTTTGCACTAGCATAAAGTAATCGAAGGCGCGGAAAAATCTCGCCTCGGCAACAAGGGCTGGAGAAATGGTTCCTACTGCGGTGGCATTCTTAATAACACCACTGGCAGTGTTGATGTTAGGAAAAGCAGCCCCCCACAATCTATCTGCCCGGCTATTATTGGCGTTAATCACCCCACGGTCTGATAGGTCCATGACTAAAAAGTTCTCGTCAGCATCCCTGGCATAAGTAACTTCATCAGTCCCAGTTTGAGTAGTGTTATAGAAGTAAGCATCCCCGTAGATGTAGCGCAAGTGAGCGTACATGGATGTTAATCCACCATTAACACCTCTTTCTGTCTGAAAGAAGCCAGGCTCGTAAATACTCCTAGGCTCTTCTTCCAGAATATCAGAACACCCAGCAGCGGACATAGATATTATGGCCGCTCCAATTAAAAATTTTATGTTGAAACTTTTCATTTTCCTCTTTTTTAGAATGTAAGATTTAAGCCTACTAGGTAGCTGCGGGTAGCAGGTGCGTTAGTACCTAATGTTAAGAGACGTCTTTGATAAGAAGTAGTAACTGCCGCATTTTCGTCGCCGAGTGAGTTGGTCTCCGGGTCCATGCCTGATTCTCTGTTGTAAGGAGAGAACATCACAAATGGGTTCTGAGCTGTCATGTAAAGACGTAGTCTGTTCACTCCTGCGTTTTTCAACCACGCGTTGTTATCAAAGTTATAGCCAAGGGAAATAGTACGTATCTTCAGGTAGGAGGCATCAAAGTAACCAAGAGTACTGCCATACTTCGGATTGTCGCCGCTCGTGAGACCACCTGGTTTAGGGTATTTAGCATCCGTGTTCTCTGGAGTCCAGTAATCCACTTTTACGTTCCCGCGACGACCGTTCAGCATATTGAGGTAGCCAGATGAACCATAAAGGGTACTAATGAGTATACCGCCGTTTTGGAAGGCACCTACTGTACTCAAATCAAATCCTTTATAAGCAACACGCGTGTTGAAACCTCCTTGAAAGTTAGGGTTTACATCCAAGATTTGACGGTCTTGTGTGCCAATGGCTCTGGTAGGGGTACCATCTGCATTGTATTCGCCGGTATATCTCACCTTGATCATACCCACGTTTCCGCCTGGCTCAAGAATGCTTCTGTACGGATCTTCTTCTTGCCACAACCCTATCTTCTCGTAATCATAGATTACATTGATAGGTTGCCCAACAAACCACCAGTTGTTTTCATCCCTGTCTGTTTCTCCAGCAAGCGACACAATCTTGTTGCGGTTGGCATACATATTGAAACCAGCTTCCCAAGTCCAGCCGTTGAGATTATCCAGGATCACGCCATTTAAAGAAAGCTCTACCCCTTTGTTTTGGGTAGCTCCAATATTGGCAGTATAGCTATTCACGCCAGAAGTTGGAGGCAAAGGAAGACCAAGCAGAATATCCTCAGTGTCTGTGATGTAGTACTCAACTGTACCAGAAAGACGATTGTTCAGGACAGCGAAATCTAACCCATAATTCCATGTTTTAGAGAACTCCCATCCTAAGTTGGGGTTAGGTAATTCGCTTACAAATAGACCAGTCTGGTAATTGGTAGGACCAAAGTTGTATGGTCTGGTGGCTAGTCGTCCAAGGGTTGAATAAGGGTCAATTGACTGGTTTGAAGTTCTGCCATAGCCAACCCGCAGTTTCAACATGTTTATTGGGGTGATATTCTCCATGAAAGTTTCTCTGGCAACATTCCAACCTAATGACATAGCGGGATAGGTGTGCCATTTATAACCTGGAGCCAGCCTGGAGGAAGCATCTGAACGAACAGTGGCGGTTAGCAAATAGCGGTCGTCATAAGAGTACATCACGCGTCCCATATAGGACATTAAGCCGCTTTTCCAGTATTGTTGATCACCAGGAGTTACCGTAATTTCACCAGCGGCCAGTCCCAGATTGTAGAACTGGAAAGCGTCTGAAGGAATATCCCTGGCCGCAATACGTGATCTGTTGAACCTGGTATCGGAGGCTGAATACAAGGCTACCGCATTTACATTATGTTTCTCCGCAAAGGTACGGTCATAGGATAAAATGTTTTCAACAGTCCAGTCTGTAGTAACCTGATTACTAACAGATGCAGTAGAAATTGTAGTAGGATTAATAGCGTTGATTCCCTGTCCCGTATAAGCTCCACCCTGGCTCTGCCGATAGTTTACGCCCAGATTGATACGGTACTTCAAACCCTCTACTCCTGGTATCTTGGCTTCCCCGAAGAAGGTGTTATAAGTGGCCAAAGATCTGGTTTCACTTAACCATCTATCTCTATTATCCTCTATCACATCTCTTGTATACACCCACTGTTCATCCAACGGCATTCTGATGGTTCTTTTTAAAGTACCATCAGCATTATAAGGATTGGCGATTGGTGACGAGTTTAACACACCGTATACACCCACGTTGGAACCCTCAGATAGACTGTAGGTATTATTGGTAGTAAAACCTAAGCGGATATATTTACCAACTCCTTGGTCTAGCGTTCCGCGCACAGAATAACGGGTATATTGCTGGGAAGGGATTACGCCTTCTTCCTGATAATAACCTGCATTAAAATTGTAGCGACCATTCTCAGTACCACCGGAAACCCCTAAGTTGTGGTTTGATTGAATACCAGTCCTATATAACAAATCCTGCCAATTTGTATTTACGTCATCGGCTTCATCCAATGCATTCGTATACAAGCCCGCTGCTTTACGGAGAGTAACAAATTCAGGACCACTCATCATGGGGTATTTGGCGAAAACAGTTTTAGCGCCCACAAAACCATCATAGCTTATTTGCGGCTTTTGACCAGCTCTCCCCCCTTTGGTGGTAATTAATATAACCCCATTAGCCCCACGAGAGCCGTAAATAGCCGTTGCCGACGCATCCTTCAGGATATCTACACTCTGGATATCATTCGGGTTGATATCACCAATTGAACCGGGGAAAGGAATACCATCCAATACTACCAAGGGATCATTACTGGCAGAAAGCGAGCGGGCACCGCGTATACGAATTTGCATGCCGGCGCCCGGCTGGGAGGATGACTGTGAAAACTCCACCCCTGGCAAACGCCCTTGCAAGGCTTGCGAAATATTAGCCGATGGCACTTCCCGCAACTCATCCCCTTTTATGGAAGCAACCGAACCAGTTACCGCTTCTGCCCGTTGGGTACCATACCCCACAACTACTACTTCTTCCAATGCTTTGGCATCCGGGGCCAACGATACGTTCAGAGAAGTTTGATTACCCGCCGGTACTTCTCTGGTGGTATAGCCAATAAAACTAAAAACCAGTACGGCATTGTTGCCCGGCACTGCAATACTATACCGGCCATCAGTATCTGTTGCGGTACCGGTAGTAGTTCCTTTTATCAGAATACTTACACCGGGTAGTGGTGAGCCATTTTCTTCCGTTACCCGGCCCGTTAGTTCGCGGGTTTGCGCCTGGGCATTTACCTGACTAAGCAGCAGGAAAAGCATTGCGGCGGTTGTAAGCATTACTTTCATCCTTTTTAACCTATATATTATAGGCGGTGAAGTGGGTTCATTTTGTAAAAATAAATGCTTCATAATTTAAAGTTTAGGTAGATAATTAGATATATAAAGAGATTATTCTTGATGTTCAATGCGAAAAGCCGATAAGAAGTAGCTTATTCCAGGGGGGCGAAGCAGAAGTTATGTCGTCTTTTCTGGAGGTTCATAAAGAGAATAACGGCTGATGCTGCTGTTCTCTATTGGAAAAAAAAAGGAATGAGCAGTTTACTAAGTGAAAAAGAAGTTCGGGAATATTTAACATAGCTTTGAATTTATCCGGAATAAGGTTATAGCTTATTGCATTTTCAAAAAACTTAAGAACATATTGGCGGTATAAATATCTTAATAAAAATAATAATAACAACCGATTGCATAAGGTATATTATTGAAATTTAGCAATTTGGGAACGAATAAATCAATTTGTTTAATTAATGATTAATATATGGCGGGTTTTGCTTGATAATATTTAATTAAATGCCATAAAAAATACAATCCATCCAAAATGATCTGGAATAGCTATAAATAAAACAAGCAAAAATGGCTTGAAATCAATTTGTAATAGGATTATTACTCTTATTTTGTTGCTGAACGAAGCTGCTTGAGTTATCTGAATCCGAAAGATTTAATCTGTAAGAACTTGTAAATAAATATATTTAAATAAATTGCGAGTATTATCAGCTTTAATTTCGTTAATTAAGATATCTTGCAATCGATTACATTGTGAGATCAGCTGGTTTATAGCGTTCTCGTTATCTAAATTGAGCTATGCAGTATATAAGTGATACCAAAAAAGAAATAACCATTTACGACATTGCCAAAGAGCTGAATATATCGCCGGCTACGGTAAGCCGCGGATTGAATGATCATCCGGCAGTAAGTAAAAACACGAAGAAGAAGATTACCAAAATGGCCCAGGAAATGGGTTACCGGTCAAATACATTTGCGAGTAATTTACGGCGGCAGCGTACCAATACCATTGGCATTATCGTACCTCGGCTTAATAGCAGCTTTATGTCGTCGGTAATTGCCGGTATGGAAAAAGTAGCCAACGAAGCCGGTTATAATTTACTGATAAGCCAATCGCTGGAAACAGAAAAGAAAGAAGCAACCAACGCCCAAACTATGTTTAACAGCCGGGTAGATGGTTTACTGGTTTCGCTGGCGTATGATACCGAAAGTATTGCCCATTTCGATGCCTTTATAAATAAAGGTATTCCGCTTATATTCTTCGACCGGGTTTTTAACCATAAACAATGTACCGGTATTATTATTGATAATGTGAAAGCGGCCTATGATGCAACCACCCACCTGATTGAACAAGGATGCCGGCGAATGGTGCACATTACGGGCAATCTTAAAAGAAATGTATATGCCGACCGGTTAAAAGGCTACCGGCACGCCCTCATGGATCATGAACTGGAGTATAAAAAATCAGCCGTTATCGAAACCAATCTCTCCGAAGAAGCGGGCCGCAGCGCAACGGAGCAAATATTGCAAATGAACCCGTTGCCCGATGGCATTTTTGTAGCTAACGATACCTGTGCGGTTAGTTGTATGCAAACGCTAAAACAGGCGGGTATTTCTATTCCGGATGATATAGCTGTGGTTGGGTTTAACAATGATCCGGTTTCGAGGGTCATGGAACCCAACCTGACTACGGTAAACTATCCCGGCTACGAAATGGGCGAAGTAGCCGTGAGAAACCTCATCAACCATTTAAATGGGTCTTTAGATATTAACAGCACCAATACCATTATTCTACGGTCCGAACTGGTTATTCGGAATTCGTCGTTGCGAAAACCAGATTCCAGAAGCAATAACCTCAAAGTAAATTGATTATAAAATGAGACATCATATAGGAAAGCTCCTCACCCTGTTTTTGCTTTTATTTGGTTTAACATCAGTGTCAGTACGGGCGGAGAATGGCTACCGGTTGTGGCAGCGGTATGATCTTATTGAAGATGCTAAAAAATTAAAAGATTACCGGAGCCAGGTTGCGCAATACGTTATCCCGGGCAACTCGCCTACGCTTACGGTTATCCGGCAAGAGCTACAACTGGCTTTACCCGGCTTACTCGGCACTGCTGTATCCGAAGCCAAACAACTATCCGGCAAAAGCAACTTACTAATAGGAACGCCCCAGAATTCTACTTTTATAAAAGACCTGCAACTAAACGAGAAGTTAGCCCAGATTGGCCCCGAAGGGTATCTTATTCTAACCACTCCGGTTAACCGGAAGAAAACCATTGTGGTGGCGGCTAATTCCGATATCGGGGCTTTATACGGCACGTTTCACTTCTTGAGACTGCTGCAAACCAACCAGAATATAGATCAGTT
>Ga0210040_10010312_pt1 | contig 10734 bp, 5 predicted proteins | sample CryGeyCG12114_NA_FD_185462 | JGI IMG/M metagenome (GOLD analysis project Ga0210040, IMG submission 185462) | Groundwater microbial communities from aquifer - Crystal Geyser CG19_WC_8/21/14_NA (SPAdes) (version 2) | ecosystem: Environmental > Aquatic > Deep subsurface > Groundwater | place: USA... | reverse complement strand
GTTTTACAACATCCGACTACCGAAAAACGATAAAAACCCCTAATTATTATTACTGGTTTTTTTAAATATTAATATAAATAATTCCTTATAAACCGGCTTCGTTAATACCCTCTTGCTGAGGTTTATTTACTATAAAGTTCGATTGATTTTTGCTTCGCACTTACACGAAAGTTGGGACTAATGACTTACCAGGATAACACTGTACTTTTTTTGTAGAGGGCCTTCGGGTGGTAGTGGTGCGCCTAGTTGTAGTTGGACGAGTAGTGGTAGTCTGTGGTCTTTGAGTTGTAGTTGGCTGCCTTGTAGTTGGTTGCACACATCGAGGATCCTTACTTCCTGGAACCATTAAAGATAGCCACGACATATGAAAACTAGCTCTTGCGCCATCACAATTCCAAACATAGACTAATTACAAAATTCCAAACATTACCTGGATAGCATGGAGCCGGAGTGGTCTTTGGTTGACATTCTGGTCTAGGATCTGGTTGACCTGTTAGTTGAACAACCAATATTAGACACTGTGGAGTTAGAAAAAAAAACGAATTGAATCATTTTTTAATTTACCTGGATAACACAATACTTTTTTTGCCGTTGTCACAACAGCTGTAGTTGCTGGTCGCCTAGTGGTAGTTGGGCGTGGTCTCTGTGTGGTGGTAGGGCGAGTAGGTTTTCTGGTGGTTGTTGGCTGTGGACATTTTGGATCTCGACTTCCTAATATTTATTTTATAGATGGGGAGATTTCTTGTGTGGACCAATAATTGTTATTTTTATACAAACTAATCAGCACTTCGTTTCTTTTTTACCTGGAAAGCAGGGTACTGGTGTAGTTTTCTCTCGACATTCTGGTCTAGGATCTGGTTGGCCTGTTAGTTGAGTAAAAAAAAGTAGACCAGCATGGCAACAATGCAACGGCGTGAACGGAGTGTATAAAGTACCACTTTATTTACCTGGATAGCATAACACTTGTTTCATGGTAGTTGGCCGTGGTGTTGTTTGTATTGGCCTACGTGTGGTAGTAGGCCGTGGTTTTCTGGTAGTCGTTGCAGTCTGACAACGAGGATCTCTGCTTCCTAAATAATAAAATTCATTATGGATCTATATTATTTCTGCTCTGAGTGAGTACATGCACAACTAATGGTACAGGATGCACTTAATATACCTGGATAACATTGGGACTTGGTGGTTGGAGCTTGTGTCACTCTTTGAGTGGTTTTTTCTTGGCATTCTGGTCTTGGATCTGGTTGGCCTGGGATTTAATAAAAAATACGGCATGAGAATTTAAAAACAATCTAATCTAAAAAATAAGAAAAATAATACTAACCTGGATAGCATAGGACAGGACTCTTGGTCTGCGGAGCAGGAGAAGTACGACGAGTTGCGCCTTGTGTGGCTGCTGTTTGTGGACACCTAGCATCAAAGCTGCCTGAAATTTTAAAAGAACGCTTTTATTGAAATAAAAATACATAATCATTATTGCGCTCAAATTATTGTTCTCATTTTATTACACTCACTTTAATGCAAACTCATTTGGTTGCGCTTTTGCAATTGCTGCCTTAGATCATTGCAATTTTATAATTCCACCCATCACCCATGATTATTGCATTCATTATCATTGTACAAGGCAAATTTACATAATTTGACTTTACAAATGGTATTTATAGAAACGTCATTTACTGTATAGAAAAGAAAAACTGTCGAAAGTTATTTTGCACTATTTTAGCGTTGAAATGATGGATTTTATACCATTATACTTGTTGTGACAAAATTTTTACATAGTTCCAATGCTGCATTTCATTCAATATTCGAACTTTCGAACCATACCAAAAACGGCTTTATTAAGGGCCACATAATTCACCGAAGGGCTTCGAAAACATAAGCAAGAAGTAATGAATGCTATAATAATGGGTATAATTATAAAAGTGGCAGCAATGTAAATGTAAGGCAAACATAAAAAAAGCACAACCATATGAATCTAAACTAAAGTAATGTAATAAATGAGAACAATAATTATGAGCACAATAAAGATGCGGTTCCCGATGAGCATGCATGAAGTCTAGAATCTAGAACAAAATATGCAAACAACTCACAAGTTTTTTTTTTTTTGTCAGTGACTCGTGGTAATATTCCCAATAGACACTTACACTAACCCTAACGTTTTGAATATCCATAGCAATCGAATGTGAACATTTATTTTAAACCGAAGTTTTGCTAGTTAGAGTTAGATCGACCTAACTTCGATTTAAAATAAATTTTCATATTTCATTGCTATGGAAAATTTATTTATCAAAAAAGTTAGGGTTAGTGAGAGTGGCCATTGGGAATATTATCATTGATGACTTGTACTCCGTAGAAGCTAACAACTGAGAGCAAACTAGATGTCGCTATACTACGCTAGCACATTCATTTTCACTTCCACTAACTAGTAATTTTAAGGCCATAAACAATGAATTATTTACCAGGATAGCAAATAGGAGCACGAGTAGTAGTTGCAGCAGGTCTTGCAGTGGTTGGTTTTGGGCAACGAGGATCCAGACTCCCTTTAAATCGAACAAATTGTGAATTAGAAAAAGGGCAAAAATTAAAATTGGTTATACTAAGTAAGCCTAAAGAACATGGATTTTGACAAACTACAAGCAGTAATATTTTAGCTGATGGCTGATTCTAAATATCTTTTATTTGTGACATGTTTGTTATTTAACTAGCAATTAGCAGCTTAAGTTAAAATTGAATATGAATGACTGAAAACTACTCTAAAATAATTTCTAATATAATACATTAATACATAATTTCTAAATATGCTGTTTACTGTTTGTTTGCAACAAACAGTAAACTGCATTTTTGACGACGAACAGACTCAACAGACTGAAATCGAAATGTGAAACCAGAAACCTGTGTAATTTTAAAAATTGCCTCTCTAGTAACGGTTGCCAAAGTTTTAAGGCAAGTAGTTTTAAAACACAACAATTCATAATTCTCGTCCTTGTTACTGCATCACATCAATTAGACCATTGGATTATATCATGGCAACAACAAAATAACAATTTTATGTCTATCAATAAAATAACGATAAGCCCTATTCTAATGCTATGCGTTAATTCATTGAATTTAATCGTTTATTCTTAACTTCTACTAAATGCGTCATGCTTGAATCTTACATAAAAATTAGTAACATATTTGGAATCCACTCTTCCAGCCCTTTCATTTGATGTGCCGTTTGTTAAAATCCGTGCAAAAGTGAAAACAGTATAGTAGCGAATCATTTACTTTACAAACCTGGATAACAAGCAGGTGCTGGAGTAGTCTGTGGCTTGGGTGGAAATGTTGGCTGGCATCTTGGGTCTGGTTGACCTGTACATGTAATAACATTGCAAGATTCTCCTCAGCATCAAACTTACCATTTTGGAAATAAAGTTTACCTGGATAACACAGAGCGGGTTTTTCCGTTACTGGGCGTTCAGTAGTTGGCTGTGGACAGCGTGGATCTCTACTGCCTATGAATTTTTCAGATAGTATTTTCATTTGCTAAAAACCAGCGTGAAAGTTTATCTTTTTACAGTAGATGCAAAATACCTGGATAGCACAAAACGGGTTTTTCCGTAACTGGTCGCTCAGTAGTTGGTTGTGGGCAACGTGGATCTCTACTGCCTATTAATGTTTCCCAATGACATTATCAGCATACAAAGAAGAAGTTGATTTTCACCGAAAACCACAACAGTGACATCTTTTAAGTTTGATGAAAATTACCTGGATAGCACAATGGAGGTTTTGCAGTGGTTAGCTCTGGTCTTCTGGTTGCAATTGGTCTAGGCGTTTGACGCTGTGTGGTGGGTCTTTGGCACTGAGGATCACTACTTCCTACAATACACAAGATACAAATTCAGTCGCCAATTGAAATGAACTGTTTTTTGATAATCAAACTGCCTTGGTTTTTTTACCCGGATAGCAACGCGGAGGAGGAGTGGTGGTAAGTTTAGGTGTCACATTTTGTTGAATTTGCGGACAACGAGGATCCCTAGAACCTAAGAATTATTGGAACACATAAACAACAATCAAGTATCAAGGAAATTTCATGGTTCTAGGTTATAGTATAGCTTGTCAATATTCAAACATTTTTCTTACAATACAGGCCAACTTACAATGACAAAGAATTACACGCTAATGCAATATAACTTGAATTAGTAAAATCTGAGCTTTAAAAATAAAATTATTTCCGAATGCGTTTGTGAATTTTAAACAATTATTGCAGTGCGTAGTGCGTATAAGCCTAGTTCACAAGGATGCGATCTGAGCGCATGCAATTGATGCTGCATCACAAAGCTCCGACTGGACGCACCAACATAATTCTGTGTTTGATTCACATAAAGATGCGATGACGTGACGATTGCATTTCTTTTGTTTGTGAAAATGAAATCGACTGATCGCATGTTCGCACATAAATTTTCATCCATGTTAACTAGGCTTTATACTTCCATTGAGCGGAGCTGAACTTTAACAATTAATTAAAAGATTATGAACAGTGCATTACAAAAAATGTCACATGATATACATAAGGGTTCCTGACATAGAAGTTTTGGCGTGTAATTTTTTTAATGGTAAGGTAGCTTGTGCATTATCAGTTTACAATGCGTATTAGAAGTCAGAAAAGATGGAAAAATAGAAATAAAACTTACCAGGATAACACAACGGAGCTCTAGTGGTAGTTGGCCTAGTGGTAGGACTTTCACATCTTGGATCTACGCTTCCTGCATATTTTACGTATCAAAGTTGAAAACTCTGCAAGATATTTGCATGAAACCTATACTATGATTCAATAGCCAAAAAGTGTCACATTACCTGGATAGCATAAAGGTCGTTTGGTTGTTGGCGCAGGAGTGCGCGTTTGCGCAGGTGTGCGTGTTTGCGCAGGAGCAGAGCATTTTGGATCACGGCTACCTGTAAACCATACATAGCGATAGTACAAAGTATGGTCTTGGCATTTTCAGCTAGTACGTCAAATACACACAAATGCATATGACTCTCCCACTCCCATGTTATCGTATGCTAGCTGAAAATGCTAAGACTATAAGATAACTTTATAGAACATCATCAATCCATTTTCATACATTCTTTTTCTTTGTAAGGTAAAAATTCGTACCAGGATAGCATGTATTAGAACTTGTTGTTTCTAAATCTGGTTCAGTAGGAGTTGGAATTCGTTCCGCCGGCTTTTCAAAGCAACCTGGTTGCCCTGTTGAGCGAATTATATGACAAGGAAAAATAGATTTTCCATTGAAATTTTCTTTAATTTTAGATTTTAATACGTACCAGGGGAGCAAACTTTAGGAGTAGGTGTTGGTCTAGGCCTAGGTTTTGGAGTTGTAATCGGTCTCCTAGTGGTTACTCTTATTGTTGTTGGTTTTGGTCTGCTCTGAGATGGTGGTGGAGGCAGTTCAATGTATCCGGAGTTGGATTTACAAGTCTCCTCACACTGATCTCTACATAACTGTTGCATTGTGGGAAAACACAAATAAATCAAATTAAAATACTAAGTTAAATATTGTGAGCAAGCAGGCGAAAAAATCAGAAAATCCATTTTCACACCTCAACATTACAAGTCAAGTGAACATTATCCGAATCTGGGAATTTGAAGGCGGACATATTTGTGAAAGCAATGGTGGTTGCACCAGTGTCACCAGTGTCAAATGTTTTGAACCAATCGCCAATAAGTTTTTTCTTCCTAACAAATTGAATTGGGCATAAATATACATCATATTTTGCTTGCATATGAAAGTAAGCCTGCATATATTAAAAACGCAATTATGTGGTACCGGGTACAGCCATTATAATCAGTAAGCTGAACTTTGGCAGTTCTCCTGTTGTCAAAATCTTCCGAGTCAAAAGCCCAACAATCTTTAACACTCACATCGTACAAACGCTCATCATCTCTCAAATAAATGAGTATACTGAGCTGCTCCCCGATTTCTACCTGAGAGTCTATGGGAGCCGTCTATCGTGTATAAACGCAATCGTGGATATTAGCCTCTTTTCTTCAGTAGATGCGGAAATAAATGAGGTTGAAACGGAAACTTACATTAGGATATCTGCCTTTCTGAATGTCCATCCAGCAATCTAAACCATCTGAACTCTGAAGTGGTTGAGACATCACATCCAACATGCCGACTGTCAATGGCTTGAATACGACCATTTTACCTTGATTGTCTCCTCTTTTACTTTCCGAGTATTTACAAGATATCTTTTTCGCTACATCCCAAACTTCCTGCATGAAAGTGAGTAGTTTTTCATTTATTACAGGTCATTCTCCCTCCCCCCTATGTAACGTACACAATTAGTCTACTTCCTTTACGTACTTGAACTGTGTCATCCATTTGAAAGATTATGATGTTACTAAGGGCTCGACTGAATTCAACATGTTCAGTTCCACAGCCGTTGCTTGGCACTTTCAAGGTAAAGTCTTGCAACCCTGAATTAGGCTCCACATATCTATGAAATCAAAGCACTTTAAACACATTTGTCTAAAAACTGACGGTGCTTGCTCAAGATTTAACGTACCGACAACTTGAATCCGAAAAGTGGCCTTTACTGTAGATGACTCCATTGAATGGAGAATCAAACTCCACATCAATGATCATCCCAGATTTGGAACATTTTACGTCCAAATTAACAATCTTGGCATGGTGGTGGCTATGATCCGCGGTCACTGTACTTATTTCCGTACTTCCCGATTGTTGCCTAACATTTCTACGAGGTGCAATTTTTTGCAAGTCGGGAAACTCGGAGAGCAAATGAGATGCATCCAATTGTGCTGTAGCTATGCAAGTCTAAATATTCGTACAAAATTGGTAAGTTGGCTGCAAAGTTCCACAATCTTTTTTGTGTAGAACTAATTGTTTGATTTATAACAATCAGTAGTTATAACGGTACGAAAACTAGAATATTGACTGTGAGTGTGGTAAGATGTCTGAGCAAATTTGCATTCAAAATATTCCTTACCAATGAGCAGATTCCAATCCACAGCAACGAAGGAGGACTCCCCATGTTGCAAGTGGTGATTAATCTGGAAATATTTAAGAGCGTTTGTCTTTTTTTGACCACTAAACTGATTGATTTCAAATCAAAATTCTGTATCCTTCGTAAACAGCATCAGATTGTATAAAAAATCATTGGGGCTTTTTCTTTCTTTAGTCTGTATATAGTAAAGTATCAGCTATATTTGTTGAGGAATTCCATGATGCAGAAAATGATATTTTACTTTCAACATTCAGCATGCAATAATTTATAACCGTTTTTTAACCTTAATTAATTCAGTGACTATAACAGGCTAGCAAGACACTAATTTCAATCCATGCTATTTGAACCAATTCACTAAATATTCACCATATATTCAGTTATGCTGTTAGTATAAAAACATTTTTTCCAAAAATTTTTATAAAATGGGATTATTCTTCCTAGTGTGTGCATAAATACGTACCAGAGTATACGAATTTCCATTATCTGCAGATCAAATTCAAGCAATAATTCCTAATTTCCTTGCGCCTTCATGGTCACTACCATTAAATTACAACTTTTTGCTGAGACAGAATGAATTAACTCTGCTAACTACAGTACAATTATTCATGAATGCAATGTTCTTCTTGTCATTAACTTTACTAACTACTAGGTGAACTTGGGTCATCTTCAAAAACAAATGATTTGTAATGGCGTTGGTGTTTGAACAATCTGAAGATGCTCAAGATATACCATTTTCAGTTGTCTATAATATGTCTCTCAACACAAACTTTTCAGACCTAAACCTAACAACGCAAAAAAGTTCGCTCAAGATAATAGTAGCTATACCCATTTATAATTTGCACATGGAATTTGTGTGTCACCAACATGTCAATTACTCAAAATTGAATTACCCAACCGTAAAACTTGTAAACCTTGCAATATGAACATAAATATTTTGGCTTATCTTTTAGTAATCTATACAATAATAAGGATTTATAGCTATCTAGTCAGTTAGTAAGTTTGTAGTCAGGAAGTATATAATTGTCTCGTGCTGTGTCCTTTAACAATGGACCTGCTTCTTTGTCTGCGACTACTGCTTGACTATAATCCCATAGGGAACAGTGACACACGTCAATTAGTTATCAACTGCAGAAACATACCTATTCTAAAAGACGACTGCAGGCATTCATTATGTGCGACACATAATTTTTTTCTCGATAAATAAAGTTGTGCAATAAAACCGGCTGCAAGCTAAAACATCTTTTAATGGAAATGACATACTGTTAAAGCTTGTAGAGATAAATCATTTTTAAATGCTAAAGCTTTTACCTATGCCTACATATTAAAACCTTTCGTACTCCTTTCCCAAATGTGATATAAGACTCGATGAACTTATAGTATGTGTATTTTCAACATAATTATCATAATTTACAAATTGAATGTCATTAATCGAGAAGTGAACGGTAGTTAACCTAGTGCATTTAGATTTGTAGCCACTATGGCAATAATTGTTGCAACTGAAACTGAAGATTGCACTTTTGTGCAACGCATCTTCATAATGATAAACACAAGAGAAGTGTAGTGTTTCAGATTCACTGACTGAGATCATGTGATGCAACAAAATGCATTGTTATTGACCAAGCCGGTTCTTCAACTTGGGTGAGCTTGCAATTGTTGTGTGTGTACCACCGCAATCAAGCATGCTGCCTACTTACAGTCATAAATTAGCACTAAAATCCGTCAGAAAACCAAATTTTTAACACGTTTGCTTTGCACACTCAGGCTACTAACTGAAGCGAAGATAAATATTGCATAATAAAAACAGCAATTACCGTTTCTTCGATCCAACCTTATATGATGCCCATACAGTATTACAATTGTCTAACAAAAAAATATCCCACTACACGAGATTTCAAAATCCGGGCTCCGGGCACTCTCACTTTTTCTGAGTCTCCTTACTCGCAATTAAGGGCAGCAAAGATAATATACATCAATAATCACCACATTCAAAACAATATTCCGATTCCAATGCTTGGATTTATACTGGAACTCCGATTTTTGACACTTGAGAATGCACTAAAGTTGTTCTAACACTTTGAAATCTCGCTAAGGAACTTACAACAAGTGACCATTTTCTTGTACGTGACGTGGTCCCCATGTGAATGAAGATGCCATCGTCATGTCTTTCAATTTGACCATTCCATTGTATAATACTTGCATGTGTGTACTTCATTTAAGGTAGCTTGCACTTTATTTAAGTAAATGGGTTTGCATAGGCTCATTGTTATCAGTTATCAGAGAGGTGAAGAGTGTTCATCGTTAAAGCCCATAATGCGAATACAACATCAGGAGGGTCCTTTTCCCCTCTCCATTATTGTCGTTCACCAAATAGATAGTATGAGCTTCAAAATACATGTAAATGCATGCATAATCATGCTTTAATCAGTCAAAACTGCTAGATAGCCATAATGGTCATTTTTACTATATTCTCACTAACTATAACTAGTGAAGATGTGTCCCATCAAAAGTTAAATTCTCATACCCCATTTTATATTGCATGCTGATATTATGAACATCTGACTACCTGCTTATTATACATATGTTTCTGCAAACAATTGTTGTTGGTTGTTCATAAAGGGATATGGAGACCAGAGAGCCGTGAATGATTTACTTGTTGTTCACATAGGGATGATGATCGTGACATGATGCTGTGAGGACAAAAAGGAGTCTCTATATAGTCAAACCAGCTAAAAAGCCCGTTCTACGCCCGGGCGGATAACAACATAGACTGGACAACAATCACAACATGACCTCGCAGATAGATTGAATTAGCAGTTTGATGAGAATAAAATGAGAATCAGGGTCCTTCAAAGTTGACTGAGGATGTCACAACGTTAAATAACAGTGACACTACGACAATGCTAAAGAAATAACTAAAAGTGAAATCAATAAAGAGGGCTTACAGTGTTTATTAAGAGTTCTAAAATGTTAAATGAGGGTGCAACACACTAAATGAGGGTTGGTTGATGTTAAATCACACTGCAACACACTAAATGAGGGTTGGTTGATGTTAAATCACACTGCAACACACTAAATGAGGGTCGGTTAATGTTAAATCACAGTTCAACACACTAAATGAGGGTTGGTTAATGTTAAATCACAGTGCAACACACTAAATGAGGGTTGGCTAATGTTAAATCACAGTGCAACACACTAAATGAGGGTTGATTAATGTTAAAATCACAGTGCAATACACTAAATGAGGGTTGGTTAATGTTAAATCAAAGTGCAACACACTAAATGAGGGTTGGTTAATGTTAAATCACAGAGGAACACACTAAATGAAGGTTGGCTAATGTTAAATCAGATTGCAACACACTAAATGAGGATTGGCTAATGTTAAATGAGAGTGCAACACACTAAATGAGGGTTGGCTAATTTTAAATGAGAGTGCAACACACTAAATGAGGGTTGGTTAATGTTAAATGAGGGTGCGACAGACGTAATGAAGATAGACTAATGTTAAATGAGAGTAATAAGCATTATGGATAATGCAATACAATAAATCGGTATAAAAAGTTTAGAATTAAGAATCAATTTTGAAATTTCTTTAAGGGAACTAACATGGGGAAAATTTCGAAATCAAGGGGACCCCCTGTCATATTTTCTCATCGTGGTGTGATGTGTGATGTTCGGTTGTTTACGTTTGCATGGAAACCTTAAATGCCAAAATGACCGACTTAATTG
>Ga0210040_10010311_pt1 | contig 10735 bp, 8 predicted proteins | sample CryGeyCG12114_NA_FD_185462 | JGI IMG/M metagenome (GOLD analysis project Ga0210040, IMG submission 185462) | Groundwater microbial communities from aquifer - Crystal Geyser CG19_WC_8/21/14_NA (SPAdes) (version 2) | ecosystem: Environmental > Aquatic > Deep subsurface > Groundwater | place: USA... | reverse complement strand
GGCCGCGGGCATCGGCCCGGCGGGCTACCCGTTCGCGATCTTCCACCTGCTCACCCACGGCTTCTTCAAGGCGAACATGTTCCTCGGCGCCGGCTCGGTGATGCACGGCATGGCCGACGACGTGAAAATGCGGCACTACGGCGGCCTGGCCAAGCCGATGCGGATCACCTTCGTCACCTTCGCCGCCGGCTACCTGGCCATCATCGGGTTCCCGTTCTTCGCCGGCTACTACTCCAAGGACCACATCATCGAGGCGGCCTTCGAGCACAACGTGCTGATCGGCGTACTCGCCCTGCTCGGCGCCGGCGTCACCGCGTTCTACATGACGCGGCTGATGCTGATGACGTTCTTCGGTGCCAAGCGCTGGGAGCGCGGGGTGCACCCGCACGAGTCCCCCCTGGTGATGACGGTGCCGCTGGTCGTGCTGGGCGCCGCCTCGGTGGTCGGCGGCCTGGTGCTGAACAACTGGATCGAGGGCTGGCTGCACCCGGCGACCGGCGGTGCGCCGGCCGGGGAGGAGGCGCACCCGAGCCTGCTGCACTTCTCGCTCGTCGGTGTGGCCACCCTGCTGGTGGTGGCCGCGGGGGTCGCGGTCAGCGTCGCGCTGTTCGGGCCCCGCCGGGTCATCCCGCGCGAGGCGCCGGACAGCCGCTCGCCGCTCACCGTCGCCGGACGCCGCGACCTCTACGGCGATGCCGTCAACGAGGCGGTGTTCATGCGCCCCGGCCAGAAGATGACTGCCGCGCTCGGCCGCTTCGACGCGAACGCGGTCGACGGCGTGGTCCGGGGGACCGGGATCGCCCTGGCGGACTTCTCCAGCCGGCTGCGCCGGGTGCAGAACGGGTTCGTCCGCTCCTACGCCCTGACCATGATGGCCGGCGCAGCCGTCGTCGGTGCCGTCCTCGTGCTCGGCCGGCTGGGCTGAGGGAAAGCACACCATGAACCTGCCCTGGCTCACCCTGCTCGCCGTCCTGCCCGCCCTCGGTGGCCTGGTCGTCGTGCTCACCGGGCGCCGCGCCGCGAAGCACGTCGCGCTCGCCGCCTCGCTGCTCACCCTCGTCGTCGCCGTCGTCATCGCCGCCGGGTACAACCCGGGCGGCGGCATGCAGCTCACCGAGCAGGTCGCCTGGATCCGGCCGCTCGGGGCCTTCTACGCCCTCGGCCTGGACGGCATCGGGCTCACCCTGGTGCTGCTCGTGGTCATCGTCACCCCCGTGGTGGTGCTGGCCAGCTGGCGCGACCTGGACGACCCGGTCCGCACCTTCCCCGGCATCACCGCCCCGCTGGCGCCGAAGTACGACAGCCGGGTGTTCTTCGCGCTGGTGCTGGCCGTCGAGACCTGCGCGCTCTACCTCTTCCTGGCCACCGACGTCTTCTTGTTCTACGTCTTCTTCGAGGTCATCCTCATCCCGATGTACTTCCTGATCGGCGGCTTCGGGCCGACGGCGAAGCGCTCCGCGGCGGCGGCGAAGTTCCTGGTCTTCGGCCTGCTCGGCGGGTTCGTCATGCTGGCCTCGGTGATCGGGCTCTACGTGCTCTCGGCCGCGGACGGCTCGCCGAGCTACCTGCTCAGCGACCTGACCCAGCTCGACATCGCCACCGGCACCGGCCGCTGGCTGTTCGTCGGCTTCATGTTCGCCTTCGCCATCAAGGCCCCGCTGGTCCCGCTGCACACCTGGCTGCCGGACGCGGCCGAGGAGTCCAGCCCGGGCGGCGCCACCATGATGGTCGGCGTCATGGACAAGATCGGCACCTTCGGGATGATCCGGTTCTGCCTCGGCCTGTTCCCCGAGGCCAGCCAGTGGGCCACGCCCGTCGTGCTCGTGCTGGCCACCGTGTCGATCCTCTACGGCGCCGTGCTGGCCATCGGCAGCCGCGACCTGATGCGGTTCATCGCCTACACCTCGATCAGCCACTTCGGCTTCATCGTGCTGGGCATCTTCGCGCTGACCACCCAGAGCCTGGCCGGCTCCACGCTCTACATGCTCAACCACGGGCTGTCCACGGCGGCGCTCTTCATCGCCGCCGGCTACCTGGTCCGCCGCGGCGGCTCACGGGACATGAACGCCTACGGCGGGGTGCAGAAGGTGGCGCCGGTGCTGGCCGGGCTGATGCTGTTCGCGGGCCTGTCGACGCTGTCCCTGCCCGGCCTGTCCAGCTTCGTGTCCGAGTTCATGGTGCTGGCCGGCACCTTCACCCGGTACCCGGGGGTGGCGGTGGTCTCGACGCTGGCGATCGTGCTGGCCGCGCTCTACATCCTGATCATGTACCAGCGCACGATGAACGGTCCGCTGAACCCGCGGCTGGAGGCCGAGCCGGTCCGTGACCTGAGCGGTCGCGAGCGGCTGGCCATGGCTCCGCTGGTGCTGCTGATCATCGCGCTCGGGGTCTTCCCGCGGCCGATGCTGGACGCGATCAACCCGGCGGTCGAGGCGACGATGACGCTGGTCGGCGTGAGCGACCCGCAACCGCGGGTGAGTGCAGAGGGAGGCCGCTGATGACCACCACCGCCGGGGTGCTGCAGGCCATCCCCGCCCCCGACCTGGACTACGGCCTGCTGATGCCGTTCATCCTGGTCTTTGCGGGCGCCTGCCTGGGCATCCTCGTCGAGGCCCTGGTGCCGCGCTCGATGCGCCGCCCGGTGCAGCTGGCGCTGACCGTGCTGACCATCGGCGCCGCCTTCGCCGTCAACGCCCTCAACTGGGCGTCGGACCGGGTCGCCATCACCGCTGTCGGCTCGCTGGCCGTCGACGGGCCGACCGCCTTCATGTGGGCCCTGCTGCTGGTGCTCGGCCTGGTCTCGATCCTCACCTTCGGCGAACGGGCGGTGGGCAGCGCCTTCGCCGCCCAGGCCGCGACGGTGCCCGGCAGCGCGGCCGAGCGGGAGGCCGTGGAGAAGCGGATCGAGCACACCGAGGTCTTCCCGCTGGCCCTGTTCGCGCTGTCGGGGATGATGATGTTCCCCGCCTCGAACGACCTGCTGGCCATGTTCGTCGCCCTCGAGGTGCTGTCGCTGCCGCTCTACCTGCTCTGCGGACTGGCCCGGCGCCGCCGGCTGCTCTCCCAGGAGGCCGCGCTCAAGTACTTCCTGCTGGGCGCCCTGTCCTCGGCGATCTTCCTCTACGGCGTCGCCCTGCTCTACGGCTACGCCGGCTCGTTCGAGCTGGCCGCCATCGACGCCGCGCTGAGCGCCGGCACCGGCAGCACGGGTCTGCTGCTCGCCGGCATGGGGCTGGTGGCGATCGGCCTGCTGTTCAAGTTCGGCGCCGTGCCGTTCCACTCCTGGACCCCCGACGTCTACGCCGGCGCACCCACGCCGGTCACCGGCTTCATGGCCGCCTGCACCAAGATCGCCGCGATCGGCGCGCTGCTGCGGGTCTTCTACGTCGGCCTCGGCGCCGAGCGCTGGGACTGGCAGCCGCTGATGTCGATCGTCGCCGTCGCGACGATGGCCCTCGGCTCGCTGCTGGCCATCACCCAGACCGACATCAAGCGGATGCTGGCCTACTCCTCGATCGCCCACGCCGGCTTCATCATGACCGCGTTCGTGGGGGCCTCGCAGGCCGGCACCGGCGCCCCGGCCGGCTCCCTGACCAGCGTGTCCTCGATCCTGTTCTACCTGGTGGCCTACGGGGCGGCGACGATCGGCGCCTTCGCCGTGGTCACCATGGTCCGCGACCCCAGCGGGGAGGCGACCCTGCTGTCCAGCTGGGCCGGGCTCGGCCGCCGGTCCCCGCTCACCGCGGTGGTGTTCGCGCTGTTCCTGCTCAGCTTCGCCGGGATCCCGCTGACCAGCGGCTTCATCGGCAAGTGGGCCGTCTTCGCCGCGGCGTGGACCGGCGGCGTGCGCTGGCTGGTCGTCGTCGCGGTGGTGGTCAGCGTCGTCGCGGCCTTCTTCTACATCCGCGTCATCGTGCTGATGTTCTTCACCGACCCCGAACCGGCCCGGTCCGACGGCGCGGACGTGCGGGTCGCCCGCCCGCAGGCGGTCACGCTGCTGGCCGTCGGGGTGGCCGTGGTGGCGACCGTCGCGCTGGGGGTGTTCCCGGGTCCGGTGCTGGACCTCGCCCAGCAGGCCGGGGAGTTCATCCGCTGAGTCCAGGGTCACCCTGGTGAGGGTTCGGTCGGTGGGGCGGGCCGGATAGGCTGGGCGCGCCAGGAGGCCGCCGCCGAAGGAGCGAAGTGCTAGCAGTGGGTACGCGGGACGACGTCTTCGAGCTCGGCCTGCGCGGTCAGCTGGACGTCATCGAGGCGGCCCTGCTGCAGGCGGCCGAGGCCGAGACCCCGATGATCACCGACGCGGCGCAGCACATCATCGCCGCCGGCGGCAAGCGGTTCCGTCCTCTGCTCGTCGCCCTCACCGCCCAGCTCGGCCCGGCTGCGGTGGACGCGGACGTGGTCAAGGCGGCCGTCGTCGTCGAGCTCACCCACGTCGCCAGCCTCTACCACGACGACGTGATGGACGAGGCCCTGATGCGGCGCGGCTCGGTCAGCGCCAACTCGCGCTGGGGCAACACCGTGGCCATCCTCGTCGGCGACTTCCTGTTCGCCCGTGCCAGCGACCTGGTCTCCGAGCTCGGATCCGAGTTCGTCTCCATCCAGGCCCGCACCTTCGCCCGGCTCGTCCAGGGCCAGATCGCCGAGACCGTCGGCCCGCCGCCGGGTGAGGACCCGCTGGACCACTACCTGCGGGTGCTGGCCGACAAGACGGGCGCCCTGATCGCCACCTCCGCGCTGTTCGGCGCCAAGCTCTCCGGCTGCTCGCCGGCCCTCCAGCAGCAGGTGGCCGAGTTCGGGGAGCAGATCGGCCTGGTCTTCCAGCTCAGCGACGACATCATCGACATCACCAGCGACGTGACCGGCAAGACCCCGGGCACCGACCTCCGCGAAGGCATCCCCACGCTGCCGACGCTGCTGGTCCGCCGCTCCACCGACCCGGCGGACGCCCGGCTGCTGGAGCTGCTCGACTCCGACCTCAGCGACGACGCCGCGCTCGGCGAGGCGCTCGCGCTGCTCAGGGCCCACCCGGCCATCGACCAGGCGCGTGCCGAGGTCGAGCGGCGGGCCGCCGTGGCGCGGGACCTGCTCGACGACCTGCCGCCCGGACCCGCCCAGCTGGCGCTGGTGGAGCTCTGCGACTCCGTCGTCACTCGCGCGGCTTGAGTCGGTCGCCCGGCTGGTCGAGGTCCGGGCCTGGTCCGGGCACTGCGGGATCTCGGGGGCGCCGGGCAACCATCCGCCCGCGCGTGGCTCTCCGCTGTGCCCGCCTTCGCCTCGCGCGGGCTCCCGCCAGGCCCATCCACGCCCGGCGCCCCCGAGATCCCTCCGTGCCCTTCTGCCGCCGTGCGCCCAGCGCGGGTGTTACCAGATCTTGACGCGCTGCTCCTCCGGCATCCACAGACCGTCGGACTCGGTGGTGCCGAAGGCGGTGTGGAAGGCGTCGACGTTCTTGACGATCTGGTTGCAGCGGAACTCGTTCGGCGAGTGCGGGTCGGTGGCGAGGCGCTGCTGCACCGTCTCCGGCCGGGCCTTCGACTGCCAGATGGCGCCCCAGCTGAGGAAGAGGCGCTGCTCGGGGGTGTAGCCGTCGACCGGCTCGGCGGAGGTGCCCTCGGTGGCGATCTGGTGGGCCAGGTGGGCGATGCTGAGCCCGCCCAGGTCGCCGATGTTCTCCCCGATGGTCAGCCGGCCGTTGACGTGCTGGCCGGCGCCGCCCTCGGGGGAGAGCGCGTCGTACTGCTCGACCAGCGCGGCGGTCCGGGTCTCGAACGCCTCCCGGTCCTTGGCCGTCCACCAGTCGCGCAGCGCGCCGTCGCCGTCGCAGGTGGAGCCCTGGTCGTCGAAGCCGTGGCCGATCTCGTGCCCGATCACCGCGCCGATGCCGCCGTAGTTCACGGCGTCGTCGGCGGTCTCGTTGAAGAACGGCGGCTGCAGGATGGCGGCCGGGAAGACGATCTCGTTCTTGAGCGGGTGGTAGTAGGCGTTGACCGTCTGCGGCGTCATCAGCCACTCCTCGCGGTCCATCGGCGCGCCGATCTTGGCCACCGAGCGGTCCACCTCGAAGGCGTTGGCCCGCAGCACGTTGCCCAGCAGGTCGTCGGCCCGGACCTCCAGGCTCGAGTAGTCGCGCCACTTCGAGGGGTAGCCGATGTGCGGGCGGAACTTGGCCAGCTTGTCGAGCGCCTGCTCCTTGGTCTCCTCGGTCATCCACTCCAGGTCGGTGATCGAGCGGCGGTAGGCCTCGATCAGGTTGGCCACGAGGGTGTCCATCCGCTCCTTGGCGGTGGGGGAGAAGTGCCGCTCGACGTAGACCTTGCCGACCGCCTCGCCGAGGGCGCCCTCCACCAGGGCGACGCCGCGCTTCCAGCGCTCCTTGATCTGCGGCGTGCCGGACAGCACGGTGCCGTAGAAGCGGAAGCGCTCGTCGACGAAGGCGCTGGACAGGTAGGGCGACAGCGAGGAGATGAGCTTCCACCGCGCCCAGGCCCGCCAGGCCGGCAGCCGCTCCTCGGTGAGCAGGCCGGCGACCGCGGGGAAGAAGGACGGCTGCGCGACGACCAGCTCCTGCGTCGCCGACTCGGGAATGCCGGCACCTTCGAGGAAGGCCCGCAGGTGCAGGCCCGGGGCGTCGGCCAGGAAGGTGTCGAACGGCGTCAGGTTGTACATCAGCCGCAGGTCGCGGGTCTTGACCTTGTCCCAGTGCGCCGCCGCGATCTCGGTCTCCAGGGCCATCACGTCGGCGGCCAGGGCCTCGCTGTCCTCGGTGCCGGCCAGCGTCAGCGAGGCGGCGACGTGCGCCTGGTAGGCGGTGCGGATGTCGGCGTAGGTGTCGGCGCGGTAGTACTCCTCGTCGGGCAGGCCGAGGCCGGACTGCTCGACGAACATCACGTAGCGGGTCGGGTCACCGGGGTCGGACTCGGCCTCCAGGCCGATCAGCCCGGCCACCCCCCGGCGGGCGAAGCGGCCGATCAGTCGCACCAGGTCCTCCGGGGTCTGCACCGCGTCGATCTCGGCGAGCGGCGCGGTCAGCGGGTCGGCCCCGGCGGCCTCGATGGTCTCGGTGTCCATGAAGCTGGCGAAGAGGTCGGCGATCTTGGCCTCGTCGCTGCCGGGGGCCCCGCCGTCGGAACTGGTGATGATGTCGCGGACGGCGGCCTCGGCACGGTCCCGCAGGTCCACGAACGAGCCGACCAGCGGCTTGTCGTCCGGGATCTCCGTGCGGGCGGCCCAGCCGCCGTTGACGTGGCGGTACAGGTCGTCCTGGATCCGGACGGACCGGTCGAAGTCGTCGAACTGGAAGGCAGGGGCAGGGGTCGTCTCGCTCACCCGACCGAGCCTACGTCGCGCCCGATCCGGGGTCCGGGGCGGCCGGGACCACCCCTGGACAGGACGCGACGGCGGGTGCACCCTGAATTCATCAACCGATGAATTGCAGCGGAGGACGACGATGCGGACGACGTGCGTGGTGGCCGGCGGCGGGCCGGCCGGGATGGTGCTGGGGCTGCTGCTGGCCCGGGCCGGGGTCCGCGTCGTGGTGCTGGAGAAGCACGCCGACTTCCTCCGGGACTTCCGCGGCGACACCGTGCACGCCTCGACGATCCGGCTGCTGGACGAGCTGGGCCTGGGGGAGCGGTTCGCCGCGCTGCCGCAGAACCGGCTGCAGGACCTCCAGCTCCCCCAACCCGACGGCAGCCTGCTCACGCTCGGCGACTTCGGGCGGCTGCGGCCGCCGTACGACCACGTCGCGATGGTCCCGCAGTGGGACCTGCTGGACCTGCTCGCCGAGGCGGGCCGGCAGGAACCGACCTGCACGCTGCGGATGAGCACGGCCGCGGTGGACCTGCTGCGCGAGGGCCGGCGGGTGGTCGGGGTGCGGACCCGGACCGCGGACGGGGTGGAGGAGGAGCTGCGGGCCGACCTGGTGGTGGCCGCCGACGGGCGCGGCTCGGTGCTCCGCCGGGCGGCCGGGCTGGTGCCGCGGCAGTACCCGGTGCCCTTCGACACCTGGTGGTTCCGGCTGCCGCGGACCGAGGCCGAGCAGGGCGAGCAGGCATCCCTGGTGCCGTCCCGGGCGGGGCAGGAGATCCTGCTCAGCTTCCCGCGCACCGACTACTTCCAGGTGGCCTACTTCAACCGCAAGGGGCTGGACGCCCAGCTGCGGGCCGAGGGGATCGAGCGGTTCCGGGAACGGGTGGCCCGGTTGCGGCCGGGGTTCGCCGACCGCCTCGACGCCCTCACCTCCACCGATGACCTGCACCACCTCGACGTCCGGCTGGACCGGCTGCGGCGCTGGCACCGGCCGGGTCTGCTGCTGATCGGCGACGCCGCCCACGCCATGTCCCCGGCCGGCGGCGTCGGCATCAACCTCGCCGTCCAGGACGCGGTGGCCGCCGCGACGCTGCTCGCCGGCCCGCTGAAGGAACGGCGGCTGCTGGAGTCGCACCTCGCTGCCGTCCAGCGGCGGCGTGGCTGGCCCACCGTGCTGGTCCAGCTCGCCCAGCGCGGCCTGCACCGGTTGGTCTTCCGGCCCGCGCTGGCCGGTCGCCACCCGCGGGTGTTCCGGGTGGCGTCCGCGCTGGCCCGGCGGGTCCCGGCGCTCACCGCGCTGCCCGCCCGGCTGGTCGCCTTCGGCCCCCGGCCCGAGCACGCCCCGGCGTTCGCCCGGCGGGCCGGCTGAGTGCCGCCCGCCGGACGCCGGCCTGGTCCCAGCCGGACCCGCGAGGCGGTGCTGGCGGCCGCCCGGGCCGAGTTCGCCGCCCGCGGGTTCGACGCGGTGACGCTGCGCCGGGTCGCCGCGCGGGCCCGGGTCGACCCGGCCATGGTCACCCACCACTTCGGCTCCAAGAGCGGCCTCTTCCGGGCCGCGCTCGACGTCTCGCTGGACCCGGCGACCGAGATCGCCGCCGTGCTGCCCGGGCCGCTCGACGAGCTGGCCGCTCGGCTGCTGGGCCGGCTGCTCGTGCTCTGGGACTCCCCTGCCGGGGCGGCGACGATCGCCGCGGTCCGGACCGCCCTGCAGGACGAGGACGGCACCGCCCTGCTGCGCGACCTCCTGCTCAGCCAGGTGCTGCGGCCGCTGGCCGCCGCCCTGCCCGGGCCGGAGGCGGAGCGGCGGTGGCGGGTCGAGCTGGTGGCCAGCCAGGTCGCCGGGCTGCTGCTCACCCGCTACGTGCTGCGGCTGGAGCCGCTCGCCTCGGCCGGGCACCCGGCCGTCGTCACCGCGCTGGGCCCGACCCTGCAGCGCTACCTCACCGGCCCGTTGGCTCCCGCTAGCGTGGAGCCGTGACAGGTGGACGGGCGAGCAGGCGGCGCCGTGCTTGAGTGGGCCACCTTCGCAGCCGCGGCGCTGGCCGCGCTGGGCACCTTCCTCGGGCCGATCATCGCCTACCGCAGCGTCACCCGGACCGCGGCCGCCACCCGTCTGCAGGCCGACGTCGACCGCTACATCTCCCTCGCCCTGGAGCCGGACGCCGTCACCTGCCGGCTCGGCGTGGCTCAGCTGCAGTACCTGCTGAACGCCGGCGACCTGACGGAGTCGCAGCTGAACGCCGTCTCCGAGGCAATCACCGCCGGCCTCCGCCGGCTGCAGGAGGAGATGGAGGCCGATCCCGACGCGGTCGTGGCCCTCGAGGTGGGTGCGGCCGAGCTGGAGGCAGCCGGCCTTGACGGGCCGGGCGATACTGGAGGAGCAGACCGAGGAGAAGGAGCACCCTGATGGCCAAGGTCGTGAAGGTGACCAGCGCCGACGTGCAGCGCGCCCGCCTGCTCGTGCGCGTCAACGACTCCCTCAAGCGGCCCACCCCGGACGGCATCCGCAAGATCGCCGAGGCGAAGCCCTCGCGGCGGTCGAGCGGCACGCCCGGCCCGGCTCTCGCGCAGCCCTGACGGGGCGCCCGTCCCGCTGAGCCTTCAGACCGGCTCGGCCACCAGCCGTTGGCGCCGGTTCGCGTTCGCCCGGTGCAGCCCGTGGCCGCTCATCAGCATCAGCGCCAGCCAGACCAACCCGAACCCCACCCAGCGCCCGGTCGACATCTGCTCGCCGAAGTACACGACGCCCAGGACGAACTGCAGGGTCGGGGCCAGGTACTGCAGCAGCCCCAGGGTGCTGAGCGGCAGCCGCGTCGCCGAGGCGGCGAAGAACAGCAGCGGCACCACCGTGACCACCCCGGTGGCCACCAGCAGCAGGCTGTGCGCCCAGCCGAGGGTGACGAACGTGCTGCCACCCCGGGCCTGCAGGTAGACCAGGTAGCCCAGGGCGACCGGGGTCAGCAGCGCGGACTCCACGGTCAGCGTCTCCACCGCCCCGCCGTTGACCTGCTTCTTCATCACCCCGTAGGTGGCGAAGCTGGCCGCCAGCACCAGCGAGATCCAGGGCAGCCGGCCGTACTCCACCGTCAGCACGACGACGGCCAGCGCGGCCAGCCCGACGCTCACCCACTGCAGCGCGGCCATCCGCTCGCCGAGCACGACGACGCCGACGAGGATCGAGAGGATGGGGTTGATGTAGTAGCCCAGCGAGGTCTCGAGCACGTGGCCGTGGTTGACCGCCCAGATGTAGAGGCCCCAGTTGACCGAGACCACGGCGGCGGCCAGCCCGAGCATGAGCAGCGTGCGGGAGGTGGCCAGCCGGCCGAACCAGCCCCGCGGCAGCAGCACCAGCGCCAGCAGCGCGGAGATGACCAGGGACCAGACGACCCGGTGGGCCAGCAGCTCCAGCGAGCCGGCGCGGGCGACC
>Ga0210040_10010310_pt1 | contig 10735 bp, 12 predicted proteins | sample CryGeyCG12114_NA_FD_185462 | JGI IMG/M metagenome (GOLD analysis project Ga0210040, IMG submission 185462) | Groundwater microbial communities from aquifer - Crystal Geyser CG19_WC_8/21/14_NA (SPAdes) (version 2) | ecosystem: Environmental > Aquatic > Deep subsurface > Groundwater | place: USA... | reverse complement strand
GCCGGCCGAGGGCCGGTCGATGCCGCCGAGCCCCTTCGCGGTGCCCTCCCACACGTGGCTGAGCGCGTAGCTCATCGCCGCCGCGATGCGCGGCTCGATCGCCTCGCGGCAGTTCGCGGACGGGATCGGCAGCTGGTTGCCGTTGGCGTCCAGGACCTGGAGCAGCGCGATCGGCTCGCAGAACGTGCCGTTGGCCGCGAACGCGGCGAAGGCGGCGGCCATGGTCAGCGGCGCGACCGAGTCGCTGCCCAGGACGTTGGCGGGCAGCGCCCGGTAGTCGCTGCCGTCGGGGGAGTGGACGCCGAGCGACTTGGCGGTGTCGAAGACCCCGCACAGGTCGAGCTGGCTCGCCATCTCGATGTATCCGGAGTTCACCGAGTTCTTGGTGGCGTTCAGCACCGTCATCACGCCGCCGCTGCCCTCGGCGTTCCCGAACTTGTAGTCGGGTCCGGTGAACCTTGCGCAGGACGAGTTGAACTCGCTCATCTTGTACGGGTGCAGGTTCGCGTTGATGACCTCGTTGAGGCTGTGCCCCTCCTTGAGCCACTGGACGAGCGTGAACGGCTTGAACGTCGACCCCGGCGCGAAGCCCTTGGAGGACCCGTAGGCGCTGTCGGTGTTGTAGTTGACCGACGTCTCACGCGGGCCTGCGGTCGAGGTGTTGTTGTAGATGCGGTTCTGCGCCATCGCGACGATCTTGCCCGTGCCCGGCTCGACGACCGAGATCGCCGAGGCGACCCCGGACGCGTCGTCGACCGGGACGCCGGCCTTCACCTCGGCGTCGGCCATGGCCTGCCGGGCGGGGTCGAGCGTCGTGGTGATCGTCAGGCCGCCGCGGTACAGCAGCTGGATGCGGGCGTCCTCGGTCTCGCCGAAGGCCGGGTTGTTGCGGATGACCTTGGTGACGTAGTCGCAGAAGTAGCCCGCGTTGGCCACCGCGTTGGCCGTCATGCAGCCCAGACCGGGCTGGGTGACGCTGAGGTAGCTCGCCAGCGGCGTCGCGACGCCGGCGTCGTGCTGCGCCTGGTCGATGTAGCCCTGCTGGAGCATCAGCGCGAGCACGACGTTGCGCCGCTGCTCGGAGTTGACCGGGTTGAGCACCGGGTCCCACTTGGTCGGGCTCTGCGTCACGCCGGCGAGCGTCGCGGCGCGCAGGTAGTCCAGCTGGCTGGCGGGGAGCCCGAAGTAGAACTGCGCCGCGGCCTCGACCCCGTACACCGACGCGCCGAACTGGGCGATGTTGAGGTACTTGTCGAGGATCTCCGGCTTCGTGTACCGCTGCTCGAGCGCGATGGCGAGCTTGGCCTCGCGGAGCTTGCGGCTGATGCCGGCGGCGCCGTCGGCCTCGCGAGCGGCCGCGATGGCGGCCTCCCGCTCCTCCGGCGTCTCCATCCGGATGGCCGACTCGATGAGGACGTTCTTGACGTACTGCTGGGTCAGCGTCGAGGCGCCCTGCACGTCGTTGGTGAACGCGTTCTTCGCGGCTGCGCGCAACATGCCCGTCGGGTCGATGCCGCCGTGGTCGAAGAACCGCTTGTCCTCGGTCGCCACGACCGCGTTCTGCATGTCCGGGGAGATCGCGTCGAGCGGGACCACGATCCGGTTCTGGGCGTAGAACGTCGCGAGCACCGTCGTGCCGTCCGCGGCGAGCACGGTCGACTTCTCCGACAGCGGATCCTCCTTGAGCTCCGTCGGCAGGTCGTCGAAGACCTCCGTCGTCGCGCCCGTGAGCGCGCTGGCGCCGGCGACGGCGGGCATCAGCAGGCCCGCAGCGAGGACACCGCCGATGCCGGCGATCAGGAGGAGGGCGAGGAGGAGTGCAAGTGCCTGGAAGAGGTTCACCTGGCGGCCCCGGGACCGGGCAGAGTACGGCATTCACCCAGGGTACGTGAGGCGACCGACACGACGGGCTCGCGGCCACGATCCCGGCCGTTCCTGCACGCCACCTTCACACGTGCCGGGCCACGGCGCGGTAGCGGCGTGGGCGCGCTGCGACCAGGTCGACCCAAGTGGCTGCTGTTGCGTGTGACGTACGGCATGTACCGTGCGCCCACGGGGTGACACAGAACGTCGCCACATGCAAGAGGAGGCGCCGTGCGCGTCACGGACGACATCAACTGGACCAGCCGCGGTGCCTGCCTGAAGGTGGCGCCCGACGACCTCTTCGTGCAGGGCGCAGCGCAGCGCACTGCACGAAGCGTCTGCGCGGGCTGCACCGTCAAGCTCGAGTGCCTGGCCGACGCGCTGGACAACCGCGTGGAGTTCGGGGTGTGGGGCGGCATGACCGAGCGTGAGCGCCGCGCGCTGCTGCGCCGTCGCCCCGAGGTCGCGTCGTGGCGCGAGCTGCTCGTGGTGTCCGGCCGGTCCCCCGACGCCCCCGTCAGCGCCTGACGACTACGCTCGGCCCATGGCCACCACCTGGGAGTACGCGACCATCCCCCTGATCATCCACGCCACCAAGGCGATCCTCGATCAGTGGGGAGCCGACGGCTGGGAGCTCGTGCAGGTCGTCCAGGGCCCCGACGCGGGGCTCGTCGCCTACCTCAAGCGGCCGACGAGCGCCTGATGGGCGCCGTCGACGCGCGCCTGGCGGAGCTCGGCCTCATCCTGCCCGACGTCGCCGCGCCCGTCGCCGCCTACGTGCCCGCCGTCCGCTCGGGTGCGCACGTCTACACCTCCGGCCAGCTGCCCTTCGTGGACGGGACGCTGCCCGCGACCGGCAAGGTCGGCGTGGGTGACGGGCTCGTCGACCCGACCGACGCGGCCGGGTACGCGCGAACCGCTGCGCTCAACGCGCTCGCGGCCGTCCGGTCCCTGGTCGGCGACCTCGACAGCGTGGCGCGGGTCGTCAAGGTCACGGGCTTCGTCGCGAGCGACCCGGCCTTCACCGGTCAGCCGATGGTGATCAACGGTGCCAGCGAGCTGCTGGGCCAGGTCTTCGGTGAGGCGGGTGTGCACGCCCGCAGCGCCGTCGGCGTTGCGGTGCTCCCCTTGGACTCGCCCGTCGAGGTCGAGCTGGTCGTCGAGCTGCGCTGACTCGGGGCGCCCGGCGTGACCGGGCGGACCCGGCCCACCCGGTCGCGTGCCGCGGCTCAGCGGGCGCGGCGCTCGAGCCGGTCGATGTCGAGCAGGACGACCGCACGCCCCTCGCGCCTGACCCAGCCACGGGCGGCGAAGTCGGCCAGGGCCTTGTTGACCGTCTCGCGGGACGCGCCGACGAGCTGGGCCAGCTCCTCCTGCGTGAGGTCGTGAGCGACCCGCAGCCCGTCGTCGACCGGCTGACCGAACCGGGTGGACAGGTCGAGCAGGGCCTTGGCGACGCGGCCGGGCACGTCGGAGAAGACGAGGTCCGCGAGCGCCTCGTTCGTGCGCCGCAGCCGCCGGGCCAGCGCCTCCAGAAGGTGCTTGGCGACCGTGGGGCTGGACTGCAGCCAGTCGATGAGGTCCTGGTGACCCAGCTCGAGCAGCCGCGCATCGGCGACGACGCTGGCAGTCGCCGTGCGGGGGCCCGGGTCGAACAGCGACAGCTCGCCGAACATCTCGCCCGGCCCGAGGACAGCGAGCAGGTTCTCGCGCCCGTCGCTCGAGCGGCGGCCGAGCTTGATCTTGCCGTGGCCGATGACGTAGAGCCGGTCGCCCGGCTCGCCCTCGTGGAACAGCACGTCGCCACGGGACAGCTCGAGGGGCGTCATGGACGCCTGGAGCGCCCGGGTCTGCTCCCGGTCCATGTTCGCGAAGAGCGGTGCGGAGAGCACAACGTCGTCGTCCACGTGCATCCTTACTGTGCTGGGGGTCACGTCCTACTCGACAGTCTGCCCCATGGCGCCCGCTCCTGGGCGGTGCGGGCCCGGGGCGCCCGGGCGGTCGGCGCCCAGGGGTTGCCCGACGGCGCCGCGCCCGTCGCCGCAGGCGCGCGTGACGGTGGACTCGTACCGCGCGAGGCGCTGGTCGAGCGCATGCAGGGCCTCGAGCGGGTCGATCTCGCCCTCCGGTCCGCCGGCGCTGACCGCGTCGAGCAGCCCGAGGTGCATTAGCAGGCGGACCCCCACGTCCGCGGGCAGGACGCCGCGGTGATCGGGACGACCGCGCCCTCCGCCTGACCTGCGGTCATCGCCGTGCCTCCGTCCCGTCCGTGGCGCCGCATCCGTCCGGGCACTCGCCACTGTCCTCGTCAGGCCGGGGGCCGGACTTGAGCCCGGGTCGTGCGGGTCACCGTGTCGGCGGGCGGTCGTAGGCTCGACGGGTGACGACCGCCACGGAGTCCCGCCTCGCGCTGGTCCGACGCGCCCGGCGGGTGAACCGCACGTTGGCCGAGCGGTACCCCGACGCCCGGTGCGAGCTCGACTTCCGCAGCCCGCTCGAGCTCCTCGTCGCGACGGTCCTGTCCGCGCAGACCACCGACGTGCGGGTCAACCAGGTGACGCCCGGCCTGTTCGCCCGGTACCCGGACGCGTGGGCACTCGCCGCCGCGGACCGGGCGGAGCTGGAGGAGCTGATTCGCAGCACCGGGTTCTTCCGGGCCAAGGCGGAGTCGCTCATGGGTCTCGGGCGCGCCCTCGTCGAGCGGTTCGACGGGGAGGTGCCCGCCCGTCTGGAGGACCTGGTGACGCTGCCCGGCGTCGGGCGCAAGACGGCGAACGTCGTGCTGGGCAACGCCTTCGGGGTCCCCGGGATCACGGTGGACACCCACGTCGGGCGGCTGGTGCGTCGCCTGGGATGGACCGCCGAGGAGGACCCGGTCAAGGTCGAGCGCGCCGTCGGCGAGCTGGTCGAGCGGCGCGAGTGGACGATGCTCTCGCACCGGCTGATCTTCCACGGACGCCGCACGTGCTTCGCGCGCAGGCCCGCCTGCGGGGCGTGCCCGGTCGCCCGGGACTGCCCGTCGTTCGGAGTCGGGGAGACGGACCCGGCCCGGGCAGCCGCGATGGTCAAGGACTGACCCCGGCGGCGGTCGGACGATCGGGACGGCGCTCAGCCGGTCGGTCAGGCCCCACGACGGCGCAGGCCTCCGCGACGGCGCGAGCCTCCGCGGCGGCGCAGGTCTCCGCGGCGGCGCGGGCTTCCGCGATTGCGCCCCGGGCGGTCAGGCCGGCGCGACGACCCGTAGCCAGTCGATCAGCAGGTCGCTGACCCGCTCCGGCGCCTCCTCGGGGAGGAAGTGACCGGCACGGGGGATCACCTCGAACCGGTAGCCGCCGGCGACGAGCCGGGCGTAGGCGCCGGTGAGTCGAGCAGTCCCGACCGGCAGGCACCGGTCCACGGCGCCGTGGACCTGCAGCACCGGCACGGGGACCGGCGTCTCCAGGGCCTGCAGGTACCGCCGGCCGTCCGCCCGGGGCGTCGACCGCACCAGCCACCGCAGCTGTTCCATCGCGCTGTGGGCGGCGAACGGCACCCGGGCGGCCGACCGGTAGGTCCCGAGGGTGGCGGCGTCGGGCCAGCCCGGTCCGCTCCACTCGCGCAGGACGCGGTCCACCCGGTCGCCCCCGGCCAGCGCCCGTTCCGGCAGCGCGGGCAGCTGGAAGAACGCGAGGTGCCGCAGCGGCCCCGGGCGCAGCGTCCGCGCGACCGACGCGTGCAGGCGGACCGGGTGCGGCGAGGAGACGGCGGCGACGGCTCGCGTGACCCGGGGGTGCAGTGCGGGCATCGCCCACGCGACCGTTCCGCCGGTCCCGTGGCCGACGACGACGGCACGGTCGGCGCCCAGCGAGCGGACGAGCCCGGCGACGTCCGCGGCGAGCGTCGGGACGTCGTAGCCGAGCGGGGGCTTGTCTGAGGCGCCGGTGCCGCGCAGGTCCATCGCGGCGACCCGGTACCCGGTGCTGGCGAGCGCGGTCAGCTGGTGGCGCCACGCCCACCAGAACTGGGGGAAGCCGTGCAGCAGCACGACGAGCGGCGCGTCGCGGTCGTCGGGCCCGGCCAGTGCGACGTGGAAGCGGGCCGCGTTGGCGGGGACGAACCGGTGCTGCCACGGCCCGTCGACCAGGACGGTGCTGGGGTCCGAAGTCATCGGGGCGAGGCTACCGAAGGCGGCGCGCCCCCCGGGACACCCGGCCGTGCGGGGCGCGTGGGTGAGCGGCGGGACGTCCCCGGATGCATCGGCCCGGCGCCCCGCCCGGTCGGCTCAGGCCTCGCGGGTGTGCGGCAGCGCGGACAGCCGGGCTTCGCCCCCGGTCGCGTCCGCGGTCGCGTCCACGTCGGCGACCGGCCCCCGGCGCTCCTTGGGCGGGTCGAACCGGTACCCGACGTTGCGCACGGTGCCGATGAGCACCTCGTGCTCGAGCCCGAGCTTCGCCCGCAGGCGCCGCACGTGCACGTCGACCGTCCGGGTGCCCCCGTAGTAGTCGTAGCCCCAGACCTCCTGCAGCAGCTGGGCGCGGGTGAACACCCGGCCCGGGTGCTGAACCAGGTACTTGAGCAGCTCGAACTCCTTGTACGTGAGGTCCAGCGGCCGTCCGCGCAGCCGTGCGGTGTAGCCCCCGGCGTCGATCGTGAGCTCGCCCGAGGAGATCTCCTGCGGAGAGCTGTCGAGGTCCTCGCGTGCGCTGGACTCCATCACGAGGCGGATCCGCGCCTCCACCTCGGCGGGCGACGCGTGCTCGAGCACCATGTCGTCGGCGCCCCACTCCGCCGTGAGCGCGGTGAGGCCGCCCTCGGTGAGGACCAGCAGGAGCGGCACGTTGAGGCCGGTCGCACGCAGCAGGCGGCAGGTCGTGCGGGCGAGCGCGAGGTCCCGGCGGGCGTCGAGCACGACGACGTCCGAGTCCGGCGCGTCGACGAGCGCGGACGGCTCGACGGGCAGCACCCGGACGCGGTGCGAGAGCAGACCCAGCGCCGGGAGGACCTGGGCGGACCCTCCAGCGGTGGGCGTGAGGAGCAGCAGATCTGCCACGCGATCCTCCTCCAGGAGCGAGCGATCAGACTATCGCGCGCCACGCAGGACACGGTCGCGCGGCACGGTCTGCGACACTCGTCCGCGTGCTCGACCGTCGACGACCGCCCGTGACCAGCGCTCTCAGCGCCCGGACGAGGGGTGCCGCGGGCTGATGCCGGTCTCCACGCGGGCGGTGCTGACCGCCGTCGTCGCCGCGCTCGTCGCGGTCGCCGCCTTCGCCGGTGAGGTGCCCCTGGTCGTGCTCGCAGGCCTTCTCGCGCTCGTGCTGGCCGCCGGCTGGCCCGTGCTCACCGGCGCGCCCGCCGTCCGGGGGGCAGCCGTCGTCATCGGGCTCGGTGGCCTGGGTGGGGTGCTGGCAGTCGCGCTGACCACCGGCGAGCCGTTCCTCCGCGAGCTGCCGGAGGTGCTGGCCCTGTCCGTGGTGCTCGCCTTCCTGCACGAGCTCGTGCGCCGCGACGGACGCGAGCGCCTCGTGGAGTCGGTCGCCGCCGTCGTCAGCGGCGTGCTCGTCGCCGCCTCGGTGGCGGGCTGGGTCGCGGCCGGCCGGACCACCGGCGGGATGTCGGTCGTGGTCGCCGGGGCGCTCGCGCTCGCGGTGGGGTCGGCCGTGTCCGCCGTCCCGCTCGTCGGCTGGCTCAGTGCGCTGGTGACGGTGGTGAGCGCGGCTGGTGCGGGGGCGGGCACCGGTGCCCTCGTGCCCCAGGTCGACGCGCTGGCCGGCGGTCTGATCGGGCTGGCGGTCGGCATCCTCATCGCAGCCCTGCACCGGCTGTTCGACCGGCTGCCGCCCATGCGGCGACGCCTGCCCGCGCTCGCCGGCGCCGTCCTGCCGGTGACGGTCACGGGAGTCCTCGTCTACGTCGTCGGTCGCGTGCTGGTCGGCTGACGACGCCGCTCGTGCTCGTCCTGCCGACGCCGGCGTTCCCGGTGTGACCGGTCCCGCGTCCGCTTGCTGCGCCCGGCTCCGCGCCCGGTCGGTAGGATCGGCGCCATGTCCACGCACGCGCTCGAGATCCTCTTCATCGGCCTCCTGGTGGCCGCGACCCTCGCGATCGGCTGGATCTCCGCCGTGGTCGTGCTGCGCCTGTTCAAGGGCCAGCGCTGAACCTGTGACCGGACGACCGCAGCAGCGGGCGGCGCGCGGCGCCGGCTCGCATCGACGAGGGGTGCTCCATGGCGTTCTCGCTGCCTGACGGCCTCGCGCCCGAGGTCTACCCGCTCGCGTGGCTCGTCGGCCGGTGGCGCGGCGAGGGCGTCGTCGGGTATCCGGGCATCGAGGAGTCCGCGTTCACGCAGGATGTGGTCTTCGACCACGACGGCGGCCCGTACCTGAGCTACACCTCGACGATCCGGCTCATCGTGGTCCCGGACGACGCCGCCGCCCTCACGGATGCCGACGCACCGGCCGACGACGACGCCGGCGCGGAGCCGCTGCGGACCGCCGGTGGCGTGGTTCCCGGGGGTGTCGCGGCCGGTCAGGGACCGGTGTGGTCGACGGAGTCGGGGTACTGGCGCGTCGCCTCGGTCCGTCCCGAGGGGCTGCCTGACACCCAGTTCCCGGTCGAGGTCCTGATGGCGGACCCGGCGGGGCATCTCGCGCTGTACGTCGGGACCGTCGGCAACGGCCGGATCGACCTGGTGAGCGACCTCATCGCCCGCACGGCGACCGCGGCCGACGTCGCCGCCGCCAAGCGGCTGTACGGACTGGTCAACGGCGAGCTCATGTGGGCGTGGGACCTGGCGGCCTTCGGCAGCCCCATGCAGACGTACGCCTCGGCCCGCCTGATCCGTGGGGAGGCCTGACGTGGCCAGCCCCCTGCTGGGCCGCCGCGGCGCGGTCGCGGCCGGCGGCCTGGACGCGGGGGTCGTCTGGCACTACGGCGACCCCACGGCAGAGCAGCGCGCGCTGCGCGGCGGCGGGGCCGTCGTCGACCTGTCCCACGGCGGCGTCGTGCGCGTGGCCGGACCGGACCGGCTCACGTGGCTGCACTCGATCACGTCGCAGGACCTGCTCGGACTGACACCGCGGACGTCGACCGAGCTGCTCGTCCTGAGCCCTCAGGGACACATCGAGCACGCCGCCGGCGTCGTCGACGACGGGGAGGCGACCTGGCTGCTGACCGAGGGCGTGGACGCCGCCCCGCTCGCCGCGTGGCTGGACCGGATGAAGTTCATGCTCCGCGTCGAGATCGCGGACGTGACCTCCGAGTGGGCCACCATCGGTGAGCCGGTCGACGCCGAGGGTGCCGAGGGCGAGCCGATCACCTGGCGGGACCCGTGGCCGCGGACCCTGCCCGGAGGCACCCGGTACGGCGTCGAGGACGCGGCGCACCCGGGGACCGAGCGCCCGTGGCGGCTCGTGCTGGTGCCGCGCGCCGGGCTGCTCGCGGCCGTCGCGGAGCGGGAGGCGGCCGGCTGGCGGCTGGCCGGGACCTGGGCCGCGGAGGCTGCCCGGGTCGAGGCCTGGCGCCCACGCCTGGGGACCGAGGTGGACCACCGGTCCATCCCGCACGAGCTCGACTGGATGCGCACGGCCGTCCACCTCGACAAGGGCTGCTACCGCGGCCAGGAGACGATCGCCCGCGTGCACAACCTCGGGCGCCCGCCGCGCCGGCTGGTGATGCTGCACCTGGACGGGTCCGGGCACCTGCTCCCCGAGCGCGGGGCCGAGGTGCGCGCGGGGGACCGGCCCGTCGGCGCCGTGACGACCGTGGCGCGGCACCACGAGCTGGGCCCGGTCGCGCTCGCCGTCGTCAAGCGCAGCACCCCGCAGGACGTCGACCTCGAGGTGGACTGCGAGGGCGGCGCCGTCGCCGCGGGTCAGGAGGTCGTCGTCCCCGGTGAGGGTGTCTCGGTCGACCGCCCGCCGCAGCGCGGGCCCCTTGCCCGGGGCCTGGGACACCGACCGAGCCTGTGAGCACCGCGCAGCCGGTGCCGGCGCCGCGCCGCCGCGGCGACCGGCTGCGCACCCGCGCACGCCAGGGCGTCGCCCGCGTGCGCGCGTCGGCGGTGCCCATCCTGCAGGCCGGGGTGGCTGCCGGGGCGTCGTTCGCCATCGCGCGGTACGGCCTGGGGCACCAGTACCCCTTCTTCGCGCCGATCGCGGCGTTCATCTGCCTGGGGTTCAGCCCGATCCGGCAGCTGCGGCGCGTCGCCGAGCTCGGCATCGGGGTCGCGCTCGGGATCCTGCTGGGCGACGTCCTGGCGCACGTCATCGGCAGCGGGTGGTGGCAGATCGCGCTGGTGCTCATGATCGCCGTCGCCGTCGGCCGGTTCCTGGACGGCGGCGCGATGTTCGCCACCCAGGCGGGTGTGCAGTCCATCGTCGTCGTCGGGCTGCCGGCGGCGATCGCGACGGCGGGGCCGCTGGGGCGCTGGACCGACGCCCTGGTGGGTGGAGCCGTCGCCGTCGGCGTCGCGGCCCTGACGCCCGGGGACCCGCGTCGCCTGCCCCGGCGGGCAGCCCGCACCGCGCTCCGCGACCTCGCCGGCACGCTGCGCGTGCTGGCCCGCGGGCTGCGGGACGGTGATCCGGACGAGGCGGAGGAGGCGCTGCTGCACGGCCGGTCCTCCCAGCCGGCCTTCGACGAGTGGCGCGACGTCGCCTCGGGGTCCCGCGACATGGCCCGCGTCTCACCGAGGTGGCTGCGCTACCGGGAGGAGCTGACGGCGCTGCAGGGCGCCGCCGCCCAGGGGGACCGGGCGCTGCGCAACGCGCGGGTGATCGCTCGCCGGTCCGGGGTGCTGTGCACCGGTGAGCACGACCTGCGGGCCCTGGCGGGGGTGGTCGAGGAGCTGGCCGAGGCGACCGAGCGGCTCGCCGAGGCATTCGGCACGGGG
>Ga0210040_10010309_pt1 | contig 10736 bp, 10 predicted proteins | sample CryGeyCG12114_NA_FD_185462 | JGI IMG/M metagenome (GOLD analysis project Ga0210040, IMG submission 185462) | Groundwater microbial communities from aquifer - Crystal Geyser CG19_WC_8/21/14_NA (SPAdes) (version 2) | ecosystem: Environmental > Aquatic > Deep subsurface > Groundwater | place: USA... | reverse complement strand
CCGCGCGGGTGCGATCCAGCTTGTTGACGAAGCACATGCGCGGCACGCCGTACTTGTCGGCCTGGCGCCACACGGTTTCGGACTGCGGCTCCACGCCGGCAACGCCGTCGAAGCATGCAACCGCACCGTCGAGCACGCGCAGCGAACGCTCGACTTCAATCGTGAAATCGACGTGGCCGGGCGTGTCGATGATGTTGATGCGGTGCTCGGCACCCTTGCCTTCGTCGGCCGACCAGAAGCAGGTCGTCGCGGCGGACGTGATCGTGATCCCGCGCTCCTGCTCCTGCTCCATCCAGTCCATGGTCGCGGTGCCCTCATGGACCTCGCCGATCTTGTAGGACTTGCCGGTATAATAGAGGATGCGCTCGGTCGTGGTCGTCTTGCCGGCGTCGATGTGCGCCATGATGCCGATGTTGCGATAGCGCTCGAGCGGATGGCTGCGGGCCATGATCGTGGTTTCCTTGGCAATGTGGGGAGCCGGCACAGAGCCAACTCCCCACGAGATAAGTTAAATTGGGGCCGTTTCCAGAGCCTACCAGCGGTAGTGCGAGAAGGCCCGGTTCGCTTCCGCCATGCGGTGCGTGTCTTCGCGCTTCTTTACCGCGTTGCCGCGGTTGTTGCTGGCGTCGAGCAGCTCGCCCGACAGACGAGCCGCCATGGTGTTCTCCGACCGCGAACGTGCCGCAGAGATCAGCCAGCGAATTGCCAGCGCCTGGGCACGCTCGGGACGAACCTCGACCGGCACCTGGTAAGTGGCGCCGCCGACGCGGCGGCTGCGGACCTCGATGCCCGGCTTGATGTTGTTGAGCGCGTCATGGAACACGCCCAGCGGATCGCGCTTCGCACGGGTCTCGACCGTTTCGAGCGCGCCATAGACGATGAGCTCGGCAACGGACTTCTTGCCGTCATACATGACGGAGTTCATGAACTTGGACAAAACCTCATCCCCGAACTTGGGATCAGGCAGGATTACCCGCTTCTCGGGACGACGACGACGAGCCATGGTGGCTACCTTTCAATCAGCTGTGGGAAGAGTACGGGCCGGGCTCACTTGGGCCGCTTGGCACCGTACTTGGACCGCGACTGCTTGCGGTTCTTGACGCCCTGCGTGTCGAGCACGCCGCGCAGCACATGGTAGCGCACGCCGGGAAGGTCGCGCACACGGCCGCCGCGGATCAGCACAACCGAGTGCTCCTGAAGGTTGTGACCTTCGCCCGGGATGTAGCTGATGACTTCACGGCTGTTGGTCAGGCGGACCTTGGCCACCTTGCGCAGCGCCGAGTTCGGCTTCTTCGGAGTCGTCGTATAGACACGGGTGCAGACGCCGCGCTTTTGCGGATTCTGCTCCATCGCAGGGACCTTGGACTTGGCCTTCTGCGGTTCGCGGCCCTTGCGGACCAGCTGGTTGATCGTCGGCATGAAGCCTTCACCTCTTGAGTGGGTTACTTTGCTGGAGCCTAACAAGCCTTGGAATACGAAAAGGACCATGCGGCGCACGCGCCCCGGCCCTTGATGCATCCAGCAATGTTCAAGCATGTCGTTCCAACCCGATTCCGGGCCGTTGGACGGGCGCGCCTATACGGCTACGCTGGCGCGCGGTCAACACAGGGCAGGCCCTGTCCCAGGTCCGCCGCCGAATCCTGCCTCACTCACCGTGATCCGCGCTTGATCCAGGATTGCACGCCCGCTAAGGGCAGCCACCGCACAGGGGCGTAGCTCAGTTGGTTAGAGCGTCGGTCTCCAAAACCGAAGGCCCTCGGTTCGAATCCGAGCGCCCCTGCCATGCACGGCCGACCTGGCCTGCTCTGACATCCGGAACGATTTATCGCGGGCAAGTTCGTGGCCCGCCGCAGGCGCTGCGACCCGGCTTGCGCCCGTGGCCGCCCCGCGCTACATCGGCCGTTCCATCCGACAGCGAGGACAGGTCTCGCCGTCTCTCCCCTGCGGAGGGCCGGCGGCGGACCCGTGCCCCGCGGTCGGCGACGTATATCCAGCGGGTGTGAGCACCGACACGTGGCCAAGACGACCCCTCTCGAGTTCATCAACCAAGTCAAAGCCGAGACCCGCCGGGTCGTTTGGCCGACGTGGAAGGAAACCTGGCTGACCGGGCTGATGGTGGTCATCATGACCACCGTCCTGGCGCTGTTCTTCCTTGGCGTTGACTCGATGTTCAACGCGATCGTCACCGCCCTGCTCAAGCTCGCCCAGTAAAGGACTAATTACCATGGCGCGCTGGTACATCATCCACGCCTATTCCGGCTTCGAGGGCAAGGTTCGCGACGCGATCATGTCCGAAGCGACCCGCCTCGGCCTCGACCAGCTGGTTGAGCAGATCGAGGTGCCGACCGAAACCGTGACCGAAGCGCGTCGCGGCAAGAAGATCGCCGTCGAGCGCAAGTTCATGCCCGGGTATGTCCTTGCCAAGCTCGACATGAACGACCAGGTCTATCACCTGGTCAAGAACACGCCCAAGGTGACTGGCTTCCTCGGTGCCATGGGCAAGCCGCAGGCGATCAGCGAATCTGAAGCCGCCCGCATGCTCCAGTCCAAGGAAGAGACGGCCGCTGCGCCCAAGCAGAAGGTCAAGGTCGACTACGAGATCGGCGATGCGGTCAAGGTGCTCGAGGGCCCCTTCGCCAGCTTCAACGGCACGGTCGAAGAGCTCGACTTCGACAAGTCCAAGGTCAAGGTGTCCGTCAGCATCTTCGGCCGCGCTACCCCGGTGGAGCTGGACTTCGAACAGGTCGAACGCTCGAAGTAATTCGTTTCAGGTGTCTGCCGCCTCCTTCTGAAGGCGGCAGACTCTGTTCCGCGCTTCTACGGGGCGGCAGACATGATCTGCTGTTCCTGGGCGGTGGGGCCGGCTGGGCTTCCGGCCTTAGCAAAGTCTTCCGCGGTGAACGGCCCGGCAAGCGGGTGGCTCGTTCGGCTGGCTGCGCTTGGATGGCCAAGCAAACGCTCCGAAGCATCGTAAGTAAGATTGCGGAATGCGAACAGCTTCGTGGTTCGCCCCACGGCATTAGGCACTTCTTCCCAGGCGAGCATAGGGCCAGCCAAGCCGCGCGCCCAACGATCCGCGCGATAGTTCCTCGCGCGAACAGCTATGATCCGGACCGGACAAGAGCCGCCGGTCGGAAAGGTCACCCGGCAGGCCTGCTCGGCTGCCAGCTTCATCGACTCCCCCTCAACCACCATCGCACTGTCTGGGACGATAGCGAGGGAATGGAATGCCAGCCGCCAGTCCCCGTCGTGTGGCAGCTCGAAGGAGTCACGCGCGGTGTAGGTGTTAGCCGTAAGCAGAACGGCGATCGACGCCAGTGCGCCAACGCGCAGCCCCGCCGAGCGGAACGACGCCACCCCTATTCCTGCGAGCAGCAGCGGAAAGATCATAGGCCACATGATCGTAAGCTGGGTGAGAACAGGTTTCGCTGACCCGACGATCATCAAGGTTCCGATGCTGAGCACCCCGAGAGATGCCAGCAGCCGTGTTTCAGGCGCTCGCCAGTTTCGCGCAACACCGATTGCCGCGAGCAGAGTGACCGCGAGGTACCCAATGCGCGCCACCCAATCCCCCGACCGTGTCAGAAGCGTCTCCGTCCTGAACATCCAGAGCATTTCGCGAACAGGTCGCGGCTTGATCCAGCCCAGATTATCGTTGGTGACCAGGATCTGCTGGACCGTGATCCACAACCACCACCCTGACAACACCAAGATGATCAGATTGGCGATGAACAGCACCAGCAGCAACCGGGCCCGATCTTGGAAGAGACGGCGCCAGTATACCAGCACCATGCTCAGCGTGGCGACCAGCGGCCAAATGAACATCGTGGTATGCGTGTAGATCGCGAGCAACGATCCCAGAACGTAAAGAGCAACGGCACTGCCGGCTGTCCGGCGCGAGTCATGATCGTCGCTGACGAGCTGCAGCAACCCGAGCGTCGCCAGCGCCACGCCACCAAGACTGAACACATACCCTCGCGCATAATCGCTCAGGAAGATGTGCTGGGCGGACAATGCAGTGATCGCCGCCACCGCTACCGCCGCACGCTCGCCATGAACTCGCAAGGCGATCACGACCAGAAGCATCATGCTCGCCATGCCCGCCAACATCGGCAGCGCCCGGATAGCGTCTAACGAATGGCCGAACAGCGCCACCCACCCCTTCAGCAACGTATAGAAAAGAGGCGGGTTGGTCTCCCGCAGCATCCAGTCGCTCCAGAGCGTGGAGACTGGCTGCTGGGCAAAGAAGAGGGATGCGAGCTCATCGAATACCAGCGAGTGATCGCCGGTGACCACCCGCAGGATCAGCGCCACTATGAACGCTGCAGCGATAGCCGCGAATGCAGGCCTGGAAGTGCTTCGCAAAGACCCTGCTCGCGGGATCATGACGTCGCCGTCCTGCGACGCTTGTGCTGTCCCCAGACGATGCTGCTCGCCGCGCCGAAGTTGAACACTGCGCCCATCAGCGCGCCAAGGATGCCGGCGGCGGTCCAGCTATGGGTCCGCTGGATGGCGAGCTCAGCGACGCCGACATTGGCGAGCGCGCCGATGCTGCAGATCAGCATGAACAAAACCAGCCCGCGAACGAACTTCCATCCGACCAGGCGGCGGTCGCGATAGGTGAACTCGTTGTTGACGACATAGTTGAACATCATGGCGGTGAAGGTTGCCAGCACCTGCGCATCCAGGAAGCCAAGGTTCGCCCTCGCGCCCGTCAGCAGGATGCACAGGTGGATCAACAGGCCGAGCCCACCGACGCCCACGAACAGCACGAACCGGGGCGGGATCCAGCCGCGGGTAACCTTGTCGATCAGCAGAAAGGCGAACTCCGCCAGCACCATCATGCTGATCTTGCTCTCCCCCTCCGCTCGCGAGCGGAACTGGTAGGGTTCCTCCAGCACCTTGAGCGGACGGTCGGCAGAGGTGAGCAGGTCGATGAGGATCTTGTAGCCCTGCTGCGACAGGCCATAGAGCGTCGACACGAACACTGACCGCCGGATCACGAAGAAACCGCTGACGGGGTCAGTTGTCTGGTTGCCGACCAAACGGCGGCTGAGCGTATTGGCGAAGTTGCTCATCTTCGCACGGGTCGCGTTCCAGTCGCCAATCCCACCCTCCCCGGCATAGCGGGTGCCGACGACCACATCGGCCTCTTCGTCGATCAGGCGATGATACATGACCGGCAGTTTCGTTTCGTCATGCTGGAAGTCGGCGTCCATGACGGCGATCACATCGCCATTGGCAGCCAGCACGCCTTCTGTCACAGCGGAGGAAAGGCCGCGTCGGCCAACACGCCGCAGGCATCGCAGCCGCGGTTCGGACTGCGCGATTCGCAGAACCTCGTCGTAGGTGCCGTCACGACTGTCGTCATCGACGACGATCATCTCCCACGGGATCGATCCCAGCACGCTGCGGACCGCCGCGACCAGGGGCGCGATGTTTGCGAACTCGTTATACGTCGGAACAATAACCGATAGTCGCGGCGCATTCTGGTGTCGCTCCTCGACTTGGAGCGGCTTGAACAAAGTCGCCATGCTTCAATTCCCCCCGTAGTATTACAGAAGACAAGCCGCGCGCACGCATCATGGTCAAGATGTTTTTAGGCAACTCCGGACCATTCTTGCAGGCCAGCATGAGCGGCTTCGAACGCGGTTGTCGGACAGCCCATTTTCCGCTATGGGCGCGCACTTCCAGCGTCAAAGCGTCGGAAACTTGTGCGGGAGGGCGCCGAAACGCGCCCGCTTGGACCGCTAAACTCGTGAAAGAGTGACACATGGCAAAGAAGATTACAGGCTATATCAAGCTGCAGGTGCCTGCGGGCTCCGCCAACCCCTCGCCGCCGATCGGCCCGGCGCTGGGTCAGCGCGGCGTCAACATCATGGAATTCTGCAAGGCGTTCAACGCTCAGACCGGCGATCAGGCAAAGGGCACGCCTCTGCCGACCGTGATCACCGTTTACGCGGATCGCTCCTTCTCGTTCGAGACCAAGACCCCACCGGCGACCTACCTGCTGAAGCAGGCGGCGAACCTGAAGTCGGGCTCCAAGGAGCCGGGCAAGGTGAGCGCGGGTCAGATCAAGCGCTCGGCGCTGTCGGAGATCGCCCAGGCCAAGATGAAGGACCTGAACGCGAACGACATCGACGCCGCGACGAAGATCATTGAAGGTTCGGCCCGCGCAATGGGCCTCCAAGTGGTGGAGGGCTAATTCCATGGCCAAGCTGACCAAGAAGCAGAAGGCAGTCTCGATCAATCCCGAGCACCTGCATGGCATCGACGAGGCGATTAACCTCGCCAAGACCAACGCCACCAGCAAGTTCGACGAGACGATTGAGATCGCGATGAACCTGGGCGTCGACCCGCGTCACGCCGACCAGATGGTCCGCGGCGTGGTGAACCTGCCCAAGGGGACCGGCAAGACGGTGCGCGTGGGCGTGTTCGCCCGCGGCGCCAAGGCTGACGAAGCTCGTGAAGCCGGAGCCGACGTGGTCGGTGCCGAGGACCTGATGCAGACCATCCAGGACGGCACCATCGACTTCGACCGCTGCATCGCGACGCCAGACATGATGGGCATCGTCGGTCGCCTGGGTAAGGTGCTGGGTCCGAAGGGCCTGATGCCGAACCCGAAGCTCGGCACCGTCACGATGAACGTTGCTCAGGCGGTTAAGGACGCCAAGAGCGGCCAGGTCGAATACCGCGTTGAAAAGGCCGGCATCATCCATTCCGGCATCGGCAAGGCATCGTTCCCGGCCGAGGACCTGCGCGCGAACTTCGACGCGCTGGTCGACGCCGTCGTGCGCGCCAAACCGTCGGGCGCCAAGGGTAAGTATGTCCGCAAGATCGCGGTCAGCTCCACCATGGGCCCGGGCATCCGCGTTGACGTGGCAGAGGTTGCAGGTAGCTGATCCGCTTCCTAAGTTATTGATTACGAGGGGCCGGGAGCGATCCCGGCCCCTTTCGTTTTGCCCCAACTTCCGCATTGATCATGCCCCTGCCAGCGCAGGGGCCCAGGGTTACAGGCGCGGCGCTCGGGGCTTCCAGGCACCTGCTCAAGGCAGGCCTTCATCCTAGCATTGCGAGTTCCATGTCCTTTCCCCACCTCCCCGCTCCCCTCGCCGATGCGCTGATCGCGCGCGGCTATGAAACGCTCACCCCCGTTCAGGCGGAGGTGACCGAGGCCAACGCCGCGGGCCGCGACCTGCTGGTTTCCGCCCAGACCGGGTCGGGCAAGACGGTTGCCTTTGGCCTGGCCATGGCTGGCGAGCTGATGGCCGACGGCGTCCTGCCCCCGCCCGCGCTGCCCCTTGCCCTTGTTATCGCCCCGACGCGCGAACTCGCGTTGCAGGTCGCCAAGGAGCTGGCATGGCTCTACGCCGCGGCTGGCGGACGGATCGCGACCTGTGTCGGCGGCATGGACGCCAGCCGTGAACGCCGGGCGCTCAACCACGGCGCGCATATCGTGGTCGGGACCCCTGGACGCTTGAAGGATCACTTGGAGCGCGGCGCGCTGGACCTGTCGGCGCTGCGCGTCGCGGTTCTCGATGAAGCGGACGAGATGCTCGACATGGGCTTCCGCGAGGACCTGGAGACGCTGCTCGACGCCAGCCCGGCGCAGCGGCGCACCTTGTTGTTCTCGGCCACCCTGCCCCGCCCGATCGTCCAGCTTGCCAAGGCATATCAGCGCGATGCGCTGCGTGTCTCGACGGTGGGTGAGGATCGCGGGCACGGCGATATCGCCTACCGCGCGGTGGCGGTGGCCCCGTCCGACATCGAACATGCGGTGATCAACCTGTTGCGCTTCTATGAAGCCGACACTGCCATGCTGTTCTGCGCAACCCGCGACAATGTGCGCCACCTGCATGCCAGCCTGGTCGAGCGCGGCTTCGCAGCGGTTGCACTCTCGGGTGAGCATTCGCAGAACGAGCGCAACCACGCGCTCCAGGCCCTGCGTGACCGGCGCGCCCGCGTGTGCGTCGCGACGGACGTTGCCGCTCGCGGCATCGACCTTCCCACGCTCAGCCTGGTCGTTCACGTCGAGATGCCGCGTGATGCGGAGGTGCTGCAGCACCGCTCCGGCCGTACCGGTCGCGCGGGCCGCAAGGGCACGGCCGTGCTGATCGTCCCTTATCCGCGCCGCCGCCGGGTCGAGATGATGCTGCGTGGTGCGCGTATCCCGGCAGAGTGGATGCCGGTGCCCACGCCAGAGGCGATCCGGGCACAGGACCGCGAGCGGCTGTTGTCGCAGCTTTTGGCGCCCGTTGAGATCGAGGAAGACGATCGCGCACTCGCGGCCGAGCTTCTGGCGCAGCGTTCGCCCGAGGACATTGCTGCCCTGCTGGTGCGTGCCGGCCGGGCCGCCCTGCCCGCGCCCGAGGAACTGATCGACCGCGAACCGGCCGCTCGTTCGGAGCATCGCCCCGGGTTCGACGACGTGGCCTGGTTCCGCATGAACATCGGCCGTCGCCAGAATGCCGACCCGCGCTGGATCTTGCCGCTGATCTGCCGCCGTGGTCACGTCACCAAGACGGAGGTCGGCGCGATCCGCATCGGGCCGAGCGAAACCCAGTTCGCGGTGCCCAGCGCGCTGGCCGCTCGATTTGCCCAGGCGGTCGCCAAGACGGCTGATCCGTCCGGCGAGGACGAGAGTGGCGTGCGGATCGAGGCGGGCGCCCCCGCCGCGGCCGCCCCGGCCCAGCGTCGCGGCCCGGCACCGCAGCGGCACCAGGCTCGTCCCACGCGCCCGGGCCAACAGGGTCGGCGTTGAGCGGAGCCGAGCGCTGCATCCTGGTCGATGCGGACGCTTGTCCGGTCAAGGATGAGGTATACCGCGTCGCGTGGCGGGTCGGAGTGCCCGTCACGGTGGTCAGCAACCAGCACCTGCGCGTTCCCGACCACCCGCAGGTGAAGCGGGTCGTCGTCGGCGCCGGCTTCGATGCCGCAGATGACTGGATTGCGGAGGCTGCCGGCCCCGGCGCGGTGGTCATCACGGCCGATATCCTGTTGGCGGATCGCTGCCTGAAGGCGGGGGCCGATGTGCTCGCCCCCACGGGCAAGCCATTCACGACCAGCTCGATCGGGGCGGCGATCGCCACCCGTGCGATCATGGCAGACCTTCGCGCCGGCGGGGACCAGATCGGCGGGCCGGCGCCCTTCAGCAAGGCTGACCGGTCCCGCTTCCTGACCGCGCTGGACGCGGTGTTGACCCGCCGCCGCTAGGGACGGCGGGCCGGTAGGGCTCAGAAGCCGACGATCCCGCCGTCATCCTTGGTGATCACGATCGTGGCCGAGCGTGGACGCGCCGAGCCGGTCGTGGCGCCTGTCTGGGTGTAGGGCCAGCTGGACGACGGTGCGGCCGCCGAGCCGTTCTCACCAGGATGCTGGATGTTGACGAACAGCGACCGGCCGTCCGGCGTGGTGTGGATCCCGGTGATCTCACACTCCTTCGGACCGACCAAGAAGCGGCGCAGGTTGGTGCCCGGCGCCTTGCCGATTCGGGTCGTGACCGTGCTGCTGGTCGTCGAATTGGCGGCGGTGGTCAACGTGTTGTTGACCGTCCGCGTGCCACCGTCGCCGACTGTGCCCGGAATGGCCGCCAGCAACATGCAGTTGGTGACATCGGTATAGGCGCCGTCGTCCGTCTCCATCCACAGCAACGGCGTGCTCTGGCCCGACACGTTGCTCGGCAGTGCGAACCACAGGCCATCGGGCGACGAGAAGTCGTTGGTGGCATCCAGGCCCGACAGGTTGATGTTGGTTGCGTTGAGGTCCGCGCCCGAGCCGAACGCGTAGATGTCCCAGGTGAAGCTCGTTGCCTCCGACGTGTCGCCCGTTTCGCGGAGGCGAATAACGTGACCGTTGGCATTGCCGCGGGTTGCCTGGGTGCTGGTGGGCGGATCGGCGTTGACGACATCGCCCTGGGGAAGCTTGGGATCGGTGTACGCACGTGGGTTGGGCGCGTCAGCAGTGGCCGGGGTGCGCGACGAGTTGTTGGTCAGCGTGCAGTACATCTCCCCCGTTGCCGGGTTAACCGCGGTCCATTCCGGACGATCCATCCGCGTTGCGCCCAGCACGTCGGCAGCAAGGCGCGCGTTGATCAGGACATCGGCTTGATCGGCGAAGGGGTAGGTCGCGTTGGACGACGTCAGCCCGTTCTGCCCGAACACCAAGGGCAACCACTGCCCACTGCCATCAGCGTTGAACTTCGCGACATACAGCGTGCCCGCGTCGAGATACTTGTCCCCGATCGCCAGGCGATCCGCCGCAGTCGCATCGGCCGCCGCCCAGACCGCGGCGGAGACGAACTTGTAGACATATTCGTTCTGCGCGTCGTCGCCCATGTAGAAGGCGGGGCGAACGCCGGCGACCGTGCGGCCGATCTGGCACCCTTCATGGTTCATGCGGCCGAGCGCCGTGCGCTTGCGCGGGGTCGATTGTGGGTTGAATGGATCGATCTCGACCACCCAGCCCATGGTGAAGGGGTCATGGCTGAAGTCGCCGGTGCCGTCCGCGGCCGCGGTCGGCTGAACGGTCGCGTTCCAGCGCGCAAAGACAGTGCTCGACGTGTCGGCGGGGGTGACCGACGACCAGTTCTGGTTGCCCAGCGCGTTTTCTGAGATGCCATAGCGGGCGAGCGAGATGTTCTCCTTGGCCCGGCCAAGCGCGGTGCGGCGAGCGGCGTCGCCCGTGTCGCGGCGGTAGTATCCGGCCCAGTTCTCCTCGTTGGTGAGGTAGGTGTGCCA
>Ga0210040_10010308_pt1 | contig 10737 bp, 11 predicted proteins | sample CryGeyCG12114_NA_FD_185462 | JGI IMG/M metagenome (GOLD analysis project Ga0210040, IMG submission 185462) | Groundwater microbial communities from aquifer - Crystal Geyser CG19_WC_8/21/14_NA (SPAdes) (version 2) | ecosystem: Environmental > Aquatic > Deep subsurface > Groundwater | place: USA... | reverse complement strand
CCCCGCCGGCGCCGCGCAGGTGCTGCTCGCGGCACGGTCCGAGCTGCTCACCGCCCTGGACGGGCTGGGCTCGCCGCTGGGGATCGGCGTCGTGCACGGGGACGTGTCGCCCGCCAACGTGATGCGTCACCCCGCCGGCCCGGTGCTCATCGACCTGGACTTCGTCGCGCGGGCCCCGCGCGAGTACGACCTCACCAGTGCGGCGCGACGGTTCGTCGCGGGCGAGATCGACGCCGCGACCTACGGGTCCTTCTGCGACGCCTACGGCGCCGACGTCCTCACCTGGGACGGGCGCGTGGTGCTCGACCGGATCGCGGAGCTGGGCAGCGTCGCCTTTCGCATCTGGGACGACCTGCGGTGCGGGATCGCGCTGGACTGGCTCGACGACGCCGTCCGGCGGTGGCGCACCGCGCTGTAGCCGGACCGGGCCCCACCGGGGCAGCGGCGGGGCCCGACGGCCAGCGGCGGGCACGGGACGGGCCGGCGGCGGCGTCATCACGCGGCTGGGCGGCGGCGTCAGGACGGGGCAGGCAGCGAGCGGAGCCAGGTCGCGAAGGCCTCGTTGTTGACCGTCCCGCGGCGGCGCTCCTGCACGTAGCGCATCGCCGCCTCGCCCGGCAGCGCGAGCACCTCCCGCACGATCAGCGACGCCATGAGCCCGGAGCGGTTCCGCCCGAAGGTGCAGTGCACGAGGACCCGGTAGCCGTCGGACACGAGGCCGGCGACGAGGGTGGCCAGGCGCAGGGTCACCGCGGGGTCCGGCACGTCGTCCCCGTCCACGAGCGGGGCCTTGAGGTACACCAGCCCGTCGATCGCCCCGGCCGGCGGGTGGGCGTCCGGGTCGGCGAAGTCGACGACCGCGGTGATGCCCGCCTCGCGGACCCAGGCGAAGTCGACGGGGCACCCGCCCTGCCACAGGCTGCCGGGGATGAGCTCGGTCGGCGGGTCGGCCGGCGGGACACCCGGCAGGTCGACCGGGTCCGTGGTCAGGGTCAGCTGCTCGGTCACGCCGTGAGGGTAGCCGCGGCCCGGCGGCCCGGCAGTGTGGGCGGCACCGCCTACCCTCGACCGGTGAGCAAAGTCGACGCCCAGCGCGCCATGAAGGCCGCCCGCAATGCCCGCACGCCTGCGGCCACGCCGGTGGCACCGGCTGAACCCGGCACGGCGTCGGCCCCGGCCCGTCGTGCGGCGGGCGCCTCGGTGACTCCGGGCGCCGCACCGGGTGCTCCGGCCGCCGCGACCGTGACACCGGGGACGGACGTGTGCGGGCACCGCAGCATGGCGGGCAAGGAGTGCCGCCGGCCCGCCGGCCACGCCGAGAAGAGTCACCGCTACAGCTGACCGTCCGGGACGCACGGGTGCTGCCCGAGCGCGTGGTCAGCCGCCGGAGGCGCGCGGTCAGGCGGGGCGCAGCCGGACGCCGGCGGGCGTGACGTCGAAGCGGACGGCACCGAGGTCCGGCACCACCAGGTCGCCGTCGACCATCTGCGCGCCCAGCGTCGTCCTCAGCGCCAGCGTGGCGGCACCCGCCGCCCGGCCGGCCGCGATCCCCGCGGGCGCGTCCTCGACCACCAGGCACCGGCGGACGTCGACGCCCAGCCGCTGCGCGCCGGTCCGGAACGGCTCGGGGTCCGGTTTGCCGTGCACGACGTCGTCGGCGGTGACGACGACGTCGGGCACGCGCACGCCGGCCACGCGCAGCCGCGCCTGTGCCAGGTCCCGCCCGCACGAGGTGACGATGGCGCACCGGCCGGTCGGCGTGAGCGCCGCGAGCGCGTCCGCGGCGCCGGGCAGGGTCGCGATGTCGTCGACGTCGTCGACCTCCAGCTCCACGACCCGCCGCAGCGCCCGCTCACGCTCGGACACGGGCCGGTCGGCCAGGAGGGAGTCGAGCAGGGTCCGGGCCGGGATGCCGTGGAACTCGCCGAACCGCTCCGCCGGGATCTGAAACTCCTGCGCGAGGCGTGTCCACGAGCGCAGCACGGACCCGACGGAGGAGATCAACGTCCCGTCCATGTCGAACAGGACGGCCGCGAACGTGCGGTCCGTCAGGGGCGTGTGGAGGCCGGGCTGGGGCCGGGCGTGAACGGGGGTCGACACCGGGTCAGGGTGTCACGCGACCGGGGCCGAGACCGGCGGCGTCCGCCGGCCCCGGCCGGCCGGCCGGGGCCGGGGTCGCGGTCGCGGTCAGAGCGAGCCGCCGGGCGCCGCGGGGTCGTCGGACGTCACCGGGTCACCGGCCGTGCCGGGGTACGGCGACGACACCGGCTCGGCGGGTGCCTCAGGGACGTTCGTGGGACCGCGGCGGCCGGCCTCGACGACCACCGTCGACGCGACGAGCCCGAGCGCCAGGGCGATCACGCCCCACGCCGAGCCCCTGCGGTCCATCCGCAGCAGCGCGTCGAGCGACAGCGTGCCGGGGCCGTCCTCCGCGATCGCGACCAGAGCCGCGATGAGGGCGACGTTGTACTCGTACCCGCCGTTCGCGGCCCACGGCCCGTTGGGCAGGTGCACCTTGCGGATGGCGGTGACCATCGTCCCGATGAGGGCCGCGCAGGCGAGCGGGGTGGCCAGCCCGGCCACGAGGAGCGCCCCGCCGCCGGCCTCGGCGGCGCCCGCGGCGAGCGCGTTGCGCTTGGCCGGCCGCATGTCGAGCGACTCCATCATGCTGGCGGTGCCCTCGGGACCGGGACCGCCGAAGGAGCCCCAGAGCTTCTGGGCGCCGTGACCGATGAACAGCGACCCGATCACGGCCCGCGCCAGGAACCGACCAACCTGCATGACGCATCCTTCCGTCGTCGTGGGCGGCGCGGCTGCGCCGGCCCGCGACGATCGTCCCGCCGAACCGGGTGCGCCGCCTCCCCGGGGCCCGTCACCCGTCGTGGCGGTCGTCCCGCCGGGCGCCCGCTGCGGGGCACCCGGGGCGGCACAGCCCGGCCGCAGTCCCCTCTGGGCACCATCGGGGCGTACCCGTACGTGCGTGAGCACCCCGCGCGCCCGTCGCCTTGCCGGGCCCCCGTGGTGGGCGTGTACTCGTAGGCATGCCCGCGCGACCGCGACCGACCGCCGACGACCGGCACGTGACGTCATGACCCGCGTCGCGCCGGCCGAGCCGCTCCCGATCGTCTTCGTGCACGGCGTGCGCACGTCGTCGGCGATCTGGGCCCATCAGATCGCCGCCATGGCCCGCTCCGGGCACCGGTCGGTCGCGGTGGACCTGCCGGGCCACGGCGCCCGGGCCGGTGAGCGCTTCACGCTGCACGGCGCCATGGGGGCCATCAACGAGGCGGTGGACGGCCTCGGGGGCAAGCCGCTCGTCGTCGGGCTCTCGCTGGGTGGCTACTCCGCGCTCGCGTACGCCGCGCGGCACCAGCACAAGGTCGCCGGCGTCCTGGCAGCGGGCTGCTCGACGGAGATCCGCGGCAAGCCCGTGGGCGCCTACCGCCACGTGGCGCACCACGTCGCCCGGGCGGTGCGGCCCGTCGGCGGCTCGTGGCACGTCGTCACCGACATGCTCACCGCGATGGGCGGGCACTCGTCGCTGGCCGACCTGCGCCGGCTGCTGATCCCCGTGTGGCTCGTCAACGGACGACGGGACGTGCTGCGCCTCGAGGAGCGCCGCTACCTCGCGGCCCGTCCCGGCACCCGCCTCACGGTCGTCCCCCGCGCCGGTCACGACGTGAACAGCCACGCACCCATCGTCTTCAACCGCATCCTGCTCGACGTCCTGCACGAGCTGCGCGCGACGACCTCGGCGACCGGCCGCGCCGCGCCGCCCCACCCGGGGGCCGGCCCTCGCTAGCGTGAGCGCATGGCGAGCCCCAAGACACCCGCGGTCGAGCTCGACGTGCACGGTCGCACCGTGCGGATCACGAGTCCCGACCGGGTGGTGTTCCCCGCGCTCGGGCTGACCAAGCTCGACGTCGCCGAGTACTTCGTCGCCGTCGGCGACGGCATCCTCGGCGCCCTGGCGGACCGGCCCACGACCCTCGAGCGCTGGCCCAAGGGAGTGTTCGAGGGCGCGCGCATGTCGACCCGCTCCGACAGCTCGGGGGACGCGTTCTACCAGAAGCGCGTCCCGCAGGGGGCCCCCGACTACGTCGAGACGGCCCGGATCGCCTTCCCGAGCGGCCGGACCGCCGACGAGGTCGCGCCGACCGAGCTCGCCGTCGTCCTGTGGGCCGTGAACCTCGGCACGCTGACGTTCCACCCCTGGCCGGTCCGCCGCGGCGACGTCGAGTCGCCCGACCAGCTGCGCATCGATCTCGACCCGCAGCCCGGGACCGACTTCGACGACGCCGCCCGGGTCGCCCCGCACGTGCGCGAGCTGCTCGCCGAGCTGGGCATGGAGGGCATCCCCAAGACCTCCGGCGGGCGGGGCATCCACATCTTCGTGCCGATCGAGGCGCGGTGGACCTTCACCCAGGCCCGACGGGCGACAATCGCGCTCGGGCGCGAGCTCGAGCGCCGGCTGCCCGAGCGCGTGACCGTGAAGTGGTGGAAGGAGGAGCGGGGCCAGAAGATCTTCATCGACTACAACCAGATGGCCCGCGACCGGACCATCGCCTCCGCCTACTCCATCCGCCCGAACGCCCGCGCGACGGTGTCCGCCCCGCTGCGGTGGGACGAGGTGGACCACGTCCACCCGGACGACTTCACCGTCCGGACGATGCCGGCCAGGTTCGCGGAGGTCGGTGACCTGTACGAGGCGCTCAGCGCGCGGGCCACGACCGCGTACTCCATCCAGCCGCTGCTCGACCTGGCGGACAAGGACGAGCGCGACCACGGGCACCAGGACCTGCCGTACCCGCCGGAGTACCCGAAGATGCCCGGTGAGCCGAAGCGGGTGCAGCCGAGCAAGGACCGGGACCGCAAGACGCCCGCCTGATCTGCGCCCGTCGCGCAGCCGTGTGGCGAGGACCGCTCCCTCCGGTGGTGTCGATTCCGACACAGGGGGAGCACACTAGAGGAGATGTCCTCTCAGCCCACCGGCCGACGCCGGCACCTGCCCAACAGCCCCTTCAACGCCGGGCGCGAAGCGGCCGCGATTCCGCCCGAGCCGATCCCGGTCGGTGCGCGCGTCTCTCACGAGCGGTACGGCCTGGGCCGCGTCGTCGCGGTGGAGGACGAGCGGTCGGTCATCGTCGACTTCGGCGGCGGTGAGGTGCGCCGCGTCGCCCTCGACAGCGCGAAGCTCGAGCGCCTCTAGCCGGGTGGGCGCCGGGGGATCAGTCCTCGGTGTCGAACTCCCAGTGCCACGGCTCCTGCGGTCCCGACCCGCCCGCCTCCATCGCGGCGGGGTGGTGCCAGCCGAACGTCTCCGCGTGCTGCTTCATCCACCGGTACGCCGGGGCGGTGAATTCGCCGACCCCGCCGAAGCCGCCGAGGTCCACGGCGAGACCGCGGCCGTGGTTGGAGCGTCCAGGCGTCGCGGCCAGGCCGCCCTTCTGCGCTTTCACGGCCACCTGCGACGCGTACGACCGGTACGTGCTGACCACGTCGAGGTCGTGGCCGACGTCGGCGCGGTAGGCCGCCGCGAGCTCGTCCAGCGCCCGCGCCGCGTCGCAGCGCAGCAGCGCCTGCGGCGCGATCTCGACCGAGCACAGCGCCTCGGCGGGGATCTCGCCGTTCGGGGCCTCCTTCGCGACGGCGATCTTGCGGGCGAGCTCCGCCGCCTCCGCCCGGGCCGCCTCCTCGGCCGCGGCCTGCGCCGCGGCAGCAGCGGCCGCAGCGGCCTCCGCGGCCGCCTGCACCTCGATGGACAGCTCGGTGACGCGCTGGGCGGCCGCGACGACCTCGGCGCTGACCGAGAGGTCCAGCACGGGCAGCAGGTCCGGGGCGGCCGGGGACGAGACGGTCGTGACGGCGGGGTCGGTGCGGTCGACGGGGGACCCGGTGGCGGGCGTGGCGGTCGCGACGGCGGCGTCCGGAACCACGGCTGCGGTCGGCGAGGTCTGCGCCATGGCCCTGCCGGGGGTCACGTCGCCGGAGATCTGGCCGTCGGCGGTCCGGCTGTCCGCGGTCCGGCTGTCAGGTGTCACGGCGTCAGGTGTCACGGCGTCAGGTGTCACCGCGTCCAACGACACGGTGTCGGACAGCACGGCGTCAGGTGTCACCGCGTCCGACGGCACGGTGTCGGACGGCGCGGCGTCCGAGGGCACGGCGTCCGAGGGCACGGCGTCGCGGGCCTCTGGCGCGGAGCCCGGGACCGAGCCGCCCGAGAGGTCCGGTGTGGTGGCCGCGTCCGTGGCAGGAGCGGTCGGCGCGCCCGGCCCACCGGCGCCGCGCGTGCCGGGGCGACGCATGGGGGCGTCGGACCGCAGCGCCCCGTGGCCGGGACGGACGGCGCGGGTCGCCGGGGTCACCGGGTGGAGGGGGACGGTCTCGAGCACCGGGGTTGAGGGGGTCGTGCCGATGAGCGCCACGAGCTGCGCGGTCGCCCCCTCCAGCGGGCTCAGCGTCTCAGCCGGCACCTCCGCGGTGGTCGCCACGACGACAGCCTCGGCGGTCTGGACGGCGGCGCGGGCGGCGGCGAGCGCCTCGGTGCGCCGCACGGCCGCGTACCGGACCGCGGCCGCCTTGAGCCGGGCGGAGTCCGCATGCGCCGCACGCGCCCGCTGGGTGGTCTCGTGCAGCTCCGCGCGGAACGCGGCGTCGGCGGCCGCGGCCTGCTCGCGGGCGATCTGGCGGTCGGCGTGGACCTGCCCGACGCCGCCGCAGAGCAGCACACCGGCGAGCGCGAGCGTGGTCGTCCTCGTGACGGCCGAGCCGGCCAGTCGTCGAGCCGACCCGGCGGCGCGGGCGGACGGGCTGGCGTTGCGGTGACGGTGCATGTGGTCGTGTGCCCCGGACCTCGGGCGCCCCGCCACGTCGCACGTGGGCGGGGTGGTGGGCGCTCGTGTGGATCCCCGCGCCCTACCAGTCGGTCCGATCTGCGTGAGAGTGAGCGGATCGCCGCCCAGTCCCTGGAGATGCGCGCCACACGCGCGGGGGCGGTCCGCGGCCGCCTGCCGGGATCACGCCTCTCGGCTGATCCGCACCTGCACCTCGAGGCCGTCGGTGCCGGAACCCGCGTAGATCCCGCGCAGCGGGGCGACGTCCCGGTACTCGCGCCCGCGCCCGAGGACGACGTGGCTCTCCTCGACGGGGACGTGGTTCGTCGGGTCGAACGGCACCCACTGCCCGACCCACCACTCGACCCAGGCGTGCGACTCCCCCGTCACGACCTCTCCCACCTCGGCGCTCTGTCGGGGGTGCAGGTACCCCGAGACGTAGCGCGCCGGGATGCCCACGCTGCGCAGCGCGCCGACGGACAGCTGTGCCATGTCCTGGCACACCCCCTTGCGCTCCTCCCACGCCACCGCGGCGGCCGAGTGCACGGCGGTCGCCCCCGGGACGTACTCGACGGCGTCGTACAGGGCGCCGCAGATGCTCTGCGCCGCCTCGTGCGGGGACCGGCCGCCGACGAGGTCCGCTGCGAGCGCCGCGACCTCGGCGGGTGCCTGCGTCGCGGGCGAGTCGGCGAGGAACTCGGCCAGCGTGTCCTGCACCCGGGATCCGGTCACCGTGTCCCACGCCGCCGGGGACCGCGGCCACGGCACCGGGGACACCTCGACCTGCGCCGACGCCGTGATGAGCAGGGACTGGTGCGGCATCAGGACCTCGAACATGGTCACCGCGGACCCCCAGTAGTCGCGGTAGTCGTACCGCCACGTGAGCGGGTCGATCGCGAGCGACGAGGACAGGACCGTCTGACCTCGCCCGGACAGCGGGGTCATCCGGGCTTCGTTGTACGACGCCCTGACCGGCCCGCCGTAGGCGAACTCCGTCGTGTGCACCACGCTCAGCCGGCTCATCGCTGCCCCCTCACCGGACGCCACCCATCCACGTCGTCACGCCACCGGACGGGAAGTACCGGGAGCGGATGGCGTCGCTCGCGGACGTGCAGGACCGCTGGACCCGCTCCATCTGCTGGGGCAGCTCCTCGAGAACCTCCGGCAGCCGCCGGTACTCGAGGCCGGTGCGGGCCCGCCCGAGCCGCATCCGCGCCTCGTCGACGGACGCCTGGTCCCGCAGGGGGTCGAGAGCGTTCAGGCACGCCTCGGCCTGGCTCAGGGCGTGCACGACCGACCGCGGGAACAGCCGGTCGGTGAGGAGGAAGCCCGCGGCGCTCTCGTCCGAGGCCATGCTGCCGAAGCGGCGCAGGTACGCCTCGTATGCGCCGCACGAGCCGAGCAGGGTCCGCCAGTCCGGGCCGGCCGCCCCGGCGAGCGCGCGGGTCGCGAGCAGCCGGGCCGTCATGTCGGCGCGCTCGAGCGAGCGCCCCAGGACCAGGAACTGCCAGGTGTCGTCCCGGGAGATCGTCGAGTCGACGATGCCGGACACCACGGCCGTGCGCTCGCGCGCCCAGTGGAAGAAGGCGTGCGGACGGCGGACCGACAGCTGGACCGGAAGCTGCGTCCAGGTGACGTTGAGCGCCTCCCACAGCTCGGTCGAGATGACCTCGCGGGCGCGCCGCGCGTTCTCGCGCGCGGCGACGAGCGAGCCCGCGATCGCCGACGGCTGCTCACGGTCGTACGCCAGCACGTCGAGCACCTGCTCCCGGCCGACGGCGATGTCGGCGTCCGGCATGCGGCGGTCCATGACGGCCAGCAGCGAGCGGCAGGCGAGGTCCTCCTCCGCCCAGGGGTCCTCCAGGAGGATCTGCAGGTGGACGTCGAGCAGGCGGGCGGTGTCGTCCGCCCGCTCGATGTACCGCCCGATCCAGAACAGGGACTCCGCGATCCGGCTCAGCACCGCACGCCTCCCGGGACCGCGTCGGCGGTCCCCTGCTGCTGCTGCTGGGTCTGGCTCTGCAGGTCGTCCGGGTTGGCGTCGACCGGCACGGGCGAGCGGGGCTGCGCGATGTGCGGCTGCTCGACGGGCCGGGGGTGCCTCGACCCCCGGCGGTCCCCGAGCACCCAGGTGTCCTTCGAGCCGCCGCCCTGGGAGCTGTTCACGACCAGCTCGCCCTCAGGCAGGGCCACGCGGGTCAGGCCGCCGGGGAGAACCCACACCTTGTCGCCGTCGTTCACCGCGAACGGACGCAGGTCGACGTGCCGGGGACGCAGCCCCTCGTCGACGAGCGTAGGGACCGTCGACAGCTGCACGACGGGCTGCGCAATCCAGCCGCGCGGGTCGAGGCGGAGCCGGTCGCGCAGGCGCGCGAGCTCCTCACGAGTCGCCCGCGGCCCGATCACGAGCCCCTTGCCGCCGGACCCGTCCACGGGCTTGACGACGAGCTCGTCGAGCCGGTCGAGGACCTCCTCGAGGGCGTCGGGCTCCTCCAGCCGCCACGTGTCCACGTTCGCGACGATCGGGTCCTCGGCCAGGTAGTAGCGGATGAGGTCGGGGACGTAGGTGTAGACGAGCTTGTCGTCGGCGACCCCGTTGCCGACGGCGTTCGCGATCGTCACGGTCCCGGTCCGGGCGCAGGCCATCAGACCGGGGCTGCCGAGCTGTGAGTCGGACCGGAACACGACCGGGTCGAGGTACTCGTCGTCCACCCGCCGGTAGATGACGTCGACGCGCTGCCGGCCGTGCGTCGTGCGCATCCAGACCCGCCCGCCGGCGCAGAACAGGTCGCGCCCCTCGACGAGCTCGACGCCCATGGTCCGCGCGAGCAGCGAGTGCTCGAAGTAGGCGCTGTTGAAGACACCGGGTGTGAGCACCACGACCGTCGGCTCGTCCACGTCGGCGGGTGCAGCGGCCCGCAGCGCGGCGAGCAGCCGTCGCGGGTAGTCCGAGACCGGCCGGATCCGCAGGGTGGCGAACAGCTCGGGGAAGCTCTGCGTCATCGCGCGCCGGTTGGACAGGACATAGCTGACCCCGCTGGGCACCCGCACGTTGTCCTCGAGGACCCGGAAGGTGCCCGCCTCGTCGCGGATGAGGTCGATCCCGGAGACGTGGATCCGCACGCCGTTGGGGGCGACGATGCCCTGGGCCTGGCGGTGGAAGTGCGTCGAGGAGGTGAGGAGGCTGCGCGGGACGACGCCGTCGGCCACCGCGCGCTGCGGCCCGTAGACGTCCGCGAGGAACGCCTCCAGCGCACGCACCCGCTGGGCGATGCCCGGGGTCACCGCGTCCCACTCCGCGCCCGTCACCACGCGGGGGGCGACGTCCACGGGGAACGGGCGCTCCTCCCCGGCGAGGTCGAAGGTCACGCCCTGGGCGAGGTAGCTGCGTGCCAGGCTCTCCGCGCGGGCCCGCAGCTCCGGCCCGGACATCTTCGCCAGGGCCGCGTGCACGCGCCGGTAGGCAGGGCGGACGGAGCCGTCGCGGTCGATGACCTCGTCCCACGCCGCTCCGGGCGGGTATCCGTCGAAGAGGTCGGTCATGCGCCGGACGGTAGGCCTGCGATGTGACCGGCGCATTTCGAGCGGCTTTCCGGCGCAGGTCGCGCCGGCCGGTCCTGTGTCCGACGGACGACCGGGTGGTGCCGGCGCCTCAACATCGCCGCAACCGGTCCGAACAGGACGGAACGAGGCCGCACGGCCACCCGCCCGGCAGTGGAGGAGAGACCCCCATGAGCGCGACCCAGTGCACCTGCATCCGTGACACGGCGTTCGTCCACCTTGTGCTCGACCCCCTGTGCCCGGCCTGGGGCCTGCACGTCCGGTTCCCCGCGGAGCACTCGGGACGTACCGGGCGCTGAGCAGCGCCCGCAGGTCCGGCGTTCGCCGCACCTGTCGCCGCCGA
>Ga0210040_10010307_pt1 | contig 10739 bp, 11 predicted proteins | sample CryGeyCG12114_NA_FD_185462 | JGI IMG/M metagenome (GOLD analysis project Ga0210040, IMG submission 185462) | Groundwater microbial communities from aquifer - Crystal Geyser CG19_WC_8/21/14_NA (SPAdes) (version 2) | ecosystem: Environmental > Aquatic > Deep subsurface > Groundwater | place: USA... | reverse complement strand
CCCTCTGGTATATTCTTCAGCAAACTAAGACAAACTACTCAAAGCATATCCCATTATTCAATAACCAAACGGTCTTTGAATACTACAACCAGGCATTCAAGCGAATAATCACAAAGCAACTTTAGTATCCGCGTTCAAAGTCCGGACATAACATCCCACTGAACTTGATCCGTTGAGCCTTCGAGACAGTTTCTCATTACTTGTCATCCTTCTGCAATCATGGTCCTCGAACTCATCGCAATAGGCGGCGCAGTTTACTATTACGCCAAGAAGAACGAAAAGAAGAAGCGAGCTCAGGCGGCAGCCCTTCAAGCACCACCATCCAACACAAACACATACCACGGTCCGCCGGCGTACAAGGCTGGCACTTTTCCTCCAGTATATCAAAATACCGAATACAACCAACAAGCATACAACCAACAACCATACGACCAACAAGCATACAACCAACAAGCACCAATGTATGGTCAGCGCGATATGAACATGTACCACGCGGCACCTGCACCAGCTTACCCTCCCCCGAACGAGAAGGCGCCACTGATGGAGACGAGGGACGTCAAGTACTAGACAGATGATTAATGGGCTCCGACGTGTCTGACGAGTGAAGCATTGCCAGCAGGTCCTGGACAGTGTCGAACGTCGAGCTTTTAGCTTCTTGTTTTGCGTGAAGCATGCAACCATAGTGGTTGGGATTTTGGATACATGTATAACACTAATTATTGTACATCAGTGAGAGACTTTGCGTGCCTACCTTAGCCAAGTGCCTTGTACGTTGCGTTCTGCCAACAGCTCGTACCTGCTCGCATCACAGGAGGCATCACGACTAAGAAACAACTAATCCCGGGGGATGACACAAGGGTACCATCCAATCTATCAGTCAAGCAGGCCGAAACCTGCGAAGCGGAAGGCAAGACCCACCATAATGTCACCTGGCTCCATGGCAGCAAGGTGGCAACAGGGGTTGTCTCAAACAGATCTATTGCTATATGCCGGCGGCTCTCAAGCAAAGGCTCAGACTGGGATTGCAAATAGGAAGTGTTGGGGCGCAAGGTTGGGCTCCAAAGTTGGCACAGCTCTTTTGAAAAGAGCGAGATTGAGGATTCTGCGCAGGAAGGAGCTGCAAAGCTCTTCAATTAGGTGCGAAAATGATGTTTGCTTGTGGACACAGATATAGTATCATAACCTGAATGTAACATTAAGTTACTTCCCACAGAACATTTTATTCTAGCAGTGCCCTTTAACTTGACTTCCTTAGTGTCGTCCTTGCTCAACCGTAGTGACTACCGGCCTCGGATGAGTGTCGGAACCGATGACCATCTGCCATCGACGTTGTCCGCAGAGAAACCATAACTTACTCATCTGCGGACCTGAGGCACACACTGGACAACTGTTCGGTACTGAAGAGCCGGACGCTATTCTTATCACCTTCCTGACATATACCGACAATTAATCCAACCTCTAAACAACCACGACCACGCACCTTCCCTCCGCTCCATCACCACACTGGGAGCGCACGCACGATACCTCCCGCTTCGCTCTCAGTCAACGCCGGATAGCCACACTCACATTGAGCACACCGGACCCAGACCCAAACCCAGCAACACAACATCCCTCTTTACCCCTGCAGACTCCCTCAATATCAACTAGACCTAGACCTAGACTGCCCAAGCAGGCGCCCCAGCCGGTGCACCAACCATGTCCACCCCCACCCCCGAAGAAACAATCTCCTACCCCTCCATCGCCCTCGTCCTAGCCCTCGGCTTCGTCCTCTACCGCTATTTCTTCGCCTCCCAATCCCCATCCCCATCCGCTCCCTCGCGCAACAACGGCCTGCGCTTCACGCCCGCGCAAGTCGACCAAGTGAGCGCCATGTTCCCGCAGCTGAGCCGCAGGGATATAATGTGGGATCTGCAACGGAATCGCGGGAGTGTGCAGGGGACTATTGAGCGAGTGTTGGGAGGTGGGAGGTTGGATGCTGTGAGTCATGTCACTCGCTTACTCCTTGCGGTGGGCCAGGTCTAGTGGAGCACGCCGTATAGCATGCGATCACGTCTGCTGTGTGTACTGCGGGCGATACTGGGACTGGACTGGGGCTCTCCGATTGATATGATATGATATGACATGGCTTGTCCGGAACAATGCTAATACGCTATGTGATATCTAGGCCCCGCCCTCTTTCCAACCCAACATCCCTGCCGCTCAATCTCAACAATCATCAACATCTACAGTCTCAGCAATGCAATCCCTCCTTAGCGGCGCGAGAAAAACAGAACCAGATCTCATAACACGATATAATCTCCAGTCACGCATCGTCTCCAACGAGAAGGGGAAACAGAGGGAAGAAAGCCAAAATCAAACAAGTGCTGGAACTGGAACTGGTACGTGGGCACCGACGAAAGAGAGTAGACAGGAGGTGTTGCGGCAGAGGAGGGATAAAATGATCTTGGATGCGAGGCGGAAGATGATGGAGAGGGATGCTGGGCTAGGAGAGGGACATGGGCAGACGCCGGTAGGGTAGGAGCGAACATGTAGTGACAGTGACACGACAGCCGTGATGTGTCAGTTGGTGGAAAGGAGGAAATGAGAGGTTCGTATGGAGGTAGATAGGCGAATGCACATGTTTTGGCCTGGGTTTCCTCCGATTGTCTCTGTGTTATCACAACATATCCTCGTCCTCGTCTTCGTCTTCTTGTCTGGCTCGGTTCTCCCTCTCTTCCTCGGCTGCTTCTCTTCTGGATTGCTCTCTACTCCCACCGACCATCCGCAAGCCGCCCATCAGACCCATGATAAAGCCCCTGCTTTCACTGACTTCCATGGCGCCCACTCCATCCAGTATCACACCCTCACTGCCGTCATTGATGGCTTGATAGCCCCGTCGCATCTTGGATTGTCTGACTTCTCGTATATCACGCAACAGGTTTGAGATCAGGTCTGGGCTAGACAGATCATCTGGTGCAGCATCGAGCAGGAGTTGGCTAAATTCGAACCAGTGGTAGGGTAAGGATGTTGGCAATGCTGTCGCTGTGCAGGAGGTGAGAAAGGGTTCAGACGTATAGAACGGTCTGCCTTCTGCATTATAAAGTCTTGCTTCGGGCTCGTTTGCCTTCCTACTTCGGCTTGTAGGCTGTCGAGGAAATGTACCCGTTTCTAGTGAAGGTAATGGCGGCGCTGGAGAAAATTCACCTTGGAAATGTGTTGTCTCGAGTTCCAGGATCTCTCGCAGGTTGTCCGGATCTAGCCATGGTGGTGGTATGACGTTTATTCTTCGCTGTCTTTTGAGTAGTAGAGCAAGCCATAACGGCAGGGTGGCTCGGGATGGGGGTATCAGTGGGTTCGTAGGACCCTGTCGTGCAATATGCCGTCAGAACAAGTACTCGTCGCGGCTATTTATATTGACCGTAAGGAGGAAGCGAGTGCATCGCACCTACATGGGTATCAACGTACTCCTAGCAAGTCGAGCCGTTCAAGACGTTGGCGAGGGACAATGGTGACCAGTTCCATCTCACATAGAAAAGCGACCTCAGAGGGCAGGAGCCCGGACGGATGTGGGAATGCCATAAGCAGCAGAAGTGAAACAGAAAAGCCTTGTCTTTGTCCTCACCTCAAGACCAAAATCAGGCAAGTTGTTAGTGAGGCAGTTGCGACTTGATAGTGGGGTTGAGAGCGACGCGTACTTGAAAAGGAACGCGTCAGCTGCGCAAGGATCTAATTGGCCAATATAAGCTTCCGTCTATGCCGCTGCCCGCTGGCTTTCTTTGTTTTTTCTTGATCCAAAACTTTTATGATATACGGCATTGAGAGAATGTCAGTATTAAATGCTCGAGTCGCCGAAGAGAAGCGCCACCTCAGTCATCGCCAGAATGTCTTCCAAGGTGCGGTGTCGCTACTCCTGCTCGGAGCTCAGATCGAATGGTTGAGGCGTGTTCAAAGCGCCATCCCTGAGCCCTATCTCGACGAAGTCTTCCATATGCCACAAGCAGACACGTATTGGAAAGGTCATTGGTCACAATGGAACGACAAGATTACCACTCCTCCAGGCCTCTACATCTGGTCTATCTTTGTCAGCAAGATCTTCTCAGTCGATTCACGCTCAGATACATTGACGCCCTACCAGCTCAGGACCACAAGTGTGATCACACTCTACCTTCTCACACTGTCTTGTGCAGTCTGGATGATAGTTGGCGGTAAGTCTCCGAGATCTGACGGACGACTTCCGCAGCCGTTAGCACTGCATGCGTTTCCCCTGCTTTTCTTCTTCAGCGGACTCTACTACACCGATGTGTTTTCTGCATTCACAGTCATGTCTACCTACTGTTTGTGGCAGGCAGGACTGCAGCAGGAGGGAAGATCGAGATTTGTCTTTCAGCTGTTGCACTTTATGTGCGGGCTTCTTGCTCTCTCAGCAAGGCAGACGAACATATTTTGGGTTGCCGTATTTATGGGGGGCTTGCAAGCTGTTCGAACAATCAAGCAGTCAGCAAGAGTGCACGATCCGCCAGTCGCAGATGCATATTTCGAAGGTACGTCGGGAGCAACCTCCGGCTCCATAGTTGATCTGACCGAGAATGTCAGACTTTCCTACCACGATCATTTCCTTGGTCACTTCCGCTTTCAACGCACTGCCAGAGCTTTTGCTTGATCTTTGGCCGCATCTCGGCCTCCTTGTCTCTTTCGCCGCTTTCGTCATCTGGAATGGCGGAGTTGTACTAGGAGATAAACGCAATCATATTGCCAGCGTCCATCTACCACAAATGTTGTATTTGTGGCCCTGCTTCATGTTCTTCTCGTGGCCAGCAGTGTTGCCCCAGCTGGCAAATTCAGCTCTCCTCCTGCGACGGATGCCTCGACTCTGGCTGGTTGGCATGACCATGGTATTTATGCTTGTGATTGTGCACCTCAACACTATTGTCCACCCATTCCTGCTGGCGGATAATAGACACTACACCTTTTATGTCTTCAAGATCTTGAGGCTTGCACCCTGGACGTGGTATGCCGCAGTGCCGGTCTATGCAACGTGTGCCTGGTTGTCAGTTCAAACACTTGCAAGTAAGACTGGCTACAGTGGTGGTCCTGGCGTCAAAGGGAGCAGGGGTCGCCGAATGTCAACTTCGTCAGGCAGAGGCGACTCAATTCAACTGGAAGCAGAGGCGAACCGGATCAGCTTTCTGTTGATATGGTTTCTCAGTACTGCCCTGTCTCTGATCACAGCGCCACTTGTTGAGCCCAGATATTTCATCGTGCCATGGCTGATGTGGAGGTTGCACGTGCCAGACGCAGAGAACGTTTTGTCTGAAAGTCCCGCCACGGCTGAAAGCGCAAACAGTGGGTTCGGAAAGTTGCTAAGACTTGTCGCAAAACAAAGTTATTGGATCGAGATTGCTTGGTATATGCTGATTAACTTCATTACGTGCCGGTTGTTCCTCTACCATGAGTTCAATTGGCAGCAGCAGCCCGAAGAAGTGCAGAGGTTCATGTGGTGATCGATCTTAAATCCTGTGGACAGTGCGACAGAGGTCAAAAACCGACGGGAAAAGCTCTGAAGCGTGCCTCCACCACGAACCTCGATTTGGTGTCGACAAGAAGCATCACCTCAGAAAAAGCCATCTTTGAGGACACGAAGCCTGCATCAAACAGCTCAACGGAACTCGCGGAAAGACACAACGTCTTGCTTATCATTCGCGAAAAGTCTGCTGATTTCTTCGCCAGACAGGCTCCAGAGCGTGGCTCGTCTCTCGAAGGGCAAAGCATCACGAAAAATGTTGTGCTCGATCGAGGCATACATGACTGAATTTTATAAAGATTGAACCTTAATGCTGACGATAATTGCCCTTCCACGGATTCTGCAAGCGGGAAAGCCTCACACCGCATCAGACTTGACACCAATTCTGATGATGCCTTCATCCAAAGCTTTCTGGTTCATGAATAGAACAAGCGCTGCCTTTCCTCCGCCTGCCGCCGATGCGAGGAGCTGCACTTGAAGACGAAGAGACTAATAATTGAACCAATCTCAAACATTGTGCAAAATCGAGCATCTTCCACAGGGTCTAGTGCGCACTGCGCTGTCCTGGTCAGGGTTGCTATAAGGTACCTGGGCTGATCTTGGACTTGAAGCTCGACTCCCAAGCGAGTACACGCTGTGCTTGTGGGCTGACAAGAAGAGCTGGCGGATCCGAGCCCATTGGAACGTAACAATACCTTTGTGCATAAACACATTGGCATCTTACTTGCCGAAGTTGAGTACGTGCCTTTAAGTTAGCATTTGCATGGATCCACTAGTTTCTACATCAATGGGGACAATGCATGGTAGATCAGGAAGACGCCGCATCGGCTGTGGGGCGTCGAGATCGTCTGGCAGACCGGTATGACAAGACTGGACATTGTCGATCGCCTCAGTGCGCGCAAGTTGTGAGTCTGCCCTTGCGACCATCGAGCAGAGGTACATTCCGGCAGATACAGGTAAGCTGTCTGCACTTACACCTCTCGTAAGCGGGATAGCACGAGGACCATTTGCGCTTCGGTTTGATGCGTGCGTCACAGGCTCTAGTCAATCTCACATCTTTCGAAGTCTCCCCGCAAGACATTACGCACGGCTGCTTCACTACCAAGTACGTTTGCAGCTAAACCAAGACATCGTGGTCATCGAGTTCTGGTAGTGGTGATTGAAGGTCGACCAATGACCGCACCTGAACGGTGTATCTTGGCAGCCAAGTTTAGGCGCAGCGTGTCTCGGATCTGCTCGACTTTCGCTTGCTGCGTCTTCAGTATTTTCTGGTCCAACCACCGACTCGCAAGAGACTATGCTATTTTACCTTCGGTATCATCACATGCGAGCTTGCGAACTGACGAATCATAGAGGCGGTTTGCTCAAGTCAGCCGACTAGGTCATAGACCGACGCAAATGCCTTGGAATGGTGCCCCTCCATGAGCTGCTATTGGTTGCAGGTCCACGCTGCCCCTCAGTAGCCCACACCACCATCGTGTTTCGACAAATCCGCTAGCACGATTCGAGCGCCTTCAACAGCTCTTATTGGGCGACGGTTCGGGCCACAGCGGACATGATCACTATCACGTTCCCAGTGAATAGGAATGCGCAGTCTTTCCACCCCTGCTCACCAGGCCTCGAGGCATTTCGGAGCCCCGACTCTTGAACCACATGACACTGATGCTCGTTAGTGGCCTGAATGCAACCATCCCCGACGAATCATATTATGCGATTAGTGGCAGGGTGGACAGTATTGTCTTGATCTTGACGTCCTGAGCACGATGAAGACATGTTAAGCCGGAAAGGCAGTCGCAAACCTTACCATTTGAACGCCACACACACACTATCGATAGTCGAATTCCTTCGCCCATTCCGGCTTTGATCGCAACGAAGTATGAGCAGGTGGGCAGTCTCAGAACTGGCATTCCCACCAGACCAAGGAACAAGGTCTGGCTCAAATTCCGTTCCTTTGCGACACACAGGCTACAAGATGCCGCGATGGGACTGGTAAGCCTTCCCCCTCTGCATTGTTTTCATACTCCATTGGAGAACCACTCGAATCATTATCGCAAAGTGTGATGAATGCACGCCCCTTGCATATCCCTTTGCCGAGGCTGCGTCTCTCGGTCCAGAATTACAGTACTGGTGATCATAGCCACATGAGCTTATGTCGCGCAATGCAGCGGCAATCTGCAGATGCGAAGGCAACGCAAGGTCAACTCGCTGAGAAGGCACTACAATGATTCCAACCTTTCTGTACAACGACTCAACACGGGCAGCCATGTGCATTGGGCCGCAGCAGAACCTAGAATTGCTTCGCCGTTGTCGTACGCATCGAAGCGTAAGCCTGCCGTCAGACACTCTGGCTTGTGGCCGCGTTCGAGCAACAATGCTCGCGCTACCTCTCCTCCAGCATCAAAGAGCCAGGCAGATACGCAGGCTCGAAAGACCTCGCTAGGGTTTGATCCGGCCAGGCACCTCTCGAGACTGCCCACCGGCCTGTGCTCGAGGTGTTTCGAGATTGCGCTATGGCATTTCCAGTCCGACAGCGCCCAGTTTCAGCATCACCGCAACTTTGTGGACCTAGTCAATTCTGCGAGGACATGCGTACTATGCTTGATCTTTGCGAAGCAAGCACCAGTTCCCCCGCCTACAGCGAACTATACCTATGACGGTACTAAGCAGATCGTGCTCACAGCTACCAACCGGAAGCCAGCGCTCAATGTGGGCTGTCCTGGGCTGACTCTTGAAAATCTTGTCGTCCACCTTCCTGTCATCAGGAAAGATAATCAGCAAAGTCTGATACTGCCAGCACAAGCACAGTTGGTAGCGGAGCAACATAGCAGCGCTGCGAAGTCAGGAGATGTTGTGCGACGGCGGACATACGGCGGCACAAAGACTGACTGTGCCGTCGATTGGTTGTCCGAGTGCGTGATGAATCATAAGGAATGTCGAAAGTCAACAGACCTTATCGGCAGTCTGATGTACGCCGTCCCTCCGAGATTGCTTGACTTGGGCTCTGGGGAGGCATCCACAATCAGGCTGTTCGAGACTGACCACAACTTCGCCAGTCCGTATGTGGCATTGACCTACACTCGAGGAGATGCCAAGATCTTCAGTACTAGCAAAGCCAATACCACAGCTAGAGAGGACTTCATCAATGTTGAAAAGTTCAACAAGACTTTCAGGCAAGCGATATCTATAACCAGACAGCTGGGCTTCCGCTATCTGTGGATTGATGCGTTCTGTATCATCATGGATGACCCTGCCGATCGCACGAAGCATGTGCCTCGCATGGGTATCATCTTCCACAATGCGGCCTTAACACTGTCAGCAGCAGTTTCGGCCACAGCAGATGAAGGTCTAATCAGGTACAAGGGAAAAGCTTTGCCCGAAGCTAAAATACCTTACCGGACCAAGGATGGTATCCCATTAGGACATTTCCATGTGACCAACTACAAGCCGCGCGGCTTCAACGAAGACATCACCCAAGGTGATCTGAACTCACGCGCTTGGTGTCTACAAGCAAGAGCCTTATCCAGACGTACTCTTCACTTTGGGCACGATCAGCTGTTCTGGGAGTGCGATGCTGGCGTCTGGTCAGAGGATTCCAGCTTACAGTGCCTTGCAGCGTCGCTCAGAGACCCCATGGTCGAATGGCGTGCGGGCTTGGTGAAGTACAAGCGCGCAAAGGAGCCAGAGCCAGAGCAGTCCACCGTCACTCGCAAGACAACGCGGCCCACTAGTACCGACCTAGCCATACCCAAGATCTACGCTCTATGGTACAGCCTTGTCGCACAGTATACGTCAAGAATACTGCCACGAGAGAAAGACAAAAGCAGTGCTATCGCAGGCTTAGCATATGTCTTCGCCTGCTTGATATCACAGAGGCAGACTGTGACCGGACCTAGCAAGCCAAGAGGCGACACCTACATCTGTGGTCTCTGGCAGAACGATCTGCCGTTTGGCCTCTTGTGGTCGTCGGGTTCCTTCCACAAATGGCGAAACAAGTTCGTCAAGTATCCATCCACCCCACGAGCACCGAGCTGGAGTTGGCTGAGCGTTGACGGTCCACTTCAATGGCCTGATGGAGTCGTTTTCAGCAGTGGGTCCTTCACAGGTCGATCGTTCATGAAAGTGCTCCAGGTTGGCAGTCACTACGATAGAAGGACAGACCATCAGTTCTCCACACTAAGAGTACGCGGTAAAATGGCCCTCCTTTCGAAACTGTATGGCTTCAGAACAGAAGACGTCGAATGGAAACGTGCCACACGCGAGCAGGATGAGCAGAAGCACAGTGGCAGCACCGGCCAAGTGGAAGGCCCGATCAACATTCCCTGCGCCATGTTCGACTCGTCAGAAGTCGCGAGGGTATGGACCATGTTGCATGGCGCTACTGTTGATCGTCCCTCCACTGGGTCCTCAAGCGCCGATCAGACTCAGACCACCCACGACAAAGGCCAGGGTATCTTCAGTCGCAGCAATCGCAAGTCAGACTCCAGCAGACAACAACAAACATCAACAACCGCGCAATCAAAAGTGGCTCACGACCAACAGAAGGACTTCGTGGCACTCCTCGTCATCCCAGCTGGTTGCTCGCGGGCCGATTGCCAAGAGCACAGCTTCGAAGCATCGCGGCTATCTGCCACGTTACCTCTGCCGGCCGATGAAGCGTTTCGTGCAAAGAACAATTGTGGTCAAGGTCTGGCGTATGCGTTGATATTGTATCCTAGCTCGATGGGAGAAGGACTATTCCGCAGAGTGGGCATTGCACAGGTGAGGATCGCGGACTTTGCGACGGTTGAAAGGAGGCGAGACAGGGAAGTCGTAATCGTATGATTGGGAGTGCCTGCGAAAGGGCCGCACCATCTTAGATGCTATAGATTCATCATAATTCTAGTTCTGTGCTGTAAAGGCCGGTACCTTATCCGACTATCCGCATGCCTGACTGTTACGGAGTTACTGTACGTCACTTCGCTGAGATCTATGCTCCTAGATCGATCACACTCATCAAATGAAGGAAATCGTAAAAGATTTCGTGCCTGAACCAGGTTCAGTTCACGTGGGCAGGGCGTACGCGCTAACACGCTAAGCGAATCAGCTGTGGAGACTGAGCTGTCCGCCGATGGCCGTTGCTCTGCTCGAATAGTCAGCACGTGTCTGATTAACTTCGTTGCTACACTGGTGCATCCTAACATGCTGAGGCACGATGTCACCATTCATCTCATCTTCAGCCGCGGAAAACAGCAATTGTAGG
>Ga0210040_10010305_pt1 | contig 10741 bp, 10 predicted proteins | sample CryGeyCG12114_NA_FD_185462 | JGI IMG/M metagenome (GOLD analysis project Ga0210040, IMG submission 185462) | Groundwater microbial communities from aquifer - Crystal Geyser CG19_WC_8/21/14_NA (SPAdes) (version 2) | ecosystem: Environmental > Aquatic > Deep subsurface > Groundwater | place: USA... | reverse complement strand
CGAGGCACCCGAAATCGTCGACCAACTTCTTCAGCTGCGACTCCACATTATCAATCTTCTCCATCTGCACAGCATACTTCTTGTTGGCGTCCATTGTGAGCCCGACGTGAGCGCTCCCGATCTTGAGGGTCAAGGTCCCTTTGGCGGTCGAAATGCTAGAAGTCAGGGTCTGCAATTCCAACTTCCAATTCTTGCCATTCTTGAAGTTGCTTCGAAACCCAGCCTCTTCCATCTTCTTCAACAATTGTTGGACTTTGGTGGCCGACTCTGAGATTTCTGCGACTTCCTCAATAATATCTTTGGTACGCAGCGCCTCCTCCTGTTTGATGAGTTCCACAATCTTTTGCAGCGATCGCATTTCCTTGCGATTTCGATCGATGAGGGCCGTCCAGGCATCTTTGTCCTTGGCTTGCGAGATTCTATCAGCGACTTTGACGGCTGCTTCTATGATGCTTATGATGGCGCTGATGCCGCCCAATATCTCGAGGCCACTCTGGGGCAACCATCAGCGATGTTGGCGATCTTGCAACAATATACATACCATTGTATCTAGGTTGTAGGGAAAGTCGCTTTGTACGTAGGAGGCTGCTGTTGATCAAATAAGGTCAATTTAGAGTCGGTAGGTTGTGAGATTGCAAGAGCGCAAGACGTAGCGAGGACCGATTCTTGAAGCTGAACATGGGCTTACCGGTGAGTATGTCGAGGACACCATATTCAGGTTAGACTGATGGCCCTGTCAATGTGCTGCACCGCCCACACACCCTGCACGATGATGTAGAATTTCAGCCAATGATCATGGGGCCACCTCGCTAAGTCATACTTCACATAATGTGGTGTGGTGGCTTGGTGCATTCAGCCCCCACCATTCGGCTCGAGTCCTTTCCTTTACTCCGCCTTCAGCTTTCAGCCGCACTCGATAACCGCCTGACAGCAGGCAGCGACTGCGCAACCTCGACAAATGCTTATTGTTTTGACTGGAACTGATGTGTTCAACTCTGTGGCGCAACTATGCTGAGAATTCTATGCGGAGCCGCATGTCGTTGGGAGCGAACTCATAGGACTGGTGCTTGCGTATGATAGATCTTGTGTTTTTGGGAAAGGCAGACCAAAGTCCATTAACTCAGTGGCTATGACATCGTCTCTCACGTGCGCCCAGCCTGCGTTCAGTGCGCCTTACTGATCGCTTGCTCATTCGTCTTTGCATCCGCTAGACCGAATAGACTCTTCACTGACATTGCCTCCAAATGATCCAGAACTCCTTCATCTGATGAACTTACCGAACCACGTCCTGCGCCTGATGCGGACAAGTAACAAGCAAGCGCAAGAGGTTCATATTCGTGGTAGAGAATGTCGTCTCTGCTGTATGCCGGTGCTGTGGCATCTTCATCATCCACAGTACAAGAACTGGCATTCGTCGAAGTCGCATCGTCCGGTGATGCGGCACATGGCATGGACGCATTTAAGGTGTCCAAGAGCTCAAGTTTCGAAACCAAGCGGTCGAGCTGAGGTTGAAATGCGTCAAATGTGCCTTTGACCGACTGTTGTACGCCTGATAAGCGCTGGATACAAGCACAAAAGAATGCAGCGTCCCATTGGACTACTTCCGAGACATCGCCGTCATTCAGTTCTTCTTGAAGCGCCTCAGAAGCCGATACTGCGCAGCTGACTGCTTCTTCGAGAAGACTGAAGTAGATCAGAGACATTGCTGACTTTGCGTGCTCCTGCTGTTTGTAGTCGGCACAGATGTATACGTTCCAGGAAGGAAGAGTAGCAGTGAGACCGAGTATCTGATCAAATCGGCCCAGTATCTGTGAAGAGTCGTCGACCCACAATGGCTCTCTTTTCGTTCGTGCGAGCTTCAACAACTCGTTGGTGATAGCGGTGGACGAGAATTGAGAAGTAATACTCATTTTGGCGAGGCTATCGATGACAGCGGATATCTCAGATGGCTCGCGTGGGAACTCGCTGCTTGTGAGCCTCTTGATCTGAGGCCTTTCGTCTGTTTGATGCCCTGCTGAGACTTTTGACTGCCGAACATCGGATCTCTTTTGAAAGGCGTCGAGTCGATCAGCAATCTCAAGTACGATCTTGCGCTCAATGCCGTCTTCATCTGCGTGCGAATCTGCCGAGGACGAAGGAGTGGCGGCATCTTGTGCTTGCCCAATAGACTTCTCTTGCGTTGGGTCAGTGTTGGGCGAGTCACTGATGACGAGATCCTCGTCCTCGTCTCCCAACGCGAAACGAGGTTTTTGGCGTATGTGCAAGTGATCTACTTTCTGCGCCTTCTTCGCTGGACCCTCAACACCAATGTGATTTGGGAGGATGGAAGTCTGCATGGATGGCGCGACTAAAGCAGGGCTTAGGGTCATGTTCTTTCTTCTTAAGGGCTCAGGCTCGAAGAGGTAGTTTATGGCAGTCTGTATCCTGTCGAAGGGACTGTCCTCTTGCTCGCCATGTGAATCTTCGTTCGTTAGGACGCCATGTTTGATATTTCGAATCAGACGCTCGATCCTAGCAACGCAACCCTCATATAGCATGTCATCTGCAAGCACTGAGTTGTTTAGCAAGAAGCTCGCGCTCCAAGGTTGAGTTGACTCACGTTCGATCAAAGCTTTCCCAATGCTAGCAAAGGCGTCGGCAACGATCTGACCTTGGTCGATCTGCGTCGTATCTTCATGTTGTGCACTAGTCGAAGCCTCCAGGTTCCAGCTTAGCAGTCTCTTCAATTCACGGTTGAGAAGATTCTTCTGTCGAAACCATTCCAGAGAGTCGAAATCTCGTTTCCGCGGATGGTCCTGCGATCGATCAGAGACTGCTGGTAGCGCTGGTGTTTCGCTCGGGCATTCTGTCGCCAAAAGCGTATGCAGGTCCACTGATTTGGGTCGTCTTGGGGCTGCAGCTTTGGAGCGTTGCAAAGGGCTTTCGTCTGCCCTCGTGATAAGTATCAGAAGAGCTATGACTTCTTTCCGCAGCTGCGAGACGCTGTCGCCGTCATCCTGTGTCTGTATCTCGCGATGCGATGTCTGAAATTTGCTTGGAGGTGGAGAGACTTCGAATGTGCTGCGTCGTGAAGGCTTTCCAAAGGGGATATGACGATGAGGCGCTGAACTAGATCGCTTGAATTTTTTTTTCGTTCTTTCGCGGCGGCTCTGGATTGGAGGGCTCTTGAGCGGTGTCTCGAGTCCAAATACCTGCAGAGTCGATAGCGATTTCTCGCGAGGTGAGACCGACCCCGCATTGTCCTTGGAAGCGAAATCCGTCACCGCGATGCTGCCTGTGAAAGTCCGCATATTTTAACCTGCAATGTGTGTGCGTTCAAGAGGCGGTACTGAATAAATCGAAGTTAGATGAACAGGCAGAAGAGAAAGGTTTGGGGCTGCTGAGGGACGCTGACGGGTATACCGTGTCTGCCGGTGGTGGCTCAGCCTCCACCTGCACGGCTGAGCGCATACAGCCACGTCCTCGATTGTCCATGGGTTAGACCGCGCCCTGTGTCAGGCGGCGAGGACCGTAGGAGCGACCGCATCAGCTTGAACACAAATCGATGCCTAAGTAATGATATTGACGTTCGCATGCGATGCGAAAGCGGCCTTACCTGAAACGCGTGACTGCCATAGCGCGTTTAGGGGGTTCCTCGATTCTGTGATGCGATGATTTCAGGCGTGACAGGCACGTTTTAGACCCTTAAAATGGTGATGTCAACCCTTAAAATGGTCGCATCACAGAATCGAGGACCCTCCCAACCGCGCTATGGTGGCCTCGCCTCCGACGTGTTCATGAGTGCAATCGTCCGGGCGATCAGACCTTGCATGCGATCGATGCTTCATTGCGATAGAAACTTTGAGAGGTTTGAGTGGGTGATGGACGGTCAAGACGTGGTGATGGAGAGCGCGTTCCTTGATGTGTTCCGCAACGTGTTGCTGTCTTCGCACGAGCGGCTAGCGCCTCAGCCTCACTCAAGCTCCGCCAGCAAGAAAATACCCTCTCCCATCAGCTACGCGGGAAAATAATAAAGACCCTTAAAGAATAGAAGCATAAAGGCTGTCAGACTTGTTTTAGATGCAAACGTTGTTGACTAGAGATAACTTCGTGCGATAACGACAACAGGCAGTACCGAGGTATGTCATCTTGCACTGCTTCACACACTGATTCATAGCTTATAGTTTGTATACTGAGAAAGTATATTACTTCAATTTCCCTTGTCTTTCTCAGCACTCAAATTTATACCGCTTCCGCATGCACCCTCGCCTGATCCTTCTCCAAATCATCCTCAAACGCCTCAACATGATGCCTCGTATGCGTCTTCCCAAACCGCTTAATCGGCACGCCCTCCAGAAACAACTCATCAATCTCCTCCAGCGTCTTCCCCCCGCACTCCGGAATACAAAACCAGCTAAATAGCATCGCGCAGAACGCCGTAGCGCCGAAAATAAAGCCAACCTTGCTTCCCAGATTCGCGTATGGCGCGTTAAGCAAATACGGGATGGAGAACGAGACGGCGAATTGGATCGCGATGTTGAACACCGCGCCGAGCGCGTATGTCATGTCGCGGAGATGCTGGGTGGGTATCTCGGCCGCGACGACGTGTGAGAGAGGCGCCCAGCCGATGGCGAAGCCGGCGCCGAATACGCTGACCATGCTGACGATGCCGGACTTGATGGCGCGGGAAGGGTTCTTGCGGGTGCCAAGGGCGCCCATCGTAAAGAGGCCGCCGGTCTGAATCAGCGCGCCGACGGTCATGAGAGATCTGCGTCGGGTCAGCTGGAGTGAAGCGAGGGTTCGGAAAAAGGACTTACACTCGGCCCGTCTTGTCCGTCACGGCTTGCGTGATGAGCACGAAGACGATGCTAACTGCTGCGTTGATAGAGGCCATGGTGAATGGGTTGACGACGCCGAGGCTCTTGATGAAGATTGAGCCGTATACTGAGACGAAATTTTGGCCAGTGACTTGGAGGAAGACGTTGACGCCGATCACGATGAGTGTGCGTTTCAAGTTGGCTGAGCGACGGTCAGTCCGAGATCGTAGCAATGTTGGCACGGTCCCATCTTTTCGTGGGATGTATGAGATGAGAAGACTTACTGCCCTGGAACATCTCGGAGAACTTCCCCTTCTTCACCGTCGCATTCAGCGTGCTCTGAAACTCCCTAAACTCCTGCTGGATCTGTTCCTCAGTAAACTTGCCCTGACGCAGCAGTCTCAGGTTCTCCATTGCCTGTTCCGGTCGATCTTTCATGAGCAACCAACGCGGGCTTTCAGGGATGTACCACACCGAGCAGAGCATGGTAACGGGGATGATGAACAACAAGCCAAGTGGGATGCGCCAACTCTTATCGCCTGCCAGCTCGCCAGTCCCACGGCAGATTAGCGATCCAAGCAATTGACCGACGAGCAGAGCTGACTGGTATGTTCCGACGACGGCACCGCGGACAGGCGCGGGGACGAGTTCGGATTGCGTGACAGGAACCAGTGCGAGTTCCATGCCGATGTAAACGTATGCGAGGATGCGGCCGGCAATCATTTGCCATTTGTTAGTCTGCGTTGTGACGCAGACGATGGTTCCGAGTATCGCCCAGAAGCACATGACGGCGAAGCACTTCTTTCTTCCTATCTTCGCACTGAGGATGTTGCCAGTGACGAGACCAAAGATGAAGCCGATGTACGTGAGGCTGCCCAAGAGCGAGAGGTAGTAGGTTTCGAGCTGGTAACTTCTTCTCGTCAGTCTATAATTGGTAAGATGCCTCGATGTACTCACGCCCTTGTCTTTGGGTCGTACACTCCGAACCTTCGCGTGAAGTCTGTCATCGCCTGCGAGTTGTTGAACACACCCTGCTCGAGGCCAAAATTCACCTGGGAGAGGGCGATGAAGCAGACAGCGTAGGTCAACCGGCCATTGAAGTTTTGCTGGAACTTCTTGAGCACGCCGGTTTTGGCGTCGGAAGAGGGAGATGAAGACATGGTTCGACAGACCGTGGTTGCGTGCTGAGCCAATAGATTTGAAGCCTGGTCAAGCTGTCAGATGATGAGTATGCAAACGTAGGGATGGTCGAATCTTTATAGCCACCATCCTCAGAGCTGAAGCGGAACTCTTTGGCGTCCGTCCTGCCCCAAGGCTTCGAGACGCCGTTTGCGAAAGAACCCACCACAATCACACCATTATCCGACCCACCCTTCCCGCTGCATTCCAATGACCTGGAGTGATGAATCTGGGGAAAAGCTGGCATGGGGAAGTGGCCCACTGCGCTGGTTGGCTAGTTACGAGTCAGTGGCTGGGATTGGTCGACGGGGATGGACGGACTTATGAGTCGCCTTCGCAAGTAGCGCGCGCCATGAACGGGGAAGAACGGAGATGGTGGTAGCCAGCACTAGCAAGCTTCCCGGTCATCGGTTCGGTTCAGCTCGCATGACCACGCGTGTCTTTTACTTGTGATCCGAAGGCATTTGGCCGAGCATGTCTGTCTACGGTTTAAAGCTGGTGGCCCGCTGTTCAGTCCTAATGCACAACTCTTCCACAAACCGCAACGATGGGTTCCATGCCAGAGCAAAAACGCCCCAATTTCCTCATCATTGTCGCAGATGATCTCGGTAGGTTTCTCGTTGTCGAAATATCCGGATTTTGCACGCTGACTGACGCGATCAAGGTTATAGCGACATCTCGCCCATGGGCGGCGAGATCAACACACCAAACCTCCAGAAGATATCGGATACTGGAATTCGCTTAACCAACTTCCACACTGCATCAGCATGCTCGCCTACGCGCTCGATGTTGCTTTCCGGTACCGACAACCATATCGCAGGCCTAGGCCAGCTAGTTGAACATATGGCCGTGAAGGAGAATTACGAGGGCAAGCCTGGGTATGAAGGATACTTGAACTTTCGCGTCGCAGCTCTGAGCGAGATCTTGCAAGACGCTGGGTACCGCACAATCATGAGCGGGAAGTGGTATGTACAAGACTGGCCCGGCCTCGAATGGTGAATTCGCTGACAACGGCAATCTGAAGGCATCTCGGACTGACCAAAGAGACTTCACCTCATGCTCGCGGCTTCGACGACTCCTTCGTCTTCTTGTCTGGCTGTGGTAACCATTACAACTGGGAGCCGCAGCTGGACGACCCTAAACACGGCTTCCTCACCCCGATGAACGCGGGAAAGTTTTGGATGCGAGATGACAAGTACCTCGATAGGACAAATCCGAGCGACATACCATCAGACTTCTACTCCACAACTTCCTTCACGGATGAGCTGATTAGCTATCTCGACTCACGACAAGACAAGGAACAGCCGTTCTTTGCATATCTCCCATTTCTTGCTCCTCACTGGCCTTTACAAGCGTCGCGCGAGCTGATTGACAAGTACAAAGGACGATACGATGATGGACCTGAAGTGCTACGAGCAGAGCGACTCGAGAAGCTCAGAAAATTGGGCATTGTGAAGCCAGACGTTGAGGCTGCACCGATGCCAAGAGAGGACTGGCAAAGCATGACTGCGGAGGAGCGTGCCGAGTCCGCACGTAAGATGGAAGTCTATGCAGCGATGGTCGAGTCCATCGATGAGAACATTGGGCGCGTGGTCGAGCATCTCGAGAAGACTGGTGAGCTGGACAACACCTTTATACTCTTCATGTCGGACAACGGCGCGGAGGGCGCAATGTTGGAAGCTCTTCCAATGATGGGTACCGTTGGTACAGTCAAGAAGATCATCGACATGCACTACGACAACAGCCTCGAGAACATCGGTGCGGGAAACAGTTTTGTGTGGTACGGAGCTGAGTGGGCGTCGGCATCGATGGCTCCATCACGGGGTTTCAAGACTTGGATAACTGAGGGTGGGATACGCTGCCCATGCGTCATTCGATATCCACCTCTCCATGATTCCAGTAGGACATTGGACGGCGGCTCTATCACCGACTCGTTCTGCACAGTCATGGACATACTTCCCACAGTGCTCGACCTTGCTGGAGTACAGTCTCCAGGCACGCAATTTCGGGACCGAAAGGTCGTGCCAGTACGAGGTGCAACGTGGGTGCCACATTTGGAAGGACAACAGGTTGGCTTCCATGATGAGGAAGAGGAGATCACTGGGTGGGAACTGTTTGGACTGCGCGCCATTCGCAAAGGCCGATGGAAAGCCGTAAGTGAAGTCATCAATCTCATAGTTTCTTGACTAACGTGCGTCAGCTCTGGATGACGGCGCCTCGCGGCAAAGAGCAATGGGAGCTGTACGATCTCGCCGATGATCCCGGTGAAATCAATGATCTGGCGGAGAAGGAACCGAAGAAACTGGAAGAGTTGGTTGCACATTGGGAAACGTATTATGCCGAGACCGGGATGTTTGAGTATGGTCATGAATTTGGGTATGTTAAGTACTGTTGATAGCGCGGGACTGTCTTCGAGAGAAGAAGCCGAAATCATTGCGAATTTGCCAAATTGATTGGTGGTATGCCCACTGCGTCGCAGATCGCGAAGGCGAGCTGTTCGAGACTTTTGCGCAACCTGCGCACTTCCCCAGATTGCGATTCCCACCTCCGCAGTGTGTTGATGGCGATGATTACGAGTGCGTCCCAGCCAGCGGGAGGCGCAAGCTCGGGATTTGCCTTCAACACGACGCCCAGGATGAGGAGGGCGCTACTGAAACTTCCACGACACACGAACCACGTTCCCCCGTGTCGATGGCGGTTGTTGTTGTGCAAGATACTATTCGCGCAAACTTCAACTGCCTCTTGGGCGTACGTGAGGACCTCTGGTGACGTTGTTTGATGGTCTCGGTTGTGAAGCACGCAGTAGAGAAGCGGCGTGAGGACATAGGCGCGCCACTGGTAGAAGCGGCCTTGTAAGAAAAAGGACAGCTCGTTGTCGGGTTGCCCAGCGGTCTCAAATTGTATGGAAGGCGGTAGATGAGAGTACCAAAGCTGTATTTGTGTTTCGCAATCTTCGCACTGCTTCAATAGTGACTGCGTGTGTGAGAGCCAATACTGCGCACCCTTACGGTAAAGAGTCAAGATGGTGTCGTTGATAGTACGCCGTATGGAGATTTCTGCGAGATAGAAAGCCCAGCTTCGCTCCTCGGATATGGCTCGCTCGTCCGCATACTCCATTGCCGGACCTATTGTTGCTCCCGAAGCTGGAGGGGTCGGAAACATCGAGTCAGCGCGGGTCAATTCCTCAATGCCGCTCGATCGGAAAGGGAGCTCAGGCAGTAGCTCTTGTTCTGCTTTGTAGACAGACCAAAAAGCACGTTGCTCTAGGTGCTGGTCACTTATAATTATACCAGACTCAACCAAGCTGGAGGATGCTCCAGCCCTTCGTTTCAGATGCGCTTGCAGCCGCGAAGACGCCTGTTGAATATAGAACCATGCTTGCAGAGGATTCAGCTTAATCTTCTCGTAGACGGAAGCAAAGAAGAGACATTGAATGTCGATCAGGGTCCAACCGAGTAGTCCGATCCTTTTCTTAGCCGCAAAATAGTATGCTTCTGCTGTGCTGATATCTTCTTGCACTAGCTGCCCGGTTTGAGGATGGTCCATTTCTCCCCGCTGCCAAGGCGCGGTGTAGCATGCTAAAGCACATGCAACTAGCTGTATGGCCATAAGTCATACGATTTTCCAAAGACTATCATTTGGACTCACCACTAAGCAAGAAGGACCATCCCACCCGATGCCATGCTCTGTCGCTTTCCTGGCGTGCCGCATGAGCTCTGTCTGATCTAGAATTGGATTTCTGGGATGGACGTGCGCCAGAAATTTGCGGCACAGCGGCACGAATAGATCTTCTTGAATCCCTTGGCCACTATGTTGCCTGTTCCGGCTGAGGGTGGTAGAGGCAGGTTGGTCTGCGGCTTGCGGCTCCATTTCGGATTCCAGCACGAACGACTCAACAGCTAAGTCTGTTGCATTTACAACGTTCCGGAACACAGGCCACGCTAGTATGCTCTCGCAGCGCGTGTGGTAGAACGGGGAAGCCGCCACACTCGAGATTGATAGGTGACTGTTATGCGAGGCGGCGGTGGTCGGGCTAGCCGGCCGCTCCTGGGTACGAGAGTTCAAAGCAGATCCTGTGTCCTCAATTGCGGGGAGAGTAGGCTTGGATTCGGCAAGTAGTCCCTTCAACTCGTCCAGTCGTCGCAAGATCTCCCTCTCTGTTGGCGTAGCACCGTCATCCTCCACGGTGGGTCCCCAGAGACATTGGGCGTCGTGATGTTGACAGAAGCCGCAGACGGGCCGAATCCCGTCACATTTGGTCTTGCGCAAGCGACAGAATTGACAAGCAATGGGAGCTCGTTTTCTCTGGGTCAGCTTTTCCGTTGTCGGGCGGCGACGCGTCGTGGATGAAGACATTAGGAGGTTGCTGGAGCGGGGAAGCACGGAGATAAAGCGATGAGGCAGCGATAGCGTCGTGAAAATCAAGGCATGGTGCCGATGAGGAAGAAGTCCAGCACTGAATCGAGACCTCGACAAGATGCACAAGAAGAGAGTTCAATAAGTATAAAGTTTGCAGACGCTCGTGGTGTCGGCGTCGGAAATGTAATAGCGCCATCGCTAGCGCGTGTCGAAGAGGGAGCGACAACCTTGCAACAAAGTTTCGACTCATTTGATCACGTCTCAGTACAGGTGTTGTCTCGTGCTCGCCTCGTCTTTCACCACTGACTCCCAATCCAGTGAATTGGCCCCGCTGCTTCTCATGATCAACCCAAACTCATCATGCTCATATGCTGGCCGTTGAGCATGATGAGTTTGGGTTGATCATG
>Ga0210040_10010304_pt1 | contig 10741 bp, 9 predicted proteins | sample CryGeyCG12114_NA_FD_185462 | JGI IMG/M metagenome (GOLD analysis project Ga0210040, IMG submission 185462) | Groundwater microbial communities from aquifer - Crystal Geyser CG19_WC_8/21/14_NA (SPAdes) (version 2) | ecosystem: Environmental > Aquatic > Deep subsurface > Groundwater | place: USA... | reverse complement strand
TGGACGTAGAGCACGCCGACCACGAGCAGGGCCAGGAAGGCGATCCCGGTGACGACCTCGCTCAGGCGCCGCCTCACGTCCACCTCGGAACGGTACCCCGGCCCACCCCGGTCACGGGACCGCTCGGATCAGCCGGGAAGACCCTGCCAGCTCACAGCCGGCACGATCGGCGCCGGCGGGGTGGACGCGAACGCGCGGGGGAGCCTGGCCGGGTCGACCGTGACGCTGGTGGTGATGACCGGGTGGTCGGTGGTCTTCTCGTCCAGGGCGGACCGGTCCTCGTTGTACCCCGAGAACGTGACCTTCTTGGCTCCCAGGATCCAGTCGACCGCGCGCGGCTTGCCGGCCGAGCAGGTCCCGTGCTTCCACACGCTCGTGGGGCGGGCGGCCTTGAGCGGCGCCGCCGCGGTCACCCGGCAGAAGTAGTCCGCGCGCTCGTTCATGTCGCCGGTCACGAAGCGGGGAAGGCCCCGGGGCGCGAGCTGGTTCTGCAGCGCGATCTCGATCTTGGACGCGGCGACGCGCCACTTGCCCTGGTTCTTGTACTTCGCGGTCTCCGCGGGGTTGTGGTAGTTGGTGAAGTAGGCCATCACCCCGGTCTTCTTGTCACGCAGCAGCACCAGCGGCATCGCCCGCGGGTTGCCGTTGAAGTACGGGATGTTGAGCATGGTCGACTGCACGAGCTCGAAGCGGGCGGTGCGCCACCCGATGGAGTTCTCCGAGTCGATGCGCTTGCCCGACAGCCCGGGGTAGGTCGCCCACTTCCCGTCCGTGATGGCCAGGAACTTCGTCAGCTGAGAGGCCTGCATCTCCTGGAACCCCGCCACGTCGACGCCGTGCTTGACGAGCAGCTGGTGGGCCCACACGATGCGGGTCGCCCCCGAGGCGCGCTTGTTGCCCTCGGGGGTGTGGCTCGCGCCGAGCACGTTGAACGAGGCCACCTGGAAGGTGGCCGGCTTCGGAGCGGCGGCGCGGGCGGCGACCTGGTGGGCGGCGCTCAGCGGCGTGTGTGCGTCAGCCGGGCCCACGGTCGTGGCGGCGAGCGCTCCCGTCACCAGCGTTGCGACGACGGCACCTGTCACTCGATGAACTCTGCTCAACTCGGCTCCCATGGCTGTCACCGTATGCGGGTTTCGGCGTGGCGGGTGTGCCGTCGCCGAAATCTCTGCTAATGGTCGCAGGGCGACCGTCCACAACATCGGCAGTCGCACCCCTCCACTTGAGCCGGCACCCGGTTGCCTGGCGGTCCGCTGGCATCATCGACCGGGTGGCCCGCCCTCTCATGTCCCGCACCCGCACCGTCCCCGGCGCGGTCGACCTCGTGGTGACCGAGCACGAGCTGCCGGTCCCCCTCGACCACGCGCGGCCGGCGGGCGAGCAGCTGGCCCTGTTCGCCCGCGAGGTGGCACGGGCCGACGGGCGGGACCTGCCGTGGCTGGTGTTCCTGCAGGGTGGCCCGGGCGGGGAGGCGCCGCGTCCGACGTACTCCCCGCTGACGCCGGGCTGGCTGGAGCGGGCGCTGCGCGACCACCGGGTCCTGCTGCTCGACCAGCGCGGCACCGGTCGCTCGTCACCGGTGGGCGCGCTGCCGGCTTTCTCGCCGCACGAGCAGGCCGAGCGGCTCACGCACTTCCGCGCCGACTCGATCGTGGCGGACGCCGAGCTGCTGCGCGAGGCGCTGGGCGTGGACCGGTGGAGCCTGCTCGGACAGTCCTTCGGCGGGTTCTGCGCTCTCCGCTACCTCTCGGTCGCGCCCGGCGCGCTGCGCGAGGTGTTCTTCACCGGCGGTCTGCCCGCGGTGGGGCGGACCATCGACGAGGTGTACGCCGAGACCTACCGGCTCCTCGTCGAGCGCAGCCGGCGCTTCTACGCGCGCTACCCCGAGGACCGCAACCGGGTCCTCGCCCTGCACGAGCTGGCCGCTGCTGGTCGTCTGGTGCTCCCGTCGGGGGAGCGGGTCTCGAGCCGGCGGCTGCGCTCGGCCGGCAGCGTCCTCGGGATGGGCGACGGCGCGGAGCTCCTGCACCACCTGCTCGAGCGCGACCCCGGCTCGCCGGGGTTCCGGCACGCCCTGGCCGAGCGCCTGCCGTTCACCGGCGCCGCCCCGCTCTACTCCCTGGTGCACGAGGGCAGCTGGGCCGACGGCGGCCCGACGCGATGGGCCGCGGAGCGGCTGCTGCCCGAGGAGTACGCCGACGACCCGACCCTGTTCACCGGCGAGCACCTGTTCCGGACGTTCCTCGCCGAGGACGCCGAGCTCGCGCCGCTGGCCCGCGCCGCCGACCTGCTCGCCGAGCACGACTGGCCGGTGCTGTACGACGCGGACGTGCTGCGCACCGTCGACGTGCCCTGCGCGGCGGCCGTCTACGCCGGCGACGCCTACGTGCCGCGGGTGTTCTCCGAGGAGACCGCCGCCCTGGTCCCCGGCCTGCGCACCTGGGTGAGCGAGGACCACGAGCACAACGCGCTGCGGGCCTCGGGGGCGGAGGTCCTCGACCGGCTGTTCGCGCTGGTGCGGTCGTGAACCCCGTCGGGGTGATCGACACGCGGGAGGACTACCTCGACTTCGCCGCCCGCCAGACCGCCGACTCACCGACGTTCCACGCCTGGGCCCGAGGGGTCGCCGACGACCCGGAGGTGCTCGCGCTCATCGACTCCCTGCCCGCGCCGAAGCGGCAGCCGAACCTGGTGCTGGCCGCTGCCCGCTGGCACGGTGCGCTGCCCGGTCCGTACGCCGCCCTGCGCGAGGTGCTGGTCGGGCAGTGGGACGCCGTCCGGTCGACCGTGCTGGCGCGGGCCACCCAGACCAACGAGGTGGGCCGCTGCGCGACGCTCCTGCCGGTGCTGGCCTCGCTGCCGGGACCGCTGGCCCTGCTCGAGGTCGGGGCGTCGGCGGGGCTGTGCCTGCAGCCCGACCGCTACTCCTACCGGTTCACCGGCGACCGGACCGCCGCGCTCGACCCGATCGACGGACCCAGCCCGGTGGTGCTGCGCTGCCAGGTGCTCGGCGACGCGCCGCTGCCGACGACGCTGCCCGAGGTGGGCTGGCGCGCCGGCATCGACCTGCACCCGCTCGACGTCCGGGACGAGGACGCCGTGCAGTGGCTGGAGACGCTGGTGTGGCCCGAGCACCACGACCGTCGCGTGCGGCTGCGCGCGGCCGTCGAGGTGGCCCGGCGGGACCCGCCCACCCTGGTCGCCGGCGACCTGCTGGAGCAGCTGCCGGACCTGGTCGCCAGCGTCCCCGACGACCTCACCCTGGTGGTGCTGCACAGTGCCGTGGTCGCCTACCTGTCGACCGAGGCCCGGGACCGGTTCGGCGAGCTGGTGGGCCAGCTGACCAGCGCCGTGGGCGGCCACTGGCTCAGCAACGAGGGACCCCGCGTCCTTCCGGGCCTCGCGGCCACCGCGGTGGGACCACCGGACCCCGCGCTGGGGCCGGCACCCTTCGTGCTCGCGCTCGACGGGCGGGCCGTCGGCTGGACCCAGGGCCACGGCCGGGCGCTGCAGTGGCTCGGGAGCCCGTCGGACCTGTAACTCGCTGTTACCGGCGGCTTGACGTCGGGCTACCCTCGCGCCATGAGCGAGCACGTGGACGTCCTGGTCGTCGGCGCGGGACTGTCCGGCATCGGGGCGGCTGCCCACCTCGAGGAGCGGCTGCCGGGCACGTCGTACCTCGTGCTGGAGGGCCGCGAGGCCATCGGCGGCACCTGGGACCTGTTCCGCTACCCCGGCATCCGGTCCGACTCCGACATGTTCACCCTCGGCTACCGGTTCCGGCCGTGGACCGACGAGAAGTCGATCGCCGACGGCCCGGCGATCCTGCAGTACGTCCGCGACACCGCCCGTGAGCACGGCATCGAGGACAAGATCCGGCTCGGCGTCCGCGTCGAGCGCGCGGAGTGGTCCTCGCAGACCGCGACCTGGACGGTGCACGCGACCCGCGGCGGCGAGCCGGTCACCTTCACCTGCGGCTTCTTGTGGAGCTGCAGCGGCTACTACCGCTACGACGAGGGCTACACCCCGCACTTCGACGGCGTCGAGGACTTCATCGCCGGCGGCGGCCAGGTGGTGCACCCGCAGCTGTGGCCCGAGGACCTCGACACCACCGGCAAGCGCGTCGTGGTGATCGGCAGCGGCGCCACGGCGGTCACTCTGGTCCCGGCGATGGCCGGCACCGCGGCGCACGTGACGATGCTGCAGCGCTCCCCGTCGTACATCCTCGCGCTGCCCGGCATCGACGCGGTCGCGGTCCGGCTCCGCGAGAGGCTGCCCCCCAAGGCGGCGTACGCCGTGACGCGCTGGAAGCAGATCCTGGTCACCACCGCCAGCTACCAGCTCGCGCGGCGCCGGCCCGAGCTGATGAAGCGGCTGATCCGCCAGGGCGTCGCCCGGCAGCTGCCCGAGGGCTACGACGTCGACACGCACTTCAAGCCGGCCTACGAACCGTGGGACCAGCGGCTGTGCCTGGTCCCCGACGGCGACCTGTTCCGGGCGATCCGGCACGGCGACGCCGACGTGGTCACCGGCCACATCGACCGGTTCACGCCGTCGGGCATCCGGCTGACCACCGGTGAGGAGCTCGAGGCGGACGTCGTCGTCACCGCCACCGGCCTGAACCTGCTCGCCTTCGGCGGCGTGCAGCTGGTCGTCGACGGCGACGAGGTCGACCTGCCGCAGACCATGGCCTACAAGGGGATGATGCTCTCCGGCATCCCCAACTTCGCCTACGTGATCGGCTACACCAACGCGTCGTGGACGCTCAAGGCCGACCTGGTCAGCGAGTACGTCTGCCGGCTGCTGGCCCACCTGCGCTCCCGGCGGCTCGACGTGGTGGTCCCCGAGAGGGACCCCTCGGTCGAGGAGGAGCCGTTCATGGACTTCGCCTCCGGCTACGTGCAGCGGTCCCTGCACCAGCTGCCCAAGCAGGGCTCGCGGGCCCCGTGGCGGCTGCGTCAGAACTACCTCCGCGACGTGGTCACGATCCGTCGCGGCGGCATCGACGACGGCACGCTGAGGTTCTCGCGCACCGGCTCGCGCGAGGGCGCCTCGGCCTGAGCTCACAACGAGCCGGAGCCGGGTGGCGGACTCACGCGGGTCGGCCGAGCGCGGCGAGCAACCGGGTGCCCACCCCCACCGCCACTGGTACGTCGTGCGGTCGCCCGAAGCGTCCGGGACGGTCGGCCGGGCCGACCACCAGGGGGAGCACGTCGAGCAGCTCCAGGGCGAGCGCCTCGGGCAGCGGCCGGTGCTCGCGGCAGGTGCGGGCCACGTCCCAGCCGTGCACCGCGATCTCCAGCGCACCGGCCGCGGCCAGCACGTCCGAGCGGAGGGCCCGGTCGGCCACCGCGACGCCGGTCGTCGCGCGGATCGGGGCCCACGCCGCGAGCAGGGCGCAGGCGCGGGCCTGGAGCCGGCCGACGACCTGGACGCCCGGACCGGACCCGGCGGCGACCGGCGTCAGGGCGACGTACCCGACCTCGGCGGCCCCGGTGAACGCGGCCAGGGAGTCGTCCATGTGCTCGAGCAGGTCCAGCAGGGACCACCCGCGGCACGGCGTGGGCGTGCAGAGATCGGTGCGCGCGACCGCCTGCAGGCAGCCGCGGGTGTAGCCGACCGCGCGCTCGAGCAGCTCCGCACCGGCCAGCCGCACCGGCTCGGGAGCGGGGGAGGCCACCGGACTACCGGGTCGGCAGGAGCGCGGCGGCCTCGTCGGCGCTGAGCGTCGCCGGCAGGGCGAAGGTCGCGAACACGTCCTCGCCGAAGAACGCGCCCACGTGCTCGACGCCGCCGGGGCCGATCGTGAGGACCTGCAGCTGGAACGGCTCGAAGGAGCCGTCGGGCGTGCGCATGTAGAGGCCGAACGCCGGCTGACCGTTCGCGCGGGTCGGCAGCATCACCATGTCGTGGCGCTGGCCGGGGCACTGGGTGTCGATGAGGACGCCGATGGTCTGCGCGCCCTGGTACCAGCCGGTGAACGGTGGCATCTCCCAGATCGCGTCGTGGGTCAGCATCGACACGATCGCGGCGATGTCCTTGTCCCAGAACGCCTGCACGTAGCGGTCGAGCATCTCCTGCTGCTCCGGCGTCGGCTCTCCGACGGTGTCCGCGGACAGGTTCGCCTTCTCCAACGTGGCGTGCGCCCGCTGCAGGGCGCTGTTGACCGAGGCGGTCGTGGACTCCAGCGCCTCGGCGACCTCCGCGGCCCGCCAGCGCAGCACGTCGCGCAGGATCAGCACGGCACGCTGCCGCGGCGGGAGGTGCTGGATCGCGGCGACGAACGCGAGCCGGATGGTGTCGCGCTCGGCGACCACGGTGGCGGGGTCGCCGACCAGCGCGTCGGGGACCGGCTCCAGCCACGGCACCTCGCCGTCGGCCTGGACGGGCTCGGTCGCATCGCCGGCCGGGGCGCCGAGGCCGGTGGGCATCGGGCGCCTGTCACGACCCTCCAGCGCGGTCAGGCACACGTTCGTGGCGATCCGGTAGAGCCAGGTGCGCACCGAGCTGCGGCCCTCGAACCGGTCGTAGGCGCGCCAGGCCCGCAGGTAGGTCTCCTGCACCAGGTCCTCGGCGTCGTGCACCGAGCCGGTCATCCGGTAGCAGTGCGCGAGCAGCTCCCGGCGGAACGGGTCGGTCGCCTGCGGGAACGAGCCCTGGTCCGGGGCGTGCTCCTGGGCGTGTTCCGGGATCGGTTCCGTGGAGTCGCGGGTGTCGGTCTGCGTCATCTGGCCCTCCGTCGCTCGCTGCGGCCACCCTAGGGCGGCAGCCTGCTCGGCGGATAGGACCCGGCGGCGCCCCGGAAGTCATCGGCAGGGGCCGTTCGGACGGGCACTCGGCCTGGACGAAAGCCACGACAAGGGTCGAACCGGGCGTGGCGAGCGGCGAGTGCCTGTCCGAGTGGCCGCTGTGATTCGATCGAGGCGTGAGCCACCCGGGACGTCGTGCGCTGGCAGGACTGGTCGGCCTGCTGTCAGCAGGCCTGCTCGTGAGCGGCTGCAGCCTGCTCGGCGGTGGCCGCAGCGCGCAGGACGAGGCGGAGGACGTCGCGGCGGCGCTCAGCTCGGGGAAGCTCGGCTCGGTGGTCTGGTCGGGCGGGTCCGCCGCGCAGGCCCAGTCGGCCTTCGACCGGGAGACCCAGGGTCTCGGCGACGTCCGCCCGCAGGTGACGGTGGCGTTGGTGTCCGACGGCGACGACACCAGCACCGCCCGGCTCTCGTGGAGCTGGCCGCTGGTCGGCTCGACCAAGCCGTGGACCTACCGCAGCACCGCCCGGCTGTCGAAGGGCTCCGGCGAGGTCGACGACGGCTGGACGGTCCGCCTCCAGCCGAGCCTGGTGCACCCCGACCTGCGCACGGGCGAGCGGCTGGTCCGGTCCACGACGCTCGCCGAGCGGGCCGACGTGCTGGGCGCGGGCGGCGTACCCCTGGTGAAGGAGCGGCCCGTGGTCCGTGTCGGCGTCGACAGGTCGAAGGTCTCGTCGGCTCGCGTCGCGAGCACCGCGCGCGCGGTGGCGCGGCTGGTGGACGTCGACGCCACGGCGTACGTCGCCAAGGTGCGGGCCGCCGGGCCGAAGGCGTTCGTCGAGGCGATCACCCTGCGGGAGAGCGATGCCTCCCAGGTGCTGAGGAGCCGGGTGACCCGCGCCGGTGGGGAGCTGGTGGCCGACACGCTGCCACTGGCCCCGACCCGGGACTTCGCGCGGGCGGTGCTCGGGACGGTCGGGCCGGTGACCGCCGACGTGGTCAAGGCCTCCGGCGGTGTCTACTCCGCCGGTGACGAGGCGGGGCTATCCGGGCTCGAGAGCCGCTACGACGAGCAGCTGCGCGGCACCCCGGGCGCGCGCGTCGACGCGGTGGCGGCCGACGGCAGCAGCCGCACCCTGTACACAGCGGCCCCGGTCGCCGGGCAGCCGCTGCGGACCACCCTGGCGCCCCGGCTCCAGCGGGCGGCCGAGGCGGCGCTGAGCGGGGTGCAGCCGGCGAGCGCCCTGGTGGCGATCCGTCCGTCGACCGGTGACCTGCTCGCGGTGGCCAGTGGGCCCGGGTCGGAGGGCTACAGCACCGCGACGGTCGGTCAGTACGCGCCCGGCTCGACGTTCAAGGTCGCCACCAGCCTCGCGCTGCTGCGGGCCGGTCTCACCCCGACCAGCCCCGTCGACTGCCCTGCGAGCCGCGACGTGAACGGCAAGGTCTTCGGCAACTACAGCGACTACCCGGCCTCCGGGATCGGCCGGATCACGTTGGCCACCGCGGTCGCGAACTCCTGCAACACCGCCTTCATCGGCCAGCGCGGGAAGGTCACCCAGGCGGGCCTCGCCGACGCCGCCGCCTCGCTCGGTCTCGGCGTCGACCACGACCTCGGCTTCCCCGTCTTCCTCGGCTCGGTGCCGGCCACGACGCAGGACGCCGGCGGCGAGACCGGGCACGCCGCCTCGATGATCGGGCAGGGCCGGGTCGTCGCGTCCCCCTTGGCGATGGCCGCGGTCGCGGCGTCGGTCGCCAAGGGCGGGACGGTGGTGCCGCGACTGCTGACCCGGCTGCCGGACGCCGCCTCGCCGACCGCGTCGGCGTCGGCGTCGGCGTCGGCGTCTGACTCCGCATCGGCGTCTGCGTCTGCGTCTGACTCCGCGTCGGCGTCACCGTCCGCGTCCGGCTCCGCCGAGCCGTCGGCCGACCCGAGCCCGGTCACCGCCACGGAGGCCCGCCAGCTGCGCAGTCTGATGCGCGGCGTGGTCACCCGCGGCAGCGGGTCGTTCCTGGCCGGCCTCCCGGGTGCCCCGGTGCTCGCCAAGACCGGCACCGCCGAGTTCGGCGACACCGCGCCGCTCAAGACGCACGCCTGGATGATCGCGGTGCACGGGGACCTCGCGGTCGCGGTCTTCGTCGACGTCGGCGAGTCCGGGTCCGGCACGGCCGGCCCGGTCCTCGAGCAGTTCCTCCGCGCCGCGGGCTGACCCCGGACGCGGCGCGTCCCCCGCCCCGCACGGGACCAGGGGGACGCGGCCGGGGAACCGTCAGGCGGGGACGACCCGGGTGCCGTGCGCGAGCCGGTCGTGCCAGCCCTCACCGGTCGGCGAGCCGCTGATGGTCACCGCGATGACGATCACGATGACCAGCTCGGCCAGGGAGCCGAGGAGGCCCAGGAACGGGACGACCGCGAGGATCCCGAGCGCGACCCAGAAGTTGCGGCGCACCGACTCCTCGACGGTGGGCGGGCCGCCGGCCGGGCCGAGGACCCGCAGCTTGGTGATCAGCTTGCCCAGCGTCTGACCGTTGTTCCGGGTCTCCATCCCCACGAAGTAGGCCAGCGCCAGCAGCGCGGAGATCACCCCGCTGAGCGCCGAGTACGCGTAGGCGTTGCCGACGCCGGTGCCCATCCCGTAGCTCGGCGACCCGCCCCGGGTGACCCCGATGATGCTGACCAGCAGCACCGAGTTGATGATCCCGGCGACCACCGCCAGCGCGATGTTGTCGACGAGCCGGGCGAGGAACCGCATCAGCAGCGAGGGCTTCTCCTGCCCGCCCGCACCCGGGTACGGCAGCTGCCCTAACGGCTGGCCCTGCCCGTACTGCTGGCCGTACTCCTGGGTCGACTCGCCGTAGCTGGGGTAGCCGCTGGCAGGGCCGGTGTAGCCCTGGGCAGGCTGGCCGGGGGAGCCCGGGGTGCCGTTGCCGGGGCCGTCCTGAGGCGTCGGGGGAGGAGGGGTGGGGTCGCTCATCGGGTCCTCGTCTCTGCGCAGCGGGTGGAGCCCGGGCGGGCCCCGTCCCCCGTGACGCTAGTGATCGTGCGAACCGTTGTCACCGGTGTGCCCTCCCGGCGTGGCGCGCGGCCGTCTGGGCGCTCGCTACGGTGGCGCGGTGGCCCTCCCGGAGATCGGTTCCCTGACGTCGCTGCCCGCCCTCGCCCACCCCGGGCTGCTCGGTCCGTCGGTGGCCGCGGCGCTCGCCGGCTGGTCCGCCGGGGACCAGGTGGCGGTCGTGGAGATCGACCCGGAGCTGGCCGACACCGCGGCGATGACCGAGGCCTACGACGTGCCGCTGACCGCGAGCGCGAACTGCGTCGTGGTCTCCGGCCGGCGCGACGGGCAGGAGCGGGTCGCGGCCTGCGTGGTCCGCGCCGACACCCGCGCGGACGTCAACTCGCTGGTCAAGCGGCTCCTCGACGTCCGCAAGGCGTCGTTCCTGGCGATGGAGCGGGCGGTCGAGGAGTCCGGGATGGAGTACGGCGGGATCACGCCCGTCGGGCTGCCCGAGGGCTGGCGGCTGCTCGTCGACGAGGCGTGCGTGGACCTCGAGGTCGCGATCGTCGGCAGCGGCGTACGTCGCTCGAAGCTGCTGCTCCCGGGTCGCCTGCTCGCCGACCTGCCGCGGGCCGAGGTCGTGCCCGGGCTCGGTCGCTGAGCCCGGTCAGCCGCCGAGCGGCACCCGTGCGAGCACCTCGTGGGCGGCGGCCTCGGCCAGCGCGCGGTCACCGGGGACCAGGCCGAGGCGGCAGCGCCGGTCGAGCAGGTCGTCGGCGTCGAGCGCGCCCTCGTGGGTGACGCCCCACAGCAGCTCGGCGCGAGTGGTCGACAGTCCCTCCGCGACCGGTGCGAGCAGGTCCGCGTCGGCGTACCCGGCGTCGCGACCGCTCGCCAGCAGAGCCGGCGCCTCGGTGCCGTAGCGACGGACCAGGCGCGCGGGGGCGTCGAGCCCGGTCAGTGCCGCGTGGCCGGCGGCGCCGAGCAGCGGCAGGTCGCGGG
>Ga0210040_10010303_pt1 | contig 10742 bp, 6 predicted proteins | sample CryGeyCG12114_NA_FD_185462 | JGI IMG/M metagenome (GOLD analysis project Ga0210040, IMG submission 185462) | Groundwater microbial communities from aquifer - Crystal Geyser CG19_WC_8/21/14_NA (SPAdes) (version 2) | ecosystem: Environmental > Aquatic > Deep subsurface > Groundwater | place: USA... | reverse complement strand
TCGTTAGTAACGTATTCAGCACGGTGAGTGGTATGTGAGCTGGCTTACCATGTCAAACGCCATCGTAGGCGAGCTAGTGTTGACACCTACGCTGCCCGCCTCCATCCTCTTAGCAAACTTTAGCGCCCTCGAGATGTCTCGCGTGAAGACCGAAGCATACAGGCCGTACTCTGTATCGTTAGCTCGGTTCAGAACCTCTTCTTCGTCCGTGAATGTGTTGATGCACACGACTGGGCCGAAGATCTCCTCCTTCATGACGCGGGAGTCCTCCGGTGCATTTGAGATGATGGTCGGCGCGATGTAGAAGCCTGTATCGCGCTCTCGGTCTCCGCCGGTGAGGACCTCGAGGTTGTTTTCCTTCGCGTATGTGAGGAAGTCCATGACGCGGTTGAACTGCAGTTTGTCGACTTGGGGGCCTCGCATCGCGGTCGTCGAGGTGAGCGGATCACCGGATTTGCCCATCTCTTCCATTGCGCTCTTCATGGCCTCGGTGAAGTGGTCTGCAATGTCGGCGTGGACGTACACTCTGCTTGAGGCGATGCAGGCCTGGCCGCTGTTCATGAGGATGGATACTGCGGCGGCGGGGACGGCTTTGCTTAGATCGGCGTCGGGGAAGACGACGAGGGGTGATTTTCCGCCTAGTTCGAGGCTGACCTTTTTGAGGTTCGACTCGGCGGCTGCTTTCTTGATGGCGCGGCCGGTCAGGGTCGAGCCGGTGAAGGAGATCTTGCGGACGTCCATGTGTTTTGCTAGGGCTTCGCCTGTGGGTCGCCCGAAGCCGTTGATCAGGTTGAAGACGCCCTTTGGTAGACCGATTTCTTCGCAGCATTTTGCGACGATGATTGGGGCGAGTGGTGCTTTTTCGGAGGCTTTGATCACAATGGTGTTACCTGTGATCAGGGCGGGCGCCAGCTTGAAGAGAACCATGGCGACTGGGACATTCCAGGGTGTGATTCCGGCTGTGACTCCGAAGGGTTGGCGAAAGGTAACATTGACGAAGCCGGGCGTGTTAAGCGATGAGTCGCCGTGGATGTCCCATGCTCGTCCGGCAAAGTAGCGGAGTGCTGTCAAGGCCATTTGGTTAAGGACTTCAAAATGTTAGTCACGATGATCTGAGGAGAATACATTCGCTTACAGCTAGTGTGGGCTGGTGCGCCCATGGAGATGGCATCGAGATAAGCCATCTCGTCCGTACGTTTCTCGAGGGCATCGGCGAGCTTCAGGAGGTAGCCACCTCTGGCATCAGCTGAGAGCTCGGACCATGCTGGAAAGGCGGCTTTCGCGGCGGCGACTGCTGCATCGACGTCCTCTACGCCTGCCTCGGAGACTGAAGCGGATTTCTTTTCGGTAGCGGGATTGATAACATCGAATGTTTTGCCTGCTTTCGATTCGACGAACTCACCGTTGATGTAAAGGCGGCCTTCGATGGGCTGTTTCTCGAACTTGGCGAATCTGTCTCCGGAAGCTGCGACTGAACCCATCTTGCGTGTATCGACACTTTGGCAGAACTATTTTAGTTGAGTGTTGGTGGGAAAATGGTACCGTATTGATGCACTGGTCGTGCTGTGTGGTGGTAGAGATTGTGTGGCAGCGTCTGGGAAGTGGAAGAAGGCCTTACTCGGTTATATCCTAGGATCCGCTTACGTGGCCTTTCAGGAGTCTGGCAGGATTACAGGCAGCTTTACATGATCTGGCATCCTTCTGTTCGAGCTCTTGTCATCCTACCGGCTCTACTAAACGAGAGACCGACGGTGAGCGGTAGTTAAGTGGTGGAGCTCGAATAGTGGAGGAGGTGAGGCAAAGGTTGCGACCCGTAGGAGTAAGCTTACAAAGGTATCCCTCATTGGCTCACAACATTCCATTGTTGATCTGATGCTGCGAAGATATGGATACCGTCTGTTTGATGTTTAACCCATTGTAGTGAGTGGATGTTTTGGACGCCGGATCGCTGCTAGCAGAAGATGACTGCATGAGTGGCCTTAACAGAGGACTTCACTATACGGAACATTCACGTGACAAGCTTCGTATTTTTGCTCTTAGCTTTATGCATAGCATCTACCAGAAATTCTCATCATGCAACACAATCTGTCTGACAATAGAGACAGCAGCTTGGATTGGCCAGATTCCTGCCTTGTGAACTTGTTACACTAGAGGTTGACAAGCATTGAGTACCGGGCTGATGATGCAAGCTAGTAAAGATGTCGGCACCCGGCTTCTAGAAGTTATGCTCTGGACACGAGTGACACGCCGGACAGCTGTAGTAAGAAGCCAGAGATGATACAAAATACTTGTACATGGATGGTTCACCTTGGAAGTCACTACTGTTTTCGGCCATTCAGAATACCTCGCCTGACACGCGCGTGGGCACGGAAGGCACAGTTCCTTCTGCAATGCTCGCATCTTAACTTGGCTTGTGTGTCAACCAACTGTAACGCAACACGATACAAGCTCGTATATTCTTGTTTTCGCATATGCCTCGGTGTTTTGTTCGTCCTGCGAGTTTCGGGCCTAACATCGATACGTCCGGGTCTCCATCGCCATCGCCATCGACCGATGCCGCCCCTCCTGGACCGCTGTGCGGCAGCATCAGGTGTCTGTGTTACGGGGACGGCTCATGGCTTGCAGCGGCTGCACACTGCCTCGATTTCTGTGATAATAGGGACTCCGTCTACTTGGCATACGTATTGAGCTGTAAGCGTTGTAAAAGGGCACGACGGCTGGAAGATGGCCACACCCGGTCGGTAAACGGACAATTGATGACCTCAAAGGGCGGGAACGCTCGGCGGGGTTTTTTGAGCTGACAACCCTGGTCTGTCGTCGCTGGCGATTCAGATTGAGCTGTTCCTGCAAGGCCACGAGGATGATTTTGTGAGGCTCAACGAGCACACCATTGCTCAGAGCTGACAGATAGTTGGAGGCTTGATCATCGCATCAGAGTACAGAGACTATCGCCAAGAGCCCAAATTCTGCGTACGTTATCGACCGGTGTGGCCTGAACGCCTTGCAAGCGAGCTACGGGGCAGCGACCCGGAGGGGCAGACAGTAATGATGTCCCACACTTAACGAAGGCGCAAGCCAGGAGTCTGAGGCAGGCGCGTTCCCCGGAGTCAAGAAGAAAGCTATTGTTCGGGAGTTCGAGGAGAAGTCAGGCCAAGCGCGTGCTTCGACGCAATCTCTGCTTCAATATCAGAAATTGAATCAATTAGGCAATCACTGATATTCTGACTGATGCTTGTTCACGGCGGGAATCACAACGTTTCTGACATATACCTCACCTTGTAGCAGGTCTAATACAGAACCAGAACTTGATCAAGGTCACCGGCTTCGACCAATTATAATTGACAGGCATACGCTCTCTGACCACCACCAAGCCGGTGTCGACAAGCGAACTGTGACCCTATCTGGCCTGGTCACAATCGTCCAGTGCGCAGTGGTGCCGCAGCCTGCCATGGTTCTGTCCGTGTCGTCTGGTCTAGTATCAGCGGTTGTCGGATGTGTTTAAGCAGACAGGCGCGGAAATAACTATGAATATGCAAGGAGTGCACCCGTATGTGCCGTTTTCGAGGCACCCATGCTAATCCAAGTGTCGTGTTTCCGGGTTGCCTGGAACAAGCACACCAGCCCAAAAAGGGTTACGAAGCTACATTCCGGTGTCCATCTGTGCCGCAAATGTTGAGCTCGAAGAAGTGGCCATTCAGTATTTTAATAGCAGAGGAATGTGGTGAACGGTCGCTGACGTGGCTCCAAATTCTCACAATACCACCGCTGGGGCATGCTAAACCTTGATTCGAAAAGCAGAGGTGTCCCTAGGGTATCTATTTCAGCCACTTTCCGTAGGCCCAGTGGAGCCTCTCGACTGCCTTCAACTGTCGGTCGACGCCTTGGCTGGTGTTCATAAGGTCGTTGATATCCTCGAGGAAATCTCTCAGAACGTTTCCAGGGAGGAGTCTTGCGGCTGTTTGCCGCAAAACGTGAATGTCGCAGAGCAAGAGGCCATTGTCCTTGTAGGTAAGCATGCCCTCTGGACTGAGTGTTGCGTTGGTGAGAGTTCGGTTGATGTTCCTCAATAATCGTATAGTATCTCCCTGCTCTTGTGCTGATCTGAGACTTTTCCTGCCTCCGAATGACGAGCTCAGCCAGCGGAAAGCCAGGTATGACACAACCATGCCAGGAGCGATACCAACCATACCGAATAGCAGTTCCTGGCTTTTCAGGATCGAGTCAATGCCATTCATGGCGACCTCAACGTCGACCTTTGTCTTTTGGATCTGAATCAAGAGTGCCCGGATCAAGTTGCCAGCAATGGCATTCTTGACCGGACTCTGCATCTCCTTCTCGTACGCTTTGAGGACAGTACTGAGGTCACCCTCCCTTACTTTGCTTCTGAGGGTAGCGATCTGAGACTCAGTATATGCTGTGCCGTTCTCGGGATGTTGGACGGCAAAGTCGATGACCATGCGTTCTAGGCTATCCCGGTCGGACTTGAGACTGTCCTTGCTCATGATTGCTAACTCGCTGTTCTCGTCGTGTCGGATGGTGCCAATGAGGCGCTTGACAGGGTCGACTACCCAATTATACCAGAAATCGACGGTAGTTGTGCCAAGCTCTCTGATCCAGGTCAGGATCTCCTCTCTCCTGTTGGCGAATATACGTAGCAAGGTGCTACCCGACAAGAACAATGCCAGGCCAGGGATCCAATAGCGGATCCACCTGGATGGTTTGCCGTATTCCTTGGCCATGATTTGTGATTCTCGCTCTTGATCTGGCAAGTGCACGTCGATGATATGCAGAAGCTTCTCTACGATTTGCGAAGGACTTTCTTCCACAGTGTGTTGGTCGATCAGATCGAAAACCTCTTGCTCCAACATGCTCCAGGCGGGTTTGACGGATTGGGTATGTTTCATGATTGCCTCGAGCAAAGTGACGCTTTTTGCGACGGCGGCCCTCCAAGCAGCTACGGGATCGGCAGTATCATCCTGGTAGGGAAAGCCCTCTTCTATCAGCAAACCAATAGCGGTAGCACTCTGCTCCCTCATTTTCTTGATGTTCTCTTGCTTCCGGCGAGCTTCGGTGCGACACAGTGCGAAGGGAGACAGAATTCGAGTTCGGGCATGGGCTAGTGAGCGGTCGTCGATGCTTTTTTGCACCAGATCGTAGAATTCATTCCAACCTTGCGACAGAGACTGGGTAGACTGTTGGGCTGCATCTCGGACGCCCGTATTGGCCTGATATCTTGCCTTTGCATCGGCATAGATCTCCTTGGATGCATGCCAAAAGCGGAAGGGGGAGGTTTGTATGGTATAGAGGCCGGTGTATGCATATGAGCCAAGCACATCGTCCCAATACCATATCGATTCGCTCAGGGGGATGGTCTGGTCTAGTAAGGTATTGAGGAGGGTGCCATAGAGTTGTATGGTCCCCTTTCCGACCGCAAGCCATTCGAGGTCTTTCTCGTCGCCTGACTGCGTTGTAGCCTCGTTGCTCTTGATTTGTGCTATCGTGGTCCGAAGCCTTTTCAGGCTAAGCAGCGGCCGAGAGCCTGCTGTTGTTGACAGGCTCCGGATGACAGATTTGAGTTTGGCGGCATGGTTGGAATCTGAGGTAGAGGCCGCAGTAGGCACATTCTCCTCCGCCTCTGCTGTCTCTTCTGCAGGGGGTGGTTGTAGCTGGATTCGATCGAGGGTCGCATCTAGACGACGGACCTGGTCGTCCACGATGGACATGGCACCTGGGGGAGCCTCGAAAGCACAAATCGATGATCAAAGTGGCCGATTGTCCGTATAGTGTTTGTCAGTAAGTACACAGCCCGTGTTTACCTGCAGGTCCGGAAACTGGGACGCGACATGCTGCTCTACGTCACCGAAAGAGCTAACCCTGAAGCGGTTAGTTACTGACTGCTCAATTCAGGCCACAAGGCACTACATCATCAGGCCATAGCGGCGGAGTTGTATCTGCGAGAATCAGGACACTCGGAATGCTGAGACTAGCCCCGAGCTTAATGCCGACAGAAACCCAATCTAGACTGGCTAGGCGGGGCTTGCCAACCAATGGAAAATAGTTCGGTGAGGTATAAGGGCTAGAGATGAAGGTGTTGCGCTGATCCATCGGATGGGCAAAGCACCGGTCTGAACATGCAGTGGGATCACCATGAACAAAAAAGTCCCTGAACGGGCCCTGCACGAATGCTTTCACGCCACCCACCCATTGGCTGCTGGTATCCACCGCATTCTTTAAACATCTACACCCACACCTACAATTCGCAAACTGCACTTTCTTCGCGAATACTCGCAGCAGCATAGGAGACATATCTACATTGTCGCAGCCCGAAATGTAGGCACTCTGCTACTGCAACATGGACCGGTGTGCTGACAATGATTAGGAACTCAACCTTTACTGCGACTGGCATGCCTGTCAGCTACACCGACCACTTCCACGAGATCGCCCAGTACAATGTCCAGCTCAATGTACTCGAGAAGGCATGGGCAGCGTGGTATGCCTACATGCAGAACGATGTGCTTGCCACCGGCATCATGTCCTTCGTCATGCACGAGCTGGTCTACTTCGGCCGAGCTCTGCCGTTCATCATCATGGACCAGATCCCATACTTTCAGAAGTACAAGATCCAAGCAGTATGATTGGTGCCGAACGACCTCGCTGTTGACAACATGACTGACTTGTGCTAGCATAAAATGCCTACACTGGCCGAACAGTGGCAGTGCGGCAAACTCGTCCTCCTCTCCCACTTCACCGTCGAGCTCCCTCAGATCTGGCTGTTCCACCCAACTGCCCAATACTTCGGCATGTCGACGAGCGTACCTTTCCCTGCCTGGCAGACCATGGCCTACCAGATCGCCATCTTCTTTGTCCTAGAAGACACATGGCATTACTGGTTCCACCGAGCTCTGCATACACCAATGCTGTACAAGAAGATTCACAAGCTGCATCACCAGTATAGCGCGCCCTTTGGCCTAGCTGCTGAATACGCCTCACCAATCGAGACCATGATTCTGGCTTTCGGTGCCGTCGGGGTGCCCATCGTCTGGTCTGCGGTGACCAAGAACCTCCACATCCTGACCATGTATACCTGGATCATTCTCAGGCTCTTCCAAGCCATCGATGCCCACTCCGGATATGAGTTCCCATGGAGCTTGCACCACGTCCTGCCTTTCTGGGCCGGCGCCGATCACCATGACGTCCACCACGAGAAGTTCCTCGGCAATTATTCCAGCTCTTTCAGATGGTGGGACTCTGTGCTTGGGACCGAAGTCGGTTCTGCTAGTGACAAGATGGCCAAGTCAAAAAGGCCAGCCATGGCTAAGGCGCAGTAACCGAGTTCCGCGATGAGAGGAGACCATTGTATATACCTTCCTTGGCTCGTCCCAACATTCCATTTTGCGGTTTAGCGATGCATCCTAGGCGTTAGAGCGACTTGCCGAGATAGACATTTGAGCATCATAGAGTCAAACTTGGGGAATACCCCATGGCAGGCGCGCAAGCGATTGCAGCGCAGCAGATAAGAATAGGACATTCATTACAGACGTCTGGAAGACACCGACCCCATTATTTGGACATCCTTGCGCAACCTTTGCTGCAATTGTGGTGTGTGGCATGTTTGCTCATAGCCTATTCTCCGCTGCACATCATTTTGCTTGGCAATTTCTCCCCCCATGCTCTTGCCCAATCAACCGTGTTTTCCTTCCACCTCAACTTGTGAAACCCGATTCTGTGTTTCATCGTGTTTAAGCGCTTGGCCTGTCGCAGAAACGACAAGCGACGATGCCATCTCCTTGATGCCATTCTCGAGCCTCATAGGCGCGAGCACTGGTAATCTCTTCCTGGATGGTCTCCGGAGCTCAGCAACCAGAAGTCACCTTGCCTTCCAACACCATGAGACACACGACCGCCAATTCGTCAATCTAGAATTCCATTTTTGGCTTCCTCTTATCCTGTGACACAGTTTGACATATAGAACGCTACTAACAATGAGGTAGAAGAGCTAGACGCGACTCAGTGTGCACTGAAAATATTGGCAGCTGATATGTAATTGAACACCGCCGACGCTTCGACTCGAGCGACAGTCGTTCATACACTCCCTGCTCAAAAGTCCATCGCATTGATTGCACTGGCTCTGCCTTGAAGGCGTCTCTTTCGTTTCTTACTGTGTTGCATGACCTCTTGAATGCTCTTGCAGGCGACGCTCTTTACACTAAGCAGCATCACTCTCTCCAACAACTAATCTTTAGATACTGGAGCCAGGCTTGCTCCCACGCTGAGCTCGTGTGCCTCTAGCATAGGATGTCCTTCCTCCTCGACCCTATCGAAAGCGGAATCAACGACCTTCTCGACCCATTGACATCTGTATTTGCCCCACCGAGCGCATCTACTGTTAGAACGGCACAGTCAACTGAGACAATGAGCAATTCTCAGAGCACTGCTACTACTCAGGATACACCTACAGCGACAGCCGTATCTGTGATCACACCTTCAGCGACTGCTGCTCCGTCCACGACATCACTCACTCAAAGCTCGTCAACTTCAGAAGCAGAACCCACAACGAGCAGATCCACACGTATTGCCTCCAGCACATCTAAGGACAGCACAACCTCTTCTATTCCTTCAACGGCGTCAAGTCTCACCCAGACAACTCTTTCCACTTCCACAACAAGCAAATCGTCCTTGTCCACCTCCTCGTCAGCCGTTCCAACCACCGCCTCAGCCCCAGCCGCGCCATCGGCAACTCCCCCCTTATCACCAGCTCAATCAAACTCACACGACACCACAGCACACTCTCAATCAGGCATCTCAACAGCAGGCATCGTAGTCGCCATAGTTTTCGCCGTAGCCCTCCTCGCCTCAACCATCTGGCTCCTATTCCGCTTCTGCCCGCCCGTCCGTCGCCGAATCGACGCATGGTCCGTGAAAGGCCGCGAGAAGAGAAGCTACCGTGAGGCCATCGACGGTCCGGCACCACCCGAAAAGGACGACACCAACAGCTTTTCGAGTCATGGCTCACAGCAAAGGAAAAGCGTCTCAGCTCAGGCAGCCGAGAAGATCGGTGTCGGCAAACGGCCTTTCTCGTTCTTTGGCATCGGAACCAATCCGGACATCGAGCAGAAGGGTGGGTACTCATGGAGAGTCGAGAGCGCATCTGGACCCGTCCACCAGCAGTACCTGAGTCCTAACAGTGCTGATACCGATACACCGAGGGGCAATGGCCTAGGACTAGGCAGGGTATCTCTACTGCGCAACCACTCCTTGCTGCGAAAGGCAGGCTACGATGTTCCTGTTCCAGCTCCGCCTGAGGCCAGGCCTAGGCCAAGCATCACGCAGACGCCGCCTCAGACCGAACTCGCAAGCATCAGACAAGCACACAAGCCGAAGCTGATCCCGCTTCAACCGCGGCAAACTCAGCACCAGCAGACCACAAACAGGAAGCCGCTGCCCGCCCGCCTACCCGTCGCCATCGTAAACAGCTCACGACCATTCTCGTACGAGGATGGCAACGCGACAGCTCCACAACCACAACCACAACCTAGACGAGGCGCCCAGAGCACGCACATCGCCAGTGCGAAGGGAAACAGCCCTCTACCGCGCTTACAGCTTGAGATCCCGCCGACACCTCTAGAGAGGAGATCACAGATCGGACTTGCAGTGACCAGCTCCACGCCTCCTGTACGCGGACACGGACGCAATGCGGGTTGACCACTAGTTGAACCATAGATATAGATATTAGTTACATAGCATCTGTCCTGTTTTCAAAGTCATTCTGTTCTGCAGGTGAATCGACGTCGACTGCTTGTTAGAGGCGTTTCAGCATGGCTGAATATGAGGCGTCGTTGGATCAAGGGCACGTTCCTTCCATCGGTTTAAGTGCCTTCGCGAACCGAGCGGCCTGAGTTGTAGAGACTGTGATTCTGAGCCGTGCCAGTTGAACATGGTTGGGTAGAGCCCGCAAAAACCGTACTGGTAGTCAACTTGTTGGATCTCTAATAGTAATTGAAAATTACAGGGCAGTGCGAACTTCGTGAACAGGAGTAGGATAACTTTATGAGCCTTTGTCTACGGGATGATCGGATCTGAAGATGCATAGGATTCGTTAGAACGTATTCAATATCGTGAGATGGACGATGCGCACCGGTCATGAACATTGACCTGCCTCGACGTTTCTCATCTGCTTCACTTGGTCTTTCTTTCGCCCTCATTCTCCATCATATCGATCAACCTCAATCCCACGGACTCAGTCTCCTGCCAGCCTCGTTGCCTATTCCAGAACCTAGTCGTACTGTTACTATCACGCAGACTATCATTTCTGGCATCCTCCTCGAGTGACCGCCTGTCCAATCCACTAGAGGCTGTGTCCATTGCCCTCAGTGCCGAGTCAGTAGGAGAAGTCAAAGGTTTCACAACGTCACCAAGTCCGGCGTCCTGTAGAAACTTGCGTCTAACCATGAACCGCTCTGAACGCTCCTTGCGCATGTTGTCCGAGTCGAGCTTCGAGATAACGTGCCGTACAACATTTCGGAAGATTAGAAAGGTGTGCTCAGAGAAGAAAACCGATAATAGCAAGAAGCCAAGCTTGATCTTTGAAGGTCGACCATCAGGGCCTAGCCCTCCGTCACTGAACATGTAGACGAGTGCTGCGGAAGTAATACTTCCAAGCCAAGCTAGAAACTCTATACAGTTTAGCCATGGGCCAATACTGTCTGCTCGATCAGGGATTGGTCGCCGGGATTGGGTGGTTA
>Ga0210040_10010302_pt1 | contig 10742 bp, 7 predicted proteins | sample CryGeyCG12114_NA_FD_185462 | JGI IMG/M metagenome (GOLD analysis project Ga0210040, IMG submission 185462) | Groundwater microbial communities from aquifer - Crystal Geyser CG19_WC_8/21/14_NA (SPAdes) (version 2) | ecosystem: Environmental > Aquatic > Deep subsurface > Groundwater | place: USA... | reverse complement strand
TGTAAAAAATATGTTACTCAAATGACCAGTTTCATATATCTAAATGTTACTCAAATGACTGTTACACCATGACTGTTACTCCGATGAACGGTTACTCAGATAAATGTTACTCCGATAATATGTAATCTTTCTAGCCAACTAACTAACCTCTATTTTGTATGATCAGGTGTGCTGGGAATGCAAAACACGAGTTTGCCACCCAATGGGAACGTGGTGCCACGACTGCCCAACCATAATCAACGCAAGAGACCTCACAAGCTATTAAATTCTCAAGCCATCCTCCCACAAATGAAATCACCCATGTCCCCCTCGGATTTGCAGTCCAGCTGCATAAGTTCGTCATCCCACATGATGTCGTCTATGTCGTCCAACTCTCCGTCTAGTTCCTCCAACTCACAGTCCTCCTCCTCGTCGTCGTCAACCTCTGGTCAGCCTAAGAAGAAGACCAAGGCTCATAACAACATGGAGCGACTGAGACGGGTGGACTTGCGGAACTCATTTGACAACCTCAAGAAGCTTGTGCCCCCACTGAGCAAGGCGCCCAAGTGCTCCAAAGTGGAGATCCTTCGGCGAGCTGAAGAGTACATCACAGCACTGCGGTCCCTGGAGAAACGGCTTTTGAAAGAGGAGGGTGGTGTTCGGAGCAAGAATGAGCAACTTCGCGCTCGATTGGCCCAATTGAATCAACAGCAATAATTTGTTGGTTAGATGGTTTTATGCTGCTAAAAAGGCTGTTAAATGTTAGGTAGTTGGTTACTTACTACGTACAAGATATACATGGGACTAAATAAGTTAGTTAGTTAGTAATTGACTACTACTACCAGGTTTTTAGTGTGTATAAAATGAGAAGCTTAGTTAGTTTTAGCAGGTTGGAAAACCGCTGTTCTATATATTGCTACTGTGAGTAAGAAGAGAATCAATGCAACTAGTGTAAGTTTTTTTTGTGTGGACTGCTTTTTTGTAATTTTTTTTGGGTAGTACAAAGGAGGATTATCTTCTTGATGTGTTTTCTACGGTAGAGTGATTATAGTTGATCATGTGTTTTTTACATACAGTTTTATAGGTGTGTTGAGAATAATACACAATTTACTAATTTTGAAAATGCACACAATCTTTACTGCTGTGTTACACTATATAATTAAGTAGTATGTTAGGATGAAAGTTTGTGTTATTTTTTTTTGCTGGGGGATGAATGTATATTAGATACTGGGAGTATCTACAGGAACTGTGTAAAGACTATACCCGTGTGTTTATGGGGGAAGGTTGATAATGGAGAATGGTTGATGTTTTTAGAAACCAAAAAGTGTTGAAGAGAGAGTGTTTTTGTTTTTATATGTAGATGATGGTTATAATTATTTTGATAAGACGACGGTTATTTTTTTGTTCGATTTTTTTTGTTGGTCTCGCGTGCACTCACTATTGAACCCAATAGTGCGTATGAATGTCTAATCAATCACTAGATTAGTTAGTTAGTATGCTGATGATGATAATAACAATTTAATATACTTTAATAATAGTAATAATTGAAATTATTATCGTGTTGGTGGTACAATGTTCTCTTTATCTCAAAATGGTTATTTTGTACTGGAGAACTCGCTCGTATGTGCCTCTATAAGTTAGTTAAAATTAGGAAATGATAAATTATTATGTAGTGTATTTGTGTGACTTTTTATTGGACTTGATAAGTTAGCTGTAAGCTATTTTTTTGCCTGTTATTTTGTTGTTAAATGTTGTTTGTTATTGTTGATCAATGATGATGATGCGAGCTGCATCTTTATATAAGACTTGAACTGCTTTTGCATTTTTTCCTCGGGAATTTTCCGTGTGTTTTTTTTCATTCTTGTTTGAATAAGATTGATGCTAACTATAGTGTAGTAGTATGATTTATAAATATGAGATGGTTATTGTTGTCGATAGATAGTCATTGCTGTTTGCTTTTTTCTTCATGTGCAAATTACTATTATGTACAAGGGGTACAAGACTACTTGTTTTCCTTTTTCTATGCGTGGGAGTGAGACATAACTCTATAGGCTGTCATTATTTTTATGTATCATGAATGGAAATGTCCATCTTCTCTGTCTTCAGGCTTCCGTGTACAATCTTTGTAGTAGGTAACGTTTGTATGCTGCACCAATTTTTGGGATTTTCGTGGCAAACTTTTTCACTATGGAATCATGTTCAAAACAGAAATCAATCGTTCAAAAATGAAATCTGGTTTTTTTGTGTAGAGATATAGTATTGTTTATAAATGTTTTTGAAATTTTATAATAAATAGATAAAAAATATATTGCTGCATCATTCTTTCTTACAAAAATATGAATCAAAGAATCTATTGCTAACTATAAGATATTAGTTACTTGTGCCTCCGGTGGTTACATATGGGATGGTAGTATAAATTACGAAAATTTAATAATTGGATCCTATACACACCGAACTAACTAACCCGTACTATATCTGTTATGGTATTTTATTCTAGTTTTTACAACACACTTGTTGTTAGCTATCTAATATAACATTGATATATCATGTACCGGTTGAAGGTTCTGATTTGTTGTACGAGTACTTACGACTTTACTTGAAAATGTTTTTGTTTCCCTTTTTGCTCAAACGATAGTTCTATATAGCTTAAAATGTTATGATGATAGTGATTATTTTTTTCAGACTTAACAAGACTTATAAAACTTGTAGTTAGTTCATATTATGCACGGGAGATATTTTAAATTTTCTAAGTTGTGTAGTTATGGTTTAATATACATTAGATTGGAATATATTTATTGTTTACTTACCTTGCTATAAATATTATTATTATTGTTTTGATCAAGTGTTGGTCTACTTGCGACACAAGGGAGAAAAAGAAAAGCGTATATTATTATTGTAGTCTTTTACAAGTAGTTTGTTAGTTGTAGTGATTTTGAGAACTGTAGCTTTTATATAGACAAGTTAATAACTGATGATATAGCATTGCAACTGATTTTTTGGTAGTACGAGAGAAAGAAACTATAATTATGATGATGGAATAGATGATATATTACACTTATATGAAGCTATTCATAACTATTGAGAAATACTATGAATGTGTAGTTGTGCGGAATGTTTTCATTTATAACCGTTGCTATTCTTCATAAATAAAGGTAAATGAAAAATTACTCGAGGGAAGTACTGGAGCTTTTCATTTTATTTACTTGAGGCAAGCATATTGTATGGCATTCAGTTCATTTCTCATATCTAAATACTACTGGATGGATTTGGATTTGCATTATGTAGTTAGCTATCTCAAGAATTTTGGACCTTTTCTAACTTTAACTTTGGTTTCACAAAAATCCAGTAACTTTTTGGGTAGTATCTTTTTGGTAGCAGCGGGGAGTTGACACAAATTTTTTTAAGTGGACAGTTTTTGAGCATTTTACTTTCGATTTGGTTCAAAGTGACAAATTCATAATGAGTGGATACAGAAAATGCGAGAATGGTCGAATGCACCGTGCTGGCCCTTGGAATCTGACATACAACTTTAATTTTGAAAGGCCGGGCCAATATAATATTTCGTTTGTGAATTCCAGTTGCCCACCGGATGCGTTGAATGTGTAAGTGAATGCAGGGATATTATTTTCAAAAGTTGTGAACTTTGGGATTGAAATGATTATTTAATTTTTGTAGGAATGCTGTTGTTCAAGGCAATTTGAGTCCGATTCGGAGTAGTGGGAATTTGAATTCGACTGTCAGAATCCCATCGGACCAGAGTAATAATTTTATTCCTAGTCCGAATTCGGTACGACATTCGTCGACTCGAGTGGCTTTCAGAGATGAGAATCAGAATAATGTGGCCACAGACACTGTGCGGGAAAATTCGCTGAACCAAATACGATAATTGGCTGGAAATTGTACGGGAATTTTACCGAGGGAATGAATCTCGATTTACGTTGAGGGAGGGATTTGGTTGGATGCTTTTGCAAAATCATTCGTTTTTGCGTTTTCTGACTTTCACACTATTATTTGTCAACGTGAATTAGTATAGATTAATTTTTCTAGCATTAATTATTTCGAATCTTGTGTTTCTGAATTATGTGATAATGAATAATGATTATATAGGAACTAACTAATCGTGAATAAAATTTTGTTCTTGTTATGTTCGTAGTTTTTTGTGGCTGATTGCTGATAACAAGATCAGTCAACCTTAGTTAGTCATGTAGGCAAACAATCTTCACAATGTGCATTGGAAACTGCATACACGTCTAATGGTTTTCCAGAATCCCAGTTGCAATTTGTATTGTGCAAATATTTGCCGAATGATAAGCCATTTTATGGATTCATGAATTCATTAAAAACATACGGAGCATAAAAAACCCAAGCTGTATTTGTGCCTGCATACAATTACAAGAGCCTATAGCCAATATGTAAACAGAAAAATTATTATGCAATAAACTAGAAACACTAAATTTCTAACTTACTTTCCGCCATATTAGACAAATTTTTCTGTCCAAAAGTCCATATAGCCTTGCCCAAATTTAGGGAAGTATACAGAAGCGTCCTCTCTCCTCCAGACAGCCACAACTGTAGTGTCCATTGTAAGCCGGTAGACGCGGAGTGAACGTTACGTCAGAATGATGAACTGCAATCTTAAAAAAATCTTGACTCCTCAATTCCTTCACCGAAAGTCAGTGATTCAGTGAATATGACTAGACAGTAGAAGACGAAATTTTGAGTCAGCCGAGTATTTTAAACATTTTTTGTTATCATTATAAAACTGTCTGTTGTACTCCTGCTGTCAATAGTTGAGTCAACGCGTTTAAATTTTGGACGGACATACTCACCAGAAATCCAGCATTAGTTAGTAGTGGTAGTTATAACAAAAACTGTATATAGTTAGAAGAGGAGCCTATATAAATTGTGTTTAATCAATTCCTCGTGTATTACGAAATGAATGGGTCCATTCATTGACTCGTTTAAGCCAACAGCGACTTTTATATATGTGCAAGGAGTGTCCATCAATTGAAGCCTTGAAAATCTGACTGACAATCATAGAGATTAGCTTTTGCCAGCATCATTCCATTTGTACGTGTCAAGTTTTAAAACAAAAAGTGTCATTTTCCTGGCCAGCACATTTCATTTACATAATTATTGAACATCTTTTTAGCCTTTTGAACATTGTACGTTAGTCTGTAAGTTTGTCATTTACCCTTGTGTGAAGGTTTTGTGGGTACTAGTTTAATATTTTGGTTTTATCAAATAGGTGTTAAGCAACTGCAGTGCGGAAGTGTGACAACGGATCTATCAACTATCAACAATCGTATGTAAACAACAAACACGTACTTTTTGTGGGTGGATGCGAGACGGATGAATGACAATCTAGTGGAATGTTAATGATGGATTTGATTTATGAAGATTTGCAATAATTTAACGTTTTTACTAAAGTTTGGACTATACGTGAACATTTGGAGGGAAAGTTGATGTTTGAAGGATAGACTGTTTGATTGTTGAAAGCGAAGCAATAAGTGAATTAATCAAATGCGGAGTCTTTGAATTCTTGGACCAACGATTTCAGTGTTAGAATACTTTAGTGGAACAATCCCTGTATTCCAAAGATAGTATTATTGCAACTAAAATAATGGCAAAATCCTACGATTATCTTTTCAAATTGCTCCTCATTGGAGGTAAGTTGGCTTGTAAATGTTTTAAAGACATGATTATTGGATTGAGGATTTTGTGAGGCCATGCATTAATTTATTTGTGTTTTGTTTCAGACTCTGGAGTTGGGAAAACCTGCGTATTATTCAGATTTTCCGAAGATGCTTTTAATTCCACATTTATATCCACAATTGGTAAGATAGTCTTGAGACAGCCTTTTTAATTCTAATCAATTGTGGTTTTGTGTAGTTTGCGACGTTGCTTATAATAATTTTTCTGACTTGTAGGAATCGATTTTAAAATAAGGACGATTGAATTGGATGGCAAGAAAATAAAACTTCAGATTTGGTAATTTGACTCATTATTAATAAGGTGTTTTTATAAAATTAATTTCAAGTCAACTTGAACCTAAACCGAGTTTTGTTAAATTATAGGGACACGGCGGGTCAAGAAAGGTTTAGGACGATAACTACTGCATATTATCGCGGTGCAATGGGCATTATGCTTGTCTATGATATTACTAATGAAAAATCCTACGAAAATATCAAAAACTGGATTAGAAATATAGAAGAACATGCTGGTAAGTAAATAAGCTCTCAAGTATTCACTCTGTTAAACTTAACTATAATTAAGTGTAACAATTCGCTTTCCAACACAACGATGTACCTTCAAAAACCATAAATCATAGTTTGCACTTTCACCCAAGACCCAATTGACACTTGGTGTACAATGCAACATAACTAATTGATCCATATAATTTTTTCCTAATAGCTCCAGACGTTCAAAAAATGATCCTGGGAAATAAATGTGACATGAACGAGAAACGCGTGGTGAGCAAAGAACGTGGAGAGCAACTAGCCCTGGAGTATGGAATCCGATTCATGGAGACTAGCGCCAAAGCATCGTATAATGTAGAGGAAGCATTTTATGTCCTAAGTCGTGACATCAAAGCGCACATAGACAAAAAGATGGAGGGAAAAGATGGCATGAATCGACCCCCGGGGGGTAATGCCCCTCATCAACTCGGAAGTGCTAGTAATACCAAGTCACTCAAGCCCTCTTGGTTCTCCAAATGCACCATTCTATAATAGTTAGTAACGATAATGTATTATATTATTCCTTATATTATATAAAAATAATATCCTACTATCTCTTTACTCAGCTGCATTTGCGGACTTATTGAAATACTGCAGAAAACACAATCACTATCCAAAATGTTTTTGAATTTATCGAAAGCAAACACTTTTTTTTGTGTATTTCAAAATATGATTATTATTCAACAAAACGTGACTTTTCTGTATTCTTTTGTCGCTCTCCTTTGTATACATGACAAATATTTGAAGACTGTTGTCTTTTTAGGCTTCTTTTCCACTACTCTGAAAAATATAGCCTGCTACTCTTAAAGTTAAACTTAACTTCCAGACATGCATGTTGATTAGAACATGCAGTTGAACTGAAAAAGTCGCAAGTACGGGAAGATGAACTAATTGACCGTAATGAAATGATCGTACGTCAAGCAATTAGCTTGCAGTCTTCAGTCTCTGAAAATCTACTATGCCAATAGTAATACGGTTTGCCTCCATAGTTGGCAGAATGAATTCAATTCACCATCGCTAAAGTGCTTTCTTCATAGGTAGGTTCATTCTCGTATTATTATTATGCATTGCGTTTTTGAGTTTTATTGGAAATTTTATATTTAGTGTATTCGCTTGTCGTTGATAGATTTCGTACCACTACAAAGTGTGACTGTAAACTTTGATATTGCATATGATGTCAGAATTTAGTTAGTTAAAAAATGATCCCCGCTGCAAAACAAACAAATGATTCTGTATTCCTATTTATGATATTTTTTGTTGATTTTCTGCATTAGTGATATAGCATGCATACTACTGGTTGTTAGATGGTTATATTCATATTATACATACAAAAATTGACGCTTTGTGAGCTATTATTATATGTTTTATAAAGAACTGCACAATTTTCTACACATTATTTATTAAAGCTAGCCAACCGCTGCAGGATGTAGTATGCAACTAACTGTAACAAAAGAGAAATCAATATGGACTGACATATTGATTCATTGAAGTTAAAAATGGAAACCATGCACGCACCAATTGTGTATTAGTGTAAATCTCTTGAGTACGTCTGTACTGTACAGAAAATTTCCCAGTTTTCACAAAATCAAACGGACTGGTGTTTTACATTCTATTGATGGAGGGAAAGTAGTCCAAATTCATTGACGACTAACGAACTAACTAGAGTATGAATAAAATTGTGTATTTTCATATACATTCTTATGCATCTGTGGCGTATACTGTGAGCGTGGTGAGCCAATTGAATAATACAAAATGAATAAAAATAAATATCATGATTATGAAACTCTTTGTTCGTTACATTTGTATTTATTCATCCCCCAACGTCAACTCTAATCGGTGTAAAGGGTAATACAGGGTGCATTGCATAAGGATACTCCTCATTCGTCTCCAAATAGTACACATTTTTCGCTGTTGAATTTATAAAAGTCGTATGCTCGCCCATCAAATTTGTATCATCGGCCTCCGCCTTGTAACTGCAAGTGCCATCTTCCGCCTCTTCTATGGTGGAACACCGATAGGCCAAAAACATGGAGTCTTCATTCACCAAACTCTCCACATAGTAGTGATAGGATCTGCTATGACTACACCAAACGGATCGAATGCCCCAACAGCCCGGCTGATTTGTGCCCCCGTTGGGATAAAAGTCAACATGACCCATGGGATATTTGAGCGCAACAGGGAACGGGATCAAGCCGAAACTTAGTAGCCCCAAAATCTCCCAATCTCCAGAAGCTGTATGGATGATATCCACAAATTGTGCATCAGTCCAATGGAGTCGGTCAGTTGTCGGCACTCCTTCAAATCGGGGTCGGGCCGGGTCAAAACCGGTAATTCGGGACACTTTAGATTTTTCGAATAGTTCTTGTACGGATTTTCCGGCAAATCCGGCACCATGGGCTCCCAAGCTGTGACCTAAGATGTGGATATTGTTCAGATCGGTGAATCTATGGTGCACTAAGAATCGAATTAGCAGGGCAGTTCGGATTCCCACTAGTTTAGTACTGTCTGCAGCGATTGTGTAACAGAAGGCGTTACTGGCTGTGACGAGGTTTGCGAGTGCTTCCCAATCTATGCAGATTATGTTGAATTTTGTGGACCGGGTGAAGGCACGTACGAGGGGAGTACATGGACCGCGCGCGGGGGAGCTCATGAATCCATGGATTATGATTTTCACAGGTAAGTGGACTTGAAATCCCGATGTTTGAACTGAGGAGGGGTCGTCCAGTTTTAGTTCGTGGTACTTACGATCATTCCTGCAATCCAAAATAGTGTGCATAAGGTTAGTATATTAAGGGAAAAGATTCAAATAGATGAAAATTGTTCACTATGGATAATTCAAAATTATTGGCGGCCATGTTGGGGTCCAATTTTTAGCTACGCTTAAGTTCAATGCATTAAATCACTAATAAGTGCAGTGATAAAACCGTGGGGGGGGGTAATAAGAATAATATAGCATAGACTATATCATATCTCTACTTACTTTTACAACAAAAATCTCAAAAAACCTACTTACGTGTACAAGTAAAACCGAATAGTATCCAGCCCAGGAATGGTAGATGGCTTGCACACGAAAAGTGCTTTGCTAATCGTCTCTTCATTAGGCCAAAAAAACGCATTGGGATCTACATACAAGTTAAGTGAGCTTGAAAGTCACTTAAAAATCCACCAGTTCTAGTAGAATACAAATTATTGATGCAAACAAAAATTTAACTTACTAACCTTTGACCCGTGAAGCCTCCCCTGGACAACACAGGTATTTCCGTGAATGCTTAAAATCCCGTGCAAACTTATCATTGACATGCAAACCAGTAGACACACTAGATTTCCATGTACCAAAAGATTCCACAGGAACGAAATCCTCATCCGTTAAAACGAAATATCCGTTGGGACAAGTGAACTGTTTTTTTGTGGTATCATTGCGATAAAAATCATAATTTTTTTTCGATATTTCCTCCCATATACAATCCGGGGAAGATGGAATACTGGCAAAACTTGAACATGGAAATAATACTAGCAGTAGTACAAAACAACCTGGTTTCACGGTCCCCATAATGTTCCTCATTTATTTACAGCATTGTTATAACGCACAATTGTTACTGCGGGAAGAACTGTCTATATGTACAGACACAGTTTATACACGTTAATAAAGAGCTCAAATGAAATCAAGTTACAGAACTCACCAAGCTTTACTCACTCACTGGAAGGAAAATTCCAAGTGAGATCTTCTTGTGTAACTAAAACCAACCAATCAAAGTGGTAAAGTAGGGCAGCTAATTACAGGTAAAACGTAAAGTTTTAAAGTGAATGAGTCAGTCAAGATTTTTACGAGTAGTTAGCTAGTTATAGTACACGCTGCATTTCTACACGTGTCAGCTATAAGTAAACTTGCACTGACAGTAATGAGTTCGTTAGTATTTAGTTATGAGGACTCCATTATTTTTAGCTCCCTAATCCTTTGCACCCTAAATAATGAAGGTTTGAAAAAAAAACAGGTGTAAAGGTAAAGTTTTGTTTTCCAAACACAGATAAGACGACACTTTTATTCTGTAATATGGTATAGGTGTGTTTCGTATTCACAGAAAAGGTTCAATATTAATCTCAAAGGCGGAGCATGGTAAACTCAAGTCAAAGTTTGAAATCACTTCGGGATGTAAAACTCCAATTTTGCCGATACATTGCCCTCTACATATGATTTGAGCACAGCGACCAGGGAAATATGTAGGATCATCTGTGGGTCGAATTACATAACCTGTTGTTTCGTTTCCGAATGGAACTTCAAGTAGTTGCATGGTACGATCTAAGAGGCCATGGATTAATTCGAATCCCGGTGTTTTGTTGTAGTTGATTGCACAGAAATGGCGTTCGTTTCGAGCACCTACATCTAAAAAAGGAACATTTTTATAAAAATCACTTCTACCACAAGAGTTGGTTAAATAATAAACCTCAGCAAGAGGGTATTACGACGAAGCCGGGTTAGGAATTATTTATGTTAATATTACAAAAAACCAGTAATAATAATTAGGG
>Ga0210040_10010301_pt1 | contig 10742 bp, 10 predicted proteins | sample CryGeyCG12114_NA_FD_185462 | JGI IMG/M metagenome (GOLD analysis project Ga0210040, IMG submission 185462) | Groundwater microbial communities from aquifer - Crystal Geyser CG19_WC_8/21/14_NA (SPAdes) (version 2) | ecosystem: Environmental > Aquatic > Deep subsurface > Groundwater | place: USA... | reverse complement strand
CTCTTTTTTGTAATTGCTCTCATGAATCAATTTGATTCTGCCTTCGTCCTCTACTGAGGGTGAAACATTTCCAACTAACTATTACATTACAAACAAGTGCAGTTCAAAGCACATAGGAGTCCCCTTCTCCATGTAATACTCTCCTTGTGGGTAATGAAGCAATGCCAGAAGTTTATTACTTTCACCCACACCACGTACTCTGGATATACAACTAACTACTAAGTTTGCTCCCTATTTCTCATCCAGTCAAAGGCTAGATGTATGTACGTTGTACACCTTAAGCCACCAACTTGCTAACACCAGCTTTCAATAAGAAAAGGGAACTAAACTCACTGGTGAAACAAACTTTATCATTATGTGTGCAACGCACCGAATCTTCTACCTATTATTTGTCTCCAGCAGTTTACCAGTTACTACCTTGGACCATTTCAATTACATTTTGTAATGACTCACGTACCAGCAATATTTATAACAAGCAAATATAATACTTTCACAATATCATGATCCGATCCTTAGAGACGCAAAAAACGAAAGACAAAAAATCAGCAAGGGAAGTCAAAGCAAGCTTTTATGCTCATTCTAACGCTCCACACAATGAAAGTAGAGGAAAAGGGGGAATGAAGATTGGTTACCCAAAGGAAGAATATGCTCAACTCATTCACAGGAGGAATAAAAGTAAAGAAGTATAAACTACTGCACCGTTGTGCCTGCAGTACCATTTTACTACTGACATAAAGATTTGAGCAAACGAGCGAGGAAGGAAAGGCCAGAAAAGAAATAGGGGGGAACCAAAAAAAGCCTGCAAGAAACCCAGGTATACGCATATGTAATGTTCCATACGGAAACCAAAAGGGGGATCCGCACACGTAAAATTGAGCACTAGACTTTCACTCTTCCATTTGTATACATTACCGTGGCATGTGTATACATGCTGTTCCCATTGAATATAATACATGGAGAGATACTCGGAGAAATAAATGTGTACTTACATAGTCAAACCCCAGTCGCATTTTCCTGCTACTATATACAATCACAATTCCTGGGCAATAATAATCGCCTTGTGCATCCTATATGCGACAACACACAGAGACAATAGGAAGACACATTGGAAATTTTTTTGTAGCACTACTTTTTCTATCACCTACTTGACGACTTTTCTACATTTTTACCCGCCTTGTGTGGCAAGGTGTAATTTCCAAAACGGTGACAACCATGACTGTCAAAAATAATGGGGAGGCAACGCACGAAAGTCTGCTTATACTCAATCATAGTCACTACTTTCCCATATTGTACCAGAAAAGTATTCAAACCATTATATTCTCTCCCAAAACAGTGAAAATAACAACTTCAAAGTGCATACCTGATAATTCTTCTTTACAAAGCTACTTAAATTCTTTGGAAGAAACTCCCTATTTAATCCCCATTAACTAGTTCTATACTAATTTTGCAGTCAGAGATAATATCAAAGATTCAAATAAACACTATTGTTGTCCCTTAAAAAAACGTGACTTCCCCAACTATCAACCACAACCCAGGAACAACAAAGAATTAAGACAAACCAAACTCATTGCGTCTATAGAGCTATTCGACCAAACTAAAAAAACGTTCACATATACAGCATAGCTGCCAACAGGCAGCCCTTGTCTACGATGCCAATAATTAATTATTCCAAGAGCTTCGCTTACTTCCTTTCTCCCGCTCTGTTTTCCTTTCCAAGCACACAAAAAAAACTGGGACTGAATGATGATGGCAATGATTCTCCTTAAGCTGGACTATAAACCCTATTCCTCGCTCGCTTACGGTTGAGAAGAACTCAACTCAAACCAGCGGCCCAACTCACATGCAACTGTCCATTTGCAGCCTACTATATATTGTTTTTCTGTTTTTTACTGCGGAACTTTGACTTTCTCCTCATCCCCTTCTTTTTTTATAAACCTATATGCTCATTCACTTGTTTTCCTCTTGTAGACGAGAACGATAGACACCCCACAAGCTTTTCACTCTGCTTTCCCCATTTATCTTTTTTCCTCGCCTTTTGTACGGGTTGGTTGGGAAAATGTCGGCTCATGATGAGAACCCACGTTTCACTCTTTACACCCATCATCTTCATGAAGCTTCTTCCCTGTCACGATTTATAGTATGTTACAACTACCATACCACCAACCAAACTGTTCTATCTATAACTGTGTGTGTACATTTATATCCCCTCTGGGCCCATGTGTTCTCATCATATAAAGGAATACTGCTCATCTTTACTCTCACACACAGAGTTCCCAGGGAAACTTACTTACTTACTTACTTTCTCCAGGCAGTTTCACTATTTTTCGCTCACAAGAAACCATCATCATCATCATTTTTAATACTCATACCTCTACTTTACTCACTCATTCTGTACATTTCTTGTACAAGGACGGAGGAGCGTGAGTTACGTGACTCAACTCAAATTTTCTGTCACCCATGTATAGTTTTATCATCCACGACATAGTTATTCTTCCAGTACATTTGTGTAGCATGAGACCTACAATATACGACTTCATACAAAAAACTTGAACACTCACATTGAATGATTTCAAACGTTCCGGATCATGCTGTTGTGTGTCCATTTTGTCTTCGGACTCATCATCATCATCATCTTCATCCTCTTTGTTCCCATTGGACGAAGTTTCATCATGCACTGGCTCTGTGCTAACAGTACTACGATCTGTTAATCCCGTTGGACTCTGCAAGGAAAAACAGATTCAATTGTACTAGAATGTAGCACTAAATGCAATGGAGGCAGTGTGGTATACAAACATACAGTTCGCTCTTTTAAGTCATGTTTCCCATTGCTGAACAGATTGTTATTCACAGGGGAAGTATGGCGCTCCTTTTTAATGCCCATGGAGTGCAAGCCCGCTGACCAATCGGAAGTAGCTGAAGACAAGTCAGCGGAAAATGTTCCACTCACTTGATGCTTTGCGTCTCCATTTTTTGCTCGAGAATTCGTATCTGGATGAAAAATTACATCAGTACAGGGTTTATGAATTCGACTGGGCTATGCTTGGAAACAAAAGGCGATCATTAATCACACTCAACGATACCAAGTGAAAATTGACTTACTCATTTTCTTTGGTGGAGGGGGCTCATGACTGCCATCCAAAGAGTCGAAATCATTCACATGATTACCCTGAAAAGAAAATGCCAACAATATAATCGTGCTATACAAACACATAAAATGAAAGGGTGAGTCTCCTTCCAGTATAAATCAGAGCAATGAAGCGCAACAAATTGCTAGTACTACCGTTTTGTTAACACAAAGCAAGTAGTGCAATAGTTAAGGCAATCTTATATGCTACACATACAAAGTAAAAACTTTTCTCTCGCTATAGATGAAACACATAATTGCTTAACATTGCCCAATAAGTGTCATAAAAACAAAGGGCACACATGTCAAACGGGTGGCTATTCATTCTATGACCACCAAAATATAATGTGTGAATAGAAGTTAACCCATGCAAAAAGAACCCTTCTTTTTTATACAATAATTAATTACCCACTAGTTGTCGCACAGAGAAGCCAAAAGTGCCTGCCGTCCGCACCCTATTTCCTGCCCATCCTATATGTAATACACTGAAGTGATCATTTCACTTATAGCACTTAACATTTCTAATAAAAGTAACCAGGTACCGGCAAACAAGACCCATTTTCAAAGAAACGCTTACTAACTAACCAACCAAGGAGCTTTAAGCTCTGTGAGTGATTCAAAATCTCAAATTAGACCGCATTCATCTTGTCTAATGCTTCTAATGGGCCATTTTTTTTCATTTTGACACACCACTCCACAAATCTGTTGCTCCCTTTCAACACCATCGGCACCCCACATACACCACAATTATAGTTAGTTATAGTGTATCAAAGTATCATAATAATGACTCTGCCTTTCATTCACATATAGCAAACGACAAATGCACACTTCGACAGGGCAGTACTGTGCACTGTTCAAACCCTATGCAAAACTCACTAAGTAAGTGGCACAAACCAGCCTTTGCATGCTAACAGAGCCGCATTGTGCAAAAGGTAGACATTAGACTGGAAACATGAAATGAAACGAAGTTCGTCAATCATCAAGTGTTTACCAAGCAACATACACATGGATCAGCCCTCAACATCATTAGTGGATGGAAAGGTACTCCTGGAAACATTACTTATAGAGCTACCCATTCCATTCATGTAGGTAGGTGTGTCAACTTGTCGACTCTCATGCTCTATTATTAATGTGAGCTCCCACGTTCATCCATTGTGTGTCTGTTTTCTGCGCACAGAATGCGAAATGAGAATATGTCCCTGTGAAACACACCCATAGTAAAAGAATGGCGAAAAAAAAACCTTGAGAGCCATTTGGAGATACGACCAGCCAACTATAGTTAGCCATCCCCATCTTCACTATATATTACTAACTAACTACTGATGTTTCCTTCCTCATGCAGCTCTTGTCTTATCAAATTTGAGACAGCCCAAACAACCATAGTTGAGTACATGCCATGTTTCCTTGCCTCCGAAATATTATGTGGCTCCTGCCAAGATAAGATAAAAGGGAACAGGATTGGTAACCAACTAACTACCACTCTATTGATCTCAAAAGCTACAGCTCAACGCGCTTCCAGGCTTCTGGAACAACAAAACACTCACTTGCTTTTGTTACTAGGCTTTTAGTAGTAACAATCTGTACAGAAAATGTCCGGTAAACAACCTGTCTCCTATCATAATATATTTTGATTTCAACAATGTGTGTGGCCCATGACAATGTTTAGGTGGAATAAATTGCCATCATGTAAATATTCCCGGGGTAGTCGATATAAGGTAGGTAGGTACATGCAATCCGTAAGGACTCAAGTTCTCCTCATTACTAACTAAAACTAACTAAAGTGACTGACTGACTAGGCATGTGGGTTCCAGGTTCCAACAACAGCACACTAACATGCTTCAAGCGAGTGCATAAAACACAATGCACCATTACTATTAGTATGGTGGATAGCACACAAGACGGAAGAGTTGGGAACATTCATCATTGTAGCCTGTGTGCGTGTGTGTCTAACCGCGCCTCTGGACGCTGCTGCTACCACCGAACCCACTTTCCGCTTATTTCTCAGTCTACCTTCCCTCCATTCATCTTGCTTGAGTATACACTCGTGTGCACTGAATTGTTAAACAAGGTGCATTTCCAGCCAGAAACAGTACATATACTAGAAACACCCACAGTATTAAACTAACCGAACAAGGGAAAGAATCCAGAATACACAATTCAGAAACATAATTCAACATTAGGTGTTGCATAAAATGTACGAGCATATTGTACACGGTGTATATACGATACGCTTTCACTCACTCACATTGGGAATAAAATTGATAGGAAGTTAGTTAGTCATAGAGATTGGATTTTGCGAGACTCATCAGACATAGAAGGTCATAATAAATGTGAGCCTCCACATAAAGAGAAATTGTAAGGACTTCACTCATCACCAACTGTTGTAATAAGAGCCCCTGAAAGCCATTATATTGCATGCAACGTGATCTTCTTCCCTAGTTTCATTAATCCTTATTTTCCTCATCATCCCAGTCGTACTAAGGCACCGAACTAACTAACTAACTATGGTACAGCCATCCTACCCAAAGTTGAGTGACACACCACTAGGGAAAGGAAATTACTATCTCCAGCTCATTCTCACTTTTGCAGACAATGAAAGACGATTAAATTAGAGAACGGCTGCACTCAGCTCGCTCCCATACACTAACTGCCTGCACGAGATCCATATCAGATGGCTTCATCTTATACGAACCGAACCAAACATTAAAAGTTGACTACCAGAGCCTGTGCTTGCACCCCTAGCCCAATATAATATCTGTCACACCAAGTGGCACACTCACTATAACTAACTACATACACATACCATATCTCCATAGGAAATGCTTAGCTTTAGCTATAGCTATTTATATTAGTTAGTAAAAGAAACCTGTGTTACCAGCCGCGTCCATAAAATGTATCATGTGGGCAAAAGCGAGGAACAGAAAGCTGCTGCTCCCACACAATAGTAACTATACCTATACATACGAACCTGCTGGAGCACCAATCTGAGACGTGTGCATCACTAAAACTCCCAAATGAGTGTAACCAGAGTGGAAAGGGATCAGGATATAAGATATAGGGCTCTTGACAGCACAATTACTTGGACAGCAAACCAATGGAACACGTTCACCCAATATGCACCACACACGCACACACACAAGAATGGGTTCAGGCATAGAATCTAGCAACCAACTAACTATCTTTCCAACCATAGATAGCTGCTAACCTCACCAACTTCTATGGTGATGGCCACATATCTGACTGCCATTATATATAAGAACTAGTGTAATAGTGGTTTCCTTTTCCTACACCAGCTTTTATAGCACATGTATGCTCACTCATGTAAGATAGCAGAGAGATTATTATTGTTCCACCAGCAAGTAAGGAAAACCACCACCATGAGAAAATTTGGAACACTCCTCTCTCCCTCTCCGAATCCTTTTAGAGGGTCGTTTCCTTTCAGTCAGTCATAAACTGAATACTGCACACAAACACACATACAAGAACATTCAAGCTGTACAACCAAATGCACCACCAAGCTCAGCATAAGTAATCCGTCCACTATACATTCATTCCAGTGAAGTCACAGTCAGTCCTAAGCAAAGACTTTACAAACTAGCTAACTAGTTAGTTAGTTAGTTAGATCCCAAAAAGCTGGAATCTATCTTTAGTGTTGGAATTATTCTAGCACTTTCTGTGGTCATGGGGAGCATCACCAAGACCACATTATCGCTTCTACATGCTCTGAGTTAGTTAGTTTGTTCCCAAACTCATTTCTTATAAGGCTTGGCTAGTGATCATGAGGATAATAATAAATGTTTATATGTATGTGTGAGTCCATACGTAACTAACTGAAGTAGGCTCATTCACTCACACACAGATGACCATCATTTGGTTGTGCACACACAAATGAGCCTTCTACGTATACAGACAGTGAGCCAAATCTCTGGCTGCCAGTGGTGGAAGCCCACACAAGCAGTATGTGATGGGAGCAACTAAACCACTACTATAGAGTTTATACCATGAACCTCAATGCTCATATATTTAGTTAGTTAGCTAATATCTCATGGCATCATTCCCTTTATATGTATGTGATGATGATAATGATGAAAAGCTCTCGTTCAGATCATTACGAATGCTGTGAGCATTAAGATGATGATGATGATTGTCCCTATAGTCCTTGTAGAAGAAGCTTTGAACAAGTCATTGATGACTGGCCCGAAAGGATAATAAAACGGAATGCTTTTAAGAGTCCAAAAAAGCTGGGAGTGTTTTCGGGGTTTTATGCTGCGAGCGTAAAATATCGGAATGCACTTTTTTATCTCAATAAAATGATGTGTTAACATGAAATAAAAGTTCGCATCATTTGTTCCAAAGCTGAAGATGGTAAAAATATAAAATCTTATCGACTTCATCACTTAATTGAAGCCATTGTTTGAAAAAATTTGATTAGGTGATATAAAAAGGGCAAACTAACTTTTCCTAGAATATAAGATGAATCTATTATCCCATTAGTTTGCATCTTTGGTCAAGTCAACTGTACAAACAGCTACCCTCTTGCTACAAATAATGCCAACCTGACTACACAGAAAGTAAAAGCTAAAGTGGAGATAAACGCTGACAAACAGGCTATATTTTTCATTCAGTCTCTAGACGGCAAACATACTGGAATTGTACAGACCACATAACTTATACTTACTGGATGCAAGTAAAAGTCGCAAAGGGTAAAACCTCTCTCCCATAGTCTTTGGAGCTATCTCTTCACCTAAGACCCAACCCATATAACAAACGAAAACGGCTTTGGTGGATAAAAAACCTTCGTGTTTTTCATTCATCAAAATCAAACCCAACCGTATGCATGGCCCAGCTTGGTCTTTTCTAACTAAAAGCTACATAACATGAATATACTTTTCCAGTGCAACAAAAACTAAACAAGCCACATTTGGTATTGCGCCGCTTCTACAAAAAATTGTAGTTAGTTAGTTTGTTAGTATGTGCAAGTGTATAGAAGCGTCAGAAAGAAACTACGGGGAAAAAACGCAGAGCCAGCCACTTGGTCTTTCTTCAGAATGAAAAATGGATCTTCCTTGTCCTTTTATTCTCGTGAACCGTGCCCTCCTAATTCTACCATTGTATTTTATAAACATACTGCCACTACTCCTTCCCTGTATACGATATGACCACACGGCAAGCTGCAGACCTTTGCTCGCTTCCTTTTTCCACGCATGAAACATTTAAAGCCTACTGAATTTACGACAGACAAACTCTACTTAAGCCCTGTACTTTAGCTCATTAGTTTGGAAAGTGAGAAGTGATGATTAATCAAAGCTAAATGACTGATACACCCTCATTTGAATAAATGTGTTCCTGTGTTCAGAAATACTAACTATAGGGAGACACCGGGAGAATAATGAAACGGCATGCAACATTTTGTGAACCAAGTTACTATTTACTAACCACTTTCTGTGAATAAAAGGAGAACAAATGTAAGGAATAACCAAGAAACTTTCCGGTCTGTGTGTACAGGGGCACATTGAGATTTTATATGCCGTGCACAAAGTGCGGCCCATATTACTATACATACAACACGGCCCTAAAATTTCTAGGTTTTTGGAATGCTTATGTTACATGCAACCAGGCAATACGTCGTCCATAATCACTAGCGAGTTCATCTCATGAATTTTCTTGCCACCACTGCTCACTCACTGAATGACAGTTTGCATGGGAAGGAAATTGGGATGGAATACATAATGAAAATAATGGATAGGGGAATTGTCGCCCGTGTGAGCCCTTGTAGTTGATGAGCCCACCCTAAGCTCTAAATGCATTAGAACATCCATGCTCCTTGTGTCTGAATACATACGTACAGCTTTCCTCCTACTATTGTTATTAACATGCACAACTAGTGACAAGAACACGACCTACCAGGCTCCGAAAACTAGTACGTACAATGCAACATGTCAGTCATTCATTCAAGCTGTTAAACTGTTCCGACATGATAGTAATGTTATCGAAAAATAGAAACATCCTCATGGCTGATCCTATTTTGCTCTCATGATGATTAGAGTGAACAATGCAGCGCACACTGTTTAACTAAAGTTTTCAACTGTACATAATGATGAAAACTGACTGAACAAGTAGACAGTGAAAAAGAGGCTACATTATTGTCTACTCATCTATGTAATGCGTAGACCAAGAGTGAGGCCCAGCTCACTCATTATCAATACAAGATAAGAGAATGCGAAAGTAATTTGTGTGCATGTGAAAGAAACTTTCCTTCCCTGAAACCATCAAGGATTAATCTCACACAGAAAAAACTAGGGGAGCACCGTATAGATACCAGATACGTTAGGTAAAAAGACTGGTGTGCACACAAAATCCTCATTTGGGAGCAGGGCTTCAAAGAAAGTCTAATAACCCATTCTGCCACTACTACTGTCGTCAAGCTTTAGTTAGGTACACACTATGTTGCCTCAGGTCTGGCCTATTGCCAGTCGCGCTGCTTTTTTATTCACTCAGAGCACTACTGCACACAGCAGTAGTAGTGAGTGACTGACTGACTGACTGTGCAACCAAACGAAACCACGAGTTAGTTAGTTAGACTATGTCTAACAATGATACCAAAAGTATAGTAGTCACTGACTGGTGTCATTTGTGCCCAACAAATGATTGCCATAGGGAAAAGCACAGTGAGCCACTCACTGGACTACTTTCCCCCTATATGGTCATGGAGAAAAGGAAAGTGCAGTCAAAGTCTGGCTTCACCTTTCTTCTCTCCTTGTGACTGTCCGCTATGATGGATCGTAGCAATAGAATTCACCAAGGACTTGCTCCCGGGCTAGATGAGGGGAGCTCTTGCTCGTATACACATACATAATACATGGTGTATACATACATACGTAATATGTAGGGAAAGTGAGATGACCGACAGGGAAAAGGCCACAAAAAATATTCACTACCACACCGCTTTTTTTTATTCTTACGGGTTACCTCGTATACGTTGCAGCTTATAGTATATGAGGATTATATCATAGGAGGACCCACGGCTTTTTTCTATTTTCAGTCAGCCAGAGTAAAAGTACTAACCAAGCCATGATGATTATAAGTCACACACATACATAGTAGTATAGTAAGAGAAAACATGTTGAGAGAAAAAAAGGTTACTGTGAAAAAAAGGAACTCAAGTCACACACAACAACCCAGGATGGATAATATCAGCTCCACTTTCTCTCGGTCTAATACTTTTCCCATTTGGAGGAAAGCTGCACACACAGCAGCTCTTTTCTCAACCACACCCTCACATTAGAGCTCTGCATGGAAAGCCCAAGTCTTTTTCCCACATTCTCCAACCTATGCCCATTATTTGAGTGGAATGAGTGAGTGAGTGAGCGAATCCCACTTACACTACGAGTCTCTCTCCTTTTATTCTTTCCCTACACTCGTACACGTATGTACTCATGATGGCTCACAGACCAGACGGCAGATACTAATGTATACGAAAGAGGAAAGCGCCTCTTTTCTTACAACTTTTCGGAGCCCATGAAAAATCATTCTCACTAGATATTATATTTAGCTGTGCCATGGGAAGCTTAAGGCTACCCTCTCTCTAACTAATGATATGAACAAGTGTGGAAATTTC